>ERZ857840.75-NODE-75-length-171590-cov-53.365989_pt1 | contig 171590 bp, 172 predicted proteins | sample MGYA00519760_ERZ857840 | MGnify/ENA primary metagenome ERZ857840 (study PRJEB31778, sample SAMEA3449371) | human gut metagenome | biome: human gut; feature: human-associated habitat; material: faeces | place: United Kingdom | collected 2010/2012 ... | reverse complement strand
AATCTTATGTGTCTATTTTTATTTCAAAGTGCGTCACTTAATTTTACCATTTATATAAGTTTTAATATATCTTCCTTTGGTTGAACTCCTATTGTTCTTCCTGTTTCAGCACCATTTTTCACAATTATAAATGCTGGAATTGTCATTATTTCATATTTTTCTGCTAATTCATGATTTTCGTCTACATTTACTTTGCATACCTTTACTTTATCTCCCATTTCTTCTGCAATTTTATCTATTACTGGAGACATCATTCTACATGGTCCACACCAATTAGCCCAAAAATCTATCAAAACTGGTACTTCTGCCTCCATTACTTCTTTTTCAAAATTATCTTTATTTAACTCTATTACACTCACTTTATTTTCCTCCTAACTCTTTTATTTAAGTACAGCCAAACCTGCTTTTGTTCCTTCATATATAGCTTTAGATATTTGAAGTAATCCACCTGTACAATCTCCACATGCAAACAAGCCTGGTACTGTTGTTTCCATATTCTCATTCACAACAATATTATTATTTTCAATTCTAGCGCCTATTTTTCTTGCTATATCTGTACTTGATGCAGTTCCAACTGCAACAAATACACCACTTATTTTTTGTTTTGTATTGTCTTCAAATTCTACTTCTTCAAGCTTGCCATTTCCCCTGAACTCTCTTATTTTTTTATCATTTACTTTTAATCCATTGCTTCTATTTTCAATTATTCTGTTTCCATTTGTAAATATAGTTACAGAATTTACAACAGGTTTTAATGTTTCAAATTCATGTATTGCATAATTTCCTTCTCCTAATACAGCTACATCTTTTTCTTTGTAGAAAAACGAGTCACATATTGCACAATAACTTACACCTTTGCCTTCAAATTCTTTTATGCCTTTTATATTAGGAATATTTCTATTTGTTCCAGTTGCTAATATTACTGATCTAGCATTATATTTAGAATTTATTGTTTCTATTGTAAAACAATCTTTATATTCAATGTTTATTACCTCATCTTGTACTATTTCTACACCTAAATTAACAGCCTGATTCAATCCATTTTCATATAGTTTTTTTCCGGATATTCCGTTTGCAAATCCATAATAATTATCTATTTTCTCTGCTTTTTCAAGAGATCCATTTCCTTTTGATATAACTAATGTAGACAAATTTCTTCTTTTAGCATAAATAGCTGCTGTAATTCCTGAAGGTCCACTTCCAATTACTATCACATCATACATTTTTTCATCGCCTCCTCACTAGTTTTATATACATTTTATTTGTTTTCTTCAGTTATTATACACTAATTTTATATTTTTTAAAATATAAAGCTAAAAATAATTTTTGTATTATTTTTTATTTTTTCTCTTGACAAAGCGAACATATTTTTGTATACTATGTACGAACATTGATTCGGGAATATATTCTATTTGGAGGTATTAATTATGAACATCTTAAAAACTAGAAATAATGTAATCTCATATACAGTAAATAAGGAAATAAGCTCAAATTGCTATGTTGCGGTTGATGGTGGAGAAGTTGTAGTTAATGCTCCATGGTATTTTTCTAGAAAACAAATTCAAACAATTATTGAAGAAAAAAGACAATGGATTCTAAATAAAATTGAAGAATATCAAGAACAAAATCGAGTATATTCTGACAAAGGTAGTATTGTAATTTTAGGTTCTGCTCATCAAGTACGTTTATATTACAAAAGCCAAAATGCTCCTAGTATAAATATAGTTAATCGCACAATTGAAGTAGTACTTCCTAATAAATACAAAAAGCTAGAAACTACTCAAATTTTAAAAATATTAGTTGATAAACTTTATGAAAAAGTTGCTGAACAAGAAGTAGAACGAGCTATGGAAAAAACAAGATTACTTCTTGGATATGCTCCTGAAGATTATGAAATAAAAAAATTAGCTAATAATGTTATAGCACACTTTTCTAGCAACGAACAAAAAATATCAATTAATTCAAATATAGCTAAATATGACAGAAATGTAATTGACTACATTGTATTGCATGAATTTTGTCATATAAAATATAAAATTCACACTAAGAATTTTTGGAAAATAATTGCTAAATATATGCCAAGTTATGAAAAATACGAAAATATTTTAAAAGGCTTGTCATATTAAAGTAACCTCAATTAGTTTTTAACATCAAAAATGCTAACCATTATGGGTTAGCATTTTTGTTTGTTATTTTCTAACATAGTCTATATATTCATAATCAAATGGGTTTTCTTCATTTTTTAATCCTTTTTCTATTTTAACTTTTTTCCATTCTTCATCTTTAATTTCTGGAAAATATACATCTCCTTCAAAATCTTGATTTATTTTAGTTATATACATTTTGTTTGCATACGGCATAAGCAATTTGTATATAGTTGCTCCTCCAATTATAAAGTTTTCTTCTTCTGAGTTTTTATATTTATCTAATAAGCTTATATCTGATAATATTTCTACATTTTCATTATCAATGTTCATTTGAGCATCATTACATAATATAATGTGCTTTCTATTTGGCAATACTCTTCCTAGTGATTCAAATGTTTTTCTTCCCATAATTATTGTATGTCCTGTTGTAAGTGCTTTAAATCTTTTTAAATCTTCTGGTAAGTGCCATATTAATTTATTATCTTTTCCTATTACATTATTATTTGCTATTGCTACTATTATACTTAACATATTTTTCTCCTTTTTATACAGATACCGGCATTTCTATTTTTCCCAAGTGTTCATACCCTTCAAGTTTAATATCATCTATTGTAAATTTATAAAAATCTTTAATTTCTGGGTTTATACATAATTTCGGTGCTGGTAAAGCTTTGTCTCTTCTTGATAAATGTTCTTTCATTCCATCTATTTGATTTTCATAAATATGTGCATTACTAATACAAACTGTTAATAAGCCAGGCTTGTAACCTGTTACTTGTGCTAACAAATGTACCAATACTGCATATTGTACAACATTAAATGGATTTCCTAAAGGTAAATCATTTGAACGAATTGTTAACATACAATTTAGCTTTCCATCAGTCACATCCCAACAACTATTAAATACACATGGATATAAAGCTCCTGTATCTAAATATGGAATTTGCCATAAGTTTATAATCATCCTTCTATTTTGTGGATTTGTTTTTAGTTGTTGTATTAATGTATCTATTTGATGAAACTCTTTTACCACCCATCCGTATGCTGTTCCAATTGTTCCATCTTCCATTTCCCATTCATCCCAAATATGCACATTTTCTGCTTTTAACTCTTCTACACTATTAGATTGTTTTTGGAATATCCATAGTAACTCTTTTACAGCTGTTTTAAATGCTACAAATTTTGTTGTTAATATTGGAAATTCCTCTTCCAAGTTGAATTGCATAATTTGGTGTGGCAATTTATATGTTGCTACGCCAGTCCTATTTTGGTCATAATATCCCTCTTTTAAAATTTTATCCACTATATTTAAATAAATATCATCAAATTTGCTCATTACATTTCCTCCTTAATTTTTTTCATTATTACTATATCAAAAATTGTAAAATATGACAAGTAAAATTCAGGTAAAATTAAAGTCTAGTATGTAAGTGTTTTAATATAGCAATATAAAACGAGTTTGAAAATTATCAAACTCGTTTCAGAGATTACAGTGTTCTTCATACAGTGTATGAAGAACACTCTGTACTTATTTCATCATATACGCCATAAGCGCATACAATGAATGTCCACTGAGGAACATGTCCTCATAGAATTTTTTGCCATCAAAAAGTTGCTCTCGCAACTTTTTGAAGACAAAGTCTTCTTCCAACCAGATAATATGGTTGGAAATTATTTCCATCTCGTCGAGATGGCGTTTCTTGTTGCTGATCATGTCAGCAACAACGACACCGTAATTCTCGTCCGACTTGGATGGATCCAACAACGACGGTCCTTTTACAAGGACTTTAACATTGCCTACTACCACTCCGGTCTCTTCTTCAGTTTCCCGAATGGCTGCCATTTTCTCTGTCTCGCCTTCTTCAAGAAGGCCTGCAGGCAACTCCAGGTAGAACTCACCTGTTGTTGACCTGAATTGTTTAATGAAGGCTATCTTGCCTTCATGCCGGACTATCACAGCAACCGATGGGTTGCTGTGAATTATGGTATGTGTCAATACAACACATCCATTTTCATCAGCATACTGTACCTTCTGTCCCTCCATCCGTGGAGTTTTCCAAAGACTTTCTTTTGTCACTCTTTTCATATTGATTGAGTTTCTCCTTCTTAAAATTACTTAAATATATTATACCATATTTTTACTTTTTATGCAATGTTTATAGGTTTAATTGAAATCAGGTACATATTCTTCTTCATGTTCTCCAAGTTCTTGTATATATCCATTTTCTAAATTTAAAGTATATAAATAATTTTCTATTTCTTTATATTCTCTTTTAGTTAATTTTCTATTTAATAGTTTATCTTCCTTTGCTTTATATGTAGGAAAATATTGTGCCATAACACTTATATATGTATCTTTAGGCATATTGTCTTTTATCCATTTTAAAATATGTTTTGAATTTTGTATATGATTTGGTAGTACTAAATGTCTAATAATTACTCCTTTTTGAATTATTCCACTTTCATTAAATACTGGTGTGCCAACTTGTTTTTGCATTTCTTGTATTGCTTCTGTTGCAATTTTAAAATAGTTATCTACCTTAGAATACTTCAAACTTAATTCGTTTGAATAATATTTTAGATCTGGTAAATATATATCTATATAACCATTTAACTTTTTTATAGTTTCTACATTTTCATATCCGTTAGTATTATAAATAACAGGTATGTTTAATCCATTTGACTTGGCTATTTTAATCGCTTCTATAATTTGACATGCATACATAGTTGGAGTTACTAAGTTTATATTATTTACTCCTTTTGATTGTTGGTCTAAAAATATTTGAGCAAGTTCTTCTATTGTTATTTCTTTTCCTTTTCCCTGCTGACTTATTTCATAGTTTTGGCAATATATACAATTCAGATTACAATTACTAAAAAAGACAGTACCTGATCCATTTTTTCCACTTATACTTGGCTCTTCGTAGTTATGCACAGAGGCCAAAGCAATTTTTATTTTATCATTACATTTACAATATCCAACTTTTCCGTTTAATCTATCTACTCCGACAGTTTCTTGGACAAATATCACATTTTTCTAAGTTCATTTTTTCTCCTAATTATAATTGTTATTTTATAATATTTGTATTATAATATCTTGTAGTTATTTTGTAAAGATATGTTCGTTAACCAACAAGGAGGAAAATATGGGTTTTATAGAAAGAGATTATAAAGTTGACATTATGCATATTGGAACTAGTAATTTAATTACCAACTATGGTATTTTGTGTTTATTAGAAGATATTGCTACTGTTCATTCTGATATTGCTGGTTATGGTATAGCTCAAATACCTTTTACTCATGTTTCTTGGATTTTGCTTAATTGGAAGGTGTCTCTTTTTAAAAGAGTAGCTTTTGGAGATATGGTAAAAGTTAAAACTTGGTCTGTTCCATATAATGAATTATTTACTTATAGAAATTTTGAAATTTATGACAATGATAATAATTTAATTTGTATTGCAAGTTCTAAGTGGACTTTAGTTAATTCTGATACAAAAACACTTACCAAGATTACCAAAGAAATAGGACTTAGCTATGAGCCTGAAGATAAATTGGTATTTGATAAAATTGAAATTGCAAAATTAAAAGAACCTAGCAATGTTGAACATACTTTTAGTTTTAATGTTCTAAGAAGAGATATTGATTTTAATAATCACATGCATAATTTATATTATCTTTTATACGCTTATGAAGCATTACCTAAAGAAGTATATGAAAAAGGTGAATTAGATAATTTTGAAATTATGTATAAAAATGGAAGTATGTTAGGAGAAAAAATAGACTGTTATTATTCCTATGAAAATAATGCACATTATGTTGTAATGAAAACTGATAATAAATTACATGCAATTATAAAATTATATTAATAAAAAGCGACTGAAAATGCAGTCGTTTTTTATTTTTACCTTTTTATCACAGATTTAATTTGATTGTCATAAAATGTAATATAAACTAATTTTAAGGAGGAATATTAAACATGTTTAATCGTTATAATAGATGTTGTTGTCAAAACAAGTATAATCCTGAAATTATAGAATCATTATGTAATAATGTTGGTACAACAGCAGATTATGCCCAAGACCCTGGAAATAGTTGTAGTTGTAGGCGTAATAATATGGTAAATACTAATTCATGCTCATGTGGTTTTGATGAAGAGCCTGTTTCTAATATGTTTCCATCTAACCCAATGTTAGGTCAAAGCTATGTCCCACTTCAAGAAATGAATAGAACTTTTACACCTTGCTGTGGTTTAAAAATGGGAACTATATTTCCTGAACTAGTAAGTCCATATATGCCAGGTCAAAGTATGGCTGAAAATGATTATTTAAGAAGAAATAATGAAATTGGAGAGGGGTGTAATGGTTAATGGAAGATGAAAATAGAGATTGTAACTGCGGTGTAAATAAAATGGCTTGTAAAGATTGTAGTTATACTACTCAAGGCATTAATGCTGCATTTGGATATAATACTCCAGATATGATTGCAAATAATGTAAATAATAACTCATGTGGTTGTGGTAATTTAGAAGATCCTGATTGTAGTAGAGCTGACATGTTAAATAGTATTAAAAGTTTAAACTTTGCTGTTATTGAGCTTGGTTTATATTTAAATACTCACTCAGATGATGAAAAAGCAATTTGCTTACACAAAGAATATTGCAGACAATTAAGAGATTTACAAGATAAATATCAAAAAGTTTATGGACCTTTAAGCATTTACTGCCCATGTAATAAGTGGAGATGGCTTGAAGAACCATGGCCTTCGTTTATTTTGGGAGTAACTACTTATCTACTTTTTTAATTAAAATAATAAGAAAAACCAGAGAAAAAATGTGAAATTTTTATGATTTTTTAGAAAATTTTTTTTGCATATTGTTTAAATAAAAAATATTGAAAAATAAAGGATTGGACAAGTTTTGTTTTCTATAGTTTAAGACACTATTGAAATAATCGTGGCTTAAACATGAAAAAATGATGTAAGAAAAATTCATTTAAAACATAAAAATAAAGAAATATTTAAAAGTTTACGAATTAAGTACTTTAAAATATCTTGTAAAATCTTTTGCATAAAGACCACCGTAATAAATTCTGTTACTTTCATTATTGAATTTTATAGAAATCATTACTGTACCATCACTCATAATTTGAGCATAAAATTTAGCTCTTTTGACTAACTCTTTAGTCAAAAAATTTTCATGTTGTGGCTCATCTTTAATTGGTATGACTTCAACGCAATATTCTTTTGACAAGTTCTGGAGTACATATTTTTCACTTTCTTTAAATGTCTCTGTGTTTTTAAAAAACATTATAAATACTGGCATAGTAAAAAATGGTATCATTATTCCAAAACTTAGAAAAATAACAATACAACACATAATAGTATTCTTGCCAAAATCATTTAAGCAATACTCTAATATTACAAAAAACAATATAGCAGCTAAAACACAAGCTTGAATAATCAGTATTGCCTTGAATATTTTTTTAGAAATTTTACTCCGTTTTTTCATGTTTTTCCTCCTTCAATATTAATTGAGATGTTTATTAGTTTCTTTATGATTAACTCCATATGGAGGTTTAAAAAATTGATAGCTCTTTGGCTAAATCCATGTGAATTATATCATGTTTAATGTAAAAATTCAATTTAAGCTCTTTATTTTGATTTAATGAAAAATAGACAGCTATACGAAAATATCGTACAGTTGAAAATGAAAACAAATAAATACAAAGACTATAAAAATATTAGGAAAGAGTCATCAAGAGATAATGTGACAGAGGTTGAAGTAGCTCTAACAGATTTAGGAGAAATAGATACAAGAGAACTTGCAAAAGAACATAAAACCTTATGGACTAGAAAAAAATAGAAAAGTAGCGAATATGGGTGGTAATGTTGCAAAAGTTGCAAAAGATGATTTAGAGAAAAAGTTAGAAAAAACTGTTATTAGCAGTAAAAATACATTAAGTTATAAATATTTAGAGTCAAAAAATGTAAACAAAAAAATTAACAAAGAATGTAATTTTAATAAAATCAAAAGAGGCTGAAGGTCAATGGTTGATGCAGAAAAATTTTAAAGTTTTCTACCTCAAATTATTGACTTTCAGCCTCTTTTGGAATATGACAATATTATTTTTTTAGATTTTTTATAGGTATAACTATGCATTCCTCCCCGTTAATTTCAACAACTGTACCTATGCAATGTCCAAAATAATATTCACAATTATTGATGTCATCATAAATATTTTCTGCATCATTTTCATTGTTTGCTTCAATTACTTGATAATTTTCATAGGTAAAATTAGGTTGTTCTGGCACTCCGCCAGTTAATAAAGCTACTACATATTTTTTTGTCATATTTTTTCCTCCTTGTCAATTGACTTTTCATTGTTTTTTGTTAATGGTTGATATATTAAATTACATAAGTTATATATAGGAGATTATAAAAAATTAATTTCTATATTATGATTATATCATAATTTTATGTAAATTGCAAATTAGATTTGCTTTTAGTAAATAAAAAAGTGGATAATGAATATATTAATAAATAAATTAATTTATCAAATAAACTAGATTAACACAAACTTTTGATTAATTTTATAAAATGTTATAAACACAAATCACATTTTTTTCAAATATGTGTTACCATCAAAATTATTCTAAAGTCATTGACATTAACAAAGAATGAAAATATAATACAAATAAATAGATTTATGAAAGCAAATCTATGAAACAACTATGAGCAAAAATCGTAAACACTTTTTGAACCAAAGTACTACTTAAAAAGTAGTGTTTTTATTATAAATATAACTATAAAAAATCTACTTTTTAAGTGGATTTTTTATTTTTACCTTAATATATATTAATAGAGGTGGCTTTAATGGAAGAAAAAATAAAAGAAACATACACCAAAGATGGAAAAAAGCTAACAGAACTAGTACAAGAATGGATAAATGAAAATACATCAATTTTATATTGTAATTATGAAGAAAAAAATATAAAATATCAATGTAGATAAGTAGTTATTAAAAATAACTCTAAGACAAGGAGGTAATAATGCAAGAGTTATATAATAACTATTTTAACATAGCAAATGACCAAATATGGAAAGTTGCAATATATGCCAGATTATCAAGAGAAGATGAAAAGGATGAAAAATATAAAGGACAATCTGAAAGTATTGAAAATCAAATTAAATATTTAAAATCTATAATTACTACAAAAGGGTGGCTTTTGATTGATATTTATAAAGATGATGGATACACAGGAACTAACTTTGATAGACCAGATTTTAAAAGGATGTTAAATGACATAGAAAATGGAAAAATAAATCTTGTAATAACAAAAGATTTATCAAGGCTTGGAAGAGATTACATAGAAACTGGAAGATATATTGAAAAGATATTTCCATCAAAAAATATTAGATATATTGCAGTAAATGACAATATAGATACATTTGACAAAAGAAATTCCAATAATGATATGACACCATTTAAAGCAGTAATAAATGATATGTATGCAAAAGACACTTCAAACAAAGTAAGGTCCACTATACTTACAAAAGCTATAGCAGGAGAATGCATAAAAGCATTTTTGCCTTATGGGTATAAAAAAGACAAAATAGATAAAAATAAAATATTAGTTGATGAAAATGTAGCTGAAAATGTAAAGCTGATATTTAATTTATATAAGGATGGAAAATCAAAGACTGAAATTGCTAAAAAATTGAATGAATTAGAAATTTCGACACCTCTAAAATACAAAAAGGAAACAACAAATTACTATAACCCAAATTCAAATGCAACTTATAAATGGAACAGCACAGTTATAAATAAAATATTGAGAAACCCTATTTATACAGGAGATTTAGTTCAATTACAATGCAACAAAGTAAATTATAAAATAAAAAAAATTACAAAAGTTCCTAAAGAAGAACAAATTGTAATTTTAAATAATCATGAAGCACTTATAGATAGAAATACATTTAATACTGTTCAAAAAATGCTTGATAAACAGACGAATGAATGGAATTATTCTAATAGAAAAAAACATTTATTAGCAGGATTAGTTTTTTGTAAATGTGGCAGTAGAATTACATACAACAAAAATCATGGAAAATTTTTTAGATGTGTTTGTTCTAGCTATAAAAAATATGGAAGTAAGTTTTGTTCTAATATTCATTTAAAAGAAGATGAACTTTTAGAAATGGTAGCAAGTTCATTAAAGAAAAATGTAAATACATATTTAAATTTAAAAGATTTAAAATATCCTTCAATAAAGACAAAAAATAATAAAGCACAAGAATTATCAAAATTATCTAAAATGAAAGAAGAAATTAATAAAACAATCACTAATTTATATGAAGATAAGATATCTTCTACTATTTCGTTAGAAACATTTAAAATACTGATTAAAAAATATGAAAAACAGAAAAAAGAATTAGATATGAAAATATCAGCGATTTCTAAATCTAACGAAAATATACAAGATTTAAAATTAAATCATAAGCAATTAGAAGATGTAATGAAACAACTGCTAAAATTTGAGACCATAAATGAAGAAAATAAAAGCCTAGTTTTTAAATTGATAGATAAAATTATAATAGATGATAATAAAATTACTATAAAATATAAATTTAATAATATAGAGTTATAATTCCTCCAAAGCAAACCAAGGGTGGCCATGGGAAGGAGGAAATATTTAATATGTGGACTTATAATAAAGTATTGGAATACCCAGTTAATATAAAATGCCCAAATGCTAAACTTGCTAAATTTATTATTTCTCAATATGGTGGTCCTGATGGTGAGCTTGCCGCTTCCCTTCGTTATTTATCTCAAAAATTTGGTATGCCTGACCAAATTGCAAAGGCTACTTTAAATGATATAGGTACTGAAGAATTAGCACATTTAGAAATGGTTGGTACTATTGTTCATCAATTAACTGAAGGCTTAAGTATTGAAGAAATTAAAGCTGCTGGTCTAGGTGATTATTACACTGACCACGGTGTAGATATATATCCTCAATCTGCTGCTGGTGTGCCTTTCTCTGCAAATTGTCTTGCTTGTAAAGGTGACCCAATTGCTAATTTACAAGAAGACTTGGCTGCTGAACAAAAAGCTAGGGCAACTTATGAAAAATTGATTGATTTATGTGCAGATGACCCAGACGTTGTTGACCCTCTTCGTTTCTTAAGAGAAAGAGAAGTTGTTCATTTTCAAAGATTTGGTGAAGCATTAAGAAATGTTCAAGATAAACTTGCACAAAAAAGATTTTTTACAAGTGGAATGAATAATACAAATTGCATGAATAACAACACATCTGATTCTGATTGTGGAATGTAAAAAATACCTCCGAATAAAACGGAGGTATTTTCTATTATAATTTATCATCATATTCAAGAAAATATGTACCTATATGTATTTTATTATATCCATTTAACTTGTTATATGCAATAACTTTATAACCTAATCCCCAATATACTTTTGACCCTCCATCCATATAAGTCATACTATCAAAATTCAAACAAAAAATTGGTAATTTTTCTTTTTTCACTCTTGTATAATCAATTGCAAAAAATATTGACCCAATAGTTATTATAATGATTATTGAAAATATAATTATCTTTAAATATTTCATATTTACCTCCCTTTCCTATTGATTATTCTATACAATAGATTAATCTCTCTGTAATATTTTTTCCGTCCTTTAAAGACAATTCTACTATTATTTCAAGAAAAAGTCGACCATCTTCTTTCTTTAATGTCCTTCCCAATTATTTCTCTCCTTCTATTTTTTTAATTATATATTATATTTAAATTTTTGGGCTTTAAAGAAGAAAAAGAGGAAATTCTAAAACAATGTATCATTTATCATAGTATCAATAGAAAATGGTTTAATATATATTTTTTTATATTTTTACTACATTCTAGTTTTATTTCATTGATCATTAACGCCTCACCGGTAATAACCATTATTATTGTACTTTCATTCCTTACTTTTTCTATTACTTCTAGACCATTTAATTTCGGCATTTTAAAATCTAATATTACTAAATTTGGCTTAAGATTTTTTATTGTTTCAATTGCTGTTTCTCCATTATTAGTTACTCCTATTACTTTTATAAAATTACCAATTTCTCTATTTATGTGTTTTGAAATATCATTTGCTAGTTTCAAATTATCATCTACTATTAATAAAGTACATTTTTCCATAAATTTCTCCATATCTTTATTTTTAGTTGTTGTGTTATCTTTCTTACCATTTATAATATTCTTATATCATCTCATTTTTTACTTCACATAAAAAAGAACTAACTTTTTAAAAATCAGTTCTTTAACTTCTAAAAGTAACTCAACTTTAATCTTTGCTTATTTTATTGAATGCTGGAATTTCTTCTATAGCATTGTTCTTGGCTGTTCTTATTAATATTTGAAAGAATTCCATAATCATCTTTTTACTTTCATCATCCAAGCTCTGATATTTCTTTAGCATTAATCTTACATCTGTAAATAATTTTTCTTTTATTTCCTTAAAACTATTTGCATTTGTTGTATTTATTATTTCAAATATAGCATCAACAACAGCTTCTCTTTGCTTTGGTTCTATTTCTTTTAGCCATCCTTTTATTGTTTTGTCCACAAATTGGCTTTCATTAGTAACCTCTGCCAAGCCTATAAGTTTTTTTCCTTCAAGCTGCCAGCTATATAAGTCATGTTGCATAAGGCCTTTCTGTACACTTTGAACTATTGTATATTTTTCTTCGTGGTTTAATAATCTACCTATAACCGATGATTGTGGAATATATGTATGAACCTTATTAATTGCTTGTTTATATTCATCAGTTTCTGTTATTTCTTCCATAAAGCCAGGACCATCATTATTATATACATTTATAATTCTTTTTTTGACACTTTTATCTGCATAAGTTGCAGCATATACTGCTAAATTTCCGCCTTTTGAATGTCCACCTATTCTTATTTTTTGTTTGTATTTCTTAGCTACTTCATTTATATATTTTGCAGAATCCAATTGTGAGGCAATATGTGATTTAAAACTCATATTAAAGTCTTCTTTCCACCCAACCAAAGTATCATCTGTTCCTCTATATGATACAAATAAAGTGTTATCTGGCATTAAAACTGTAACTGCAAAAAATTGTCTTTCTTCTTCTTTGTTAAATTTGTTTACAATATTGGTCACTATCATTTTTCCGAATCTTTCAGATTCACTTAATAGTGGTATAAGTTTTTTGTCATCTTCCCATAAAATTCTTAATGATGTTTTATCAGCATTTTCAAATCTTTTTCCAAACTCTTCTATTGTTATCTCTTCATTTTCTTCTAATAGTTGTTCAAGTGGAAAATATGATAATCTTGATAAAATTAAACCATCAATTTCATTAAATTCATCTTTTTTTAAGTTTAAATCTCCTCTCCATTTTACATAGTCGCAAACATTTGCCATTTATTGTTTCATTCCTTTCAATATATATTAATTCATAGGCTATGTTAGAAAAGAGCTAATTCTTTATTATTTTTAAGAATCCTAATCTGCTTTTTCAACAGCCTCACATATTCTACTCATTGTTTCTACACACTCTATTGGATATTCCCCTGTTGCTGTTTCACCTGATAACATTACATAGTTTGCCATATCATATACTGCATCTGCAACATCATTTACTTCTGCTCTTGTTGGTCTTGGACTATGAGTCATTGATTCTAACATTTGAGTTGCTATTATAACTGGTTTTTCTGCTCTATTACATTTTCTTATAAATTCTTTCTGTCTGATTGGTACTTCTTCCATTGGAATTTCTACTCCTAGGTCTCCTCTTGCAACCATAATTCCATCAGACACCTCTAGGATTTCATCAAAATTGTCTATTCCCTGTCTATTTTCTATTTTTGCTATTATCTTAATATTTTTTCCATCATTTTCTTTAAGTACTTTTTTTATATTTAATACATCTTGTGCACTTCGTACAAAAGATGCTGCTATACAGTCAAAGCCAGCTTTTATACCAAATTTTATGTCTTCAATATCTTTTTCAGTTGGACTTTGAAGATTAATTTTCATTCCTGGAATATTTATACTTTTAGTATTAGTTAATTTTCCTCCATCTATTACCTGACATATAATATCTGTTCCTTTTATTTCAATAACTTTTATTTTTATTAAACCATCATTTATTAGAATAACTGTACCTACATTTACTTCATTATATAAATTTTTGTATGTTACTGAAACTTGCTCTTTATTACCTAATATTTCTTCTGTTTTTAATGTAAAAATATCATCTGGATTTAACCAAATTTCACCATTTTCAAATTTTCCAATTCTAATTTCTGGGCCTTTTGTATCTAACATTAAAGATACTTTTTTTCCAACTTTAGCTCTTACTTCTTTAAAATTTTCTATTCTTTCTTCTTGGTCTTGATAATTTCCATGTGAGAAGTTAATTCTTCCAACATTCATTCCTGCTAAAATAAGTCTTTCTAGCACCTCTGGTTTATCAACAGCTGGTCCTAATGTACATATAATTTTTGTTTTTCTCATTCCACATTCCTCCATATATATAAAAGGCGCTTATATTTGACGCCCTTTACCTTACTATTTTGTAATCCATTTTATCAAATCTAAGTTAGCTGAGTCTAATATCATTTCATGTTTAGGCATTACTCTAAATGTATATCCATAATTTCCGCCATTTATAAGGTTTACTTTTGCCTTATATGTATATATTTTACTTTCTTCATCAGCTTCTTCAAGTTCCATTGGAATAATACTAATATCATCTACAGTTCCATTTTCACTTATTTTTCCATAATATACTTGTGCTTCAATATTATCTTTATTAATATTTGGTAATTTTACTTTACATCTTACTTCAATATTATTTCCTGCATCTAATGTGATATTATCCAAATTATTTTCTTGCGTTATTTCAATGTTATCCCATGCATTCTTTATGCTTTTTTTCCATTCATTAAGTTCTCCAACTTTTCCTAGTTCTGCATAATAGTTGTTATATAAATTGCAAAGTGGTATATACAATTTATCTACATAGTCTGTTAACATTCTAGATGTACTATATTTTCCTCCTGTAGATATAATTGATTCTTTCATTGTTTGCATCCATCTACTTGATATTCCATCTTCATCTTTCTCATAATACATAGGTATTATTTTGTTTTCTAGTGTATCATATATGCTTTGACTATCAGCTCTATCTTGAGATTCATAATCAGAATATTCTAATGATTCTCCTATTTTCCATCCATTTTTTGCATTATATCCTTCTGCCCACCAACCATCTAGAATACTGAAGTTAATTACTCCATTAACAGATGCTTTTTGTCCACTTGTTCCTGATGCCTCCATAGGTCTTCTAGGTGTATTTAACCATACATCAACACCACTAATCAAATATTTTGACATAGCAATATTATAATTTTCTAATAAGAATACTTTTCCTTTAAATTGTGGTTTCATTGAAATTTCATGTATATATTTTATTAAGTCTTGGCCTTCTTTATCTGCTGGATGTGCTTTTCCTGCAAATATGATTTGTACCTTTTGATTTTTATTATTTAGTATTTGTGTAATTCTTTCTAAGTCTTTAAATATTAATGTTGCTCTTTTATATGTCGCAAATCTTCTTGCAAATCCAATTGTTAATGCGTTTGGATCTAAGCAATCAACTATTTTCATTATTTCATCATAATTATATCCACATCTTCTTAGTCTATTTATAGTATTCTCTTTTACTATGGCTAACATTTTAACTTTGCGTTCTTGATGTGCCTTCCAAAGTTCTTCATTTGGAACATCTGATATTTTCTTCCATACTTCGTCATCATAAATTCTATCTTGCCAATATGGAATTAGATATTTATTATATAGCTCTTTTAAATGTGGTGATAACCATGAACAAGTGTGAATTCCATTTGTTACATACGTAATTGGAGATTCATTTGCTGCAATATTAGGCCATACTTCTCCAAATAGTTCTCTTGAAACAGCTCCATGTAGTTTACTCACACCGTTTTTCTTGCCTGCTACTTTTAATGCTAATATACCCATATTAAATCCAGTTGTATCTATTTGAACATCTGGTTTCATTCCCATTTGGAAAAATTCTTGTTTTGTAATTCCTAATTTGTCCCAGTAATCTTTAAAATACTTTTCTACCAAACTTAATGTAAATATATCATTTCCTGCTGGAACTGGTGTATGTGTTGTAAATACTGTTTTAGAAGCTACTATATCTCTTGCAATTTGAAATGATACTTGTTTTTCTTTCATTAGATTATATATTAATTCTAATATTAAAAATGAAGAATGTCCTTCATTCATGTGATATATAGTTGGATTATAGCCTAATGCTTTTAACATTGCTACTCCACCTTGACCAAGTATAATTTCTTGTTGTATTCTCATTTCTCTGTCTCCACCATATAGAGTTTTGGTGATTTCTCTATACTCTGGAATATTTGCTTCAATATCAGAGTCAAGCAAATATAGTTCAACTCTACCAACATTTACCTTCCAAGCTTTCAAATATAATTTTTTCTTTGGAAAGTGTAATGCAACTAATACATCTTTTCCTTCAGAGTCTTTTACACTTTCAATCGGTAAGTTTTCTATATCAATATCATTATATTCTGTTTCTTGTATTCCGTTTCCATTTATTTTTTGATTAAAATATCCCTTTTTGTATAATAGTCCTATTGCTACTAGTGGAACCCCTAAATCACTAGCAGATTTAAGATGGTCACCTGATAAGATTCCAAGTCCACCAGAATAAATTGCTAATGTTTGATCTAACCCATATTCTGCTGAAAAGTACGCAATAACATCATTCTTATTGTCTGGATATTTCTTTTCAAACCAATTATTTTTACTTTTCATATAATCTTCAAAGTTTTCAACTACTTTATCATACTTTTTAAGGAACTCTGGGCTTTGTGCAGCTTTTTCTAACTTTTCTTGTGTTACTAATTTTAAAAATTTTATAGGATTTTTATTTACACTTTCCCATAAGTCAATGTCTATTTCTTTAAAAAGTTTTAAAAACTCCGTATTCCATGACCACCAAAGATTATATCCAATTTCGGATAACTTTTCAATTCTTTTTGGTAATTGTGGATTTACAGTAATCCTATTAAATATATACATTTTTTCCTCCTTAGTATCTTACAATTCTTCCTATTAATAGTGTTATTCTTTTATATAATTTGCTTTTATTTGTATAGATAAGTAAAATCAATTTTTTTCTATTATATTATCTATTAAGTTTTTATTTTTGTCAATCAATTTAATTAATGTAACTCTAAAAATTCTATGTCTTTTTTTGAATACTCCTCTGGCTTTAATCCTACTTTATTTCTCATTGAATCTAATAGTAATACTATGATTATTGTAATAACACAGCCTAGTACTAATACTGTGTTTGAAGGTGTTGTTATTTTCAATAGCCATGAAGCACATAACGCCACTCCAGCTCTTGCAATACTCTCTACTAAATTATATGCTGATGTTATTTTACTTCTTAATGATGAATTAGTAAAATTATTTAAGTATCTTTTTATAAGAGTATAAAAAGCTCCTTTAGCTAAAAACTGTATAAAGAATAGAACTAATAATATTATTAATATTACTGTAAAATTAAATTTTCCTATTAAGCAAAGTCCCATTATTATACATGAAATTGTTGTTGGAACTGAAATTACCGCTAAAGTTTTATTCGTAAATTTATTATGAATTCGATTTTGATTTTTTGCGCTAATTCCAGATACTATTCCAAGTAAAGCAAATATAACTCCAAAGTATTGTTCAGGTACACCTATTTGTTCCAAAGTTCCACTTCTTAAGCTAACAAGTACACCTAATAAAGCTGCAAAAACAGCACCAAATATAAATAAGTATTTTAATCTGTCTGACTGCATCATATATTTAAATGAATTTTTTAAATCTTTTATATATTTTTTTGTACTTACAACTTCTTGGTTTTCCTTTTTTATGTCTTCAAATTTAAATGATAACACAGCAGATATTAAGCAACAAATTAAACATAAAATAAATGGTAAATATCCATTTATTACATATAAAAATCCTGCTGCAACTGATGAAATTGCATCAACATAATAATACCATGCCATACCCTTTCCATCTATTTTTGAAAAGGCGTACCCTCTTTTTCCATTTTGGGGCAAACTATCGCATAGAATGTTAGTTTCTACTACACCTTTTATATCAAATGCTATAGCTGATAAGCATTGTCCTAGTAAAACTAAACTTAAATCTTTTGCCATAATATAACTTAAAATAGAAAGAGCATTTACAATATTAGCTAAAATTAAACTATTTCTTTTGCCAATTTTATTTATTAATGCTGTAAGTGGTATTAATAATATTATTTTAAACACAGGATAACATGCCTCAGCAAATAATACATTTGAGGCACTAATTCCCTTTATCTGAGTTAAAAATATAAAGTTTATTGAATAATAAAATAGTAAATCCCATGACAGCATTTTATATGCAGGATATATTTTTATATTTCTTTCTTCCTTAGTCACTTCCAATATAATCACCAATAAAATTATATAAATAATTGTGTAAGAATGTCAATAGAAAATATTTATATAACTTTAAGAAAGTTTTAATAGATTTTTTACAATTCTAAGGTTATAATATAATTATAAATCTGATATAGGAGTTATATATGGTTAAATTTATTAAAAGAACTTTACTTTTTATTTTAATTATAGTTATTATTGCAAGTGGCTTTGTTCTATATCAAGGTCATAAGGTTTATAAAAACGCATTAGATTCTGTGAGTTTGGAAGATAAAATTCAAAAAATAAAAAATGATGATAGTTATGTTGAATTAAGTAGCTTACCTACATATTATAAAGATGCAATTATTTCTGTTGAAGATCATCGCTATTATAATCATGGTCCAGTTGACTTGATTGCAATTCTTAGAGCTACAGTTTCAAACATACGTAATAAAGATTTTGTAGAAGGTGGTAGCACTATAACACAGCAAGTTGCTAAAAATTTATATTTTATTAGTACAGATACTAATTCTCTTTATAGAAAAATTGCTGAAATATTTATGGCTTATGATTTAGAAGAAAATTATAATAAAGATGACATTTTAGAATTTTATGTTAATACTATTTATTTTGGTGATGGATATTATGGTGTTGATGAAGCTTGTAATGGTTACTTTAAAAAATCTGCTAAAGATATGTCTTTATATGAAGCAACTATGCTTGCAGGAATTCCTAATGCTCCAAGTGTTTATGCTCCCACAGTTAATAAAGACTTAGCTTTAAATAGACAAAGAAAAGTTATTTCTACAATGGTTGAAAATGAATATTTAACTCAAGAACAAGCTGATGAATTAATTAAAATGCAAGAAAAAGAAACTCTTTAAAGAGTTTCTTTTATTTATAATATCTTTTTTAGTCTTAATACAATTATTTCTAATTTCATTCTATAATTGTAGCTATTTTATTTAATCTTATGTGTGCTATTTTTGGCACATTATTATAGTTTTCCTTTGAGTATAATATTTCTTCTTTATCTGGGTAGCAGAACTTACAATATCCATCATAAGCATTGTAATCATCTTCTGTAATATCTCTGCAGCATTCTTTACATTGTTTTTTCTAGTTTTTCCATATTTCATTCCTCCTATTTATATTTCATATTTTGTATCACCTGTAAAACAATTTTATCACATACTTTTTTGTCTACCGTGTGAGACATTGCTTTTTTATATTATTGTAAAATAAGTTTATATTTTATTTAAAAGTGGAGATAATCAGATTATGAATAATATTACAAAATACAATGGAAAGTTAAATATACTTGGAAATATACTTAAGTCTCATAGAATCAAATTAGGCTGGTCTTTATCTCAAACATCCAATCAATTAATGTTAATAGGAATTGATATTCCTAGATCATCTATTCAAAGAATTGAATGTGGTGATAGAATTTTAAAAGACTATGAATTAGTTGGTTTCTCAAAAATTTTTAAAATTTCTCCTAATGTTTTATTGGCTAACTTTTTAAAAGAATTAGAATAAAAAAAAGAATTAGTGTATTTTCCTTATTAATAAACTAATTCTTTTCTATTTTATATTTAGCGTATTTATCACACAAATTAATTGTTGCTCTATTTTTTATTTCATTTTTAGGTATTAAATATATTGACATCTCACTTGTTACTATAAACACAAAATCTATATTTGTGTCTATTATAGTTTTATATGTTGTACCTTTAGTCCCACCACAGCTTTTCAATGCTACTTGATAATTTCCATACTTTGTCTTGCAACCTGTAGATTTTACTTGTATACTATAAAACTTGCTTTCTTTTTCTACAACTAAATCATAGTCTTGTGTATCATTAAGTGGAATAGACACAGTGTATCCATTAGTCGAAAAATATGCAATTGCTATTCCTAAACTAGAGTTTCCCTTTTCTTTGTTAGTTTCAAATCTCATACCTTCTCCTATGTAGAATATTTGTTCGTATTATTATGTTTTTAAAAACAAGTTTTTCAACTTGTTTTTGGTGGGCAGAGATGGATTCGAACCATCGTACTCGTACGAGAACAGATTTCTTACTACTATAGTTTTCACTACCATCGAAATGTTTGTAGTCTGGACTTTCTCTTTATCTTGATAAGATACCAGGTATAAAGTCTCTACACTCGAAATTTCTTTCTAGCTCGGGATTATCATCAGCTTAACCTGTTAAGACTTCCCCGAATTAGCCCGGTTTTCATCATACAATCACTTGTATGAGCTGCAATTTCTGATTCTTTGTTTGAACCAAAGTCTACAGTCTGCCGCCTTTAGCCACTCGGCCATCTGCCCAAATATTATTAAATTTTTATACTTTAAATAATTAAAGTATGGTCCGCCATCTAGGATTCGAACCTAGGACCCACCGGTTATGAGCCGGTTGCTCTGACCAACTGAGCTAATGGCGGATTTCCAATGCAGGTTTAAGTATAAAACATTTTTATTAAATTGTCAATAGTTTTGTTTATATTTTTTTATTTTTTGATTATACAATTAAAGTAGTTAGATTTTATCTAACCACTTTAACAATATATCATTAGTTATGTTGTTCTCCTCTTCCCTCTGGAAGTGCTGGTACTTGAAGTACAACTTTAATCTTCATTGCATAGCTTATTGCTCTTACAATCTTGCTATTTTTAATTCTTTGCCATAAAGATGGTTTTACTTCTACTCTTGTTTGTTCAAAGTATGTCTTTTCTTCTGGAGTTTCTTCTTTTATTTCATTTAGTATTGCTTCAACTTCATTGCTATCATCTTGTGGAGTTGGTATCAATTTTAATGCATCTGCTATTTCAATTCCAATGTAGCTTAAAGCTTTTGATCTATCTTCTATTCTTTCCATATCTATTTCTATATGTAAGTTTGATTCTAGATTAACAATTCTTGCATTTATTAGTTTTACTGCATCTTGATAATTTTGTGATTTTGTTGATTTTGTTCTACCTATTAAACTTAATGTATCAATTATATCTTCTGGAAAATCTCTTGAAACACTTTTTACAGCTTCTTTCCAGTTTTCTTCTTTATTTTGTACTATTTCTAATGTTTCCCTTAATTTATTAGCTAATGCAATATTTTTTTCTCTTTGACGAATTAATTCTTCTATTTTTTTTGTGTTTTCTTCAAATTGATTTGTTGCATATTCAACTAACTCGTAAGCAGCTTTATATACTGCTTTAGGAAAGTTTTTCTTTTTTGGATACTCAATTAAATAGGTTTTTATAGATTCTATTAAATCCTTGAAAAAAGCATCTTCTTCTAATTGTACAATTTGCTTTTTGCTGTTAGGATTTATTAGTTTTTGTACTTTATCCATATTTGATAATATTTTTTCTTCCGTGATAACCATTCTCACGTTTACTATGCCAGATCTAGACATCGTAAACTTCCCTCCTTTATCCTATGTTATTTTTCCTACGCGTTACTATTATATACTGAATTATAAAAAACCACAATAGGACTTCATCTTTTTTCTTTTTTCTTTTCTATAACGATTTTATTACAACATTTTTGCAAAGTCAAGGATATTTTGTAATAAAATGTATTTTTTTGTAGCGCTTCTTCATTCATTTTTTCTAATTATTATATTATTTATTCTTTTTTATTTCTGCATATCTTTTAATTTTCATTGTAGTAGTTTTTTCAAATTCATCATGTTTAATTTCAAGATTTTTTATTGCTTTATATGAAGTTAGCTTTTTATTTACCTCTTTTATTTTAGGCCAAATAATTTCTCTAATTTGTTCATCAGTTAAGTCTTTTCCTATTTTTTCAAAGTTAGGTATAACCTTTACAGAAACAATAAGTTCTTTATTACTTTTATCTTTTTCGTCTTCTTTACCATATACCATACATTCTTTTATTTCTGGTACATGAGATAATAGTAATTCTATTTCTTCTGGATAAATATTTTTTCCATTTTGAGTAACAATTACATTTTTGCTTCTTCCTGTTATGTATAAGAATCCATCTTTATCTAAATAACCTATATCTCCAGAATGAAACCATCTTTCTCCATTTATTTCTTCAATAACACTTTTGGTTGCTTCTTCATCTTCATAATATCCAAGCATTAATGTAGGTGTTTTTATAAGTACTTCACCTTCTCCATTTTCGTTTGGATCTTCAATTTTTATTTTTCCTTTTGGTATTGCTTTACCTGCTGATCCAACTTTAGTTTGATATTCTGGTGTCAAAGCTGCAATTGGAGCTGTTTCTGTTAGTCCATATCCTTGTAGGAATATTATTCCTATATCCTCTACCCATTTTCCTACTTTTGCATCTATTGGAGCTGCTGCAGACACTATAAATCTTAAGTTTCCTCCTAAATTTTCATAAATGTCTGAAAATACTTTGCGTTTTATATCTACTCCTACCACTTTTAATGCATTTGTCACATGTATCATTGAATTTACCAATCCATCTTTATTTGCTTTTTTTATACTTGCATTTATTTTTTTGTATAAGTTTTCAATCAATAAAGGAACTGATATTAAAACTGTTGGCTTTGTTTCCAACATATTAGGAACTATATGTTTTAATCCCTGACAAACTGCTATTGAACATCCCCATGCCATTGGAAGTAAAAATCCAATAGTTGATTCATAAGTATGATGTAAAGGCAATACTGAAAAGAATCTGTCTTCTGGATAAACCTTTGCATAAGCTGTAGCTGCATTTATATTTTCTGCCAAGTTACGGCTTGTTAGCATAACTCCTTTAGCACTTGATGTAGTTCCAGATGTAAATAGTAATACCTTAAATTCATCCGGATTTATTTTAATATTTTCAAAGCTTTTGTCTCCTGAATTAATAAATTTCATTCCTTCATTTATAAGATATTGCATTCCTACATTTCTATCTTTTATATCTTCATCTGAATACATTTTTATAAAATATTTTACATTAGGAAATTTTTCTATTAGTTTTTTTACAGAGTCTGCTTTCTTTTCTGAATATATGATAATATTAGCTTTAGATCTTCCTACTACATTTTCTAATTCGTTTTCTGGTAGTTCTTTATCTGTTGGGATTGCAATTGCATCAATGCAAAGTGAAGTAACATAAGATACATACCAATCGTAAGTTGTTTCACTCAATATCATAATTCTTGGTTTTTCATTTAATTCCAATACTTTATTTATTGCTGTACCAAAACTTTTAACATCTTCTCCAAATTTTTTATATGTAATTTCTTCGTATTTGCCTTTTGGATCAAATTTTTCAAGTATAAATTCTTTATCTGAATACTTTTTTATTGCATATTCAAATATTTCCTTTATATCAGAATAATTTGTTGCCACATATTCTTTCTTATCTTTTTTTCTTTCTTCCTTTTGTTTTTCTATTTCTTCATTACTCATATTCATTTCTTCAATTTCTGATATATCTCTCATTTTAAATTTTGGAAATTTGAAGTCTGGAACTTTAAAATCTCTTAATCCTCTCATTTTATTTCACTCCCATAATATATATTAAAGTCTCATAAAATAGTTTTTATAATAAAACTATTATACATTTTTATTTTAAATTTTGCAAGTTTTTAGTTACAAGCAAAATAAAAACATAGTGTTTGCCACTATGTTTTGTTTTATTATTTTCTTCTTTTTCCGTCTAAAGCATCTAAATTATCTAAAGCTTTACCTGTTCCTAAAGCTACACATGATACAGCATCTTGTGCAATCATTACATTAATTCCTGTTTTTTCTTGTAACAACTTATCTAGTCCATCAATTAAGCATCCTCCACCTGTCATATATATTCCTCTATCGCTAATATCAGCAGACAATTCTGGAGGTGTTTTTTCTAGCACACTATGTACGGCATCAACCACCATCATTGCAGGTTCTATTAAAGCTTCTAACATTTCGCTTGAACGAACTGTTATTGTTTTTGGAAGTCCTGTAGCTAAATCTCTTCCTCTTATGTCCATTTCCATATCTTGAATTTTTGGATATACACATCCTATATTAATCTTTAAATCTTCTGCTGTTCTTTCACCTATAACTATATTGTACTTTTTCTTTATATATTTAACTATTGCTTCATCAAACTTATCTCCTGCAACCTTAATAGAACTGCTTACTACTGATCCTCCTAAAGATATAACAGCAATATCAGTTGTTCCTCCACCAATATCAACAACCATATTTCCACATGGTTTAGATATATCAAGTCCTGCTCCAATTGCAGCTGCAATTGGCTCTTCTATTAGATAAACTTTTCTAGCTCCTGCTTGTGATGCAGCATCTATAACAGCTTTTTTCTCTACTTCAGTTACTTTTGATGGTATGCAAATCATAATTCTTGGTGCAAATATAAATTTTCCACATACTCTATTTATAAAATATTTAAGCATTTTTTCTGTTACAGTGTAATTAGAGATTACACCATCTCTTAATGGTCTTGTAGCAACTATATTTCCTGGTGTTCTTCCAAGCATTCGTCTTGCTTCTTTTCCTACTGCTAATACTTCTCCTGTGTTGTTATCAACTGCAACTACAGATGGTTCTCTTAATACTATCCCTTTACCTTTAGCATAGGCAATAACTGTTGCTGTACCTAAATCTATTCCTATATCTTGTCCATACTTAAACATTTAAATCTTTCCTTTCGACAAAGCACATTTCGTTTTTATTACAATTCTGTTACAATTATATTACAAAGCATTTAAAATAGCAATGTATTTTTTAATATTTTTTAAATAAAAAAATAGAGTATAATCTTATACTCTATTTTACCTTGATTTTATTATTTTATACAAATAACCTTCCTAAAAATACCAATTGTAATATTCCGGCTGGACCAAATGGTGGAGTTATTTCTAATTCTTCAGGTGTAGCTTTTAATACATCATCGTTACCTGCAACTGTAATTTTTACTGAACTTACATTATCATATTTAAATCCAAGTTCAAATTGTTTTTCTTCTCCAACCTCTAAACTATCTATTTTCAAATATTTTGTTCCTATATTAACATCTCTTGGCGTATAAAAGTCAAATCTTAAGTATTTATCTGTAACTCTTTCTTCTGTAGTATTTTTAATAGTTCCTTTTACATTACCGTTTACGTTTGTTGCTTCTGCTACATTAACTGTTACTTGAGGTGTTTCTATATTCACTTCATATTTTTCCATAGGTTTATATAATGATTTAGTATATAAATATATCATTATATCTGAAAATACAAACACTATTAAAAACAGTAATACATAGCATAAAAGTACTTTTACTCTAGGTCTACTATTATATATCCATATCGACAAATAATCGCTCATATTATACCCCTTTCATTTATAGTTTTCTAAATACTCCTGCAACTTTTCCCAAAATTTCACATGTTGGTACAATTATTGGATCCATAGTGCTATTTTGTGGTTGCAATCTTATATGATCTTTTTCTTTATAAAATGTTTTTACTGTTGCTTCATCTCCTATTAATGCTACAACTATTTCTCCATTTAAAGCTGTATTTTGTTTTTTAACTAAAATATAGTCCCCATTTAAAATACCTGCTTCTATCATGCTTTCTCCTCTAACTGTAAGCATGAAACTTTCACTGTTTCCAACAAAATCAATTGGAATAGGAAATGTATCTGTAATATTTTCTACTGCTAGTATTGGTTCTCCGGCTGTTATTTTGCCAATAACAGGAACATCAACCATTTCTCTTCCAGTATAATAATTTTTATCTTCATGTTTTTTTACTGGTTCTCCATCTCCGCCTTTTAATAAGCGCAAAGTTCTACCTTTTTGATCTTCTTTTTTTATGTATCCTTTTTCAGATAATTTTGCTAAATACCCATGTACTGTTGCTGTTGATTTTAATCCAACTGCTTTTCCTATTTCTCTTACAGATGGTGCATATCCCTTTTCTTCAACTTGTTTTTCAATAAATCTTAATATTGCTTTTTCTCTTTTATTAATTGACATTGGGTCCTTTTTTTTAGCCAAAATAACATCACTCCTTATTTTATCTCTTGCACTGGTTAATATATCCAGTTTTTCGTATTCTTTTATATAATAGCATACAAACAAAAAAATGTCAAACAAATATTTGACATTTTTTTTATGCGGTTCCAATTTTTTTAGTTGTTGCCTGTCTTTTAACTTTAACAGTCTTAGGCTCAATAATCTCTCTATTATTATTTATAATAATTTTAGGAGGTTCTCCATTTCTAACCGTTTCTTCAGTTATTATACATTTTTCTATTTTAGGGTTGGAAGGAATTTCAAACATAATGTCTCTCATAATTTCTTCTATAATAGAACGTAAACCTCTTGCTCCTGTTTTTCTTTCAATCGCTTTATCAACTATTAAATTCAATGCTTCTTGTTCAAACTCTAAATCAACGTTGTCTAGCTTAAACAATTTTTGGTATTGCTTTACTAACGCATTTTTAGGTTTTGTAACAATATCAATTAAGGCATCTCTGTCTAATTCTTGCAATGTTGCTATAATTGGTAATCTTCCAACAAACTCTGGTATTAAACCAAACTTCAACAAATCTTGTGGTAATAGTTGTTCAAATACCTTATATTTATCTATATCTTTATTACTTTCAATTTTAGCTCCAAAGCCTATTGATTTTTGACCAATTCTATCTTTTACTATTTTTTCAAGTCCTTCAAAAGCTCCTCCACAAATGAATAATATGTTTGATGTATTTATTTGTATAAATTCTTGATGAGGGTGTTTTCTGCCACCTTGTGGTGGTACTGATGCAACAGTTCCTTCTACTATTTTTAGTAAAGCTTGTTGCACCCCCTCTCCACTAACATCTCTAGTGATTGAAGGATTTTCAGATTTTCTAGAAATTTTATCTATTTCATCAATATATATAATTCCTTTTTCTGCTTTTTCTATGTCATAGTCAGCTGCTTGAATAAGTTTTAGTAAAATATTTTCGACATCTTCACCAACATAACCTGCTTCTGTTAATGTTGTTGCGTCTGCAATTGCAAATGGAACTTGTAATATTTTGGCTAGTGTTTGTGCTAATAAAGTCTTTCCACAACCTGTAGGTCCTAATAATAAAACATTACTTTTTTGCAATTCTACATCATCAGATTCTTCTTGGTGATTTATTCTTTTGTAATGGTTATATACTGCAACAGATAGTGTTTTTTTAGCTTCATTTTGACCAATTACATACGAGTCTAAAACTTCTTTTATTTCAGCTGGTTTTGGTAGTTTATCTTCGACTTTAGTTGTGTATGTCATTTCTGCATCTTCATATATTTCTTCTTCTAAAATATTGTTACATACTTTTATGCATTCATCACAAATATATACTCCAGGTCCTGCAATAATTCTACCTACTGCTTCTTGTGATTTACCACAAAAAGAACATTTTACGCCTTTAGTTTTATTTGTCATTCTCAGCTAATTTCCTTTCCATTTTTTGTTTTTAATTAAATTCTTTTTTCCATAATGCCATCAATCAATCCATATTTAAGTGCTTCTTCTGCTGTCATGTAATTATCTCTTTCTGTGTCTTTATTAATTATATCTAATGGTTGACCTGTTCTTTCGCTTAAGAACTTATTTAATTTTTCTCTTGTTTTTACCATGTGGTCTGCGTGTATTTTAATTTCTGTTGTTTGTCCTGATAGTCCGCCACCACCAATTAATGGTTGATGAATTAGAATTTCTGCATTTGGTGTTGCAAATCTTTTTCCTTTTTCACCTGCTGCTAAAAGAACTGCTCCCATACTTGCAGCCATACCTATACATATAGTTGAAACTGGACATTTAATATAATTCATTGTATCAACAATTCCCATTCCGTCAGTAATAGATCCTCCTGGGCTATTTATGTATAAGTGAATTTCTTTGTCTGGATCTTCTGATTCAAGAAATAATAATTGTGCAATTACTAAACTTGCTGAAGTTTGATTAACATCTTCACCTAAAAATATAATTCTATCTTTCAAAAGTCTTGAGAAAATATCATAAGATCTTTCTCCTTTTGCTGTTTGTTCAATAACATAAGGAACTAAACTATTTTGTTCTTTCATATTTATTAATTACCAACCTTTCTCTTTTGATCAATTAAATTAAAACTTATTTTATTTTAGCATTGTTAACGATGAATTCTATTGCTTTTTCTACTTTCATATTATTTTCAATATATTCTTTTATGTATTCATTTTTAGACATTTCTTCTTCAGTTTTGCCATAGTTTTTAGCCATTTCTTTAAGTTTTTCTTCAACTTCTTTTTCTTCTGGTTTTATGTCTTCTGCTTTAATAATTGCTTCTATTACTAATCTAGATTTAACAGCTTTTTTTGCTTGTTCTTTCATTTCTTCTCTAACTTGTGCTTCTGTTTTTCCTGATAGTGTAAAGTATTGAGCTAATGTTAAACCTTGGTATTGTAATCTTTGTTCAATGTCTTTCATCATGTTATCAATTTCAGCATCAATCATTCCAGATGGAATGTCTATTTCTACATTGTCGCTAACAGCTTTTAGCGCAGCATCTTCCATTTCATATTTAGCTTTTTCTTCGTTTGCTTTTTGCATTCTTTCTTTAATACTATTCTTTAATTCAGCTAATGTTTCGAATTCACTAACGTCTTTTGCAAACTCATCATCAATTTTTGGAAGCTCTTTTTTCTTAATTTCATGTAATTTTACTTTAAATACAGCTGGTTTTCCTGCTAGTTCTTTAGAAAAATAATCTTCTGGGAATGTAACTGTAATATCTTTTTCTTCTTCTAATTTCATTCCAACTATTTGATCTTCAAATCCAGGAATAAATGTATTGCTTCCAATTTCTAGTTCATGTTTTTCAGCTTTTCCACCTTCAAAAGGTACACCATCAATAGAACCTTCAAAGTCAATAACTGTTATGTCTCCTTTTTCAACAGGTCTATCTTCTATGCTTACTAATCTTGCATTATGTTCTGCCATGTGTCCTAATTCATGTTCAATATCATGATCAGATACATTATACTCAATTTTCTTTAATTCTATACCTTTATATTTTCCTAATTTTACTTCTGGTTTTATTTGTACTATTGCTGTAAATATAAGGTCTTTTCCTTTTCCAATTTGAGTAATATCTATGTCAGGATTGCTTACAACTTGAATATTATTTTCTTTAATTGCTGTTTCATAAATTTCTGGTACTAGTTCATTAAATGTATCTTCGTGGAATATTTCTGTTCCATATTGTTTTTCTACCATATTCATTGGTGCTTTACCTTTTCTAAATCCAGGTATAGTAAAGTATTTAGCTGTTTTAGCATATACTTTTTTCATTGCTTCATCAAATTTTTCTGCTTCTACTACGAAACTTAATTTTACTTCATTTTTGTTTTCTGTGTTTTCTACTTTTACACTCATTTTATAATCTTCCTTTCAAAAAATAATTAGCTTTTATATTATACCACATTTTTCAAGTATTTCAAGTGTTTATACTTATATTTTAATCAAATCAAAATTCAAATAGTCTGCACTTACAAGTTTGAAATTTATTCCATCAACGCATCCTTCAATTGCATCTTGATGTGATTTACCATGCAAGTGTCCATAATAGCATTTTTTTATTCCATATTGTTTTAATGTATCAATAAATTCTGATGTTTTAATTTTTTTAGTTATTGGTGGATAATGCATAAATGCTATTATTTCTTTTTCTTTTCCATATTGATTTATTCCTTGTTCTATTGCAAGTTTTAATCTTATATTTTCCCTTTTTATCATTTTACTATCATTTTCTGTATCTAATAAGTTCCATCCTCTGGTACCTATTAAAATCTTATCTTCTATCAAAAAACTATTGTTATATATAAAGTCTATATTTTCAAATTTATTATCTTCCAAAAACTTCTTCATACTTGTAATAGTAGTCCACCAGTAGTCATGATTTCCTTTTAATAATAGTTTTTTACCTGGTAACATATTCAAATATTCAAAATCTTTATATGTGTCTTTTAAATGCATAGACCATGAAAAATCCCCAGGCAACACAACTGTATCCTCTTGTTTTACTTTTGATATCCAATTATTTTTTATTTTATCGCTATGCCCCTCCCAACTTTCTCCAAATATGCTCATTGGCTTATCCTGAGAAAATGATAAGTGCAAGTCAGCTATTACATATATTGCCATGTTTTATTCCTTTTCTTTTTAATTTATTCCTAGATTTGGTATTGCATTTAAAGTCAAATCTGATATATTTCCCGCTGTATATGTATAATATCCTGCTGAAGCAATCATTGCAGCATTATCTGTACATAATACAGGTTCCGGATAATAAACCTGATATCCTTTTTCACCTAATTTCAAAAATTCATTTCTTATATAACTATTTGCAGATACACCTCCTGCTAATGCTATTTTGGTTATATTTAATTCTTTTGCTGCTCTTAGAGTATGGTCTAATAGTACTTCTGTAATAGTTTTTTCAAAGCTATTGCATAAGTCTGCTTTATTAATATCTGGAGTTTTATGGTGTAAATTTATAACTGCTGTTTTTATTCCACTAAAACTAAAATCCAAATTATCTATATGAGTCTTAGGTAACTCAATGGTTGGTTTTCCTTTTTTTGCTAACTTATCAACTTTTGGTCCACCTGGGTACCCTAGTCCTATTACTCTTGCAACCTTGTCAAAAGCCTCTCCCACTGCATCATCTCTTGTTTTAGCTAACACTTCAAACTCAGAATAGCTTTTTATATGTACCAAGTGAGTATGTCCACCTGATATAACTAGACATAAAAATGGAGGTTCTAGTTCTGGGTGACTAATATAATTTGCAGCTATATGTCCATGTATATGGTTTGTTCCAACTAGTGGCTTATTTAAAGAATAACTTAATGCCTTTGCATAAGATACTCCAACCAACAAAGCACCAACTAAACCTGGTCCATAGGTACATGCTATTACATCTATATCATTCATTGTAATATTAGCTTGTTTTATTGCTTCTTTTACAACATTTGAAATAGCTTCTATATGATTTCTAGAAGCTATTTCTGGTACTACTCCTCCAAATTGTTCATGTATTTTTATTTGTGAGTTTATAACATTTGAAAGAACTTCTCTTCCATTTTTTACTATAGAAGCTGAAGTCTCATCACAACTCGATTCTATTCCTAAGGTTAATATATCTTTCATTTTTTAATTTCCTTCTACATAAATATACTAAATAAATTAAATACCATACAACTAATTCCATAACTAACTGCACTTATTATTGGTGATACAATTTTACCTGCAATCGGTGTAATCCAAATAATTAAAAATATTATATAAAAAGTTCTTTCATGGTTTTCAAACCATCTTTTAGCATTGTATGGTAAAAATGCCATTAATACTTTTGATCCGTCTAGTGGTGGTAATGGTATTAAATTAAATACTCCTAATCCTACATTTACTATTACAGCATATTGTAACATTGTAAATATAATTATTCCTATTCTTGAAATATTAACAAAATTAGTTGCAAATATTTGTAAAGCATATAATATTATTGTTAATACTATAGCTAGTAAGAAATTCATAATAGGTCCAGCAGCTGCGACAATTGCTTCACCTGTTTTTGCTGATATTTTTTTATTAAAATTATTTGGATTTATTTCTACTGGTCTTCCCCATCCAATATGTGTAAAAACTAGCAAAACAACTGCAATCGGATCTAAATGTGTAAATGGATTTAAGCTAAGTCTTCCTTGTACCTTTGGAGTATCATCTCCTAGTTTATATGCAACTATAGCATGTGCATATTCATGAAATGTAATTGCTAAAAGTACTCCTGGTATTGTAAATAATATACTTAATAAGTCAAATCCTCCACCCATTACACTTGCCAATACTATAATAGCTAAAATTATATATACATATCTATTATCAAAATTCATATAATATTCAAGCCTTTCATTTTTCAATTTTACATTTAATATTATACCTCAAATTTAAAAATATGTAAACATTTGGAAGATATTAATTTTACTGCAATACATAAAAACGAAAGTAAATAATTATTACTTTCGTTTTTATATTATTGTATATAGTTTTATTTTAGTTTAATGGTTTCATTGATTATCTTTCCCCTCTAGTTAAGAACTCCAAAACAGCTATATTATTATGCTTTTTTTAAAATTCAATTATTTACAAGTATCTTATCAAAATTTTAATGTAGGTTAGTCAATCATTTGTCACAAATTATTTAAAATAAATACTTTGAGCACCTATATTGCAAATAACGATTCTTCTTGACTTTTATATTTTTTTATGAATTCCCTGGGACTCAACCATCCTAGTGGTCTCATAGGAAAATTATTATATTCTTTTCTCCATTCTTTTCCTTGATTTCTTAAATCTTCTAAATTATAAAATACTCTTTTATAGTAAAATCTTTCTTGATCTTTTCTATGACTTCTTTCTACTCTTCCATTTTGTTTTGGTGTATGTGGCTTTATTACTTTATATTCTAATCCTAATTCTTCTAAGGTGTTTTCAAACATTATTTTTTTATCTTTCAAAAATGCTTGCCAACTTAATCTATTTGTAAATTCAAATCCATTATCTGTTTGTATTGTCTTTATTTTAAATGGAAAATATTTTACTAATCTTCTTGCAAATTCGCTTGAAGCATATGTATCATGTGCATTTGTAAACCATGTATATCTTAATCTTGAATATTCATCTATTGCTGTATATTGATAAAATTTTTCTCCATCTATATATTGTTCTTTTGCATTCTCCAAATTTATATGCTGGTTTTGCCACTCCATATTTTCTTGAAAATTTTACTATTGACTCTTTATATTTTAATCTATCTGTGATATTATTACCCATAAGAGAGCACCTCCGATATGTTTATTTTTGGTCATTTAAACAATATCATTTTTGTGCTCTCTTTTCAATATTTTATTTTCAATGTATTTGTGACATATCTATTTTAAACCTATATTAGATAATTTTTTATAAATTTTTTATCTGACTGAGTTAATTGTTCTTTAATATAGATTAAGTTAATCTTTGATATAGGTAATTCTATCGGTAATTTAACTTCATATAGTTCTTTATTCTCTAATTCGTTTTTTACAGCCTCTTTCACATAACATACCCTATACCCGAACCTCTTTTTACGGCATTTATTCTTAATTCTGTAATATCATATTGCATATTTGTTTCTATTTCTATGTTATTCTGTTTTAGTATATTTTTCAATTTCTTTATAGTAGAACTATATTCAAAATTTAAGATATATTTTTAATTTTCTAGTTCTTTTAATTCTTTAATTTTAATAGGTTTATTAGAAACGAATATGCTTTCTACTTCTTTTAGTTCTTCAACTATAATGTTATTGTAATTTGTATCTACTTGTGTTGTGTCTATTATAAAATCTATTTTATGTTCTTCTAGCATTTGAATCATCTTATTAAAATCTGCACCACTAATAAGATTTATTTTTAAATTAGGATAGTCACTTTTTGCTTTTTCTATGCAATCCATTAGGTAAAATGTTGTCAAATGTGATGGACAACCTATTGCTATTTCTCCAGTTGCTAAATCGCTTTTTTGTATTATTAGCTTTTCTTCTAAATTTAGAGTTGCAAGTCCATATTCTGCATATTTAAAAAACTCTTGTCCTGCTCCAGTTAATTTTACTCCATCTTTTTCACGATAAAATAAAGTTGTTCCTAATAAATTTTCTAGTTGTCTTATATATTTTTACTGATAGCAGTTGTAGAGATATGTAATTTATTACTTGCATCAACATAGTTTTTAGATTGTGCTACTACACAAAAAGTTCTATACAAATTTATACTTATATCATACATAATATAACACTCCTACACAGAACATCACGCCATATTATATTAATTTTGTAAAGTTTTAGATAAAATTAACATACAGACACAAATTAGGTATCTGTATGTTATTGATTTATTTTTTATTCTTTTCGATATTTCTAAAGCTTTTTATAATGTTGTCTGCCAGATTAAAGAACTCTTGTTGAGTATTTTCATCTAGTTTTTTTATCTCTTTAAACATTTCTTTATATTTAATTTCCAATTGTTTATCTAATTCAAAGTCATCCATTAGCAAATAATCAAAGGATGTATCCAATTCTTTTACTAATTTTCTTAATAGTGGCAATGATGGGCATTTATTTTTTCTTTCTATATTTGATATATAACTTGGTACACTTCCAACTTTTTCTGCTAATTCTTCTTGAGTATAATCTCTTTTTGTTCTCATCTCTAATATTCTTCCACCTACATTATTTTTCATAATATTACCTCATTTATTTTAATAATAAATATATAATATTATTTTTGACATTTTTTTAGAATAAATACATAAGAACAAGAATGTTGCTTGTGGTAATATTTTATATAAAAAAAATAAACTAATTTTCTTTGGAATTTTTCTCTCTACAATATTGACTCTCTATATGTTCTGCTTGTCTTTCTGTTAATCTTTTATTTATTACTGCACATCTCAACAGTCTTTTTATATTCTCCCATTTCATATATCTACTTTTTCCTTGTGCTGTCTGCTCTATATATTCCACAATTTCTTCGAATATATATAATGTGGAATATCAAAATCTGGATTTATTTCTATTTCTTGTTCCATATACACTATTTCCTTTCTTTTTATACATAATATCATTTTTATTTTTTAGATTCAATAGTTTTGATAAAATTTGTTGCTTGTAATCCCCTTATTTTTAATATTTGTCTGTTATATTTATTGTATATAAGTTAATTTGATTGGAGTAATATAATGGATTTATCGAAAGCAATGAGATTAAGAATAGAAAAATTAATGAATGATACTAAAGTAAATGGCAATAAACTTGCTTTATCTTCTGGTATCGATCGTTCAACTATAAATATGTCATTTAGATATAACATAGCATTTTAAATTACAGTATTATCTCCTGATGTTCCATCTCGGTTACCACACATTTCTAAAGATAATTGTTCTAATTTTTCCATTTCTCTAGCAATTACTGCTTCGCTAATTTGCTTTTGTTGTTCTGTTAATCTATCTGAAAGACCTTCTATGAAAAGTCCCTTTTCTTCATCAGTCATTTCAAGAAAGTGGTTAGCATTTTTTTGGAATTTTCCTTCGCCATTTTCCTCCGTAAAATATCCTAAAATAAATTCTTTTGGTAGTTCTCCATAATCGTTATCACCACAACATAATTTGTCTAAAATGCAGGTGGTTTTATGATTGTTTCCTACAGCACTTGTATCCATTCCTGGAAAAACAACATATAATTGTTCGCCATTTCCTTCTAATGTAGTTGGTACTAAAACAATTACACCACTTTCAACCATTTCACTGCCTAATCTATAATTTTTTATTGCTTCTTTTTGATGGTGTTTTAAATCATTGTTTACCCATAAAGAACTTACAGTTGCCAATACTGAACTCCATTTTTTAATATCTAGTCCATTTTCACATATTTTATTCAGTATTTCAGAAATAGGTTGTCCATTAACTTTTTCTTTTCGTACTGCATGAATACCTAAACCTACTCTTGATTCTTGACTTTTCATAATATCGCTAATATATTTATACATTTCTTCTTGCGTTGTTCTTATTTTTTTATAGCTAGTTTCTTGTGGTTCGTGTTCAATGTCAGTTTTAGGAATGTCATTAAAATCAAAAACTATTTTTCTCATACCATCTTCATCCTCATATATTTTATAATATGTCATATAATGTTCTTAATACTACACTCGATATTATTACTGACAATATTTTTAAAATTGTTAATACAATTTTTTCTCCTATCATAATTCAATATATTTAACTTTGTATAAACATATACTTGTTGTCCCATTTTTTAAAATTTCTTGGTTTTCTTGATGTATATGCCCATGTATATGAATTGGAATGTGATTTTTATAAATATACTTTGTTATTCCCTTTAAACCATCGTGGGCATCTCCATATTGTTTCGTAGTAAAAGGTTTATCGTGTGAAATAAGAATATCAGCTTCTTCCATTGAATCAGCAATAGCTATACTTTCTTCATGAGAATACATAGAATACTGATTAGTAGTTTTATATTTATAACTTCCACCAATTCCAGCAACTTTCATTCCCTTAATATGTACTACTTTTCCATTGATATTATTTATATTGTGAAGTTCGTATTTATCCCAACTATCATGATTTCCCAGTACTCCATAGATTTTATTGTTTGGAACTATCTTTAAAATCTCCTCTAAATCTTTCGCAGAATGATCTCCTAATAATATACAGGCATCATATTCTTTAATACTTTTTATAAATTCCAGAGTATCTTTTTCATAAGCCAAGCAATCGTGAGTATCTGTAATAAATAATATTTTTACATTATGTTTTTTTAGTTTATTACAATATGAATATTTTTTTAACAAGCTATCCTCAAAAGTTTTTTTAGAAATATCCTTAAATATTTTTTTATATAGTTCAATAATTTTATTGCTAATAATCTCCAACTCCTCTAAAAGTCTTTAATCGAATATTATTTTATTATAATACTTTTCATATAATTTAAAATATTCCTTTGTTTCAGGAAACTTTGCTTGTATAATTTCAATTTTATCATGTGCTTTTTTTATTGATTGTTTTGGATTGGACATACTTCCATTTGGATTATCTGCATATCCACGTTTAATCATGTAGTCTATGTCTGATGTGTAAAAATCTTATTCATAATATTTAATAAAAGGATTTCTATTTAAAATAGTTTTTGCTTTTGAAATGGTTTCTTACATTATTTTCTTATCTAAATCTTCCATGGTTATCCTACCTATTTTCTTAATTTAAAAAATTCTAAAATTTTGTTTATAATTTTCTTAAATATGTTTTCTTTATATTCAATTAAAGCAACTGGTTCATTTTCTACATTTTCCTCATTTTTGGTTGAGTGATTTCTATTTTTTAATATATTATCAGGGTTATACTTCTCTCTTAATTCAGCTTGATATTTGATTTCATTTTCTTTAAATAAGTCTTTTAGTTCTTGCTTTTCTTCTTGAGAATTACACCAATAATTCAAATGAAACAGTGCTATCATTGATAATGCTTCTTTTTTTATATTTTGTTGTTCTAATGCTATTGTAAAATCATATTGTGGGTTATATTCATTAGATTTTTCTTCTTTAATCATCTGATATAATTTTGATGGTATTTTTGTTATATAATTTTCTCCCAACATATTTAATATACTATAAACCTCTGAATATGTTTCTTTTGTTTTTATATCCATATTTTTACCTTCCTTCAAAATCATCTATATTAGATTGAGTTTGAGTATGTAAAAAAGTTTGTTCTCTTTCATCTTTGGTTCTACTTATTGTTCTGTATGCAGCTTGTAAATCACTTTGTTTTATTCCTGAATTTTGGTATAATGCTGTTAATTGGTCTAAAGATTTTCCATTTACTGAACTTAATCTAAAACCAGTTTCTTGTTGGGGCTCTTGTTGTATTTCAGAAACTTTTTTTCCATTAACAGTATTAAGTATGAAACCAGTCTCTTCACTTCTTTCTGCTTGAATATCAACTAATGGATATTCTTCTCTTAATTCTGGTGTCATTCGTAAAGACATTTCTTTTAATAGTTCCATCTTTTTATCCATATCTGTTTCTGAATAATAACTATCTAATAAATCTTGACATTCGCCGTAAAGGATTTTCTTTTTATCATTGGGCAAACTTTTTATTATATCAGGAATACCTTTAATATCTGTAGTTTTTCCATATATTTGATTAAAATAAGATATTGCTGTTTCGTAAGAATCTCCAAAATCTTGCAAGTCATAGCCCAAATATGATAATTCTTTCTCTTTCATTACAGCAAATACTTCATCTGGACTTATATTAACCCCCATCTCTTTAAAAAACTCTACTGTTTCTTCAAGAGATGTTTTCATTGCATCTATTTCTATCATTGATTGTTCGTAATTATATGCATTTCTAAATCCTGTAAAAGATCTATTTATTACAATTTCTCTTGTCATTTTTTGAGTTTCTTCATTTGATATAGGGTGATCTTGAATATTATCATTTTGTTTTACATGTCTTAGTTCGTGAAATGTTGCTAAAATCAATTCTATAAATTCTTTTCTTTCCTCTGTTGGTAGAACTTCTGGGATTTCAGTTTCTATTTCTATTTGTCCTAATTCTGCAAGTCTTTTCATTTCTTTATTGTCTTTCATTTCGACAATATTTTGGTATCCTATCTCAACCTGCTGAAGTCCATCAGGTGTTCTATCTGATTTAACACATCCTCCTGTATCATAAATTGTTTCAAATTCAAAATCAATTCCTAATTCTTGTTTCTTTCGTTCTACTATAAAATTTAGTATTTCCTCTATATCATCGATTGAACAAGATTCATAATTATTAACTTTATTTTTTATAGACTCTATATCCATTCTAATTTTCTCCATTACTAATTATACCAACTATTCAAAAAGTCCTCTTTGCTTATTGTTTGTTCTTTCATACTTTTTTCTAACATTTGCATTAAAGAAACTATTTCTTGTCTTTCTTTCTCATAGACTATTCCATTATGCTTATCTCCATAATCTTCAATGAAATCTATAATTTCATAATAAGCATCTAAAAATTGTTTAGATTTTATATTATTTATTGCATTGTTTCTTGTAGTCATCTGCCTATCACTAAAACTATAAGCAGATTGCTCTAATTGTATGTTATGTATTACATTGTTGACATTAAGCATCGTTTTCTTCAATATTTTATTTATATCTTCTTGAGATAATTGTCTAATATTATCTTGTATTTTCATTGTTTTTAATAATTTTTCTCTATTTGATAATACTACTTTTCTTGTATCATTTTCTGGTTGAATAAAAGTATTAACATTTGATTTTGTAGAATTAACATCCTTTAAAGGTTTATCCATATATTTTGTATATAAGTCATTTCCTAAGTCCAATATATAATATATTTTAAACAAATCATTCAATTTTGTAAAGATATTAGTAAGTACATTTATTTCTTTATTTTGATTTCTAAATGCTGGTAACTTAATTTTCTTTATATTTTCTATTGAAAGTCCCTCTATACAAATTGCAAATCTTTTTCCCTCTTTAAATACAATATATTTCTTACCTTTATATAATTCATCTAGTTTATTTATTCTTTCCATTAAACTTAAAGAAAGAATATATCTAGCTTGAACTTCGTCATCACAAAAAACTTTATACTTTTTAGAAAATTCTAAATTTTCTAACATTACAGGAGTTCCTTGGTATTTAATATAATTCATGATTTTACTTTGTAAAAAGGTGTCGTTAAAATTATTAGGTATTAGATAAATATGATTTGTGTTTTTCTTATTTAATGTAGCACCTATATACAGTCCTTCAAAAATGTTTCTTTTTTTCTTTTTTCTTATTGTTCTTATATATTTCTTTCCATCTTTATATATTTCTTTTTTGGTTTCTATAATATCAATAATGTAAGTTTTTATGTCTGAAAAAACCATATTATTCTTATTATAAGGTACTTTTATATAATTTTTTCCTCTATATTTAACAACATCTAAATTAAATAATTCCATTTTTTCAAGAGCTTCTTCGCTCAGCATTTTTTTCGGATCATACATTACATTTTCTAGTCCATTGTTACTTATAAATGCAAATAAATCCCTCATAATATATTCATTTAATTCATACATTATCTTATCTAATGCCTTTTTTATAGAAAAAATTGTAGCAATAATAAGTAGAATATAATAAATATAAATCACAGTATTGTAATAGTCGTTTAATATTTCTTTTAAGTTTAATGTATTTATCAATATTCCTGATATTGCACCCAAAATAGCTGTAAATAAAAGTCTAAAAGCTATTGTTAATATTTTTTTCCCTTTTAAATTTTCATAATAATATGAGATAGCATTGATATATTCGTTTTGATAAAATTTTTCAAATTCAATTTCATTCTTTAAATTTACATCCATATCTTATTTTCTCTTTCTGTTTCTGTAATTTCAAATAATTTATATTGTTTAAATCTAAATATAAAAGCAAATATATTTATTGGTATCATTCCTATAAATGTATTATATACTTCAACATGAGCATTGTATGTTCTTCTCGCAGCTGATATTTGTTCTTCAACATCATTTAAAACAGCTTGCATATGTAAAAAGTTTTGATTAGATTTTAAGTCTGGGTAACCTTCAACAGATACATTTAATTTTCTCAAAGTATCATCTATTTGAGCATTTAATTCAATACTTTCATCAATAGAATTAGTATTTTGAGCTTTTGTTCTTAGTTCAGTTAATCTTGTTAATATATCGCTTTCATGTGCCATATACTTTTGTACCATTGAAACCAAATTAGGCATTATATCATATCTCTTTTTTAGCATAACATCCATACTTGAAAATGCAGTTTTTACCTTATTTCTTTTCTTTAACATTGTGTTGTAAATTACAATCAATATTACAACAACTATTCCTATAATTATCATTACTTTGTTTTCATTCCAAAATTCCATTTTTAATTTCTCCTTTAATCTTTATTATAATAACTATTTAAAAAGTCATCCTTATTTATGTGCTGTTTTTCGTCAGCATTTTGTTGGATATTATACTTTTTCCTATTATCCAATAACCTTTGATATATCTGTTCTGCTTTATCCATTGTCTTTAGTAATTCCTTTTCTCTATTATCTCCAATGTACGGACAAGAATATGAATAAGCCCTACAAGCTCCTGTAACAATCTCTAATTCGTCCTTTGCTAGTGTATAATTTTTTATTAAGGTATTCATAAACTCAGTATAAATATTGTCATTTATATATTCTTGTGCAATAGCAATTGCTTTATTTGTCGCATCTATCAAATCTCTTTTATCTATTTCAAGTATTATAGATTTTAAAGCATCTCTTTCCTCTTTTAATCGTTCTTCACGATTTTCTCCACTATCTTTAAGTTTTCTACAAGCTATAACTTTTTCACTATCTCTAAAATATAATGTGTCATTCCAACACTCTCTATCCCATTCATGACTTGAGATATATCCATTATAATATAAATGATCTGAAAATATATCATTTAGTTCTTCTATATCTATTTCAGCTAAATTTATACATAGTAATTGTATAAATATTAACTTATCTTCCTTTTCTCTAATAATGAGTCTTACTATTTCAGTAGGTTTTTGTGCATATTGTAAATAATATTCTTTATCTTTATCTTTTTCCCATTGTTTTACAATTTTGAATAAATCATTATGTGAAAAGTATGTATCCAAATATGGTCTTTCATCTACAATTTTTCTTATAAAATGTTCATCCTCTTTCCAAATTTTATAATTTATATATTCCTCATATGTTATTTGCCAATATCTACTAGAAAATCCACACCCATCCATTTGAAAAGCATATATAATCTCGGAATCTGATAAAATAAATCTTCCAACACTAGAACTATATAATGTTCCTTCATCCAAGTTATAATCGCTATAACAATTATATACTTCCAATTTCCAAACATTATCTTGTTTAACAAAGCCATATTCTTTAGCTTTTGATTTCATACTTTCTTGTAATTCTTCTATTACCAAGTACTTTTTTGAATTTTCTTCAATCAATACACATTGCAAGTCTTTGTATTGAATATTTTTCCTTTCCATTGAATATCCTCCTTAATTTGTTTTTTAAGTATGCCTGACATAAAGTACTTATTGAATATTTGCTATCAACTTTTAATACATTTCCATAGCTATTTTTTCTAAAAGCTATTGCTTCAAAGACATTCTCTTTTCTATAGTCATATACATTAACTAAATTATCATCATTTAATTTACTATTATCATATATAATAATGGTATCAATATTAACCTTTCTTCTAAGACCATATTCATCATTATTTCGTTTGTTCATTACTCATAATTTACTCCTTTGTTTTTTACCCTTTATAATTTGGATTTCCTCTTTTCAATTCCATTCCACAATTAGGACATTTACAATAAAATGTTTTTTCAGTGGCTGGAACATTCCATTTTAATTCAAAACTATTATTACAAGCAGGACAATCTACTATAATAGGTTTAGAAGTTTGTATTTCTTCTTTTTTGTTTTCTATCATTTCTATTTTTTCAATAGCAGTATTTATTATCTCTGATTTATTGTCTTTTAATGTTCCTGAAATTGTAATCCAACAATTAGATTTATATACTATTTTATATATTTTATCTTGTTGATTTGTTGCTCCTAATATATAAGTAAGTACTTTTTGATTACCTATGTTTTCTCTATTGAAACTTTTTATTTCTTGTTTATTTGTGGCTCTTGTTTTTTCAATCCAATTACTTGCTAGTTCATCTAGTTTTTCTTCTTTAGAACATTTTGAAACCATTACTCTAATAACTTGCTTGTTATTTTTTCGCAATTCAAATATGTTGTTTTGAACTTTAGAATATTCTCCTAAATTTTCAGGGAAATAGAATTTAAAAGTAGGATATCCTTCCATTTCTTGAGAATATTCTTTTAGATTGTCTGTATTAGAGTTATTTTTTTGAACTGTCTCTGTGTTATTTTCAAGTTTAGTTTTTTTTGGAGCTAATGCTTTTCTAATTATATCCATAACACTTTCAAATGGCTTGTCGCTATCAACAATTGATTTTGAACTCATTATTCCATTAAGCTCTGGAATAGATAATTTCTCCAAGTTATCTTTTATTGTTGTTTTTATAATATTAGTATCTTTTACTTGTATTACTAATTCATTTTTACTACAACTATTCTTGGTTATTAGGTTAGTCAATACAATTATTTCTAAAACATTTTTTGCAGTATCAGTCCAAAAAGGATCTTGATTATTATCTTTAATGACAGAATCTGCAAAAATATGTAACATTTTAATTAACCTATCACTTATTTTATTTTTTTCATATTCTTCATTGATATTTTTTATTGTAAAATCTTCATCTGTTTTTTTACCATTTAATTGTTCTAATACATCTTTTACTATATCTGCTGGTGATGGAGAATTATCTTTATTTATATTTATAGGATTCATAGACCAAACTACTCCCATTGCAAAGCTATTTGCAACATTGATATATAATTCATCTATTTTTACATTATTAGGAACTTGCCAAGATACATTAAATAAATATCCGTTTACTACTAAATAGTTTTGAAATACTCTTGCAACTTTATCATTTTTATTTACATCAACAAAAACTTGTTTAATTTTCTTTTGTCCTCCTATTCGATATTCTCCAACTATTATAGTTCCTTGCTTTTTCATATTTTCAAGATTAATTTTGTATGCTTCATCTAATTGTTCATCAGTACATTTTCCATCACATACAATACTTACATTTTGATTAGATGCTGTCAATAATAAAAATGTTGTATTTGGACTTATATTAAACTTTTCGTAAGAAGTTTTTTCTAAATACTTCCAAGTATCAGGAATTTTAATCGAAACTCCTAATTGAACATCGCTTAATTGATAATAAGTCATAAATTTTTTATCTAATGTTATATCATATAGCATTTGTGATAAAAATTTAAAAGCTGAAGGTTGTGGTTTATAAGCACCTAATCTTTGATATTCTTCATATATAAGATTAACGGTATTTTTATTAAAACCACTCCATATATTATAATCTGCTAGTAATTTCTTGATTTCTTCTTTTGTTGAAAATCTGAAATCTCTGTTTTCTTGTTTTGCTATAAACATAAGTTCATTTCTAGCAAGTTCAGTGTCTAAAAATTCTATACTTGCTGTATATAGAGCATTTGCTAAATCAAATACTCTTTTTTCAATATAATACCAGCCTAATTCTCTATAAAATTTAGCTAAATCAGAACTAGAATATATTAAAGAGTGTGTTTTTTCAATTTCGGCTTTAAATCTTTCTATTTCTCCTGACATTCTATAAACTGCTGCTTTTTCAAAAATTAGTAATACATTTATTGGATTCCATTGTAATCCTTTTTCTAGGTACTCGATTGCTTTTCCATAGTTTTTTTGTTCTATATTTATAAATCCCAAATAATAGTATATTTGAGCATAATTAACATCTGGTACTATATTTTTCTTTTTAGGTCTATATATGTTCCAAAAAAGTAAAGTTTCTATATAATTATTAAAAGAATAATATGTATTATTTTCATCCTCTACATTTTTTACTGTTGCAGCAGAAATTAAGGATAACAATTTTTCTTCTGCTACTGCATATTCTTTATTTTGAATTATCTTTTTTATTTCTAAAATTTGTTCTGAATAATTCATTTTTCACCTCCAAAAATATCGACATTTTTTTACTAATTTTATTCTATCATAACAATATTTTTTTTACAATAAAACTCAAAAAATTTCTATAAAGAATATTTTTGTTCTTTAAAACAACAAAAAATGGTGTTAGCCATTTCTAGCTAATACCATTTTTCTTAATATTTATAGTGTTCTTTTTACCTTTTATAATTGCTTTATTTTTATCACTTTCCTTTGTTAATACATTGGTGTTCCATATCCTAAAATAACACTACTATCTATGTTATAATTTTTTTGCTTACACATATCTCCACTTGAATTTCCCTCTATTGTGTAAACTCTTCCATTTTCTGTTTTTTCTACTATTCCTGCATGATCAGCTTGTCCATTTCTTATGCCTGTATTTTTATCCTCCCAGTCAAAGAAAATTATATCTCCTGCTTTAGGACTAAAACCGCTATCTTTCCATAATCCACAAGTTTTAAACCAATCTACTCCTTCACTTTGACAACCTGCAAATTTAGGAATAATTCCAGCTTCTATATAGCCACATTCATTTGCACACCAACTTACAAAGCAAGCACACCATTCGACCCTGGAACTAAATCCATACCAACTCCAATAAGTTTGTCCTTCAACATTTCCTATTTGTGCAACTGCTACTGCAACAATATCATTACTTCCAACTGATGAACCATAAATATTTTCATTTTTTCAGTTCTTACATCAAATCTTTGTAATACTTGTATTAAGTGCTTTTAGTCGTTATTACAACTTATTAATATTTATTAAAATTTTGCTAATGTTCTAGTTCAAAGGTTTCATTGTAGGGAATAAAAGTACATCTCTAATAGATGCTGAATCTGTAAGTAGCATTATTAAACGGTCAATTCCCATTCCCATACCGCCTGTTGGAGGCATACCATATTCTAGAGCTTCTATGAAGTCTGTATCCATCATATTTGCTTCCTCATCTCCAGCTTCTCTAGCTTCTACTTGTTTTAAAAATCTTTCATATTGATCTATTGGATCATTTAACTCTGAGTAAGCATTTGCAAATTCTCCTCCTGCAATGAATAATTCAAATCTTTGAGTCATTTTTGGATTATCTTTGCATTTTTTAGTAAGTGGTGAATTTTCAATTGGGTATTCATATAAGAATGTTGGTTGTCTCAATGTTGCTTCAACTTTTTCATCAAATATTTGAACAATTATATCTCCTCTGCTTGTTTTTATAGGGTCTATTTCTACATTTAACTTTTTAGCAGCTTCTTGTGCTTGTTCATCTGTTTCTATAGCATGGAAATCTACTCCTGTAACTTCCTTAATTGCATCTATCATTGTAACTCTTCTAAATGGTGATTCTAAATCTATTTCTTCACCTTGGAACGTAATTTTTCCTGTTCCACATACTCTGTTAGCACATTTTCTAATTATTTCTTCTGTTATATTCATCATACCTTCTAGGTCTGTATATGCTTCATATAGTTCTATACATGTAAATTCTGGATTGTGCTTTATATCCATTCCTTCATTTCTAAAGTTTTTGCCAATTTCATATACTTTATCAAATCCACCTACTATAAGTCTTTTTAAGTATAATTCTGTTGCAATTCTTAGGTACATATCAATATCTAGTGTGTTATGATGAGTAATAAATGGTCTTGCTGATGCTCCACCTGCTATTGTTTGTAGTATTGGTGTTTCAACTTCCATAAAACCTTTTTCATCTAATACTTTTCTAATTTCTTTAATTATTGCTGTTCTCTTTTTAAATGTTTCCTTTACTTCTGGATTCATTATTAAATCAACTGATCTTTGACGATAACGCAAATCAGTGTCTTTTAATCCATGAAATTTTTCTGGTAATGGTCTTAGTGATTTTGATAATAAAGTAACTTCTTTTGCATGTATAGAAATTTCACCAGTTTTAGTTTTAAATACAAAACCGGTAATTCCAATTATATCTCCAATATCATCTTCTTTAAATTGTTTATAGCTTTCTTCTCCTAAATCATTTATACTAACATAGCTTTGTATTCTTCCTTCATTATCTTGAATATGACAGAAAGATGCCTTTCCCATTATACGTTTAGCCATTATTCTACCTGCTATTGTAACATCTTTTCCTTCTAATTCTTCAAAATTATCTTTTATTTGCTTACTATTATGTGTTCTATCAAATTTTATAATTTCAAAAGGATCCTTACCATCAGCTTGTAATTTTACCAACTTTTCTCTTCTTATTTTCATAAGTTGATTTAAATCTAATTCTTGTTCTTGGTTGTTTATATTTTTTTCTTCCATACGCAAACTCTCCTTTTATTTATTATTTACCAATAGTATTATATCTCAAAAAAGCTTATATGTAAACATTCGGAAGAAAATTTTATAAAAACTATTATCATGATGCCTTTCTTAATTCTTTTGCATGTGCTTTAGCTATTTCTGTCACTTCTCCTGATGAAATTCTTGCAATTTCTTCTATTGTCTCATCTTCATTTAATAATTTTATACTTGTATATGTTTTATTTTCTTTCGTTTGTTTGCTTATATAATAATTATAATCTCCTCTAGCTGCAATTGATGGCAAATGTGTAATACAAATTACTTGATGTAATTCTGCAATTGATTTCATTTTTTCAGCCACTGCTTTTGATGCTTTTCCACTAATTCCTGTATCTATTTCATCAAATACTAATGTACTAACTTCATCAACATCTGCAAGTACATTTTTTATTGCAAGCATTATTCTTGCCATTTCTCCTCCTGAAGCGATTTTGGTAAGAGGTTTTAGCCCTTCTCCAACATTTGTGCAAATCATAAATTCAACTTCATCGATTCCATTTTCGCAAAATCTTTCTGTTTTATTTATTTTTATTTCAAATTTAGCATTTGGCATTTCTAAATCTTTTAGTTCTTGATTGATTTTTTTTGATAATGTTTCAGCATATTTAGTTCTGACATTACTCATTTGATTTGCAATTTTAAATAATTCTTGTTCTAAATTCTTTATTTGAATTTTTATTTTGTTATGATATTCATCTAAATTTTCTATTTTATTTATTTCATTTTCAATTTTATTTCTAAACTCTAATATTTCTGTAATTGTATTACCATATTTTCTTTTCAATGAAAAAATCAAATCAAGTCTATTTTCTATTTGATTTCTTTCGTTTTCGTCAAAGTCTACTTCTTCTCTCATATAGCTTAAATCTCTTGCAAGTTCTTGTATATCATAATAACTATTTTTTAATATACTTAATTTTTCACTATACTCTTTCCCACAATCTTGTATTTTTTCTAAACTACGTATTGAATTACTTATGGCAATTATTGCATTTTCATTTAAATTTGTATCTATTTCAAATAAATTATCTTTTAGCTTTTCTGCGTTTTGCATCATTTTATGCTTATTTTGTAATTCTTCTTCTTCATTTTGTTTTAATTTTGCTTGTTCTATTTCATTATATTGGTAACGTAATAAATCTAATCTTCTTTCTTTTTCTTGATCTTCTCCATAAGTATTCTTTAGTTCTTGCTTTAATTTATTATACTCTTCAAGCTTTTTTATGTACTCGCATACACTTTCATTCAATTCTTTCCCAATAAATTTATCTAGATATATTATGTGTTGCATTGGATTTAATATTAGTTGACTATCATGTTGCCCATGTATATCTATAATTTTACTCATAAATTCTTTTAATTCATTTACTGTAATTAATCTACCATTTATTTTGCAAGAATTTCTACCATTTAAATGTATTTCTCTTGATACAATAATATTGCCATCAACAGCCACTTCATTGTTTGGACAATAAAAATTTGCTTCTACATAAGAAAATTCTTCTCCATTTCTAATCATTTCTTTTGAAAATCTTCCACCAGCTAAAATTGCAAGTGAACCAATTATTAACGTTTTTCCAGCTCCTGTTTCACCAGTTAGTACGTTAAACCCATTATTTAAATCAATACTCAAATCATCTATAATTCCAACGTTTTTTATATGTAAAGTAGTAACCATTTAGTCCTCCTTAATACACGAATTAATGTTTGTATATTTGTATTATATACCAAATTTTTGTTTTGTCAATTGCTTTTATTTACTTTTTACAAAAATCATGATCTACTCATTCCATTCACAAGTGTGAAAAATATTAAAAGGAGCGTATTGTGTATGAGTGACATTCTCAAGTTATCTCCGCAGGCTGGCAATAATAAAATTATTGCTAAAATCAAAATGGACGCTTCTCAACCGGCAACTTTTTTGGGAGTTCCTCAAGGTTCTACCAAAAAGGTAAACAAACGCACTACCGGAAAAAAAGTCGTTACGAAGTTTCGTCAGGTAAAGGCTCCTCAGTAACGCAAAAAAGATGGAAAGTTTTTAAGCTTTCCATCTTTTTCTTTTGGTGACCCCTACGGGAATCGAACCCATGATTCAGCCTTGAGAGGGCTGCGTCTTAACCGCTTGACCAAGGGGCCTTTTAACTTGCTTTATTAATATACCACATTTGTATATTTTAGTCAATACAAGCACATATAAATTTTATATGTTTAATATCTCTTTTAACCTCTCGTCTTGTTTAGTTAAGTACAAATATCCTATTAGAGCCTCAAATGCTGTTGCATACATATAGTCCTGCATACTTGCATTTTTAGCAATATGATGAGTTTGTGTATTTCTTCCTCTTCTGGCAATCTCTTTTTCCTCTTCTGTAAGACTATTTTCAATACCTTTTAATGTTTCTGCCTGTGCTTTAGCCTTTACATATTTTATTGATTTTATATGTAATTCGTGTGGCTTTAATCTTGTAGTATCTACTAATTTTGTACGGATGTATAACTCATATACGCAATCTCCAACATAAGCCCATGTTAATGGTGACATTTGGTTTATTTCTTCTATTTTTTTATTTCTATTAAATATTTCCAATTTCTTCTCCTTCTACTTTTTCAAGAGTAATTCTACCTAACCTTCCGCTTCTAAAATCATCAATCAAAATGTTAGCAACTTTTTCTATGTTTATTTCTCCTCCAGAAATAACAGCTCCTCTTTTCTTGCCAATCATATTCATAATTTCTAATACTTTTTCATTTTCTTCTAATTCTTGGTTTTGTGTTATATTACTTATCTGCTCATCACTTAGTTTATATCTTTCTATTATGTTTTGCATATAATTTTTAATCATAGTTTTTAATAATTCAAATCCAATTTCTTCTGTTTGTAAAATATCATCTTTAATAGTTCCTGTAAAAGCTAAATACATTCCTATTTTCTCATTATTTATTTTAGGCCATAAAACGCCAGGAGTATCTAATAATTCTATTCTATCTGATACTCTTATCCATTGTTTTTGTCTTGTAACACCTGGTTTATTTCCTGTTTGAGTTACTGTTTTTTTAGCAATTCTATTTATAAATGATGATTTTCCTACGTTTGGTATTCCTAAAATCATTATTCTTATTGATTTTCCAACTCTTCCCTTGCTTTCATACTTGTCGTTATCATAAATTTGCTCTATTTTTTTTGTTACTTCTTGTATTCCTTTTCCTGATACTGAATCAACTAAAACCGCAGGAATATTATTTTTTTCAAAATATTCTATCCACTTTTTATTTTCTTTTTCACCAGACAAGTCACACTTATTTAAAATAACTAGCCTTTTTTTATCTTTTATAATTTCCTTTATATCAGGATTTTGACTAGCAAGCGGTATACGTGCATCTAATATTTCTGCAACTATATCAATTAGTTTTAAATCTTCTATTATTTGCTTTTTTGTTTTAGCCATGTGTCCGTGGATACCAATTGATACTCGTAGATGGTAAACTTTTTGTGCTTTCATCCATCTTTTTATTTTTTCTCATTTTTCTTTTTTGATACATATCCATTATTTATCACTTCCAATCGTTTTTATAATTTCAATTTCATTATTAGAAACAACACTAATATATTTTATATTATTATCAATATTTAATCTAATAATCTCGGTTATATTTAATTCTTTTCTTATAAATTCTTCTAATATACTTTTTGATATTGATTTATTGTTTTCACAATTCTTTGTTCTGTAATAATTAGAACAATAATAATAAATTTTACCTTTAGATGTTCTTTTTATCATATTACTGCCACAAAATTTACACTTTGAAATTCCAGATAATAGGTCAATTAAACCTAACATTATAACCTGATAGAATATTTTCTAAATAATTATCTGATTCTATATGATTTCTTCCAAATCTTGATAAATCTTTTACAATTACTGTATTTAATTTCCAATCTACTATATCTTTAAACATTCTTTTATATTCCGGTCTATTAAATGTTGTTCCTGAATATCCATCATCTATATAAAAATCAAATAATTCTAACTCTTTATTCTTTTCAATATATGAGAAGTAATTATTAACTTTTGATTAGTAACACTATTTGATTCATCTTTTATTTTATCTTCTTTAGATAATCTAATATATCCTGCTACTTTATATTTTTGCATTACTAATCACCTCTCTTTTACTTTTCAATTATATTTGTTATCAATACAAATTCTTCTTTTCCAACCTGATGCCATATCATTAAATCATTATTTAAAAAACCGGTTTTGCTCTTCAAAGTAACTTCATAAGGGAACCCTTTTGTTATTACTCTAGTTACTCTGCACCCCTTGCAGTTCTTATTATTAATAGTACCCGAAAAATTGTAAGTAACAGAATCCGAATCACATGATAAAGATACATCACCTTCTTCATTTGAAAAAGCAAATGCAAATGAAGAATTTGGTTCTAATAATTTGACTACCTCAATCTTAATTTTTAATTCATTACTGCTTATCTTATTTATTGTACACAAAAGATTTTCAAATTTACTTTTATATGTTTTTGAATTATTACCATTTATCAAATCAAATAAATTTCTTATTGTATTTTAAAACCGTCTACATACATATCTAAATATAAAGTATTTAATAAAATTTGTGGCGGATAACATTCGTCTATTTTTATAGGTATAAATCTTAATCCGTCCTTTGCTGATTTATATAAAGCTGTTTGCCATTCTAAATCAACCATTGAACTATTCAACGAATTATTGCTAATGAAATAAAAAAACCATTTGCATTTTATTAATCCATCATTCATTTTTCCGATAATACTTTCACCAGGTTTAATAGACCACGAATCGTAAAATACATTATCTTCACCATATATTTCTTTTAATCTTACAGCAATAGGTTCAACTATATCCTTATCTTTATAATTATGACTTAAGAAAATCATATATTTTCCACCTCTCCAAACTTTTAATATCTTTTACTTCTTGAACGTTTCTACTTCTACTTCTAATTTTATTTTAATTATTATTTTATCCCCTCTAATTTATTCTATTCTTTAATTTCTAATTGTTTCTTTTCTCTTTCTAGTTCTTTCAAACTCTTTTTAGGTGTTGGCATTTCTTCTGGCATCATCCCACCAATATCTGCAATTGCTTTTCTAACTTTTTTCCCAACTTCATAATGTACGTCTTTCGCTTCTTTTTCACCTTGCACATTGTCTTTTAAAAGTTTTTGCTTAGTTTGATTTATCCTAAATAAATTAGCTACTAACTCATCTTCATTCATATTATCTAAAATATCTTCTCTATAGCGCAATTTCTTTCTTTTAAAAATATCATCAGCAGTTTCGCCATTATATAATCCTTTATATCCAGCATTATGAAATTCTGCCATATTTTTAACACCTGCAGCTGAAGCAACTTTTTGAAGTGTATAGTTACCTTGTTTTGTTAATTTTCTTTGATAAAATCTTTTTTCATCATCTGATAAAGAATCATATTCTTGTTCTGTTATTTCCTGTTTTCTTGTTTGAACAGCAAAATATGTTTGTCCTAAGGCAACAACTTCTTTACTTGGATCAGCATTTTACACTATCAAATAGCATATGTATCTTGATAGTTTATAATCTTGTATATTAGCAACAGCATTATTGTTTCTTCTTGACAACTTGTTGACCTCAACAAGTTGTTCATCCACATTAAATCCAGAATTATTACAAGCTTCTTTTGCTTTTTTTAAAACCTTTAAAAAATTTCTCCAATCTCTATATTCTAAAACTTTTGAAAGTTCCCTAGCATACCAATATTCATTTCCATGTTCATCTATATGTTTTATATTTTCAAAAGTATTGTTAGTATGTTTATTTTCAATTTTTTTCATCGTTACCTCCTTTTCTATTAATTATATTAAAGTTTTCCTAAAATCTCCATTACTCAGTTAATATTCATCTTATTTTCATTACTCATTTTATTCACCTATTTTTTTATTTTAAATACATTCTATATTTTATCATAAAAGCAAGTGATTTTCAACTAATCACTTGCTTCATATAATTTACATTAAGTTTTATATACTTTTCCTGTAAAACTATCAACTAAACACATTCACGGTTTATATAATTTAGTAGCTCATTTTTTATTTCTTCATTTGATACTTCGCTTATACTATTAGCATATTCAAGTACATCTTCTTCCATTGGTAAATTTGATTTATCAATTTTAAACTTTTCTAATATTGGTATTATTTTTTCTTCCATTGTAGGATAATATTTGTATAATGTGTCATAAGCATTTAATGGCTTATCTGGCTTCGTATATCTAGCACTTTCCCAATCTAATACCATTTCAACATAATCTATATAGTCTTTTTCTATTTCATTCTCATGATGTGATGATAATTTTCTATGTATTTGAGATACATCCTTTTTATCATAAAATAAAAACATAAACATTTTATCCAAATCATGATTTTTTATCCTACATAGAATTTCATCTTTATCTTCTCTTATATACTTATTAGCTAAGTACATAACTACTTTTCTATGTTTATATGTATATTTTAAATTTGATTCATTTTTCATAATATTTTCCATCCTTTTTCCAAACAGGCCTCTTGTATATCATAACTTATATTTCTAGAAAATCATTCCCTTTTTACGTATTTCTTTTAATGTTTTTTCATATTCTTCATCATGGTGTTTTATTAATTTTTCTACACAATCTTTATCTAAAATATATCTTAAATTGTTTATAAGTTCACTATCTCTCATATCATATATCTCCTTAATAAATTTCTATTATTATGATTTATTCATAATTTTTACAAATTGACTTTCGTCAATTTCTTTATGTTCAAGTAAATATTCAACTGCTTTTTGAGTTTTTTCTTTATTTTCTGTCAATATTTTAATTGTTTTATCATAACATTCGGCAAGTATTTTATTAGCTTCCTCATATATGTATTTACCAGTGTCTTTCTCATCTGGAAATGTATATAATCCCATGTCTGACATTCCAAATCTTGTAATCATATTAGTTACAATCTTAGAAGCTTTTTCTAAATCACTACCATTACCAGATTCATGTTCTCCAAAATAAACTATTTCATTACACATTCCACCTAAAAGTCCACATATTCTATTCAAATATTCATTTTTGCTTGATGTATATTTAAAATTAGTATTATTGTATTCAACATATCCTAGTGTTCCAGTACCTTCAGCATTTATAGTAATTTTTTTAATTCCTGGTAATTTTTCTAATACATATCTTATAGTTGCATGTCCAATTTCATGAATTGCTGTTCTTCTTTGAGATTTTTCATCAATAAAATCCGGATTTATCATAGATTCACCAGCAAACATAGTTCTTGTCATATCTTGAATTGATGGTATGCATTCTTTTGTTACTAAAGTAATGTCCCCATCTTTTTTTGCAAGTTTTAATAATGTATTTTGTACAACTTTATCTACAAACCTACCATTTCCATTATTCTCCACATTACAAAAATACTTCATCACTTGTTCAACATTTTCTTTTGCATCATCTTCAATTTTCAAGCCTAATGCTGCTATTTTTCTATAATATATTTCACAATATTCTTCATCTGTATAATCCGGAAAATTAAATATATAACCAACTCTTGATGCAATACCTGAATTTATATTTAAGAATTCACCCATTTCTTCTTTGTAACCTGCAAATATTACTACAAATTCTCCTTTATGGACTTCCATTGCTTTAATTAAAGTTGCAACTGCTTCTGAACCAAAATCATTTCCTGATTTACTACCTTGTGCTAGAGTATAGGCTTCATCTATAAATAACACTCCTCCCATTGATTTTTCAATTACTTCTGAGGTTTTTTGTGCTGTTTGTCCTACATAACCTGCCACTAAATCTTTTCTTTCAACTTCTACTAGTTTATTTTCATGAATCATTCCTAAATCAAATAAAATTTTTGCAATAATTCTTGCTACAGTTGTTTTTCCCGTACCTGAGTTTCCTGTAAAAATCATGTGTAAATTTTGATTTGGTATAACTAAGTTTTGCTCTTCTGCTTTTTTCAAGAATTTTATATAATTCTCAAATTCTTTAATTTTTTCTTTTAAATCTTTTAGTCCTACCAACTCATTAAGCATTTTATCTGCATCATAATTTGTATAATTTGTATTATTTAATTCTTCTATTGTTGGTATGTCATCTATAGTAATTACTCTTATATCTTTTGTTTCTCTTAATGCGTGTTGCATAACAACTTCCTGAATTAGTTTGTCTATAAAACGTCCATTTCCAAAGTTCTTTTTCTTAATAAAATAGTCGAAAATCTTTAATAGTTTTTTATTCACATTCTTATCCACTGAATATCCCATATTCATCATTTTCATAAAGAACATTTGATTTAGTTCAGCACTAGTATAATCTTCAAAGTGAAATGTATAACCAATTCTTGAAGATATTCCTGGATTTATATCTAAAAATGTCTTCATTTCATCTTTATATCCTGCAAAAATAACCACTAAATCATCCTTATGATCTTCCATTGCTTTGGTTAAAGTTGCAACCGCTTCAGCTCCATAATCATTTTCTGCTTTATTTCCTTGTGCTAGAGTATAAGCTTCATCTATAAATAAGACCCCTCCCATTGCCTTTGCAATTACTTCTGCTGTTTTCGGTGCTGTTTGTCCAATATAACTTGCAACTAAATCTTTTCTTTCAACTTCTACTAATTTATTTTCTGAAATCAAGCCTAAGTCATATAACATTTTAGCCATAATTCTTGCCACCGTTGTTTTTCCAGTACCAGGATTACCTGTAAAAATCATGTGTAAATTTGATTTATTCATTTCTAATCCTAAGTTTCTAGCTTTTACTGTATATAGTGCATACTTTTCAAATTTTTTTATATTTTCTTTTACTGTATTTAAGCCTATTATTTTCTTTAAGCTTTCATCCACAGTTTCTCTTCTATAAATATTATCTGGTAAAACAAAATCTTTTTTACTTATACTATAATTTGCTAAGTATCTTGCTAATTCCTCATTTTGAAATGGGAAAAATTCTGCATTTATACTCACATAATCTATAAATTTTTCTTTAATTTTTTCTCTAAGTTCTGTATCATTTCTTAGCTTGTTCAACATTTCATTATTTAAACTTTTATAATATAACTCAAATAAATCATCTATTGATAAGTTTGAAATTTCATATCTATTATTTTGATATACAAATTTAATTTTTGAATCTAACATTAAAAATTCGTCAATTGACTTTTTGTCAGATGCTAATATAATATAATCTTCTCCAAATAAAGATGTTATCAATTCAATTACTCTATTAATTCTTTTTAAAGTAATATAATTAACATTATCTTCACTATTTATATTTTTATATTCCTTAATAAATTCTTTTATATCTGTTAAAACATACAAATGCTTATTGCTAATAGAAAGTTCTTTTACAGTCCATGTTGTAGTACCTGGAATTTCCAGCTTCTCGTATGTATTTTTGAATGCTAAATTATGAATGCTTAAGTATTCCGGTTCATCATTATCAATTTTATTATTTGCTTTTAGTAATTTGCATATTCTATTGGCCAATTCAATTTTTCCTGTACCTCTTTCACCCTCAATAGATATATGTAATCCTTCTTCTGTATTTATTTTATCTATTAGTTGTTCAATATTTTGAGCTTTATTCTTATATTCTAATATTCTTTCAGTTTCTTGAGCTCTTTTTTGTTTAGCTTCTTCTTCAAATTTACATAACTGTTCTTCTTGTTCTTTCAAAGCCTGTTCTTCTATTTCTTTTTTATTTTCTTCATAATATTTTCTATCTTCTTCAGCTTGTTTCCATTGCCCTGTTTTATCAAGATAAAAAAGATATCCAGCAACATCAAATATACAATATGGTAGTGCACAATTCCAGCTATTACATTTATACAATAATTTTTTTACATTTCTTGTAACATTTCTCCATCCTTTAACAGGAGTATCTTTATACTTTAATATATTTTCAATATTATCTGAGTTAAATTTATATACATTACAGTCAAATGGTAGATGTATTTTTGCTGATGCATTTTCTCCGTCTTGGCTTCCTCCTTGTTCTACAAACACCATATTATTTTTAAATAATGCTAATGCTATATCAAATGTTTTCCCTGGAATTTTTTTAACTCCGTCTTCTACAGTCCATCTAAATGTGAAATAATCACTTTCAAATTTATTTCTTCTATATTCTTCTCTATCTTTTAATTTTGTTTCTAATAATCCCTTGTTTTTCAAATATAAAATGTAACCAGCATAGTACTTAGGACATTTACTATATTTACATTTAATACATGAACTGTTTTCATAATCATTTGGTAATGTTGTAAAATTATTTGAACTTTTATTTATCATCTCATTATTTTCTATTTTTTTCTTTAATATAACATCATTTGTTTCTTCCTTTTGAAATCTGTTATCACATAAACTAAGAATTTTACTTGAAATTTCAATTTTATTCTTTTCATTTACAACAACTTGTTTTAATGAAACTTCTCCTTTCTTTAGTATTGTGATACACAGTTCTATAAAATCTAATGAAGCAAATCTTAATCCTTGAACCAAATTCCATTCAAAGTCATAATCAACTATTTCAAGATTTTTTAAAGTACCTATATCTTTTAAAATTTGTTTTGTTTCTTTAGAATATTTATCGACTACATTTTCACTACTATTTGTTGTATTTTCACCATTTTTTTGATTCTTTCCTTCTTTCTCATCTGATGCCTTTACTTCTTTAAGATTATCTCTTGTATTATCTTCACTATTATTATTTTTTTCATAAATTTTAAAAATTTCTTCATTTAAATTATCATGTAAATTTTTATTATATTTCTCTATTAATTTATCTAATTTTCCTTGTTCTATTTCTTTATTCTCTTTGTTTGTTACAATTGCAGTAATATATTTATATAGATTCAAAAATTCTTTTGATATATCTTTATTATCTAATGTATTGTTTATCATTTCTTCATCAAAGTTTACTTTTCCAATATAATCATCACTATTTTTAAGAGAATATTTTAATACTAATTTTTTCAATTCTTGATATATCCAATTTTGCAATTCATATTCAGAATTTTCATTTTTGCTAAGTATTGGATAAGCAAAGTAATATACATTGTTTATAGAAATAATTTTAGGTAATAATATTACTCCTTTTTCTTGAAAGTCATTTTTTTCTTTCCATTTTGCTTTTATTAGTTCCAATTTTTTTAAAACATATTCATCCATATTTTATTTCCTTTCTCTTTCAATTCATTCATATTCTAACATAACAAAAAATAATTTTCAATAAAATTACAATGTATTAAAAAATGCCTCAGATTACTCTAAGACATTTTATTTATGTATTTTTATAATTGTTCCTCTTGTTGTTCTTTTTCTTTTTCCATAATTTGTTCTCTTACATCAGAAGTTATACTTTCAGTAATATCCATAATAAACCTTTTCAAATGGTCTTGATATGGATCTGTTACTATTTCAGTATATTTCTTTGCTCCTTGTTGTATTGTAGTCTTTTCACTCTCCATACAATCATTAAATAACTTTACACTTTTTCTATTTACAAGTCTTCCTTCTTTTCCTTTTCTAAAAACACTTAATTCTGGTGATGTTATAAATCCATAGCAAATAGGGCTATATCTTCTCATAAATTCACTTTTTAGTAATTGTTTTAATAGTTCTCCGTCTCTTTGTGGTATTGAACCTTCATGTACAGAAAAATCAATTTTTAGCCATTCCTAGTAATTCTATAAAAATTGGTCCTTTCATCTTAGCTATATTGTCACATATATATTTTAAATTTTCTTCTATTTTATTCTTTTGTTCATTTATTTCTTCAGATGAATACTGCATAAAAATACTCCTTTAAAAAACTTTATTTAATATTCTTTTATATCTGTCAAATAACATATTTTCTTCTGTAGTATTCATTAAAACGGCTTGATACATATTAGTATAATACCATTTTTGCTCTTCTTTTGGTTTATTAAAGCTTTTCCAAACTTCTTCCCCTTCTTCTTGATACAAATTGTACAAAGACTCTAAATTGCTGATCTTATCTGCACATTCCACAAGTTTTCCATCCATACTTGCTGTTTTTATTTTATTTATTGCTTCTATTTTTCTTTCTTTCCATGGTAAACTTTTATTTTCTGAAATATCATATCCACATCTTGTTCTGTTTTTCTTTTTTGACCAGTATGTGCTTTTGTTGCAAAATATATAGCATAATCAATTAGTTCTAATTCGCCTTTTTTCATTTTTAATTAGTCTCCCTATACTTATTTATATAAATACTACTGACAATAATAACATTGTCAGTAGTATTTATGATATTATTTTTATAAAGTTCTATATTGATTTTTATCTGCTCTTTCATCAAGCTTTCTATCATATTCTTTATTTTTATAAAACCAGTCTGTTTGTTTATCCACAGGGTTAACTTTTCTGCTTTTATCAACTAATACATCAAATAAAGCTGCTACTGGTATTACTAAAGCAACCAAACATACAAGTAATCCCATGTATAAGTTTAATGTTCCCGAATTATTTATCATAGTTTCTACATTTTGATACATATATATTCCATAGTAGAATATATGTGATATTAAATATATTATTGCAGATAATAATTTTCTTTTTATAATAAAGCATATACATATAAATGTAATGAATAACAATAATATTTCCATTATCATGTCCATTGGTGGTAAAACAAGCTCTGTTCCCATAGAATATAATGCTGTTGCTACAACTCTATATAACCAAAAGGCAAATGCAAATATAGCAATCAACCAACTAGATAAATTTTTCATATATTTTTCCATCCTTTTTTACTAAACAAGTTTCTTATGTATATATGTGGAGTTATCAAACCTGAAAACTTCACACATAATTTTTTATTAGTCTACAAAATTAAATTCATCTTCAAATTTCTCTTTGAATTTTTCAAATACTTTGTTAAGTACATTTTCATCTTCTACACTAACATAAGATTCTTCTTCTTCTGATTCTGTATCTTCTAGTTTTAAGATTACAACCTCTCCTGGTTCTTCTGTTTCTTCTTCATCTACTGGTAAAAGAACAACATATTCTTCTCCTTCATATTCAATTAAGTCTAGAAATTCAAATTCTACTTCATTTCCCTCCTCATCATTAAGTACTAATATATTGTCTAATTCTTCTCCTTCATTTTCATTTTCAACTTTCTTGTTTAGATCTTCACTCATTTTATTTTTTCTCCTCTCGTTTTTTATATATTATAAATATTGTATCTCTACAATGTTAATATCTGTTTAATTTTCTTTATTTATTATTTGTATTTTTATATTGTTTATACATTGTTTTTTCGCTTATTTATATATGTTTCAAGAATATATACTGCTGAAATTGTATCTACTAATTGTTTCTTTTTATTTTTATCAATATTCAAATAGTTCATTGTTTTATGCGCTGCTACTGTAGTTAGTCTTTCATCTATTGTTTCTATTGAAATTTTAGGAAATTTACATTTTAATTTATGTATAAATTTAGTTGTTACTTCTACTCTTTCTGTTTTACTTCCATCCATATTTATTGGCATTCCAATAACAAATGTATCAATTGAATATTGAGATAAAATTTCATCCAACCTTTTTAAGATTAACTTATCATTTCCATTATGGTGAATAGTTTCTAAACCTTGTGCAGTAATTTCTAATTCATCTGTTATAGCTAGTCCTACTCTACTATCTCCATAATCAATTCCTAATTTACGCATTCTATTATTCGTCCAATCCTATATAGTTTTTTACCATTTTTTCTAAAAGTTCATCTCTTTCAATTTGCCTAATTAGATTTCTTGCATCATTATGACTTGTAATATATGTTGGATCTCCTGATAAAATATATCCAACTATTTGATTTATAGGATTATATCCTTTTTCTTCTAAAGCATGATATACTTCTTTTAAGATTTCCCTTGCCTTTATGTTTTTGTCCTTTTCAACTTTAAAGCTAACTGTTTCATCTGATATCATATTGATTTTCCTCCTTATAAATAATTAATTGTATTTTCATTATTTGAAGCTGTATCTAAATACTCTTCTAATTTTTTTGTAAGTCCTTCTAGTGCAGTTCCTTTATAATATGTAGATAATACTACATTTATTTTTGGAATTGCTTCTTTATTTTTGTCTACAGTTATTTTTATGTTTTCAACTTTTTCTTTTACTTGACTCATAAAACTAACAATAGCATCCATTTCAATTCCAGAAAAGACTATAGCAAATTTTGGTCCCATATATCTAACAAATATGTACTCATCAGATAAATCTTGCTTTACTTTTTCGCTTACCGCTGTAATTATTTCATTTCCAGTTTTTCTTCCTAATGTATCATTTATTTCTTCTATGTTTGTAATTTTAAATAAACACACTGTCGAAGTTGTATATTTATCAATTGTTTTTTTACCTTCTCCAAATAGATACTCAGCTGATTTTAATTTTGTAAATTTATCTTCTCTAACTATATTTTCTATTATTTGCTGTTTTTCTACAGTCTTTAATACTGATACAATATTATTTTTTACAACTTCTAGTATTGTTGTATCAATATTATCAAATTCATGAGGTTTACTGCCTTCAATAATCCAATAACCAATATATACATTATCTATGTAAAGTGGAAAAAATATTGCTGATTTAGCTCTTTCAAATTCCATTTTTTGATATGGTAATCTTTCCCCTTCTTTTTCAATTGTAATATATTTTGGAATTGCTGACTGTATACTGTCTTTAAATGTTTCTTCACTTTGTAAGTTTCTTAACACTTCCCAATGTTTTTTATCAACATTTGATGCTTTAATTACATATTCAGTACCATTATATACAACTATTGTAGAATATTTAATATTGTATCTTTCAATTAATATATTATTGATTTTTTGAATTTTTTCATTTACAGAGGTGACTTCGCTTATAGTATTCATAAAATCTTGTAGTATATTTAAATTGGTTATTTTTTGATTTATGCTGTTAAAGTTTTCTATTTTTTTACTTATTGATAAGTTATATGCAAGTAATGCTACAATTATTAGTATTAATATTATTATTATTGCTAATGGCAAAAAGCTCACCCCTTTTTGTAAGAATATTTTAATAGTTATTTTTCATTTTATTTGTAAGAATATTTTAATAGTTATTTTTCATTTTATTTAGTGTGCTATTCATACTAGCTGAGAAATTGTTTCCACTGCTATATGAATTATATGTTTTATTGTTTCTTGTTGTATTATTTTCAACTAAAGGATATACCATATCACTCAATGTATTAAGTGCTGTCATACAATTTCTAGAATATCCATTTAAAGAAATTTTACAATTGATAATTCCATCTAGGTATTTTGCATAAGTTTGTTCTTCAAACGGAATTACACAATATTTAACAGTGTCTTTATTAAATAATTCTGTCATAAATGACATTGATGGGTCATTGTAATATGCCATTCCTCCAATAATTGTCTTCTCTGTTACACTTTTTAAGTTAACCATTTTATTTAAAACTACTCTGATTTTTTCTGGATTCAATGCATTTTTAGCTTTTAAATTTCTTAAAAATGCTGTTAATGGTTGTATAGTTAAAATGTCTAAACTTTGCACTAGATATATTTCTTGTGCTTGTGCAAAATAATTATAGTCTGTATCATAGTCACAATCAATAATTACCAAAGAATAATTTTTAGTCAAAGTTTCTAATATATTAGTGTAATTTGAAGTATCTTGTTTTTTACCTGGTAATGAAGTATATACTGCTAAATTTTTATGTACTTGAATTCCTTTAGCATTTCCAATTTTTAGGTTTTCTATAGATGAATAAGCTATGTTACGTAGGTTTTCATCATTTTCAGTGTATATATAATAAGCATTTTTGTTTTGAGTTAAGTCAAGAATTGCAGTGTTAATTCCTTTTTGTGAAATAATTTCCGCAGTATTATTTACTAAGAATGATGTTCCATTTTTTGATGTTCCTATAAATGTAACTACCTTTTTATCCTTTGATATGATGCTCGCTGTACTTGTGTTATTATAATTATTTGTTGTTGTTTGTGTCAAGTCCATGCTATCATTATTTCTTGGAGTTGAAGATATATTATTGTTTTCATTCAAATTAGAAACACCTATATGACTTCTTTCATTTTGATCACCATCTTGTGCAAATAGGAATTCATTATCTATTCCTGGTAAAATTATGTCATTATCTGATTCTTGATTTGTATTGCTTTTTTGTTCTTCATCTCCTAGTTCAAATAAATTTACTGGAGATGATACATCTTCTTCTAAGCCTGGTAAAATATTTGCTTCTTCGCTGTTTTCATCATCTTGTTCTATTATTTCTTCTTGTTGTTTTTTAGGTCTTCCTCTTCCTCTTTTTACAACTGTTGCCTCTTGTTCTTTCACTTCTTGTTCTGCTTTTATTTTTTTAGGTCTTCCTCTTCTTTTTGGTTGTTCTAATTCAACTTCTTGATTTTCTTCAATTTGTTCATCATCTGTTACTATATCTTCAAATAGATCTTCTTCTTCATTTTCATTCTGATATATTGGTTGCGAAATTGTTAGCTCTTCTTTTGGCTTTACACTGTTCACTTTTCTTACTGAATTAGTATTTATTGCTGAAGGTATAATAACTGGTTCAGTTATTACATTTTTTTCTAAGTTTTGTTTTATTATATCTAAATCTTTTGTGTCATCAACTGGTTTTACATTTTTCTGATTCTTATCTTTGTTTTTATCTTTATCCTTTTTATAATTATTATAATTATTATATTGATTGTATTTTCTATCAGGTTTTGAAGGCATTCCTAAAGCAACAACTTCTTGATATTTTGGACTATTAGCTTCTAGTACTGCTTTTACGTTTAGTGGTAGGAATTTAGCAATTAATCTTAATTGTGAATCTGTATATTGGCTCGCAATATGGTCAAAGCTCTCAACATATTGTTCTTCATTCCTTCCAAGTCTTTTATAGTGATTTAAAATATTCTGAATTTCAACTTCACTAACGTCTCCTTCATTTTCTACTTTATAATCCACATCATCAGGATCTATGTGGTAATACACTTTTGCTTCTTTTTTACTACGTGGTCTATTTAATAATTGACACACAGCAGTAATACTCCTATCTTTTCCAATAAGAGCATTATAAACACCTATTCCAAACATTTTAACTAGTAATGGATCTGATTTTTCTCTTCTATCAGCACATATTAAAATTATTGGAATATCATTTCCATTTTGCTTTGTTGCTTCATCGCTAATATTATCCATTTTCTCAAAAATAAATTTATCTATTTGATCATAATTATTATTAGAAAATGGTTGTAAATCTTCACTTATAACAATTCTATCATAAGATTTATCTCTTTGTAATTCTTTAATAATTGCATTAAAATAATACACATTTTTTGCTGAGATAATTTCTTTATATTCTTGTTGATATTTTTTTGTTATTGACTCAGAAATGCTTTCATTATTAACTGCAAATAATACTTTCATTCGTTTTAACCCCTCCAACCTCTTACAACTATCGCAAAGATTAATGGTAGTACTTGACAAATTACCATTACTGTAATAATAGCTACTAGTACACCAAATCCTTTATCTTGAACATCTAGTTTTCTAATACCTATAACATAACGGTAAATTGCTGCTAAAACAATTCCTACAAAACCAAATGGAATGCTATATATTCTAACTATATTTAAAATATATGCAACAAGTCCGTAAGTATTGTCTCCATAAGCTACCTGATAATCTTCTAATGCTTTTAATGCTTTATCTTTTAATCCTACTAGATTAGTTGTAGCTGTTTCTGAGGTTATTGTATTTTCTTGAGCGCTACTTGCATATACAGTAACTGTTCCAAATATGATTAATAATATAAATAATATTGAAATTACTTTCTTCATAAAATACTGCCCCTTTTCATTTTTTCACTTTCATATATTATATCATACAATAAAGTCCAGAAAATATCAAGGAAAAACTGGATATTTTTATAAAAATATCCAGTTGCCTTTATAAGTTATTATATAAATGTTTCATCCAGTAGTATACGCCATTTGCCCAGTTTTTATCTGTTGCATATTTTTTATTAACTCCTGTAAGAGTTTCTCCATTGTAATAACATCCATCAGCAATATTTCCATCATATATTTTTGTACCTTTTGGATTTAAATAGTATTTTGCAAATACTCTTGCTAACAAGTCTATTCCCTCTGAATAATCTGAAAACTCATAAGCACTATTATATGGGTCTCTATCATAAGCTCCATACCCAAATAAATTGTTTTTATTTGATGCTATACTTGATCCTCCCCATCCACTTTCATGTATTGCTACAGCTGCCAAGAATACTCCATTAATATTATATTGTTTTTCAGCATAATAAAAATATTGTGCATTATCTTTAAAAATATTATTTTTGTCTTTTGTTTCATTTGCAAATATTTTTTTAAATTGTTCTAATGATAACCCACTTGGTTTGTTCAATTTCATGTTAAAGCTTAAACTTCTTGTCAACTGTTGTTTTGTATATTTGCTGCCTTGCACTATCTCAATTTCATCTTGTTTTAGCTCGTTTGGATTTATGCTTGTAAAACATTCTGCTTTTGCCCATCCTGCATAACTTTGATATTGAATCTTATACCATTCTTTTTTCTTTTCAATTAATTCAACTTTTGTGTTTTTATTTAATGTTATTAATTTTTCGCTTTTTTCATTTGGTTCAATCCTTATTGCAAGAAAACTCGGCGTTATATATATGTCATCTCCAATTTCAGCATTATAATTTATTATATGCCTTCCTGTTCCCACTTCTACTATTTTATTTACTGACGCTTTTGTGACTGTATTTCCAACTATTTTTTCCTCAGTAAGTTTATCTCCTTCATATATTTTTTTAGTTATTTCTTCTTGTTTTCCATCTATTCCTTCTTGTACCACCTGTATCATTCCACTAGGTAACTCAGGATTATTTTGATATTTTGTAATATATTCTAAATCTATTTCTTTTTTTACTATTTCTTCTTTCTTTTTATTTTGAGTATTTTTCTCTAATATTTCATTTATGTCTATGAATGTTTTTTCTATAGTTTCGTATTCTTCTTCAACGTTTTGTGTGGCTGCATAAGCTGTTTTCTTTTGAAAAATAAACATATATGCACACAAACTTACTACTAATCCTATAACTAGTAGTAGACTTATGATTAATACTTGTGTTTTTATTTTATGGTTTATTTTTCTCATTTGTTTCACCTAAATTAATTTTAATATTTAGGTATTTTTTTGTCAATAATTGTCGTTCAAAAACATCTTTTACCAATTAACATGAAAAGACACCTAGATATAGCCTAGGTGTCTTTCTATTTCCAATAATTTTTTCCACTCTCTTATTGTTTTTAAATTTGTTTAATTAGCCTCAATAATATTAAGTTGGATTTCAGTATTGTTATTATTTTCCTCTATTATTTTTTCATAATGCTCTTTTTGCAAAATTATAATAGTAGTAAATATAATACTTAGTATCAAAATACATGATATAAATAATTTTCTTGTTATCATTCTTTCATTCTTCATATATTTCTCTCCTTTTATATTAAAATAATTTGAGCATTTTCTTCTCCAACTAGCTCTTGAAATTGTTTTAAAATTTCTGGTGTCATATAAATTCCACCTGCTTTATCAAGTTTTTCTCCATTTTTTATTTGCATTTGCATATTACTTCTTTCTCCATTAAAGAAGTGAATTGCTCCTTTAAGTTTTTCTTTAGTTTCTTCGTTAAGATTTGTAACATTTAGTTCAAATGCCTTTTTCTTGATTTCTGCAAATTCTTTTATTGTTCTAGCTACAATTTTAGGTTCTTCATCTTCTCTAATGCTTAACCTGCCTTCTACTTCAACAATATTGTCATTTACTAATATATCAGAACATTGTCTATAGCAACTATCAAAAACTATAAATTCAGTTGTGCCATATAAATCTTCAATTGTAACAAATGCCATAATTGTATTGTTTTTAGTATATTTCTTTTTAACGCTTGTAACTATGCCTGCATATATTACATTTTGTCCATCTTGATATTCTGTAACTTTCTCATCTTCTTCTATTTCACTTGGTTCTGATAATTCTCTTAGTTTCAAGCTATTTATAGTAGTTTTTGCTTCGATTTGTGCTCTCATTTTTTCCAGTGGATGTCCCGAAATATATATTCCAAGCATTTCTTTTTCCATTGAAAGTTTCTCTTTTTCATCATATTCAGGTTCAATTATATAATTATATTTTATTTCTTCTTTTTGAGTTTCTCCTCCTAAGTCAAACATTGAAACTTGACCATCAAATCCCTTTTTGTCATTGCTTATTGTATCAATAATATTTTCATAAGATGCCATAAATGTTTTTCTTGTTTGTCCTAGTTCATCAAAAGCTCCCGCTTTTATTAAACTTTCAATACATTTTTTATTAACTGTTGTTTCTTTTATTCTTTCACAAAAATCACTAAAATCTTTAAATTCTCCATGTTTTGTTCTTTCTTCTACAATTTCGTCAACAGCAGCTGTTCCCACATTTTTAATACTTCCAAGTCCAAAACGAATTTGATTTTTATCAACTGTAAACCTTGTATAGCTTTTATTTATATCTGGTTTTAATATTTGAATTGATAGTCTTTTGCATTCTTCAATATAACCTGGTACTTTATCTAGATTTCCTAAAAAACTATTAAGCATTGCAGCCATAAATTCTGTTGGATAATATGCTTTTAAATATGCAGTTCTAAATGATATAACTGCATAAGCTGCAGCATGTGACTTATTAAATGCATATTTAGCAAATTCAGCCATTTCGTCAAATATTTTATTTGCAGACTGTTCATCTATACCATTTCTAATGCAACCAGGAACAACAATATTCCCATTTTCATCTATTTGTCCATGTATAAATATTTCTCTTTCCTTTGCCATTACATCTAGCTTTTTCTTACCCATGGCTCTTCTTACTAAGTCAGCTCTGCCTAATGAATAACCAGCTAAGTCTCTAACTATTTGCATAACTTGTTCTTGGTAAACCATACAGCCATAGGTAACTTCAAGAATTGGTTTTAGTGCTGGATGTGTATATACTGCATGTTCTGGATCTTTTTTATTTGCAATATATCTTGGTATTTGATCCATTGGGCCAGGTCTGTATAAAGAAACTCCCGCAATTATATCTTCCAAGCAGTCTGGTTTCAATTCCTTCATGAAGTTTGTCATTCCTTGACTTTCAAACTGGAATATACCAACTGATTCTCCATTTTGCCATAGTTTGTATACCTTAGGATCATTCATCTTTTCGTCAAACTTAACATCTATTCCTTGATTTTGTTTTACCAAGTCTATTGTATCTTGAATAACAGTTAATGTTCTTAATCCTAAGAAATCCATTTTTAAAAGTCCAAGTTCTTCTAGTGTTGTCATTATATATTGTGTTGATATAGCTCCATCTCTTACATAAAGTGGCACATAGCTTACTACTGGTTCTTTTGTAATAACTATACCACAAGCATGTGTTGAGGCCTGTCTTGGCATTCCTTCTAAAGCCATGGCAATATTTAACATTTTTTTAATTTCTTCGTCTGTATCGTAAAGGTCTTTTAATTCTTTATTTTGCTCCATAGCTTTTTTTATTGTAATATGTATTTCATTTGGTATCATTTTAGCTAGTTTGTCTGCTTCTGCATAAGGCATATCTAATACTCTTGCAACATCACGAATAACCATTCTAGCAGACATTGTTCCAAATGTAATAATCTGTGAAACATGGTCTTTACCATATTTTTGCTCAACATATTCTATAACTTTATCTCTTTTTTCATAGCAAAAGTCAACGTCAAAATCAGGCATACTAATTCTTTCAGGATTTAAAAATCGCTCAAAAATTAGGTTATATTGAATAGGGTCAATATCTGTAATTTCAATACTATATGCAACTATTGAACCAGCCCCTGAACCTCTACCTGGTCCAACTGGTATATTATGTGTTTTAGCATAATGAATATAGTCCCATACAATTAAGAAGTAATCTACATATCCCATTTTTTTAATGACACTTAATTCATATTCTGTTCTTTCCAATATTTCTTTACTTAGTTTTTCTCCATATCTATTTTTTAGTCCATCATAAGTAAGTTTTTCTAAGTAATCATAGTGAGTTGCAAATTCTTGTGGCACATCATAATTGGGCAAAATTGTATGTCCAAATTCAAATTCTACATTACATTTTTCTGCTATTTTCACTGTATTTTCAATCGCATCTGGTACATTTTTAAAGTAGTCACTCATCTCTTCTGGTGATTTAACATATAACTCATCTGTGTCAAATTTCATTCTGTCTTCATCTGTCATACGTTTTCCAGTTTGTATACAAAGTAAAACCTCATGGTTATATGCATCTTCTCTTTTTAAATAGTGAGCATCATTTGTTGCTACAAGTGGAATATCTAGCTCTCTTGATAATTGTATTAATTTTTGATTTGCTAAAACTTGTTCTTTTATTCCATTGTTTTGGATTTCTAAGTAATAATCTTCTCTAAATATAGACTTGTACCATAAGGCAACTTCTTTTGCTTTTTCCATATCATTTGCAAGTATTGCTTGGTTCACTTCACCAGCTAAACATGCACTTAGGCATATTATTCCTTCATGATATTTTTCTATTATTTCGTGATCTATTCTAGGTTTATAATAAAAACCTTCTGTATAACCTAAAGAAACTAAAGTTGCAAGGTTCTTATATCCTTGATTATCTTTAGCTAATAATATTAAATGGCTATATCTAGCATCTAAATTAGGGTCTTTATCTTTTCTATTTCTTGGTGCAACATAAACCTCACAACCTATTATTGGTTTAATATCATTTGCTTTACATGCTTTATAAAAGTCAATTGCACCAAACATAGCACCATGGTCTGTAATTGCCATAGCGTTCATTCCCAATTCTTTCGCTCTTACTGGTAAATCTTTTATTCTATTTGCTCCATCTAGTAAACTGAATTCACTATGTATATGCAAATGTACAAAATTTGACATTTTATTTTTCTCCTTTTTGTGCTAATATTCTGGCCATTTGTACTCCAGAAGCAGATGCCATCATTAGTCCTCTTGTCATTCCTCCTCCATCTCCTATTGAGTATAATCCTTTTATGTTTGATTCAAAATTGTTATCTATTACAACTTGGTTGCTATAAAATTTTATTTCTGGTGCATATAGTAAATTATCTGGATCAGCAAATCCCTCAACAACTTTATCCATACTACGTATAAAATTTAAAATATCTGTCATTGTTCTATATCCAATTGCATAAGTAATATCTCCTGGTACTGCTGATTTTAAAGTTGGAATAACAGTATTTTGTTTTAATTCTTGTTCCCAAGTTCTTTTTCCTCTATAAATATCTCCCAATCTTTGTACTAGTATGTTGCCTGCACCTAATTCATTTAAATTTTTTGCAACATTTCTTCCATAGTCAATCGGCTTATTAAATGGATATGTAAAATGATGTGAAACCAGAATAGCTAAGTTTGTATTTGTACTTTTTCTTTCTTTATACGAATGTCCATTTACTAAGCTTAGGTTATTATCGTATACTTCTGATGCAACAAATCCACTTGGATTTTGGCAAAATGTTCTTACTTTGTCTTTAAAAGGTTCTGGTTTTCCTATGAACTTTCCTTCATACATGTAAGTATTTATGTCCTTCATTATTCTATCTGGTAATTCATATCTAACCCCTATATCTACAATTCCAGACTTAGTTTTTATATTATGCTTTTCACACATATTTACTAGCCAGTTAGCACCTTTTCTTCCAACTGCAATAACTACATTATCTGCATATATTTCTTCAAGTTCAGCATCCTCGTTGTTTAATTCTTTAGCTGGCTTTATTCTAACGCCTTTTATTTTTCCTTTTTCAATAATTAAATCTTCAACTATTGTTTGATATTTCATTTCAATGTGATGTTCTGATAAATAATCTTCTAATCTTTTATATAATTCATGTGCTTTTTCTGTTCCTAAATGTCGTATAGGAATATTTATAAGGTTTATCCCTTCTTTTTTTGCTTTATCTGAAATCTTTTTTATTTCTTCTTGGTGTTCTGTTCCTTCAAGTTTAGTATCTGCACCATAGTCTAAATATATTTTATCTGTATAATCTATTAATCTTTTTGTTTCTTCTACTCCAATATATTCATGTAAAATTCCACCAATATATATGTCATCATCTTCTTTATTATATAAAGATAATTTTCCATCTGAAAACGCTCCAGCTCCAGAAAATCCACTAGTAATATTACAGAATGGTTTGCATTTAATACAATTTCCTGTTTTTTCTATTGGGCAATACCTATCTTCTACTTTTTTTCCTTGCTCAATTAATAAAACTTTATGTGCTTTTTTTAATTTTATTAATTCATAAGCCATAAATATTGAACTTGGTCCCATTCCAACTGCTATTACATCATATTTTTCACTCATAAAAATATCCTCCTTATATAATAATTATTCAAGTACAACTTCTTCATACTCACTTTTAACTAAGCATAAAGCAGTCTTACTTGTTTTTCTATTTAATGCCTGCTCTAGTGCTGTTTTGTATATTTCTAATTGTACTTTATATTTATCAAGTATTTTTTCTTTTGCATTTGGTTCATTTGAAATGTAATCTGTTTTAAAATCAATTAACACTAAATTATCATTTTTATCAATATAATATAAGTCTATAATACCTTGTACTAAAATGTTTTTCTTTGAATTTTCCGCTTCACTTACAACATCTTTTGCAGGTATGTTTATATAAAATGGTTGCTCTTTATGTACTTCTTTTGCTTTCCTTAATTCTTCAAATAATTGTGATTTTGTATATTGATAAATTAAATTTACATCAATTGCATCTGCTTCATTTTGTGTAATTATTTCTTTTTCAACTAAGTTAAGTATCATGTTTTGAATATCTTTTAACTCATAGTCTTTTCTTTCATCTAATCTTTGGATACATAAGTGTACTAAAGTACCTTTTTCTGCACTTGATATTTTCTTATCTTCTTGCATGAATTTGGGTGTATATGATTTTTTGTATTCTACTTCTTCACTTTCTATTCCTTTTAACATTTCCTCTAATTTAATTTTTTCTTGCTTAATTTTTGTAACAGATGATTTAGTAGGAAGTGTTGTGTCTACAATATAGTCATATTTCCATTCTAGTAATTCTTTTAATGCTTGTTCAGATTTTTTATTTTCTTCATCTGATTTATTTTTTAATATTTGTTCTATCTTTTCTTTTAAATCAATTTGCTCAACTACTTCTTCTTTTGCTAAAGCTTTTAACAAGTCTTTTTTATTACTAACATTTAAAGTTATAATATCACTTAATTTGTATGATTCTCCTTTTAGTGTAATCGTTCTTCCTTGATTAAACAAATACACATACATAAGCCAGTCTAAGTATGAATTGGCTTTTTTCATAAGTTTAGCATCTAGTTTTATGTTTTCACTTTCATACATTTCAAGTACTTTATTTTTATCTTGTACATATTTAGTAAAATCTTTACTTCTTCCTGTAATATATAGTTTTTCCTTTGCTCTTGTTAATGCAACATACAAAATTCTTTGTTCTTCTGAAAGTGTTTCCTGTTTCATTTTTAATTTAATTGCATCTTTTGCTATGCTAGAATACTTAATTTTTCTAGTTGTATCCATAATTGTTGGACCAAAGCCAATATCTTGATGTAATAAAATATTGTCATTTAAATCTTGCATATTAAACTTTTTATGAGAGTTGCACAAAAACACAACTGGAAATTCTAGTCCTTTACTTTTATGAATACTCATGATTCTAATTACATCTTCATTTTCTCCAATAAGTTTTGCTGAAGCTAAATCTCCATTCTGTTTTTTTAGTTTATCTATAAATTGTATAAAATTGAATAACCCTTTAAAACTTGCTTTTTCATATTGTTTAGCTTTTTCAAATAATGTTTTAAGGTTTGCTTGTCTCATTGCTCCACTTGGAAGTAGTCCGACATATTGGTAATATCCTGTATCTAAATATATTTGCCATATAAATTCATCTAAAGGCATATATTGTGATATACTTTTCCACTTTTCAAGTTTTTCTAAAAAGCTTTCTATTTTGTTTTTTAAATCTCCTTCACATATTAGCCTTGTTTTTATTAAAGCCTCATAAAAATTACAATTTCTATCTGTTAATCTTATTGTAATTAAATCATTATCTGTAAAATTGCAAATTGATGACCTTAATACTACTACAAGTGGAATATCTTGTAATGGGTTATCAATAATTTTTAGTACTGATAATATTGTTTGTATTTCTACTGTGTCTAAATAAGTTCCTGATGTATCACTAAATACTGGTAATTCCAAATCAGATAGTTCTTTTTCATATATTGGAGATAAATTCGATGTTGCTCTTAGTAAAATTACAATATCTTTTGGTCTAATTTTTCTATAGCCTTGTTTCTTGTCAAATACCATATAATTACTATTTAATAATTCTTGTATTTTGTTTGCTACAAACTTAGCCTCTAATACATCATCTTCAACTCTTTCTTGTTCCTCTTCGTCTTCTTCACCTTCAAAAGCTGTAATTGATTCATCTTCTTTTAAATCTATAATATCTAACTCAGCAATACCTGCATAATTTTTTATTTCTTCTGGTTCCGGGTAATTTGCTCCATAGTTTAAGTATTCGTTTTCGTTGTAATTTATATCTCCTAGTTCTTTGCTCATTATTGATTCAAATACTAAGTTAGTAATATTTAATATGTTTTGCCTACTTCTAAAATTGCGAAATAGCTGTATTTTCAAATTATCTTCTTGTGCCTTTTCTTCTTTATTTTTGTATTCATCATATTTTTGTAAAAATAGCTCTGGCCTTGCTTGTCTAAATTTATATATACTTTGTTTAACATCTCCTACCATAAAAATGTTGTTACCTTTGGAAATGCTTGTTAATATAGCTTCTTGTACCAAGTTACTATCTTGATATTCGTCAATTGCAATTTCCTCAAATTTTTCTTTATATTTTTTTGCAACTTCTGTTGGGTTATTATTTTCATCTAATAATATTTTTAATGCAAAGTGTTCAATATCATTAAAATCAATGCAATTTTTTTCTTTCTTTTTTTCTGCAAAGTTTTTTGTAAACTCTGTTACCAAATTTGAAAGTTTCTCTAGTATTGGAGTAATAATTTTCAAGTCTTTTACGGCTTGTTCTTGTGAACAGCTTAATAGCTTTGCAGTTTTTTCTTTAATATGTTTTTTTACTTTGTCTCTTATTTCTTTTGAATCTTCTTTTAAGTCATTTATTACTTTTTTGTCAACTGGCCATTTACTAAAGTTAAAATTTAATAATTTTATATATAATTCATCCCAAGAATTATATTTTTGCAAATCTTGAAGGTTTATTATATCTTCACTTATTGTTTGATAAAATTTAGTCATTTCAGGATATAACGCCATTTTAGATTTAGTAACTTCAAGTTGCATAATACTCTCTTGTATATCATCGTCTACTGTTTGAATTATAAGTTTTCCCCATATTGTTTGAGATATGTCTTTATCTTCTATTTTTAATAATTCTAATTTTTCTTGTAACCATTTTATTGGAAATGGACTACTTTGTATAAATTTATATATTTTTAATACTAATTCTTGTAAAGCTTCATCTCCACGATAATTTGTATAATTTTCTAAAAGTTCTATAAAATTTTTATCATTTTCAGTATATTTTTGCTCAAATAAATCATCTAATACTTCTTGTTTAAGAAGATCTATTTCAGCTGTATCTGCAATTTTAAAATTGCTTGGTAAATCAATTTCATAAAAATGATTATGAATAACGTCTAAGCAAAAAGAGTGTATTGTGCATATACTTGCTTTATTTAAAAGTATTATTTGTCTTTGTAAATGAACATTTTCAGGATTTTCTTCTAACTTTTTGTATATTGCTTCTAGTATTCTTTCACGCATTTCACTAGCTGCTGCATTTGTAAATGTTACAACTAATATTTTGTCAATATCCATTTGCTCATCAATTATTTTGTGAATAATACGTTCTACAAGCACAGCAGTTTTACCACTACCTGCTGCAGCAGCTACTAATATGTTTGAATTTTTTTCTTGTATTGCTTGTAATTGTTCATTAGTCCATTTAACTTCTGCCACTTTTTTGCTCCTTTTTTATTTAATATTACCTTTGTAAATTTTATCATATATTTTTTCAAAGTAAAAGAGCAAAATTAAAACTAATTTTGCTCTTGACCTTTTTTAATGTATTTATACCATGTATTTAGGTATATTACTATTGCCATTGGAAACACTATTACCACTTTATTATTATAACTTAATGCCGTATTGAAATCGAAATGAAGCATTGCTAAAAATGCTCTAGTCATTCCACAATTCCAACATTCTTTGCCTAATATTAATTTATATATGCATAGATTTTCCATTATCTTACTGTTTATTGGTATTGCATATAAAACTGACAATATTATTGCATTAATTATAATAAATAATACTATTTTAGTTATTTGTGATTTTGTTTCCATCTTTATCAGTGAAGTTTCCTATTATGATCATTATAAGATCTACTAAAGTCCATATTCCGCATCCGCCAAGAGTAATTAATTGTAATATTCCTGTTCCAATTTTTCCTGCATAAAATCTATGAACTCCTATTCCTCCAAAAAATATACATAGTAATAAAGTTACTAACCAATCTTTTTCGCTTTTCATTTTTACATCCTCCTTATTATTTTATAAGGATATTGTATATTTTTTTTCGAATATTGTATATAGTTTTTTATAAAAAAATCAGATTAATTTTACACTTTATTTTATATAAAGTTCTGGGTTTAACTGTTCATTATTTTTTATAATTTCAAAGTGAAGATGTGGCTCATCTGATACTTCAAATGCAGAAGTAGTTCCAACTGTTCCTATACTTTGTCCTTGTTTAACTTTTTCACCTTCTACAACAAATTCAGTTGATAAAAGATTTGAATATACAGTTTTATATCCATTTGTATGTTCTATAATAACTGTTAATCCATAACGTGGATCATTTTTTATTGACTTTACAGTTCCCTCTGCAGATGCTTTTACAACTGTTGTTTTATCAGCTGAAATATCAATTCCGTTATGTGTTGTCCACACATCTAAAGTATTAGAATATACCAATTTATTATCTGCAAATTCCTTCATTATTGAACCTTCTACTGGCATTTTAAATTCCGGATCTTTTACAGTAACTGTCTTAGTTTCATTTTTAGATTCTGTATCTTTAACTGTTGTTTTATTTTCATTCTTTTTTGTGTCTATTTTTTCATCTTTCATAGTACTTGTATTAACAGCAATTTTATTTGAATCTTCTATATCGTTTTTTGCTTCATCAACTGTTTTACCATAAGATGTACTTGTTTCTTCTATTGCAGTGATTGTTCCTAATGAATTTGTATTTATTTTACTAAGTTCATTTGTTTTATTTAATGTATTTCCATAAACAAAAAAAGTTATAACAAAAGCTATTATTGCCAAAGCCAGTATAGTACCTGCAATATATAACATTTTTTTAGTATCTATTCTCTCTGTAAACCTTTCTCTATAGTTTCTTCTCATAATAATTCCTCCTTAATTTTTCTTTAGTATAATTATTTACAAGTTTGAGAAATTTATACAAAAATGTTAAATATCTTGTACTTTTACTCCAGAATAAAAATGATGGATTATTTCTTCATAACTTTTGCCTTGTTTTGCTAAGCTATCTGCACCAGTTTGACTCATTCCTACCCCATGACCATAGCCAGTTACTTCAAATATAATGTTATCTTTTTCAATTGTTACTTTGAAATTTGCTGACCTTAAACTAAGTAGAGTCCTAACTTCTACTCCTGATAATTCCAAATTTCCTATTTTAATCAACTTTACTCTATTACCTTCTGTATATTCTTTTATTTTTATACAGTCTTCTTTAGAAAAGTCTATTTTAAAATTACTATAAACTTTCTTTGTTTTTTCCTCAAATTCTTTTTTAGTAAATGTTGCTTTTGACGAATACTGATTATATGCATCCTCTCCAGATGTTTCAACTGATTTTAGGTATGGGTATCCGCTTCCTCCCCATACATTCAAAGGTGCTTCTGTATAACCACCACTATTCGAATGAAAAAAAGCATTTATTGGCTTACCATTGTATGTTATCATTTTTCCTTTTGTTTCATTTACTGCACTTACAATTTTATTCCAGTATTCAGTTCTGTTTTCTTCTTTCCATCTTTCTAATCTTTTCTCCTTCGAAATCCATGCTTGGCAACAAGTTGATGAATCACATATATTAGCGTTTCCATGTTTTTTTCCACCATTTATAATTTTATATAAAGTATATGTTCTAGCAACAACAGCCTGAGCTTTCAATGCTTCTTTTTCAAAACTTGCCGGCATTTCACTACTTACTACTCCATACAAATATTCATCTAACCCTAGTTCTTCTACTTTGTTGGTTGATGTATGTAATAGTTTTACAGTGTTGTATTGCTTATAATCATAATCTGCCACTGTTTGCTGTTCTTCTTTATTTTCTGTATTGTTTGAAATTGTCGGCTTTGCTTTACTAGTAAATATTATTGGAATGGAAAAACACAATATCAAAAATATTAGAATATATGCTAAAAATCTTTTCAATTTACTCTCCTTTACTATGAGCAATTTATTTAACTTTTACATCAATAGTAATATGATACTTTTCGCAGGGATGGAACGGAGAAAAGTTTTCATATTACTATTGCTAATTCATTTTAATTAAATTGCTAATTTTACCCTCATATTTTCTAGCACTCGTTTTTCTATACGAGAAACCTGCACTTGAGTAATACCCATAATCTTAGCAATTTCAGTTTGTGTTTTTCCTTTATAATATCTCAAAAAAATTATTTGTTTTTCATTATCTTTCAAATTATTAATAGCCTGTTGAATACAAAGTTTATTCGTTAAAACATTTGCCTCATCAATATGACTTGACATTTTATCCAATAAACTCAATCCATCATTTTCATCATCTCCCAATTGTTCATCTATTGAATATATTGGCTGAAATGCCTCTAATGATAGAGTAATATCCTCCTTAGATGTTCCAAGTAATTTAGAAAGTTCTTCTATTTTAATTTCTTGGCCTGTTTTTCTATAATATTCATTTTTGGTCTCTAAAGCTTTTATTGCAAGTTCTTTTAAACTTCTACTAATTCTTATAGGTCCATTATCTCTAATATATCTTTTAACTTCACCTAAAATATATGGAACTGCATAAGTAGATAATCGAACCTCAAAATTGCTATCAAATCTTTTTATGCATTTTATAAAACCCATTACACCTATTTGGTATAAGTCTTCTAATTCATAACCTCTATCTTGAAAACGCTTAACAATGCTCCAAATAAGACCTTTATTAGATTCTATTAAGTATTGCATTACATTTTTATCACCTTGTTGTGCTTTTATAATGTCTTCTATCTTATTTTCAAATTCTTCTTGCATAAAAAAATGCCTCCTATCTTAATTGATTAGAGCATTTTTTTCTTCTTCTATTATTTCGTTATCTTCTTTTTTTATTCTTTTTTTCATTACTACTTTTGTTCCTATTCCAACTACTGAATGAATTTCTATTTCATCCATAAAGCTCTCCATTATAGTAAAGCCCATTCCAGACCTTTCTAAATTTCCCTTTGTTGTATATAAAGGTTTTCTTGCAAGTTCTACATCTTCAATTCCTTTTCCATTATCAGAAATTTCTATTTCAAGTACATTGTCAAGTAATGTAGCTCTTAATTTTATTATTCCTTCTGTATCTTCATAAGCATGGACTATGCAATTTGTAACAGCTTCTGATACAGCAGTTTTTATATCTGCCAACTCTTCAATTGTTGGATCTAATTGTGCAGCAAATGCTGCTACTGTAATACGAGCAAAAGCTTCATTTCTTGATTTACTTATAAATTGAAGCTCCATTTCATTATCATACCTACTTTTCATTTTTTCTCCTCCTTAACTTACTTTACCATTTTGAGTAATTGGAATTATTCTAGTAATTCCACTCATTTCTAATACCTTTTCAATTGACTTACTTGTATTTTTTATTTCTGTAATTCCTCCAAGCATTTTAGTTAGTTTGTATCTTCCTATCAATAGTCCTATTCCTGCGCTGTCCATAAAAGAAACCTTACTAAAATCAAACACAACTTTTCTAGGCATAAATCTCGTAATTTCATTATCCATTTTCCTCCTTATTATTTCTGTTGTATGATGGTCTATTTCATCTGTAATTTGAATATATAAGCAATTATCTAGTTTATCAAATTCACTTGTCATACGTGTACCTCCTTATTGTTATTGCTTGTCCTATTATACATTTTTTTCCAGTTTATTGCTAGAGTGAAAACTAGGAGGTTTTGTCGTTTTTTAGGAAGTTTTCGACATTTTTTTCTTTAGGAATTTATTGATTTTCTAGAATATTTTTGTTGATTTTATGATAAGACGAGGAAGTTTTTGATAACCTAAGGAGGAAAAAGCGCAAATAACTGGTAGCCTATGGCTAACAGTTATTTGAGCTATATGCTTTTGATTCTTTCTTCAACTTTTTCTAGCATTTCTTTATATTTAGCAAGTTTTGCTTTTTCTTCATTTATTTTTGATTCTGGTGCTTTGTTTACAAAACCAGGATTTGAAAGCATTTTTTCTCCTCTTGCAACTTCAGAAAGTAGTTTTGCTCTTTCACCTTGTAGTCTTTGTTTTTCTGCTTCTAAATCAACCAATTCTTCAAATGGTATATATACTTCTATTCCATCTGCTAAAACTGACATTGCATTTTGAGGTATATTTTCTTTGTTTTCTTGTATATCTATTTCATTTGCAAATCCTAATTTTTGTATCATTGCACTTGATTCTTTTAACATATCATTTGCTGTTTTTGTTACAAATATCAATTTAGATTTTTTACTTGGATGAACATTTAAGTTTGTACGTAAATTTCTAATTCCAACTATTATTGTTTTTAATTTTTCTACTTGCTCTTCTTCTTTTTCAAATGATAGGCTTTCTGTATATTCTGGCCATTTTGAAATCATTATGCTTTCATCATTATGGTATAGTTGCATATATATTTTTTCTGTTACAAATGGCATTACTGGATGTAATAATTTTAATGAATCTTTTAATACTTTGTTTAAAGTATATTGTGCAGCAAATTTTGTTGTGCAATTTTCATCATATAAACGAGATTTTACCATTTCAATATACCAGTCACAGAATTCATTCCAAATAAAGTCATATACTTTTTGTGTTGCAATTCCAAGCTCAAAGTTCTCTAAGTTATTAGTTACTTCTTTAACTAATTTATTTAATTTAGATAAAATCCATTTATCTTCATAACATAAGTTTTCTGGCAATCTATCTTCTGCCAATTTTGAACCATCTTTCGGCATATTGCTTAAAACAAATTTTGATGCATTCCATAACTTGTTTGCAAAGTTTGATGCTGATTCTAATTTTTCAGGCATATATCTAATATCATTTCCTGGTGATATTCCTAAAACTAGTGAAAATCTTAAAGCATCTGTACCATATTTTGCAATAATCTCTAATGGATCAATTCCATTGCCTAAACTCTTAGACATTTTTCTTCCTAAGCTATCACGTACTATTCCATGAATAAATACTTTGTTAAATGGTACTTGACCTGTATGTTCTAGTGCTGAGAATATCATTCTTGCTACCCAGAAGAATATTATATCATAACCTGTAATTAATGTACTTGTTGGATAGAAGTATTTGTAGTCTTCGGTTTGCTCTGGCCAACCTAATGTTGAAAATGGCCATAATGCCGAACTAAACCATGTATCTAATGTATCTTCATCTTGTTTTAAATTTGTGCTTCCACATTTTGTACATTTATGTGGCTCTTCTTTTGATACTATAACTTCTCCACATTTTTGACAATAATATGCTGGTATTCTGTGACCCCACCATAATTGTCTTGAAATACACCAATCTTGAATATTTTCCATCCAGTTGTAATAAATCTTATCAAATCTTTCAGGTACAAATTCTACTTTACCTGTTCTAACTGCTTCAATAGCTGGTTTAGCCAAAGGTTCCATTTTTACAAACCATTGCTCTGAAATATGTGGTTCAATTGTATGGTGGCAACGATAGCATTTTCCTACATTGTGAGTATAGTCTTCTATTTTTACTAAGTATCCTTCTTTTTGTAATCTTTTAACTATTTTTTCTCTTGCTTCATACATATCCATACCTTTATATTCAGGTACCAAATTGTTCATTTTAAATTCTTCATCAAATACAGGTATAATTTCTAAGTTGTGTTTTAAAGCTGCTTGATAATCATTTTGATCATGTGCAGGTGTAAGTTTTACAGCACCTGTTCCAAATTCTTTTTCTACAAACTCGTCTGCTATAATAGGAATTTCTTTGTTCATAATTGGTAATATTACAGTTTTTCCTACTAAGTCTTTATATCTTTCATCATCTGGATGTACTGCAACACCAGTATCTCCTAACATTGTTTCTGGTCTTGTAGTTGCTACTATAACAAATTTACCTTCTTCTCCTTTTACAGGATATTTAACATGCCATAAATGTGTTGGCTCTTCTTCATATTCTACTTCTGCATCTGAAATTGAAGTATTGCAATATGGGCACCAATTTATCATTCTTTTTCCTTTATAAATTAGTCCTTTATTATATAAATCAACAAATACATCTTTTACAGCATTAGATAAACCTTCATCCATTGTAAATCTTTCTCTAGACCAGTCACAAGAACAACCTAATTTTTTAAGCTGATTTAATATAGTTCCACCATATTCTTCTTTCCATTCCCATGCTCTTTTTAAGAAACCATCTCTACCTAGATCTTCTTTTGTAATCCCTTCAACTTTTAGTTTTTCAACTATTTTAGCTTCTGTTGCAATTGAAGCATGGTCTGTTCCTGGAACCCATAAAGTATTAAAACCTTGCATTCTTTTATATCTAATTAAAATATCTTGCAAAGTCTCATCAAGAGCATGACCCATGTGTAATTTACCAGTAATATTTGGTGGTGGAATTACTATTGTATATGGCTTTTTAGTTTTGTCATTAGATGGTTTAAAATAGCCCTTTTCATTCCAATTTTTATAAATTTCCTCTTCAAAGGTTTTTGGTTCAAACTTTCCCTCTAACTCGTGCATCTCACATTCCTCCTTATTAAAACAAAAATCCTCGCCCTGAAATAAGGGCGAGGTATTATTCTCACGGTACCACCTTAATTTAACAATTTTATTGTTAATCTTAGTTACTTTTAACGCAAGTTATACGGATAAATTTACTGCTATTTCAATTTATCAGCTCCAAAGCTACCTTCAGTTTTCTATACTATCAGAAGCTTTCAGCCGGTGACTTCTGTTCTCTTTATAGTTAGTTAAAACTTACTCCTCTTTTTCTTTGCCTTTAAAACTATAATTTATATTACCACATTTTGGTATTTATTTCAATAGTTTTTATAAAATATATGCATGTTAGCACAAAATTTGTCGTTTTTTCTTTACTTATATATTTTTGAATGTTATACTTTACTTAGATATTTATACAAAAGAGAGGTGATATTATGTTAGAAGTTCCAAATGAAAAAGCTGAAGTTGTTAGTAATGCTACAATCTACGCTGTTAAAATTTTAAACGAAGTTAAGGCAAGTTATGCAGCTTTTGCCGAGAAAGATTTTGGCACTGATTCAGATTCATTTTTTAATCAATCAAATAATATTGAAGTTTCTGACTTTTCATCTCAAAACAACACAATTAATTCTAATGTAGTAGAACCCAAAAATGAAAATATACCTGAACCTAATTGCTTAGCCTTAGTTGTACGTAAAGACTATAATTTAACAATTGTAAAAAATATTTTTACAACTACTGGAAGGCTTTCATGGAAAATTGCTTTCATTACAGCTGTTATAAATATTTTAAATATGTTATTTTAAAAGCGAAAACAAGTATTATTACTTATTTTCGCTTTTAATTATTGTTTATCTTTTTGTGCCGAAAAATACGCTACAATTTTTCTTATTAATTTTATTATTTTATTATTTGATATAACAGCAAGTGTGTTACTATCTCTTCTTCTACTAATTTTAATTTTTTTTCTGTCATATTTACTTATTAATTCTTCTAACTTAATATCATAAAAACTTCCAAATAAAAATCTTTCTTGTGTACTTATTCCCATTAAGCCTCTATAGCAAACTGCTTTATCCATATAATAATCTACTTCTTGGTAAGTTGTAAGTTTTGGTAAAATCTTTTCAAAAAATGTACTAAAAATTTTATTTTGTGTGTCAATATACATTGCTGAAATTTCTTCTTGATATATTTTTATTTTTTCTGGATTATTTTCTGTACTTAGTTTATTATTTATATCAATTATAATATCAAATTGATTTATGATTCTTTTAGTGTTTGATTCAAATGTGTTTAATAATTCATCTTCTAGTTTTCTTCCATCATTTAAAATTCCTTTTACCAAAACATCTTCGCCTATTAAATACACTATTTGTTCTATTAAATTAGTTAAAAGTGGATAATAATTTGGACTTATCGTTTTTACTCTAACCCCATATTTTTCAAGCATTGTAGTATTATTTTCTACTGTCTTTGCTGATATGTATTGTACTGCTGCTTCATTTATTCCTAAACCGAATACTGAAAATCTTCCAAAATTACATAGACCAATTTTATCAAGCTTTCCATGTTTATTTCTGCTGTCTTGAATATAATGTATGCATTCATGTATCATTTGCTCATTTACAGTCGTTAAGTCAAGTGCTCTATCAAAATAAATACTATTATTTTCATATATATAATTTACACTTGAAATTTGTTTTGTAATCCTTACAGTATACATATTACAATTTATAAGTTGAGCAAAAATATTGTTGTAATCATTATATATTATTGGAAATGCTGATGTTAACGCTTCTGTTACATTAAACGCAATAGCTCTTACATATTCATTACTTAGTTTTTCTATTTGTTCAATTCCTAAATTCTGTAACTTCTTTTGTAAATTCATTTTTGTTCTTTTCTCCATTTTTTCTTTATTATATTATAATTAATAAATTGTTTCAAGTTTATATTTAATCTTTTATTTCAAAATCAGATGCATATCCTATATTCTCACCTATTAGTTCTATTTCTGTACTTTCTCCCACTTTTATATTGTTTAAATAATATCTATATTTTGTAACAACTTGTTTTTCATCATTTAAAAATACTATAGTTACCTTTTTAGCTTTAAATTCTTTTGATGTTGTATTTTGTATTGTTGCTTTTAATTCAATATCTTTTTCATTTTTATTTATTATAATATTTTTTATTTTCATTCCATTATATTCTTTTTCTTCTTCTAACTTTTTTTCATTTTCTTCCATTTTCGCTTCTATTTCTTTTTGTTCATTTTCTACTTGTTGTTCTTGCATTTTTTTCCACATATATATGGCAGATAAAATTATTAATAAAGTAATTAGAATTATACCAATTATCAATCGTCTTTTCTTTCTTCTCTGCCTATTTTTTTCCATTCTCATAAAGTTATACTCCTTTTATCTTTTAAAATACAGGTAGTGTGGAAACTACCTGTATTTATTATTTTAATTATTTGCTATACCTTGTACTGTATAAGATATATAAAGCTCTTTATTTAATGTATTAATGTCTGTTATTGTCCAAGTAAATCCTACACCATCTGTATATTTTAGTCCATCAATTCCATTTCTTAATTCATTTAATGTATATGCTGTAGGTGTACCATTTCCTATTTTAACTTGTATATCACTTATAATTGTTTTTGTTTCTGGTATATTTATTGTTACAGGCACATCTTCTGTCATATATATATGCTCAGATGAGGTTGCTTGTTTAAATATATCATCAAATGTTGAATTAATGTCTTTTGTATTTATATAGCTTCCACTTGATGCTATGTTGTTTAATAAATATTCCGCATAAGTTTTAACTTTCATATAATGATATGTTATTGTTTGTTTATTTTTACCTTTTCCATCTTCTACGTCTTTTGTCCCATCAAATATTCCTTGTAATTCTGCTGGTACATCTCTTTCAACATATTGTACTTTCTTTCCAGAAATTCCTACTCCTATTGAATATATTGTTGTATTAGGTTTAGATTTTAGTTCTTGTGCCTTTTGAATTATTTGTGGTCTTAAGTTGTCTTTATAGCTGTTATCGTTACTAGAATTTGTTTCTATTAGTTTATTTCCTGGCTCATTATCTTTTCTATAGAATGTAGGTGCACCATCTGTTAAGAATACAACTATTGTATTTCTATTAGGGTTGTTTCCTATAGTGTTAATTGTTGTATCTAGTGCCTTATAAAAGTTTGTTCCTCCATCTGCTTTTAGATTTTTAATTGCTTTTAATGCTTGATCTTTTTGGTCATATTGATATGTTGTTGGATTACTAGCTGTTGTTGAGTATTTTATAAGAGTTAAAGTAGAGTCTGTTTGTGCACTAAATAATTTATTTGTTAAATTTTTAGCTGCAGTTTTTAAATCAGCTAGTCTATTATTTTCATCCATACTTCCTGAAATATCTAGTACTAAAATCATATCTAATGAATTTACTGTTTCTGCTGTTGTTTTTACACAAACTTTTTTAACCACTGTAGTTATAGCTTCTTTGTTTTCACCATTTACAACTGCCACATTTTTGATAACAGTTTTTACTGGTGTTCCTTCATTAACTTTCACTTTAAATTCTAATGTAACTGTTGCTCCTGCTGCTAATGTTGATTTATATGTTACTTTTCCATTTTCATATTTAGCTTTTGTTGAAGCACTTCCATTTACTTTTATGCTTCCATCTACAAATGTTACTGGTAAATTAGATAAATCATCGCTTATTTCAATATCTGATTTTACATCAGATTTATTTGTAGCTGTTATTGTATAAATAATTGTGTCTCCAACTTCTGCTTTTGTTGAATCTTGACCTGGTATTACATTTCCTTTGTTGTCTCTTTTTAATATTGTAGTTGCTGTTTTACTAGATTCTATTATTGGTTTTGTAACTGTAATTGTTGTTTCATCTGTTTTATTACCATCTACTTTTACTTCATTAGTTATAGTGGTTTCTTTCTCTACTTCACTTATAGTTGCAGTAATTTTTATTGTTCTGGTTTCATCTTTGCCAAGTTCTTTTACATTCCATGTAATAGTTGTTTCATTTAATTGTACAGTATCATTTTTTCCTGTTTTTGTTTCCACAAAAGATACATCTTTTAATCCTTCTGGAATCTCATCTGTAATAGTTGCATCTCCTGATACATTTCCGTTGTTTGTAACATTTATTGTATATTCAACTTTATCGCCTTCAACAAGTTTCTTTCCTTTTGAGTTATTTGTTTTTGTTGCTGTTATGTTAGGCTCTTCATAATATATTCTTATTACATTTTCTGAAGGATCAGCTCTTAATGTAAGTGGTAAGCCAGTATCTCTTACAAATTTAAATTTACCTTTTTCTTTTAATTCATAACCACCATTTATAACTGTTCCAATCTCTTTTTCCTCTGATGTAACTGTTTCACTTGAGTCAAGTACATTATTATAGTAATGTTCAATAGTGTAATATGTTATAACTTTTGTTGTTACTTCATTAGAGTCTTTGTCATTTACTTTTGCTTTATTAATTACACTTGATAATTCTATATTTTCATTTACTGTTACTTCAAAGCTTACTGTTGCTGTTCCTGCTCCATTTGTACTTGCTTTTGGAACATCTACCTTAATTCCTTCTTTTAAGTCTTTTTCAGTTAATTCGGCTTTTTCAACTCCATTAACTTTAATACTTCCTTTAACAAACTCTGTTCCTGTTGGAGCACTATCTTTTACTATAACTTTTCCTGATACTTCACTAGAATTTACAAGTGTTATAGTATATAAAATGTTCTCTCCTACTTTTACTGTTTCTTTATCTGCTTCTTTGCTAAATGTTATAACTGGTGTTTTAACTTCATCTGTTGGAATTTCGTTTACAGTAGCTTCATTTGTTAGCATTCCTGTTGTTCCTTCTTTTACTATTACTTCAAAGCTTACTGTTGCTGTTCCTGCTCCATTTGTACTTGCTTTTGGAACATCTACCTTAATTCCTTCTTTTAAGTCTTTTTCAGTTAATTCGGCTTTTTCAACTCCATTAACTTTAATGCTTCCTTTAACAAACTCTGTTCCTGTTGGAACTTCATCTTTTACTGTTGCTGTTCCATCTGCTTTTCCTGTATTTGTTACTTTTATTGTATATGTTAATTTTTCTCCTGCAACTACTGCAGTTTTATTAGCTTCTTTTTCACTGCTAATTATTGGTTTATTGAATTCTGTTTCTTCTTCATTTGATGGTTTTTCGTTTACATAAGCTGTATTTTTAATAATGTCTCCATCATTTAAGTTATTTTCACTATTTACTCTTACTTCAAAAGATAATTTCACTGTACTATTTGCTGCAACTTCAATTTCTATTCCTTGTTCTAAATCCTGTTTTGTTAATACATTGTTCTCTTTATCTTTAAGTTGAACTTCATTTAGTTCAATACTTCCATCAACAAATGTTGTCTCTGCTGGAATGTTATCTCTAACTGTAACTTTTCCTAATACTTCGCTAGTATTTTTTAGTGTTATTGTATATATTAATCTTTCCCCAGCTTTTACTACTTGTTTATTTACTTCTTTATTAAATGTTATTACTGGTGTTTTTACTTCTTCTGTTGGAGTTTCATTAACTTTTGCTTCGTTTGTAAGTTTTCCTATTGTTCCTTTTTCTACTATTACTCTAAAACTTACTGTTGCTGTTCCTGCTCCATTATCACTTGTTTTTGGAACGTCTACTTCTATTCCTTCTTTTAAGTCTTTTTCAGTTAATTCTGCTTTTTCTACTCCATTAACAGTAATACTTCCTTCAACAAATTTTGTTCCTTTTGGAGCTTCATCTTTTATTATTGCTTTTCCATCAGCTTTTCCTGTATTTGTAACATTTATTATATATGTTAGCTCTTCTCCTTCAACTACCGCAGTCTTATTAGCTATTTTTTCACTGCTAATTACTGGTTTATTGAATTCTGTTTCTGTTTCTTCTGATGGTTTTTCATTTACATAAGCTGTATTTTTAATAATGTCTCCATCGTTTAAACTATTTTGTTCATTTACTGTTACTTCAAATGTTAGTGTTACTTCACTATTTGCTGTAACTTCAACTTCTATTCCATCTTTTAAATTTTGCTCTGTTAATACATTATTATCTTTATCTTTAAGTTGAACTTTATTTAGTTCGATGCTTCCATCGACAAATGTTGTATTTTCTGGAGCTTCATCTTTTACTATAACCTTTCCTGTCACTTCACTAGAATTTACAAGTGTTATAGTGTATAGAATTTTTTCTCCTGCTTTTACAGTTGATTGTTCTGCTTTTTTACTAAATGTTATAACTGGTGTTTTAACTTCATCTGTTGGAATTTCGTTTACAGTAGCTTTATTTGTTAGCATTCCTGTTGTTCCTTGTTTTACTATTACTTCAAAACTTACTGTTGCTGTTCCTGCATCATTTTCATTTGCCTTTGGAACATCTACTTCAATTCCTTCTTTTAAGTCTTTTTCAGTTAAGCTTGATTTAATGCTTCCATTAATTGCAATACTTCCTTCAACAAACTCTGTTCCTGTTGGAACTTCATCTTTTACTGTTGCTGTTCCATCTGCTTTTCCTGTATTTGTTACTTTTATTGTATATGTTAATTTTTCTCCTGCAACTACTGCAGTTTTATCAGCTACTTTTTCGCTGTTAATTACTGGTTTATTGAATTCTGTTTCTGTTTCATTTGATGATTTTTCATTTACATAAGCGGTATTTTTAATAATGTCTCCATCATTTAAACTATTTTGTTCATTTACTGTTACTTCAAATGTTACTGTTACTTCACTATTTTCTTTAACTTCAACTTCTATTCCGTTTTTTAAGTTTTCTTCAGTTAATTCAGCTTTTTCAACTCCATTAATTTTAATGCTTCCTTCAACAAATGTTGTATTTTCTGGAGCTTCATCTTTTACAATAACTTTTCCTGATACTTCGCTAGAATTTACAAGCGTTATAGTGTATAGGATTTTTTCTCCTGCTTTTACAGTTGATTGTTCTGCGTTTTTAAAGAATATTATTGCAGGTGTTTTAACCTCTTCTGTTGGAATCTCATTTACTGTTGCTTTGTTTTCTACTACACCTACTAATTCTTTTTTATCATTTTCATCAGATTCCAAGCCATTTACTCTTACTTGAAATACTAATTCTGTTTTTCCATCACCTTGTTCATTTTGTTTTGAAACATTTACTTCTATTCCATTTTGTAAATCTTCTGCTGTATAATCTGTATTTTCATTATTTACTTTTATACTTCCTTCAACAAATGTTGTTCCTGTTGGAATTGTATCTTTTATAACTGCTTTTCCATCAGCTCTTCCGCTATTTGTTGCAGTAATAGTATATGTAATAATTTCTCCTTCTACAACTGCTGTTTTATCAGCTGTTTTGCTAGCAGTTATAATTGGACGTACTATTCCAAGGTTACTTGTTGTAGTATTAGCTAAAATATTTGTTGGTGTCCATTCTACCATATAGTCTTCACTCACTAATACTGTTCTTTCTTCAACCTCTTCTGTTACAAATTCTCCACTTGGTACTTGACCATTTTCCTGGTTAGGTGTTCCGTTGTTATTTGTATTTGGTTGATTGCCTTGGTTTTGGTTTCCTTGTGATTGATTTCCATTATTATCTCCTTGGTTATCTGGAGTTAATGGTTGCTCTGGATTTTGTTCTGGATTTCCTTGTTGTCCGCCTTCTGTTTGTGTTTGCTCTCCAGTTGTTATATTATCTTGTGTGAATGCTCTTGCAGTTTCGTCATTTCCTTTTATGTAGAAATAACCTACTGTAGAAATACCTGCTAGTAATGCAACAATTACACTAGCAATTATAATATTTCTTTTACTCTTATAGCTGAGTGTTGCTTTCATTGTTTTGGTGCCCCCTTTTTACCAAATTTTAAATATTTTCTCTCGCTTTTACTACAAGTCTATTATTTCTTCCATTAATGCAAGTTATAAGTGTAATTTCTCTTGTATTTTCTTTCACGCTTTGTACACACTTTACATCATTTGGATCAATTATATATTTGTCAAACACTTTATATTCTATTGTTTTTCCATCTAAATCTGTCATTTTAATGGTATCTTCTATATTTAGCTTATTTGTATTGCTAAACATTGTTCCATCAAAATAGTTATGTCCTGCCATTGTAAAATTACCAATATCATTTACATTGTTTCCCCAAAACTTTGTAATTGATAATGCCATTGTTTCGTCGCTTGTTTGATTTATTATTGGATATTCAATATTTATTTTTGGAATTTCAATTATTCCTACTATATCGTACCCTTTATACTTTGTAATGGTTTTTTCATCATTTTCTGACTCTTTTATTTCTTCTAATTTAACCTTTATATCTGCTACTGTATTAATTAATTCTTTTTCTTTAATTTGATTGTTTATACGTTTAAAGGCAATTATTGAAATAACTACTAAAAGTATAAGTGCTAATATTATTAAAATTATATTATAAATTTTTTTTTTCATTTTTTACTCATTTTTGTTTGATTTGTTATTTTTTACTTTCAAAATCGCTACTGTAACAATTAATACTATTAGTATAGCAGCTGTAATATATAAAGCTAAGCTTTCACCAGTAATTGGTAATTTTGTTATTACTTTATTAATTATTTTTTTATTTTCATATTCAGGTGTGTAATCATCATTACATGTCATAATTTGTACATCTGTTGTTTGTTCATTTTTTATCCAAACAAGATATTGTTCACCTTTTTTTGATTCTTGAGGTTGTTTTATCACATTGTTTTCTGCAACATTCCATCCATCGCTTGGTTTTAATTCTTCATATAATGATTTAAATTGTCCATATATAGATAATTTGTCATATGTATTTTTTTCATCTAGCTTATTCATTTCATTTGCTAAATTAATTAGTTCTTCAACTTTTGATTCTTCTGTAGATTTTAACATTTTATAAGAATATTCTGTTTCTGAATTATCTTCAATGTTAATTGTTCCCATTCTACGAGTGATTTTAACTCCGTCAACAGTTTCTGCTGGTAAATTTAGTTCTCCAAATTTTACAGGTATTTTTTTTGTTGCATTATTTAATTCTTGAATATCTTCTTCTGTTAATGCATCTTTTAAGTTTATTTTTTCTGCCTCAACCTTGTATTCTGTTCCTTGCTTTACCCATAAATATGTTTCTTTTTTTCCGTCAAAATAATTATTGTATATTGTTTCATCAATATATGCAATATTATTTCCATTATCTTCTTGATCTAAAGCTGAATTTGTAAATACTAGGTTTTCTTTTGATTCATCTTTTTTATTAGCAAAAGAAAATTCAAATTCGCTACCTATTAAATTTGAAACATAAATTATGTACTCTTTTTCACTCTTTTTAATCATTTGTACATTTTCACTTTTAGCAAGTGAAAAACTTTGTAATAATGTTATTGTTATAATTGTTACTGCTAAAAATAACATTACTTTTTGTGCTAAACTTTTTTTCATGTTTTACACCCCTCCATAAAATTTTAATATCTTTTTATAAGCATAGGTATTATATCACTGTGTTCACATTTTGTAAACAAATTTTTCCATTTTTTATCTTTTTTCCCTTCTTCCGTAGGTTTTTTTATGTTTAACATAATATAGCATAAATACACTTTAAATCATTTATTTTTTTATAATTCAAAGTGTATTTATACTAATTTAAATATATTATTTTATCTCATCAATATTATCAAAAATTTCTTTACATTCTCTCCAATTTGATATTTTTAAATTGCTATATTCTTCACCTAATTTGGTAATAATCTTTTTTGTTTCATCTTTTGAATTCAGATCTACAGCAATTACATTTTTGATGTTTTCTTCTTTTCCATAAATCACCCTAAATAATAGAGCTCTTAAAAACCCTTCTATTTTGTCAGCTTGATTCTTTACAGCTATTATTACATAAATTCCATTTGGATTCAGATTGGTATATGTATATGTATAAATTATTGTTTTTATGATTTCAATTAAACCATATAATGCCAATACCCATATTATCGCATTAAATATAAAATCCCACATATTCTTTCTCCTTTTGGTTTATTTTATGTTAGACATATTTTTTTGTTACAGTTTTGACAATCTCTATGAAAGAGTGTATACTAAAATACATGAAAGAAATTGTTGTTAATAAAAAATATGATGGAAAAAAATTGAATAGTTTTTTACTAGATAATTTTGATGGTCTTAAATTAAATACCTTGTACAAGGCTTTACGAAAAAAAGATATTAGAATAAATAATGTTAAAATTTCCGATAATGTTATTGTACATTTTGGCGATGTTATAAAAGTGTTTATTCCTGACGAGCAATTATTTAGTAAAGTAGAGCTTGATATAAATATTGTTTATGAAGATAATAATATAGTAGTTGTAAATAAGCCTGCTGAAATTGAAGTAGTCGGTGACAATAGCTTAACAACTGAACTTTGTAAATATTATAACAGTAATTTTATTGCACCTTGTCATCGTCTAGATAGAAATACTACTGGATTAGTTTTATTTGCTAAAAATGAGGAAGCTTTAAATATTTTATTAGACAAATTTAAGAATCACGAAATTGAAAAACATTATCAAGCATTAGTTTATGGTATTCCTCGTAAAAAAGAAGATACCTTAACTGCATATCTTTTTAAGGATGCAAAAAAATCTTTGGTATATATTTCTGATGTTCCTAAAAAGAGTTATGAAAAAATTATTACTTCTTATAAAGTAATTAGCTCTAATAGTAAAAATAATACCAGTTTGCTAGATGTTAATTTACATACTGGTAAAACTCATCAGATAAGGGCTCATTTGGCTCATATTGGTTACCCTATTATCGGTGATGGAAAATATGGCAATAGAGAAATTAATAAAAAATTTAAATATAAATATCAACAGCTTTGTAGTTGTTCATTGAAGTTTTGTTTTAAGACTGATGCTGGTATTTTAAATTATTTGAATAATAAAAACGTGCCAATGGGGACGGAGAATATTGGCACATTTTAGAATTTAATTTTGTTATTCTTCATTACTAGTCAAATGTGCCAATATTCTCCGTCCCCATTGGCACGTTTTTCTATTTTATTATCTCTTCAAATTCTTCTGCTGAGATAATTTCTTTTTGTATTAAAACTTGTGCAACTGCATGTAATTTATCCATGTTATTATTTAAAATACTTTGAGCTTTTGCATAAGCTGTATCCAACATTATCTTAACTTCAGCTCCAATTGCATCTCCAAATTTTTCTCCTAGTAATTGTAATTCATAAGGATCTTTGTCTGTGTTTATTGATATTGGTCCTAGATTATCACTCATTCCATATTTTATAATCATGTCTTTTGCAATTTGAGTTGCTACTTCAATATCATTACTTGCACCTGTTGATATATCATTTAATACTAATTTCTCAGCAGCTCTTCCACCCAATAATGCAATCAATTTTTCTTCCATTTCTTTCTTCGAAATGTAATATTTATCTTCATTTGTTTTATACATAGTATATCCACCAGCTACTCCACGTGGTATTATTGATACTTCTTTTATGTCTTTTTGAGTTTCTAGTTGACTACTTACTATTGCATGTCCAGCTTCATGAAAAGCTGTTAATCTTTTATCTCTTTCTGATATAACTCTGCTTTGTTTTTCAAGTCCAACTGTTACCTTCTTAACAGCATCTTCAATATCATTTTGTGTTATTGCTTTATGTTCTTTAATTGTTGCTATAATCGCAGCTTCATTTAATATATTAGCAAGCTCTGCGCCAGTAAATCCTGCTGTATCTCCTGCAATATCTTTCATACTAACATTTTCTGCAAACTTTTTATCTTTTGCATGAATATTTAGTATTTCTTCTCTTCCTTTCATGTCTGGAAGTGCTATTGTAATTTGTCTATCAAATCTTCCTGGTCTTAGTAATGCTTTATCTAGCATTTCTGGTCTATTTGTTGCAGCTAAAACTATAATTGTTTCTTCTGTATCAAATCCATCCATTTCAACTAGTAATTGATTTAATGTTTGGTTATTTTCAGTTTCTGCACCACTTCCACTTGCTCTTCTTGAACCAATTGCATCTATCTCATCAATAAAAACTATACATGGAGCGACTTTTTTTGCTTTTTCAAATAACTTTCTAACACGTGAAGCTCCTAATCCTGCAAACATTTCTATAAATTCAGAACCACTCATTGAAATAAATGGTACCTTTGCTTCTCCTGCAATTGCTTTAGCAATCAAAGTTTTTCCTGTACCTGGTTGTCCACATAATAGAACTCCTCTAGGAATTTTAGCACCCATCTCATAGAATTTTTTTGGCTCTTTTAGAAAGTCAACTATTTCTATCATTTCATTTTTTTCTTCATCTAAACCTGCAACATCATTAAATTTTATTTTAGATTTTGTTGTTTCAGCATCATATATTTTTCCCTTATCTCCAAGTCCTTGCATTCTAAATACTGCAACAAATAATATTATTAAAAGAATTGTTGGTAATAATGAAAATAAATATTGGAATGTAGTATAAAACATATTTTGTTGTTTTTGAATTAGTTCAATTTCATTGCCTTTTAATTTTTGGTCTTGAATTAATTCTATAAAAGCTTGTGTATTTGGCACTATTGCTTCTTTTTCTTCTTCTACATCTTTTATTTTTACCTTAATAGTAGTACTTCCTACTGTCATTTCAACCTTTTCAATTACGCCATCATCAATTTGTTTAATAAGGTCTGTATAGCTAATAGTTTTTTCCTCTTTATCTTTTTTAGAATTCATCCAAAAAATACCTGCTACTATGGCTATAATCAGTATAATACCAGCAATTATAAAATAAATAGATGTTTTTTTGTTTTGCTTTGGCTTGTTATCATTGCTCATTTTAAAGTTTCTCCTTTATTCTTAAAACTCCTCTGTTTTTATATTAGCTTGTGGCTCTGGATTTTCTCCAGTTTTAGGTGTTTTTTTATTTTCTTGTTTTTTCTTCTTTTGTTCTTGTCTTTCTTTCTCGTCTTTTTTACGAATTTTTTCCTTTTCTTCTTCTTCCTTTTTTTGTCTTTCTTTCTCCTCTATTTCTTGTCTAACTTTTTCTTGCTCTTCTAAAATCTTCGAAAGCTCTATTTGTTTTTTTATTATTTCAGATCTAATTATCAATATTGCAGCAATAACATAAATGCATGTAATTGCCATATATAAAATAGAAAAATATTTAATTGTATAACCTGTTAAAATATTAACAATCATATAAATTAAATTTAATATAATTGGTAAAGTCATACTATATATAGCAACATTGTATACATTTTTATATCTGATTCTTAAGTTAACCGAAATTCCTGTTATATATCCTAAAAAAGAATATAATATAGCATCTAGTAATGTAGTTGATAAATATATAATAAACATGTAAACAAACATCACTATATAGAAAGATATATATATACTATAAACATTATTCGAAGAAAAAACACTTATTATGTCTTGTTTATTTAATTTTACTAAATTAAATTTATCTGAAACTTCTTCTAATGATATTGTTGTAAATGTACCTGTAATACTTCTAATCATTACTGTGTCTCTTAGAATTATAATTCCATTATAATAACTTTTTATATCATCTTTATATTTTTCTAATTTTTCATTGCTTATATTTTCTTCAGTATCTATAATAATTTTGCCATCATATAGTTTGTCCGTTTGAATAACATTACTTTCCTTACCAGAAATTAATAATTTTCCATTATCAAATTCCAAAGTTTCTATATTTTCTTCAATATATTTTTTTACTTCTGTTACCTTTTGACTAAATTTATATGTCAACGCAAAGCTTAAGAAGAAGGCAAAAATTAGCATTAAGATAATTACATAAAATATTGTTTTTCTTGTTTTTTGTACAATTAATTTTTGATATTCTTCTAATCCAAATATACTTATTTTTAGTTTTTTCCAAAATGAAATTTTTACTTCTTCTTCCACTTTAATTTCCCTTCTTTTACACTTTTTCTATTGTCATTCCTTCTTTTGTATCTTTAACTATATATCCTTTTTCTTTTAATTCATCTCTTATTTGGTCTGATAATGACCAATCTTTATTTTCTCTAGCTTCTTTTCTTTTTTCAATCAAATCTTGAATATCTTCTGGTAATTCTACATTTTTACTTTCTTCTAAATATTTTTTACTATTTTCTAAATCTAATCCTAGTACTTTATCAAATTTTAATAGAAGTTCTGCAAAGTGATTTGATTTATGTTCATTTCTTACTATTTCCCATACAATTCCCATTGCAGCAGGCATATTCAAATCATCATTTATTGTTTCCAAAAATTTATTTTCATATTCCTTTATTTCTTGTTCATCTATATTTTCTGTTCCTTGTTGATGTTTTACAAATCCTTCTCTTAGTCTTGTTAAAGCTTTTTGAGTTGCTAAAGCAGTGTCAAATGTAAAATTTAATTTTGTACGATAGTGTGCTGTAAAGCAGAACAACTTATATGCAAGTGGTTCAATTCCTTTTTCTTGTAGTTGGTCTAATATGTAAGTATTTCCTAAAGACTTTGACATCTTTCCACCATCAACTTGTAAAAATTCAACATGCATCCATGTTTTAGCAGGTATTTTTCCTGTTAGCCCTTTATTTTGTGCAATTTCATTTTCATGATGTGTTGGAATATGATCAATTCCACCTGTATGAATATCAAATTGATCTCCAAGATATTTTCTTCCCATTGCAGAGCACTCTATATGCCATCCAGGATATGATAATCCCCAAGGACTCTCCCATTTCATAATATGGTTTTCAGGTGCTTTTATCCATAAAGCAAAGTCATAAGGATTTTTCTTTTCAGTATCAACATCAACCCTTGCTCCTGCAATTTGGTCATCTAACTTTCTATTAGATAAAACTGGATATTTATCTAATTTTGATATATCAAAATATATTCCTTTGCTTGTTTCATAAGCATATCCGTTCTTTATTAATCCTTGAACAAATTCTAGCATTTCTTGTATATGATCTGTAGCTTTTGCAATAATTTCAGGTTTTTCAATATTTAATCTTGCCATATCAATAAAAAATTTATGAGTATAAAAATTAGCAATTTCATAAGGATCCTTATTTTCTTTTCTTGCTGCTTTTTCCATTTTATCTTCGCCTTCATCAGCGTCAGACTCCAAATGTCCTACATCTGTAATATTCATTACATGTTTTAATTCATAGCCATTATATTCTAGTACTCTTCTTAAAGTATCCATAAAAACATAAGTTCTAAAATTACCAATATGTGCATAGCTATATACTGTAGGTCCACAAGAATACATTCGAACTGTATTTCCTTCTATTGGTTTAAAGTCTTCTTTTGTTTTAGTTAATGTATTATATAATTGTATTGCCATAAGCATCCTCCTATTTTATGGGGTTGTTGTGTTACCCGATGTACTATTGTTTTCATTGTTTTCATTATTTTCATTGTTTTCCTCTGGTAGTTTTTCCGTGTTTAAGTCTGGTGGTGTAGTTTGTTTTCTGTTTACTGTAATTACAATATTAGTACCTCTAATAACCTTTGCTCCCTCTTCTAGGCTTTGTTTAATAACTATTCCATCATCTTGATCTTCATGTGTTTCATAAATAATTTGAACATTTAGTATTGACAATTTTGCTTTCGCTTCAGCTTCTGTTTTACCTACTAAATTTGGTATTATTATTGTACTATTCTCTTCTGTGTGAATACTACATTTTTCAGTTGGTACTGCATATTTGTCTTTTCCTAAGACTGTCCAGTTACTATTATTTTCTTTTTCTGGTTTTGCTGTATATACTTTTTCTTCAGTCTCTAAGCAATATTCTGTTGCAACTTTTTTAGATTCTTTACATATTTTTACTACCTCATGACCATCACATGCTTTTGGTGTATTTCCCTTAGTAAAATATTCTGTATATGTTCTATTACACTCTTTTGTTGCTATTTTGCCACTGTCTCTGCAAACCACAGCTGTTACAACACCATCTGGCTTTTTAAAACGTTTTTTCTCTAATCCTTTATGTACATTTTTCATTATATTAGCCCATATACTTCTAGCTGCCCAAATTTGATATAATTCAATTTCTCCTGCATCAAATCCATACCATGTTGCACCTGCATAATATGGCGTGTATCCACAAAGCCATACATTTGTATCACTATCTGTAGTTCCTGTTTTACAAGCTACATCCATTCCAGATATTGCACAAGCATTTGCAGTTCCACTATAACCTGTAACAACATCTGTTAATATATCTGATATAATAAAAGCATTTGCTCCTGAAATAACTCTTCTGTTCTCTTGTTTTGGTTCTACAACAGTTTTTCCTTCACTGTCTGTTAATTTTGTATAAAATGTTGGTTCTATATATACGCCCTTATTTGCTAATGTTGCATACGCAGCTGCCATTTGTAATGTACTTGATCCATGTGTCGCTCCACCAATTCCTAATGTAAGCATTGAGTCTTCTTCTTTTGTATATGTTGTAAGTCCAAATTCATGTAAATAATCAATTGCTTTATTAATTCCAACTGTATATAGTACTTTCATATTTACTATATTTGATGAAACCTCAATAGCTTTTCTAACTGTACATAAACCTTGATATCCCCCTGCATTTTTAGGAATATAAGTTAATCCTTTAAACTGTGTTCTTGTATCGTCAAAAACTGTTGAAGCTGTTATTGCTTTTTCTTCTAATCCAGGTGCAATGTCAACAAGTGGTTTTATTGATGAACCTGTTTGTCTTTCACTCATTGCATAATTATGGTTTGTTCCTTGATCACTTCCTAGTGCTCCACCCATTGCAACAACTTTTCCTGTTGTTGGTTCTATAATTGTTGTTCCAGCTTGAGTTCTGTATACTATTTTCTTTCCATTTTCATCTTTCTTACCACTATTTTTAGTTTGTACATAACTTTTTTTTGCCATTTCTTTTAAAACAGCATTTTGAATTGATGTTACTTGTGTTGTATATAGTTTATACCCTCCAGATTGAATCATAGCTTTTGCTTCTTTAAAGTCTATATCTTTTGCTTCTGCTAAATCTTTTGCTGCATCATTAACAGCTTCATATACAAAGTATGAAATCTCACCAATTTGTATTTTTCCTTTTTTGAATTTTAAGCCTTTTTCAACTTTTTCTACTGCCTCATTATAAAGTTTTTCTGCCTCTTCAGGATTATCACTAATTCTATTTTGTTCTTTCATAAAACGTAATACTAATTTAGTTCTTGATTCTATTAATTCACTATGGTCATTTTCTTTGTCATAAGGATTATACATGTTTGGTCCATCATTTATTCCTGCTAAAAATGCAGACTCTACTAAATCCAAGTCTTTTGCTGATTTTGCAAAATAATATTGTGCACCATATTCTACACCATGAAGATCATTTCCACCAACAAATATTATATTTAAATATTTTTCAATAATCTGGTTTTTAGTTAGCATACTTTCAATTTTATACGCTCTTGACATTTCACGAATCTTTCTTTCAATTCCAGCAGTTCCAGTATCAGCTTTATCTTTCATTATGTTTTTTACTAATTGTTGTGTAATTGTACTTCCTCCACCAACATCCGAACTTCCTTTATTTAGTAAATAGCTCAATGTTGCCTTTCCAGTTCTTAAAATATCTACTCCAGAATGCTCATAAAATCTTTTATCCTCAATTGCTATGTATGCATTTGCAGTGTATTTTCCCATTTGATCTAATGTAATTACTTTTCTATTTTCATTTCCTTCTGAAGCTGATAATACAGCTATTTGTTTTCCTTCTGAATCATATACTTCTGAGTTTCCACTTGCAATTAGTTCTTCTCTAGTAATCGCCCATTTATCACTAAAGAATATTCCAGCCAATACACCTCCACCTACAAGCATTAATAAAAGAACTAATATTATAAATATTAGTATTACTTTTCTAAGTTTTGGATGCTTTCTTACTTTTATTGTATCTGCCTTATTTTCTCTTCTACTTCTTTTTATTTTATATTGTTTAGTATCACTTGAGTGCTTCTGTTTGTTTCCCATAAAATATCCTCCCTTGGATAAATTTTAACATGTATATTATATAATATATTCCCAAAAAAGCAAAGTATTTTAATAAATTTTTAAGGTTTTCCAACATATAAAAACCACTAATAACATTTACTGTATATATTAGTGGTTTTTTATAGTTAATATATAATTAAATTTTATCCAAACAAACCTTTTTTCTTAATTGGTGGCTGTTCATTCATAGTTTTTGCAAGTTGCATTAGCAAGTCTCTTTGTTCTGATGTTAATTTTTTAGGAACTTGTACTTGTACAGTAAATACAAAGTCACCTTGTGCACTACTGTTTACACCTTTAAATCCTTTATTTCTTATAACAAACTTTGTACCAGTTTGAGTTGCGTCTGGAATTTTATAAGTTTCAGTTGTTCCATCCACCATTGGTATTTTAAGTTCTGCTCCTAATGTAGCTTGAGTAAATGTAATTGGTACATCACAAAGGACATTATTGCCTTTTCTGCTATAAATGCTATGTCTTTTTACATGTATCAATACATATAAATCTCCCTTTAGTCCACCATTTGTTCCTGGCTCACCTTCTCCTTGCATTACTATTGTTTGACCATCATCAACACCCGCAGGAATTTTTACCGTTAAACGTACCTGATTTCTAACTGTTCCTTTACCTTTACAAGTTTCACAAGGATTTGTAATAACTTTACCTGTACCATGGCAATTTGTACATGTTCTAGTTGTTTGCATTTGTCCAAGTATTGTAGTTTGTACTTGTTTAATCTGTCCACTTCCATGACATACACTACATGTTTCAGGATGTGTTCCTGGTTTCGTTCCTTCTCCATGGCAAGTATTGCAAGTTTCATTTCTATTTATTGTTACATATCTTTCTGTTCCTAAGAAAGATTCTTCAAAACTTATATCTATATCATAGCGTAAATCTGCACCTTTTTTAGGTCCATTTTTTCTTGTACCTCTAGAAGAACCTCCAAATCCTCCACCAAAGAAAGAAGAAAATATATCTCCTAAATCTCCAAAATCACTAAATCCATCAAAACCTGTTGAATATGTATATGTACCACCAAATGGTCCTCCGGCTCCGCCTCCGAAGCCTTGAGGTCCATCTGCTCCAAATTGGTCATACATCTTTCTTTTTTGAGGGTTTGACAAAGTTTCATAAGCTTCATTTACTTCTTTAAACTTTTTCTCTGCCTCTTCTTTGTTATCAGGGTTAGCATCTGGATGGTATTGTTTTGCAAGTTTTCTATATGCCTTTTTTAATTCTTCATCAGTTGCATTTTTATTTACGCCTAATACCTCATAATAGTCCTTTTTTGTAGCCATTATTCATTTCCTTCATTATTATTATTTTCTGTATTTGTTTCCGAATTTGCATCATTTGGATTTGCTTGTGCTTGTTGTCCAGCTGATGTTTGCTTATATAATTGTTCTGTTATAGAGTAGAATACTGTTGTTAATTTTTCTGTTGCAGATTTAATTGCTTCAACATCAGAACCTTCTAATGCTTTTTTAACATTAGCAATTTCAGTTTCTGCTTTTGCTTTTTCTTCTCCACTAATTTTGTCTCCAAGTTCATCAATTGTTTTTTGACTGTTATATACTAAGCTTTCTGCATTATTTCTAACTTCAATTTCTTCTTTTCTCTTTTTATCTTCTGCAGCATGTGCCTCAGCATCTTTAACAGCTTTTTCAATATCTTCATCAGATAGGTTTGTACTTGCTGTAATAGCTACTTGTTGGCTATTTCCTGTGGCCATATCTTTTGCAGATACGTGTACAATTCCGTTTGCATCAATATCAAATGTTACTTCGATTTGTGGCACTCCACGAGGTGCTGCTGGAATTCCTGTTAATTGGAATCTTCCTAATGTTTTGTTATCTGCAGCCATTTCACGTTCACCTTGTAATACGTGAATTTCAACACTTGTTTGACCATCTGCTGCTGTTGAGAATATTTGTGATTTTTTAGTTGGTATTGTTGTGTTTCTTTCAATTAATTTTGTAAATACTCCACCTAATGTTTCAATACCTAATGATAATGGTGTTACATCTAGTAATACTAGGTCTTTTACATCACCTGATAAAACACCACCTTGAATAGCTGCACCAATAGCAACACATTCGTCTGGGTTGATACCTTTGTCTGGTTCTTTTCCTGTAATTTTCTTTACCGCTTCTTGAACAGCTGGAACTCTTGTAGATCCACCTACTAATAATACCTTGTGTAAGTCATTTGCTGTAACTCCAGCATCTTTCATAGCTTTTTCTACTGGTATTTTAGTAGCTTCAATTAAGTCACTAATTAACTCTTCAAATTTTGCTCTTGTTAATGTAATGTCTAAGTGTTTTGGTCCTGTTGCATCTGCTGTAATAAATGGTAAGTTGATTTGTGTTTGTTGCATTCCAGAAAGCTCTATTTTGGCTTTTTCTGCTGCTTCTTTTAGTCTTTGCATTGCCATTTTGTCTGTTTTTAAGTCAATACCACTTGATTTTTTGAATTCTGATACTAAATATTCAATAATTCTATCGTCGAAGTCATCTCCACCTAATTTTGTATTTCCGTTTGTTGCAAGTACTTCAAATACACCGTCTCCAATATCTAGGATAGAAACATCAAATGTTCCTCCACCTAAGTCATATACCATTATTTTTTGATCTTGGTCTTCTTTGTCCATACCAAATGCTAAAGCTGCTGCTGTTGGTTCGTTTATAATTCTTAATACTTCTAGTCCAGCAATTTTACCAGCATCTTTTGTTGCTTGTCTTTGACTATCGCTAAAATAAGCAGGTACTGTAATAACAGCTTGTGTAACTGGTTGGCCTAAATAGTTTTCTGCATCTGTTTTTAATTTTTGTAATATCATTGCTGATATTTCTTGTGGAGAGAATTCGTCTCCTTCAATTTTTACTTTTTTGTTTGATCCCATATCTCTTTTAATTGAGATTACAGTGTTTTCTGGATTAGTAACTGCTTGACGTTTTGCAATTTGTCCTACTAATCTTTCTCCATTTTTTGAAAATGCAACAACAGATGGCGTTGTTCTATTTCCTTCTGCGTTAGGAATAACAACTGGCTCTCCTCCTTCCATTACTGCTACACATGAGTTTGTTGTTCCTAAGTCAATTCCTATAATTTTTCCCATAATAATTTACTTCCTTTCTAAATTTATATATATTTTAAAATTAATATTTATTTAATTACTAAACAAATCAAAAGCGAGTATAACGAGGCAAACGAGTAAATTTTCTTGAGATTATACAAATGTATATCGAAAGAAAATTTATGAAGTTTAACAAAGTTAGACGATGCTTTTCATTTGTTTAATTGGCTACAACTACCATCGAGTGACGAATAACTTTATCACCTATTTTATATCCTTTTCTATACTCTTCTTTTACTTCTTTTTCTCCTAAGTTTTCATCTACTACTAAACTTACAGCTTCATGAAGTTCTGGATCAAAAGTTTTTCCAACTGCTTCAATTTCAGTTACTCCATTTGCTTTTAGTACATCTTTGAATTGTTTTAAAACAAGTTCTACCCCTTGTTTATAGCCTTCATCTTCTGTTTGGCTTGCTACTGCTTTTTCTAGGTTGTCTATTACTGGTAAAAAGTTTGATACTACATCAGCCATAACTGAACTATACATTCCAACTTTTTCTTTTTCATTTCTTTTTTTGTAATTGTCAAATTCTGCTGCAACTCTTTTTAATCTGTCATTTGTTTCATCTAATTGAATTTTAAGAGTTTCATTTTCTTTTTTTATTTCAATTATTTCATCATTTTGTTTTGATTCTTTAGTTTCTTGTTTGACTTCTTTTTTACCTTTTTCCATTGCATGTTTTCCTTCTGCCATTTCATTTCTCCTTTCTTTATTGTCCATTTAATTTTTTACTAATATATTTCATAACCGAAATAACTTTTGAGTAATCCATTCTTTTTGGTCCTATAATTCCAATAGTTCCTAAGTCTTTATCTTGATATCTATGCTTAAATGTTATTATACTGAAATCTTTTAATTGTTCATTTTCATTTTCATCACCAATATACACATTTATATCTTTTGCAAATCCCGTATTTAATAAGTCTAACATAACTTGTTTTGTGTCTATTAGATTTACAAAGTTTTTAGCTACTTCTAGACTTTTAAATTCTGGAAGCTCGAATACTTTGTTGGTTCCTTCTAAATAAACTTTTGCTTCTTCATTTATTACTTTATCAAGTTGTTGCATTATTGGTTTTATAACATTTAAACTATAGTTCATTTCTGAAAAGATGTATTCTTCTAAAGGTCTATCTATTTCGTCTATAGGCTTTCCTTTAAGCTTATTATTAAATATGAAATTTAATGTATTTACTTGTTCTTCTGTAATATCTTCATCAAATTTAATAATTGTTTCTTTTATAATTCCGGTATCTGTAAGTATAACTGCCATTAACATTCTAGTTCCTAGCAAAACAAATTTTACTTCTTCTATGTTTTGAAGATTTGTTTTAGGTCCAATTGCAACTGATGTATAATGTGTTACTTCTGATAATGTATTTGTAGCTATTTTAGTTAATTCTTCGATTTCATTAACTCGGGTTTCTAATTTAGATTGTATGTATTTTATTTCTTCTAAACTAATATCATCATCTTTTAATAATTCGTCTACATATAATCTATACCCTTTAGCTGAAGGCACTCTTCCGGCTTGATGTATGTTGTTTATCTAGGTATCCATTTTTTTCTAGTTCTGCCATTTCATTTCTAATAGTCGCACTACTATAATCTAAGTTGTACCTTTGTACCAAAGAACCAGAGCTTACAGGTTCTGCTGTGTTAATATATTCTTCTATAATTGCTTGTAGGATTTGTTTTTTTCTATCATCCAACACCTTTTCACCTTCTAATTTTTATTTTTAGCACTCTTTATCTTCGTTTGCTAAACCACGTATATATTATATCCATTTTTAGCAATTGTCAATACATATTGCTAAAAAGTTATGTGAAAATTTTGTGAAAAAAATACCCTAAAATAAGCAATATTTTTAGGGTATTTTTCTATGTATATATTAGTTTAAACAAATTCTTCCCAAACTATATTTGCTAAATCTAGTCCTTTATTAGTTAATTTAATCATATCTCCATCTATTTCTAGTAATTCTTCATTCACAAGTTTTTCAAGTTCACTATGATATAAAAAAACCGGGTTTGCTACAAATTTTATTTTAAATTCTTGTATACTAACTCCATCTATCTTTCTTAGACCTAATAGCATATATTCTTTTTGCATTGCTTCCATATCTTGTTTTTCATGGAATACTAAATTTTCTTCTGTTTTGTCTTCATCATAATTTTTTATATATTGTTCTATATTTTCTATGTTTGAATATCTAATTCCATTTGTATATGAATGTGCAGCTATTCCAAAACCTATATATTCCTTTTGATTCCAACAATCTAAATTGTGTTTTGACTCATAACCTTTTTTAGCAAAATTAGATATTTCATAATGAATATAATTATTCTGTTCTAATGTTTGTTTTACAGCCCAATACATTTTTCTCTCTAAATCTTCATTTGGTAATTCTAAACCTTCTTCTACTTTTTTAAATAGTGGAGTATTTTCCTCTAAAATTAAAGAATATACTGAAATATGTTCTGGTTCCATAGATACTATTTCTTCTATTGAGTCTTTTACTTCTTCTAACGTTTGGTTTGGAAGTCCTATCATTAAATCCACATTTATATTTTCAAATCCCGCTTCTCTTGCAAATCTGAAAGTATCTAAAAAATCTAAATATGTGTGTATTCTTCCAATTTCTTTTAATAAATGTTCATGTGTAGATTGTAAACCTATACTTAGTCTATTGATTCCAGCCCTTTTGTAATCTTCTAATTTTTCCAAAGTGACTGTTCCAGGATTAACTTCTATTGTAATTTCTGCTTTTTCATCAATTTCAAAATTTAGTTTTATATCTTCTATAATTTGAACAATATATTTACTATCAATTAATGATGGCGTTCCACCGCCAATATATATTGTTTTAACTAAAAACAAATCATCTTTGCCATTTTCAAAATCAATTTTATTATTATTTCCAACTTCTATAATTTCTTTTAATACACATTGAATATACCTTTTTATAAAGCTTTCTTTATTTGCATAAGAGCAAAAATCACAATAACTACATTTTTGCTTACAGAATGGGATGTGTATGTATAGTCCAATTTGTTTTCTTCGCATAATTTTATTCCTTTCTTATTTTTTAGATTAACAGTTATATAATTTTTAGATTTAATTAAATTGTTAGAGTAGGAACAGCGACTTTGACATATATTTTTTCGTGCTTTAGTCGAGAAAAAATATATTCAAAGTGCAAGCGACGTTCCGGCTTCAAAAATAATATAACTGTTAATCTTTGTGTCTACTCTATTGTTTAAATTTAGAAACAAATTGTTCTATGTTTTGAAAGCGATGATTTACTCCTGATTTTCCTATTGGTTTTGATAGCATTTTTCCTATTTCACTTAAAGTTGCTTCTGGATTTTTAATTCTTAACTCTGCCACTTCTTGTAATTGTTCAGGCATTTTTTCAAACTGTCCTATTTGTTTTAGAAAGTTTATATCTTCTATTTGTTTTATTGCAGCTTCAACTGTTTTATTTAAATTTGCTGTTTCACAATTTACTTTTCTATTAACATTGTTTCTAATTTCTCTATATACACGTATTTCTTCAAATTTAAGCACAGCTGTGCTTGCCCCAATTAGTGCTAAAAATTTTGAAATTTGTTCTCCATCTTTTGTATATATTGCTTGTCCGTTTTTCTTTTCTATTTTTTTAAAATTTATCTCATATTTACTTAAAATTTCAAGTATTATACTTGCATTTTCTTCAGATGAAAAAATTATTTCTAAGTGATAATTATTTTTAGGGTTATTTACTGATCCTCCTCCTAAAAAACTTCCTCTTACAAATGCTTTTTCTAGTATTTCTTGATTACTAACTTTGTTAATTATGCCTTCTAACATCACTGTATTGTTCATATATGTAATTTCTGAAATATCTGGCTTATTTACACTAATACAAAATTTCTTTCCGATTATTTCTATTTTATGATTTGAGTATTGTAAATTATTTAATAATTTACTAAATCGATTTATACTGTATTCACTTTCGGTACAAAATTTTATTTTATTTTTCTCTGCTGATATATTATTAGTTATTATATATCCAAGTAATTCATATTTTACTGCTTCTTTGTTTGCTAAATTACTTAATTTACTTATTTCTTCTTTTACTTCACCTGAAAAAGACATTTAGCCCTCCTTTTGAAAAACAACAACTCTATTATTTCCTTCAAAATCTTTTATTGGTTCATTTGTTATTAATTTTAAATTGTTACACTCTAATTTTGTAACAGTTTTTCCTTGGTTATATCCTATTTCTAGTAATAAATATCCATTTGGTCTTAGGTATTTATGTGACTCATTTAATATTTTTCTATAAAATTCTAATCCATCTTTCCCACCATCTAAGGCTATATGTGGTTCTGCTTGTACATCTTTGCTCAACTTTTTTATTGTTTCAGTTTCAATATATGGTGGATTTGATACTATAACATCAAACTTTTTTTCTGACAAATCATTAAACAAATCGGATTTTAAAATCTCTAAATTTATCACTTCATTTGTTTTTGCATTTTTTTTAGTTATTTCAAGTGCTTTTAGACTGATATCTGTTGCAGTTATTTCCAAATCATTACAATAATGGCCAATTGAAATTGCTATTGCTCCACTTCCTGTACATAAATCCAATACTTCAACTTTTTTTCCGTTTTTTGATAATTGATTTATAATTTTTATTGTTTGTTCAACTAAAACTTCAGTGTCTGGTTGTGGAATTAAAACATTTTCATCTACATAAAACTCAAGTCCCATAAACTGTTGATTATGAGTTATGTATTGTATTGGTAATCCATTTATTATTTTATTTATGCTTTTTTCATATTCATCAATTTGATTCTGATTTACAATTTTTTCACTATTAATAATTATTTCTTGTCTAGTTTGATTTAATATATATTGTAAAAGCATTCTTGCTTTTATACCTGCATCTTGTATGTTTTCTTGTTTTAAAGCATTTTCTCCAAATCTTATTAATTCAATTTGTTTCATTTTTTTCACCTTGTTATATTATATCATTTACTTATTTTGTTTTTCAATAATTTTATATAGCTTAAAGGACTAGATATTTAAGCTTTTCATCTAGTCCTTAAAATTATATAAATCAAAGCCCCGCCTTAGCCGTAAGGTGAATGAAATTTTAAGGACCTGCTTACACAGGTGGGTATCTTGTTAAATGCTCCTGGGTTTCTTACAATAGTTGGTAAGCTTACACGCCACATTTAAAGGCAGATTCCCGTTTAGAATTTGTTGGTTCTAAAATTCCAGTCTACACGCACTATGCAGGGAAAAATAAATTCTATTTAATTATTAGATATATATTATCATAAAGCATATAAAATTACAATTGATTTTTTTACCAAATTTCATTATTTTTATTATTACTTTTGTAGTACATATCCTTTTATTGTAAAATAACTAATTTTCGTCGGTTTTTGATCAGTATATCTCATTCGTAAATTTGTTATATAAAAGTCTCTGTTTTCATCTATTTTTATTACATTATTTGTTTCTACGTATCCCTTTTCGTTATTCTCTTCTATCACTTTAGAAATATATTCTTCTAAGTTAATTGTAACTGAACCTATGAATTTAATATTTCTAAAATTTTCAAGTTTTTGGTTATATTCCGATGCAGCAATTGCTTGCAAATACCTATATCCTCCAATTGGTATGATTGGTTCTTCCTTACCATAAGATTTTGAGTATTCAACATTTTTATATTGTACATAATCATTATAATAGTTTCTATTATCTTTTGTACTTTTATCCATTTCATCTTCACTTACATAGTTTGGTATATATTTATCAGAATTATTTTGTCTTTTTAAGTAATCATAAGCACTTTTAGCTATTTCTTTATTTTCATCTGATAATTCATCAAAACTTTGTCCTGTTCTCCAAGCCTTTTTTAATCTGTTTGATTGACTTATATTAGAAGCTGATTGTACATTCACAATTGGAAGCATTGTAGATATTGCTATTATCACTGATACTGCTGTTATTGTATGTATTAAATATTTCCTTTCTTTATATAAAGACAAGAATATTGCTATTATTTCAAATACTATAAACATTATTCCTATATATCTACTTGGTGTAAGTCCATTTCCATCAATACGAGCATATATCGAATAAATTTGTAATAATACAAATGGAATAAAAGATATTGGCAATATTTTGCAAAATTTTTCTATTATTTTTGCTTCTTCTCTAAATGCATGTATTGCCGTCCATACAGGAAATGCTACAATAAACAACCCTGCTAATATTCTATATATTAAATTTGCTGGTATTTCTCTTATTATAATTATTTTAGCCATATACATATAAATTATTGCCGTAGCTAATATTGTTAGTGGCAACATTATATATAATATAATTGCTTTTATAAATTTTGAAACTTCATTTTTTACATCTGTTATAGCAACTAAACTTGCTGGTAACATCCATAACCCTAACAATGCAATTTGCAATCTTCCTATCAAGTTGAAGTTATTTGTATCATTTAAAATCAATGCAATAAATATAAATAATATTAATGTTAAGCCAATGTTTAAAATTGAATATATTATTCCAACACCAAAAAGATTTTTAAATGTTTTTACAACATATTCTCCCACGTCAACTTCTGAATTTCTTATTACTTGTATTAATCCAATTAAAAATACTATTATTATATATCCTATTCCAAACCTAACAGCTGAAAGATTTTCTGTATACATTAGTTTTTCTAATCCTATTGCTACTCCTATACTTACTATGTAGGCTATTCCCCTTTGGCTCATTTTCTTAAAATATGTTTCACAAGTAAAAAAATTCACAGCACATATAACTATTACTGTCAACAATTTATCTGTTATTGTTGGTAAATTTTCTAATGCAAATACAAAAAATAAAGTTGTTAATAATATTATTATATTAGTTGCTGTATATTGTTTAAAACTGTTTTTGTAATTCGAAACTATCCCTTTTAAAAATTCTTTTATTTTCGACATAAAATTACCCTTTCAATAAATTTATATTTATAATATTATATCTTTTACTTTTTTTCAATAATTCAAGTTTATTTTTATCAAAATCTATTTTCTTTTTTTCTTGTTTATGATATCTTAATTTTATCAAATAATTTAGGAGTTTATATGAAAAATAAAAATAATTTTATAACATTTCTTAAATGCAATTGGGCCAAAATTGTTTTAATTACTTTTAGTCTTATAACTATCATTATTATATCTATTTTTTTCATTCCAAATTTGGTTAGAAAACTAAACTTCTCAAATAGCGTTTCTAATTTTGAAAAAAAATCTTCTATATTTTATTTAGATAAAATATACTGTTACAGTAGTGCAACTGGTATAAATAATTCTGAAGGAAAGGCAATGTGGGATGTTAATGTAAGTCAATATACTGATATTGCTTTATACTTAGGTATAAATAATGTAAAAAATAACTTAGAAAATAATTTAGAGGAAAATCTACAAGTCGTCGATACTTCAGCCAAATATAGTATTTCTAAAATCTATATTGATAAAATAAATTTTTCAAATACTAATACTGGTAACTTAAATTTAAATTATATTCCAATTTTAAATTTTGGTTTAATATCAGATGATGAACTTGCAATTTCTAATGAACAACAAAGTAAAATTAATTTTAATATAGTTGATAGTACGGATTCTCTATTAAATGATATTGTTTCGGAACCTAGTATTGACAATCACTTTATTTTGCCAATTACTCTTCGTTATTTAAATCAAAATATAAAAAATGGGCATGTTATAAATAATATTGAAGATAGTCTATCTTTTGATGGTTCAATATTAAAACGTTCTTCTATACCTTTATCATCTATAAAAAATGAAGTTTCTTTTACAATTCATATCATTAATGAATTAAATGAAGACTATTCATATCAGGTTGTATTACAAGTTCCTTTACAAAATGCTGATGGAAATAAAACTATTTATGATGGTAGTTATTCTGAAGAAATAAATCTAAATGATTGTTATTTTTATTAATAAAAAAGTAGTATCTTTATAATCTAGATACTACTTTTAGTATATTATTTCTCTTTTTAATAATTTATTTTTTATTGTTCCTATTCCTACAACTACATTGTTAACCTTTATTTGGTATAAACCATCATCGTTATTATTGGTTAATTGTACTCCATTTAGAAATAATTTTAATTTTTCCTCTTTTAATTCAATGATCGGATATTTTTCAAAAAAGTTTTGCACTGTTATTAAATGTTGATTCAAGAACTTTTCATTTTCCTTATTTTTTTCTAGTTCTTCAACTGTAAAAGCCTGATTTAAATTAAACTGTCCAACTTGAACTCTATTTAATTCTTTCATATACCCTATTGTTCCTAATTTTTCTGCAATATTCTCACACAAAGTTCTAATATATGTTCCTTTTGAGCAATGTACTTTAAATTCAATTGTTTTGTCTTTTTCATTTATATCTAATAATTCAATATTATATATTTCTATTTCTCTTTTTGGTATTTCAACTTCTACACCTTTTCTCGCATATTCATATAGTTTTTTTCCATTCACTTTAATTGCAGAATAAATTGGTGGTGTTTGTATTTGCTTTCCTATTTGACATTCTAAAACTCGTTGCACATTTTCTTTATTCAATAGTTTTCCATCAACAATTCTTTCTTCTAGTATACTTCCTTCACTGTCTAAAGTATCTGTTTTCTTTCCAAGTTGAATTGTAGCTATATATGTTTTATCATGATTTATTAAATATTTTGAAAGTTTAGTTCCTTGACCAAGAAGAAGTGGTAACACACCAGTTGCCATTGGATCTAATGTTCCTGTATGTCCCACTTTTTCACCACATATCTTTTTTACTTTTGCCACCACATCATGTGATGTATATTGTTTTGGTTTATTAATTATTAAAATTCCATCCATATTATAATAATCTCATTACTTCTTTTATTACTTTATCTTTTACTTGTTCCATATTGCTTTGAATTATGCACCCTGCTGCTCTTGGATGTCCTCCTCCGCCAAATACAACACATGCATCAGAAACATTCACATAATCATTTGAGCGAAGTGATACTTTACATCCTCTTTCTGTTTGACGTATAAATATTGAAACTTCAACGCCTTCAACATCTCTTCCTATTTCAACAATTCCTTCATGGTCTCCACTTTCAGCATGTACATTTTTTTCATCTTCTTCTGTTATATATGTATATGCAATTTTCCCATCTGCTAAAAATTCAATTCTATTATTTGCAATTCTATGTAACTCAAAATTAGCTTTTGTTTTTGTTTGTAATACTTGGTGATATACTTTTGATACATTAACTCCCTTATTTAAAAGCCATGCTACAAATTCAAAAGTTTCTGCTGTAACCCCTTGATATTTGAATCCACCTGTATCTGTTATAATTCCTGCTAATATACATGTACCAATTTCTTTTGTAATTTCTATTCCAAAATATTCTAGAATTACTAATAAAATCTGTGCACAAGCTGGTGCATCAGGATTAACATAGTTATAGTCTCCAAACATTGTATTTGTACCATGATGATCAATACACACCTTTTCTTTTGCATTTTCAAAATATTGTGCAAAACCATTTAACATTTTTATTGATGCACAATCAAGTGAAATTGCTAAGTCATAGTGTTCTATATTTGTTTCAGTTTTTATTTCATTTATTCCTGGTAAACAATCAAATACCTTTGGATGTTCTGGAATTACTAAGTCTGGATTTTTTCCATAAGCCTTTAGCGCATGGTACATAGCCAAACTGCTTCCCATTGCATCTCCATCTGGATTTTCATGTGTTAATATTACTATTTTTTCTGCTTTATTAATTTGTTCTAAAATATTATCTAAAGTCATTTTTTACCTCTATTCTTATTTATTCTTTTCTTTTTTCAATTCATTTAAAATACTATCAATTTTTGCACCATATTCTAATGAATCATCTAATTCAAATATAAGCTCTGGTGTAATTCTTAAATTGATATTTTTTGCAACTTGGCTACGAATAAATCCTGAAGATTCTTTTAATCCTTCCATAGTTTTTCCAATGCTTTTAGAGTTTAAAATGCTTACATAGATTTTTGCATATTTAAAATCAGGTGTTATTTTAGCTTTTGTTACACTAATTAGCCCTGTTACTTTTGAGTTTTTAAGCTCAAAAGTAAGTACATGGCTAATTTCTTTTTTTAATTCTTCATTAACTCTGTTAAGTCTTGCCTCATTCTTTGGCATTATTTTCTCTCCTTTTAACGTTTAACTTCTTCCATTACATAAAATTCTAATGTATCGTCTTCTTTAACATCATTATAATTTTCAATTTGAAGACCACATTCAAAGCCTTTTGTAACTTCTTTTGCATCATCTTTGAATCTTTTTAATGATATTAATTTTCCATCATGTATTACAACATTTTCACGTATTACCCTAACTCCTGCATTTCTTTCAATCTTTCCATCTAGTACAAATACACCAGCAATTGTTCCAACTCCTGAAACTTTAAATGTTTGTCTTACAACTGCATTACCTATTACTTTTTCTTCATATACTGGATCTAGCATTCCTTTCATAGCTGCTTGAACATCTTCAATTGCTTGATATATAACAGAGTATTGTTTAATTTCTACTCCTTCTTTTTCAGCCATGTCTTTTGCAGTATTAACTGGTCTTACGTTAAATGCAATAATAATACATTTTCCTGCTTTTGCAAGTTGAACATCAGATTCTGTTACAGCTCCTGCTACAGCATGTATTACCTTAACTTTTACTTCGTCATTAGATAATTTTTCAAGTGATTGTTTTAATGCTTGAGCTGTACCTTGTACATCTGCTTTTACTATAATGTTTAATTGTTTTAGGTTTTCACTTTCCATTTTTTCAAATAGGTTACTTAATGTAACTTTACTATTTTCATTTATTATTTGTTCTCTTTCTTGACGTTTTCTTCTTTCAATTAAGTGTTTAGCCATTTTTTCGTCTTTTACTTCATAGAAAGTATCGCCTGCTTCTGGAACTTCTGTTAATCCCATAATTTCAACAGGTGTTGAAGGTCCTGCCTTTTTAACTCTTTGACCTTTGTCATTTTTCATTACACGAATTCTACCAATAGATTTACCAACAACAATTGTGTCGCCTTCATCTAAAGTTCCTCTTTGTACAAGCATTGATGCAATAGGTCCTTTTGATTTGTCAAGTCTTGCTTCAATAACTGTTCCTTTAGCTTGTTTATTAGGGTTTGCTTTTAATTCTTTCATATCAGCTACTAATAATACCATTTCTAATAAATTATCAATGTTTATTTTCTTCTTAGCAGATATTGGAACATAAATTGTATCTCCACCCCATTCTTCTGGAACTAGTTCATATTCCATTAACTCTTGTTTTATTTTTTCAACATTTGCTCCTGGCAAATCAATTTTATTAATTGCAACAATAATTGGAATTCCTGCTGCTTTTGCATGGTTTATAGCTTCAACTGTTTGTGGCATAACACCATCATCTGCTGCAACAATAAGAATTGCAATATCTGTAATTTGAGCACCTCTAGCACGCATTGCTGTAAATGCTTCATGACCAGGCGTATCTAAGAATGTTATTTCTCTTCCACTTATATTTACTTTATAAGCACCAATATGTTGAGTAATTCCTCCTGCTTCACCTTCAATAACATTTGTACTACGAATAGCATCCAAAAGTGATGTTTTACCATGATCAACGTGCCCCATAACAACAACTACTGGTGGTCTTGGTTCTAATTCTTCTGCTGTATCTTCAGTATCATCAAATAAAATATCTTCTTCTTTTACTTCTTCTTTTTTATTTGCTGTAATTCCAAATTCTTGAGCTACTAAAAATGCTGTATCAAAGTCAACTGTGTTATTAATTGTAGCCATAATTCCGTAGTTAAATAATTTTTTTATAACTTCTCCACTTGTCTTTTTCATTTCTGCAGCTAAATCTTTTACTGTAATCATTTCTGGAATTGTAATTTCTGTTAATTCAAATATTTTTTGTTTTGTTCTTTCTTCGTCTTTTTGTGGTTTACGTTTATTTTTCTTTCCTCTTGCTGTTGTAAGGTCATAGTAATCAAGCATTCCGCCATCTTGTTCATTAAACATACGAGATAATTTATCTACTTGCTTTAAATCTTTTAATTTTCCTTCATTAAACTCTTCACTAAAACGATCACCTTTTTTAACTTTAGCTCCTTTTTTAGCTTTATTATCTTCATAGCGGTTTGCTTTTTCTTTATCTATTGCTCTTGTACTAATGTCTCTTTTATCTTCCTTTTCAACTATTTCAGTAGCCATTATATCTTTAATATTTTTGTCAATTCCATAATTGTCTAAAGGTCTTCCATTATTATTTCTATTAAATGGTCTTTGTCCGTTTCTATTTTGGTTATTAAATTTATTATCTCCATTTTGACGGTTATTATTAAAACGGTTATTATTGCCTTGGCGATTGTCAAACCTATTGTCTCTTTGACGATTTTCATAGTTTCCGTTATTTTGATTATTTCCAAATCTATTTGGACGATTATTATCATAACGGTTTTGGTAATTGTTTGATCCTGAATTATTATTTTGGCGATTTTCATAACGATTTCCTTGGTATTGATTATTTGTTTTTTCACGATTAGGGTAATTGTTTTTATTTTCTGCATTTGAAGTAACTGTAGGTTTTACTTCTACAGGTTTTGTTTCTTGTTTAATTTCTTCTTTCTTTTCTTCAACCTTTTTTTCTTCTACTTTAGGTTCTTCTTTTTTCTCTTCTTTTATTGGTTCAGGAGCTTTTTCTTCTTTTTTATTTGTTTTTAATCCAAATAGCTCACTTACAGTCATTGGTTTTACAGGTTGTTTTCTATAAACAATATTAAAATCTTTATTGTTTTTTCTTTCAACAAAACCAACATCTTTTCTTTCTGTTTTTTCTTGTTTCTTTTCTTGTTTTTCCTCATCAGCTAATATAACTTCACGTCTTATAATAACTGGTGTAGCTTCTTTTTTAGTATTTTTTTCTTTCTTTTCTTTATTTTTTTCTTGCTCCATACTTTTTTGTGATTTTACTCCCTTATTCTCAAAAATATTTTTTATTTTTTGTATTTGCTCTTCTTCCAAAGAACTTAAATGACTTGTTACCTCAATACCTACTTCTTTTGCTTTTTTTATTAGTTCTTTACTTTCTAAACCTAATTCTTTAGCAAGTTCATGTACTTTAAGTTTACCCAATCATTTCACCCCCATTAATTATTTTGTTCATCGCCTTTGCAAAACCAATATCTTTAATTCCCAAAACAGCCTTATTGGATTTTCCAATTGAATTACTAATTTCATTAATTGTAAGTTTTTCGTATATATTAATATTAAATTCTTTACATTTTTCTTTAAATGTATTTTTAGTTCTATCAGATGCATCTACTGCTAATATTAATAATTTAACATTTCTTTTTTCTATTTCCTGTATACATGCATCTGTTCCAGCCACTATTTTTCCAGCTTTAGTTGCTAGTCCTATTAAACCACATATTTTTTGATTATTAACCAAATTTTATACTCCTTGATTTATAGTATTTTTTAGACTTTCATAAACACTCTCTTCTATTTTAGTTTCAAATGTTTTTTCTAATTTTTTAGAACGTATTGCTAAATTCAAACATTCTGATTTATCACATATATATGCACCTCTACCTGGTAATTTACCTGTTTTATCAAGTTTTATTTCACCTGATTGAGTTTTTACTATACGTATAAGTTCTGTTTTGCTTTTTTGTGTTCCACATCCAATACAAGTTCTACTAGGTATTTTTTTCAAAATGTTCACATCCTTTATTTTTAATGTATTTATACTTTTTATTCATTATTCCTCTGTTTTTGTTTCTTCATCTGACTCTTCTTGTTGTTTTGATAACATTTCTCTAAATTGAGTTTCACTCTTTATGTCTATTTTCCATCCTGTTAGTCTAGCTGCAAGTCTTGCATTTTGACCAGCTTTGCCAATTGCTAATGATAATTGATCATCTGGTACAATTACTTGTGCAAATTTTTCATCTTCATGAGCATCAACTGCCATAACTTGCGCAGGTAGTAGTGCTGCAGAAATATATATTGCTGGATCTTGATTCCATTCAATAACATCAATTTTTTCTCCATGAAGTTCATTTATAATGTTTTGAATACGAATTCCCTTTTGTCCAACACAAGAACCAACTGGATCAATATTTTCATTAGGTGAATATACTGCAACTTTGCTTCTGTTTCCAGCATCTCTTGATACACTTTTTATTTCAATAACTCCCTCATAAATTTCAGGAATTTCAAGTTCAAATAATTTTCTTACAAAATCGCTACAAGCTCTTGAAACAGTAACTTGTGGAGCACCTTTTAATCCTTTTTCTACATTCATAATATATGCTCTAATTTTGTCATTTACATGGTAATGTTCTGTTGGAACTTGTTCTTTAGCTGGCATAACAGCTTCTAATTTTCCTAAATCTAATACTACTATGTTACCATCTGCTTTTTGAACTATACCAGAAACTATTTCGCCTTTTCTTTCATTAAATTCATCAAATACTAAATTTCTAGATTCTTCTCTAATTTTTTGAACTATAATTTGTTTTGCTGTTTGAGCTGCTATTCTTCCAAAGTTTTTAGGCATTAATTCAATTTCAGCTTTATCTCCAACTAATAATTTGCTGTCTATATTTTTTGCATCTGATAATAAAATTTGTGTATTAGGATTTTCTACTTCTTCTACAACATCTTTTACAGCATATATATGGATTTCTCCTGTTTGTCCATCCATAGTAACTTTAACATTTTCTTCTGAATCAAAGTTTCTTTTATATGCTGTTACTAAAGCAGTTTCTATAGATTCTAATATTGCTTCTTTTTTTATTCCTTTTTCTTTTTCAAGTTCGTCTAAAGCCATCATTAATTCAGTATTATCAATTGCAAGTATATTTGCCTTCTTTTTCATTTTTCAAATTCCTCCCTTATTACCAATTAAATTTAATTTTTATATTTGAAATATTTTTTCTTTCTATTTTTATTTCTTCATTTGATTCTATTTCTAATGTTATATTATTTTCATCAAAACTTTTTAAAATTCCTGATATATTTTTAGTTGTATTATTTTTTTTCTTTTTTTCATTTATTTCATCTTGTTTCAAGGTTATAGGACTATATAAATTGATATCAACTTCTTTACCAATACTTGCTTCAAAATGCTTATTTTTTCTAAGCCTTCTTTCCACACCTGGTGAAGAAACTTCTAAAAAATATTGATCTTTTATATAATTTGCTTCATCTAATATAGGGTTTATCGCATCATTTACTTTTTCGCAATCATCTAAACTAATACCATTTGGTGTGTCTATAAAAATTCGTAAGTAAAAGTCTTTTGCCTCTTTTTCGTAAATAACATCATAAAGCTCATATCCAAGCTTTTCTATTGTTTCACTAATTAAAGTTTCAATTTTTTCTTCCATGTTAGTTTTTAGACGTTTCTTTAACTGATATCTTGTCAGTTTTTAACTCATTTTGCTACCAATTAACGTCTTTTCTCCTCTCTTCATGATAGAAGAGTGGGATTTGTTCCCACTCTTCTTGTAATTCAATATGCATTATTATTATACCCTACTTTTATAGCAATTGCAAGTATTTTTAAGCATTTTATTCTTTTTTTGTCCTGAGTATGTTGTTTTTCTTGTTTTTTCACTTATTTTATGGCATAATATGTACGTGAGGTTATAATTATGGACGCTACTTTAAATAAATTAGAATATAATGAAATAATAAAAAATTTAGGTGGATATTGTAAAACTTATTTAGGGAAAAATTTGTGTGAGCAATTAGTCCCTAATTTTTCTTATGAACAAGTTGATGTTTTGCTTAACGAAACAAAACAAGCTGATACACTTTTACATCAAAAAGGTATTCCACCTTTTTATGAAACCGAAGAATTAGAAAAATATATTAAAGTTTTAGAAAGTAATCAAACTTTATCTATAAAAGGATTACTTAATTTTGCTGTGCTTTTAAAAATGTGCAGAGAATTAAAAGAATATTTTTATGATGATTCTTCTGTTACTTTTGAATATCTAGAAAAATATTTTAGCTTTCTTTATTCAAACCCTTCTATTGAAAAAAATATTTTTGATAAAATAATTGATGAAAACACTGTTGCTGATAATGCATCTAGTAAGCTTGCTAGCTTACGAAGAAACAGAAAAAACTTTGAGCAAGAAGTTAAAGATAAGTTAAATGGATTTATTCATTCTAGTACTTATGCTAAATATATAATGGAACCAATTGTTACAATTCGTAATAATAGATATGTTATACCTGTTAAAGAAGAATATAGAAGTTATATAAAAGGATTTATTCATGATACTTCTAGTAGTGGTTCTACTTTATATATTGAGCCAACAAGTATATTTGAACTAAATAATAAAATTAATCATATAAAAATTGAAGAAGATATTGAGATTGAAAGAATTTTGCAAATACTTTCTTCTTCATTATATGAATATGTTGATCAATTAAAAAACAGTTTAGCTCTTATTGCTAGTATTGATTTGATTTTTGCAAAAGCTAATTTTGGAATTGACAGTTTTGGAATTATTCCTGTTTTAAATAATAACAAATACATTGATTTATATAAAGCAAAACATCCTTTAATTGACAAGGATAAGGTTGTTCCTATAGATATTTCTTTAGGTAAAAGCTATGTTTCGCTTTTAATTACTGGTCCAAATACAGGTGGAAAAACTGTTGCCTTAAAAACTGTTGGATTACTACTTTTAATGGCTTATTCCGGTATTCCTATTCCTTGTAGTGAAAGTAGTAGCATAAGTGTTTTTTCGCATATATTTGCTGATATTGGTGATGAGCAGAGTATACAAGAATCTCTTAGTACATTTTCTGCACATATAAAAAATATTGTTGAAATTACTAATATAACTGATAATAATAGTTTGGTTTTATTAGATGAACTGGGTTCTGGCACAGACCCTTTAGAAGGTGCTGCACTTGCAATTAGTATTTTAAGTTATTTAAAAGATATTGGAAGCATAGTTTGTTGCACTACACACTACCAAGAATTAAAAGAATATGCATTAATAACAGATGGATTTGAAAATGCAAGTTTTGAATTTGATATAGAAAATCTAAAACCAACATATAAGCTATTAGTTGGTATTCCTGGAAAAAGCAATGCTTTTGCTATTAGTAAAAGACTTGGTTTAAATGAACAAATACTAAATGTAGCAAATAGTCATTTAAAAGATGATAAAATACCAATTGAGGAGTTATTAAAAAGTATTTATGATAATAAGTTAGAAATTGAAAAACAAAAAGAAGAAACTGAAAAAAATTTAAGGCAGATTGAACTTTTGAGAAAAAGCTTAGAGCAAAAACAAGATGATGTTTTAGAAAAAAGAGCACAATTGCTTGAAGATGCTAAATTAGAAGCACGTGATATTTTGCTTTCTGCTAAAGAAGAAGCTACAGAAATTATACATGAGCTTAATAGTTCTTCTGATATAAAACAGGCAAATAATTTAAGAAATAAACTAAATGATAAATTAAAAGCTATAAATTCTATTCATTATACTGAGCAAAATAATAGTTTTGAAGCATTAGCTGAGTCAGATGTAAAAGATGGCTTAAATGTTTACATTGCTTCTCTTGGTTCAAATGGATATATTGTTGGTAATAAAATTAATAAATCCAATGAGGTCCAAGTTCAAGTTGGCAACATGAAAATGAATATTAAACTTTCAGATTTAAGAAAGAGTTTAACTAATAGTGTTAAAGTTAAAGAATCTGGAAAAGTTACTACAAATAAAGAATCAAAAGCTAAAACTGTTTCTCCTGAAATAAATGTTATTGGTCAAAATGTTGATGAAGCAATTTATGTTATTGATAAATATTTAGACAATTGTGCATCTGCAAACATTTCACCTGTTAGAATTGTTCATGGAAAAGGCACTGGTAAGCTTCGTGAAGGCATTCATTCATTTTTGAAAAAAAATCCTCATGTAAAGAGTTTTCGTATAGGTACATTTGGTGAGGGCGAAATGGGAGTAACTGTAGTTGAAATTAAATAATATGAATAGTTGCTTCTTCATACGTGCATTTTGCTATACAAATACACACAATTCAGTGTAACTTAACCCTTGTATATAACATTTTCCTATACAATAAAAAATCCTTCCATAAAAGAAGGACTTTTTTATTAAAACACTAGACTTTTTTTTAGCTTATTGATATAATTTTTGCCATACTTCTGATGTTTGATAATTATCATCATCATGTTAGTGAAAGTTTAAAGAAGGGTTTAAAATGAAAAAAATATCAATTATAAGTGCATGCACTGACTTAGGTCTAAAGATTGATGGTGCTGAGCTTGGGGCACAAGCCTTAACAGAAGGTTTAAAACCAAGCAATATTTCTCAAAATTATATTTTGAAAGGTAGCAAAAAAAGTGAAGAATCTCACTCAAATTCCGATTCAAATGATATTAATAGTTTTGTATCAAAATTTGATGATTTGTTACTAGAAATGCATGAAATTCATTTTGAAGAAAATATGAATAATGCAGAAAAGGATGCATACTACACAAAAATGCATAACTTAGTTTTAGCAGTTAAAGCGCTAGATTCAAAAAACGAAAAAAGAAACTTAGAAGAAATCAATGAATTTAATCAAAAGTTATACAACATAACTCGTAAAGTTATTCAAAATGGTGAATTTCCTTTACTTGTAGGTGGAGACCATATTACTGCAATTGGTTCAAGCTTAGGTTCTATAAAAGAAAACAAAAATATGGGAATTATATGGTTTGATTCACATGCTGATTTCAATACCTACCCTACTTCTGTTACTGGTAACTTACACGGTTTGCCTCTAGCAGTTGCTACACATTATGAAAAAAGTATATTAGCTGATTTTCATGATGGTCCATTTTACAATTTCAAAAATGCTGTTATTGTTGGTGGTAGAGATATTGATCCATGGGAATGGGGTAATGTATTAGATGCAGGTGTTACTGTATTTTCTACTGAAGATATTAAAAAATATGGAGTTGAAGAAATTTGTAAAAAAGCTTTTGCTATTGCTTCAAACGGAACAGATGGAGTACATATTAGTTTTGATTTAGATTTAATAGATCCTACTGTTGCCCCTGGTGTTTCAATTCCAGCTAAAAATGGCATTAATTTAGAAGAAACTTATGCTTTAGCAGATGAGATTACAAAGTATAGTAATATTATTAAATCAGCTGATTTAGTTGAATATAATCCATTATTTGATAAAAATAATGTTACAAAAGAAATTGCTACAAATATTTTAAATAAATGGATTGAAAAATTTTAAAAAATAGATTACAGAATTTATGCTGTAATCTATTTTTTTATTAAATATTATCAAAACCTGGTATTTTTACTCACTTTGTGGTACAATATATGTGCTAAATTTTAAGGAGGTAAAATTATGTTAGAACTTAAAAATGTTTCTTATTTTAGGGACAATAAACAAATTTTAGATAACATAAGTTTAAAAATAGATAATAGCAAGTTAGTTGCAATAACTGGTCCTAATGGCTCTGGTAAATCTACTCTTGCTAAAATTATTATGGGAATTTTTAAACCTGATTCTGGTAGTATTTTTTTTGATGGAAAAGACATTACTGCTATGGGAATTACTGATAGGGCTAAACTTGGAATCGGATTTGCATTTCAACAACCTGTAAAATTCAAAGGTTTAACTGTTAGAGATTTAATAGAACTAAGCTCTGGTAACACTATAAATGTTTCAGAAGCATGTAATTATTTATCTGACGTTGGTTTATGTGCAAAAGACTATTTAAACAGAGAAGTTAGCAATTCTCTTTCTGGTGGTGAATTAAAACGTATTGAAATTGCTATGCTTGCAGCTAAAAAATCTAAGCTTACTGTATTTGATGAACCTGAGGCTGGTATTGATTTATGGAGCTTTAATAGCTTAATTTCTGTATTTGAAAAAATGCATTCTGAAATTAGTAATTCTTCAATAGTTATTATTTCTCATCAAGAAAAAATTTTAAATATTGCAGATGAAATTATTTTACTTGTTGATGGAAAAGTACAAGCCGTTGGTCAAAAAGAAGAGATTCTTCCCCTACTTTTAAAAAACACTCAAAAGCCATGTAAAGTGATGCTTGAAAAAGGAGGTAACTAATATGAGTAATGAAATTGAAAATAAATTAGATGCAATTGAAAAAAATCTATTAAAAACCATTGCTGATATCGAAAAAACTCCAATTGGTGCATACAATATTCGTGAAAATGGTAAAGGTGTTGCTAGAAATACTACTGCCAATATTGATATTGTCACAAAACAAGACAAACCTGGTATTGATATTATTATTAAACCAAATACTAAAAATGAAAGTGTACACATTCCAGTTATATTAACTGAAGCAGGTTTTAATGATGTTGTATACAATGATTTTTATGTTGGAGAAAATGCTGATGTTGTAATTGTAGCAGGTTGTGGTATTCATAACAGCTCTTGTGAAACTTCAGAACATGATGGTATTCATACATTCCACTTATCAAAAGGAGCTAAGGTAAAATACATTGAAAAACATTATGGAGAAGGTAATGGAACTGGAGATAGAATCTTAAACCCTCAAACAATTGTAAATCTTGAAGAAGGTTCTACATTAGAAATGGAAACTATTCAAATTGAAGGTGTTTCTTCTACAGTTCGTGAAACCAAAGGTGAACTTGGCGATAATACAAGTTTAGTTATTACAGAAAGAGTTATGACTTCTGCAAATCAAATAGCTAAAAGCATTTTTGATATTGACTTAAATGGTGAAAATTCTAGTGTACATGTTGCTTCTCGTGCTATTGCAAGAGACAACTCTGTTCAAGAATTTAGTTCAAATGTTAATGGAAATAACAAATGCTTTGGACATGTTGAATGTGATGCAATTATTATGGATAAGGCAAAAGTTACTTCTACTCCTAAAATAGTAGCAAATGATATTGATGCAAGTTTGCTTCATGAAGCTGCCATTGGAAAAATTGCAGGAGAACAACTTATTAAACTTATGACTCTTGGTCTTACAGAAAAAGAAGCTGAAGAGCAAATTATAAGTGGATTTTTAAAATAAATTATAAATGTCAACTAATTTTTAGTTGGCATTTTTTGTTGCGCCTACATATTATATAAAAAAATATGGAGGTATTGTTTTGAAAAAGAATATATTTATTGGTTGTGGTACAGCCTTAGTTACCCCTTTTACTGAAGATGGCGTTGATTTTGACACATTAAAAAAACTTATTGATTTTCAAATTAGTCAAGGTACTGATGCTCTTATTATTCTTGGTACAACTGGTGAATCTTCTACAATGACCTTAGAAGAAAAAAAGCAAGTTGCTAAATTTGCTATTGATAATGTACATAGACAAATTCCTGTTATTGTTGGTGCTGGTGGAAATAACACAAAAGATGTAATTGAATTTAGTAAATATGCTGAAAGCATTGGTGCAGATGGTTTACTACTTGTTACACCATATTATAATAAAACTACTCAAAATGGCTTAATTATGCATTACACAGAAATAGCTAAAAATACTTCTTTGCCAATTATTTTATATAATGTTCCTAGTAGAACAGGTTTAAATATAGAACCTAAAACTTGTTTAGAACTTTCTAAAATTTCTAATATTGTAGCTATAAAAGAAGCAAGTGGTAATATATCTCAAATAGCTAAAATTGCCAGTTTATGTAGAGATAATTTACATATTTATTCTGGCAATGATGACCAAACCCTCCCTATTTTATCTTTAGGCGGAATTGGTGTTATTTCTGTACTTTCAAATATTGCTCCTAAACTTGTTCATAATATGGTTTTTGATTACCTGAGTGGTAATTATACTTTATCAAAGGACTCTCAAATAAAATCAATTTCTTTAATAGATAGTCTATTTTGTGAAACCAACCCTATTCCTGTAAAATCTGCTTTGTTTATGATGGGCTATGATAGTATGAAAGTTCGTTTACCTTTAGTTACAATGTCTTTAGAAAAACAGAAAATTTTAGAAACTGAAATGCAAAAATTTAATTTGATATAGATTTAATTTAATAGAAAAAAGAGGCTGCATTTGCAACCTCCTGAACAACCTCTTCAATCATTTCTTGAATTTCGTTTGTCTGCTCTCTTACCACTCTATTAATGATTTCATGCATGCATGTCTTAATGGATTTGTTGACTTTTGTCAATTTATTAAAATTATATTAAATTAGTATCATTTTTGATGTTACTGTGATATAATTTAAGTATATTAAGAAAAGGGGATTTTACCTTATGATAACCAAAGATTTAATAGCTGAAAATACTTCATTAGAAGAATTTTTCTCTATTATAAATGACTTATTAAAAAGTTCAAAAGTTCAAGAAATGAAAATATATAATCAACATGCAGGTACTTCTTGTTATAAGCACTGTATGCAAGTTGCTTATTACACATATATAGTTTGTAAACGTTTAAATTTAGATTACATATCAGCTACTCGTGGTGCAATGCTTCATGATTTATTTTTATATGACTGGCATACTCACATTAGAGAAGATAAAAGCTGGAAAGGTCAACATGCCTTTATGCACCCTAAAATTGCTTTAAGAAATGCAACTCGAATATTTAATTTAAATGATATTGAAAAAGACGTAATAGTTAATCACATGTGGCCAGTTACTATTAAAATTCCTCACTATAAAGAAACAGTTGTAGTAACTTTTGCTGATAAATATAGTGCTATTTTTGAAACATCTCGTCACTTATCACAAATTTTCCATTCAAAAACTTTCTATAAATATGCTTATGTATTTTTAAGTTTGGTTGTTTTTAGAATAATATAAATTTAATTGAATATATTATAATTACTGGGACGTAGTTAAAATCATTATTTACTTTCTAACATAAAATATGATTTTACTTCGTCCCTAAAATTATATTCTTGGAGGTTCTTATGATAAAAATATTAATAAATGGTGTTAATGGAAAAATGGGAACTGAAGTTGCAAAACAAATAAAAAAACATCCTAATATGTATTTATTAGGTGGATTCGACAGACATATAATTCATAATCTTGGTTTTCCTGTTTATAATGATTTTAATAATATTTTTGAATTACCTAATGTTGTTATAGATTTCTCTGCACCAGAATCAACAATAAATTTTCTTAATTTTGCTAAAAGCAAAAAGATTGCACTTGTCATAGCCACAACAGGTTTTAACCAAGAACAAAAGGATCAAATTTTAGAAGCTTCTGATGAGATTCCTATTTTTCTCTCAGCTAATATGTCTTATGAAATTTCTTTAATGAAAGATATTGTAAGTAATTTGTCACAAAAATTGCCAAATTCAGAAATTGAAATAATCGAAACACATCACAGTGAAAAAACTGATAGTCCAAGCGGGACCGCATTGTCAATTGCAGATGCAATTCAATCTGCAAATAATAATAAATATTTTTATAAATTAGATAGAATGCAAAAGCATGAAAAAAGAAATCCAAATGAAATTGGATTTTCTAGTATTCGTGGCGGAAACATTATTGGTGAACATAGTGTTATGTTTTTTAATGAAAATGAATGCCTTGAAATTAAACATACAGCATATTCACGTAGTATTTTTGCTGAAGGTGCATTAAAAGCTGCCGAATTTATAGTAAAACAGTCATCAGGTTATTATGTCAGCTTGTAAGCACTTATTTAACTATCATTAAAATATATTTACTATTTTTAAAGCAGCTTTATCTTTTATATGCTCTAATATAAATATACAATTATCTAAATTTTCTATTGCAAACTCATAATTTTCTGTTTCTACATCAGCTTTCAATTTTGTAAGCTCTGTGGTTACTTTTTCTAGTTCATCATGTTCTATATAATAAGCTAAAGTTTCTGACCTTTTGTCCCAAGTGTCATTTATTTTGCCTATATGATTTTGTGCATCCTCCTGCCTTACATTTTTATTCGAAATTTCATTTCTGAACACATCAAGTTCTTCGCTTATTGTTTCTACTGTCTTATTTGTGTTATTTTGAGTTATAATGTTTCCTACTATAACTAACATTATTATTATAATTATAATAATCAGTTCTTTATACATACTTTATTCCTTTCATTTCTCAGCCTTTTTCTGGCAGAATATTTGCCCTTTACCATCATAAGTTACTATTAAGGCCTCTTCAGGTATCATATTGAATTTTTCAACCTGCTTTTTTAACCATATTTCATTTTTTCCAATTTTTCTTAAATTTTCATTTAAAGTCTTTCCATCAATTACTAAATCATAAGGAAGTCCTTCATACTCTGGTTCTATATTAAAATCTTCTGGTGTAGTTGTACGTTTATTTGGTTTTTGTATAACTGTGACCTGCCCACTTGTTTCTAATATTGCATATTCAACATCTCCTAAATTTACTACATTATTTCCTCTTAGTCTTTCTTCTAGTTCATTTATTGTAAATCTTTCTTTTTTTAGTGCTTTTTCATCTATTTTACCTCTGTATATCAAAATAGTTGGTCTTCCACATAAAATTTCTCTTCCTCTTATACTTTTAATATTTATAATAGAAATTACAAGATGCATTACTAATAAACCTAAAATTGGTATAATTCCATTTGTAATTGGTATTCCAACATCTGTCATAGGTATTGATGCTAAATCTGCAATCATAATTGAAATTGCAAGCTCGAATGGTTGCAATTGTCCTATTTCTCTTTTTCCCATTAATCTCATAACTACTAAAACAAGTATGTATAATACAATGGATCTTATTAAAGTTATTATCATTTTTAATTTCCTCTCATATTATTTTTATATAATTTTGAGTCAAAACAAAAAAAATTATTCATTATTTGAATAATTTTTATTTTTAAGTAAATAATAAAATTAGAAAACCATGTAAATTCATTTTTGGAAATTCTTAAAGTTAAGGAGGATTTAGACATGTCAAATGCAAATACTAGTACTCAATCTAATACAAAAAGTACCGTATGGCAAATTATTGGTAGATTAGTAACAGCTGCAATTGTTCTTGGTATCACTGCTTTTTTTACACCTGGATTTAGAATAAGTAGTTTCTGGGCTCTAGCTGCTGCTGCAATTGTTCTTACTGTTATCGACTACTTAATTACAAAATTTACTGGTCTACATGCTAGTTCTTTTGGTAAAGGATTTGTGGGATTTGTACTCTCAGCTATAGTATTATATGTAACTCAATATTTTGTTGCAGGTTATACAGTTTCTTGGATGGCTGCAATAGTTGGCGCTATAGTTTATGGTGTAATAGATTATTTTATACCTGGCGACCAACAATAATATCAGTTCGAAACCGTTTCTTCAACTGATACTTTTGACAAGTTGAGGGACAGATCTTTTATTTTAAGATCTGTCCCTCTTAGTGACATTTATATCAGTTAAAGAAATTTTTATAAACTGATATTATTTATTTTTGTTCCATTCTTCTTTATTTGTTTGTCTCTCTCTTGCTATACTTAGTGCTTCTGATGGTACATCTTGGGTAATTGTTGAACCTGCTGCTACTAGTACATGATCTCCTAATGTTACTGGTGCCACTAAGTTTACGTTTGATCCTATAAAGCAGTTATCTCCTATTTTTGTTTTATGTTTATTCTTTCCATCATAATTACATGTGATTGTTCCACATCCAATATTACATTTTGTTCCTATTTCACAGTCACCCATATATGATAAGTGTGGTACTTTAGATCCATCTGCAATAATTGCTTTTTTAATTTCTACAAAGCTTCCAACTTTTACTTTGTCTGCTAATTTACAGCCTTCACGAATATACGCATTTGGTCCAATGTTGCAATCTTCACCAATTACAACTCCAGATTTGATTGTTGTATTTGGGTGAATTACTGTATCCATTCCTATTTCTACATCTTCATATATATATGTTGTGTTTATATCTTCTATTGTTACACCATTATTCATGTGCATTGTGTTAATTTTTATTCTTAAAATTCTTGTTAGCATTTCTAATTGAAGTTTTGTATTAAGGCTTAAAATTTCTGTATTGTCTTCTACTAAAACTCCTCCTATATTTTTTCCTGATGCAACTAACATTTTTATAGTATCTGTTAAATAATATAGTCCCATACTGTTTTTCTTTAATGTTCCAATTACTTTAGTTAATTCAGAAATTTCATAGCAATATACACCTGCATTTACTTCTAATACCTTTTTTTCATCTTCTGTTAATTCTTTTTCTTCTATAATTTCTGTGATTCTATTATTTTCTCTAATAATTCTTCCATATCCTGTTGGTTCACTTATAATTCCCGTAAGTATTGTAACCGCTTCATTTTCTTTTTCAGATTTTTCTACCAATTCTTTAATAGTTTCAGGAGTGATTAATGGTATATTTCCATTTGCAATTACTACTCTTCCTGTTTTACTTTCCAAATAGCTTGTTGCTTGCATTATTGCATGACCTGTTCCTAAACAGCCCTTTTGTTCTAAGTATGTTACTTCATCTTTTAAAATTCCTTCTATTTCGTCTCTGTTTTCACCAACTATAACTGTAACATCTTCTATTCCGGCTTTTTTCATGCTGTCAACAACTCTTTTTATAACAGCCTTTCCATATAGTTCTTGTGCTAATTTTGATTTTTTTGATTTCATTCTGTCATCTGTTCCTGCTGCCATTACTAAACCTATTACATTTTCCATAATAAAATTTCTCCTTTATTTATATTTTTCATTGTATAATTTAACAGCTGTTTCTGGGCTGTCGTTTCCTGTACGATTTTTTACTGGCGCAAACTCATCTTCTCTTTTTACTCTCATTATTGTCATATCATCATATCTTGTAAAAGCATCAAATATAAAAGTTTCAAACTTAAACACATTTGGCTCATCAGGCTCTATAAATTTACCATTTGCATTTAAATATCCTGATTTCTTAAAAGCTGCGTGGTATGGTAATTTAGCATTTGCTAAATTTTCTAATACACTTCTGTTATATAAGTATGTACCTATATTAACTTCTCCATACATTAACTCTCCATTTTCATCTAATTCTTCTGCCATTTCTTCAGGTAAATCAATGTATTCTATTATTTTAGGCTTTCCATTCATTTTGCAAAATACTCCCACCTTTTCTTGTGGATTAGCTTTTGCTACTGATTTTGAAGCAATTACATTATTTTCTTTAATTGTTAATCCCAATAAAATTGGATCTACAAAGTTTGATAAAATATTGTCTATTCCACTTATAAAAATCCATTCTATTTGATTTTGTTTTAATTCTTGTAGCATACCTGATTTTGATAATGCTTCATATATTCCACCATTTCCATCTGCTGCTTCTTTTATTTTAGCATTTTCATCTAAAATTATTTTTCCTTGTGTATCTATTAATGGTAATTCTCCTTGTTTAAAAAATTTAATTTTATCTTTATTATACCCAAAATAATTGTTTTTTTCTAAGAATAAAATAGTATCTTGGTGATTTTCTTTACTTGTCATTACATACCAAGGAATTGTAACATTATATTGTTTTTCAGCTTTTTTTAGTCTGTCTATAATTATTTCAAATATGTATTTTTTGCCATTTATAGTATCTAAGGCATACGTACCTTTAGGTCCATTATGCCCTAACCTAGTTCCTTGTCCTCCTGCCATTGTTATAACTGCATAATGTCCTTGTTTTATAACTTGTTCTCCTATTTCAAACAGGCTTAGCTGTTCTTCTTTCGTTAATTTTGTTTTATCTGTATATGGAATATGTTCTATTTTCTTTTCCTCTATACATTTTTCTTCTTTTGTGCTTTCATATAAGCTTTTTAATTGCTCAAAGTCTATATTTTCTATTTGTTTTTCTAATTCCTCTTGTTGCTTATTATTTAAATCATATTTTAATATATGTTCTTGATTGTATTTTTTTAATTTTGAAATAGCTTCTTCTTTCATTCCTATCCCACCTCAGTATTATATATTATTCAGAATACCTTGTATTTGATTATTGTTATATCACAAAAGATAAAAATTGGCAAGATGTTACATTTTTTTTAAAAAACATATTCCATTTTGCTTTAGAATATAGTATAATAAAGATGTTATAAGATTAAAGGAGAATTATTTATGTGGTATTTTTGGTTAATTTTAGCAGGTATTTTTGTTATTGCCGAAATAGCTACTGTAGGCTTTCTGATCTTTTGGTTAAGTTTAGGTAGTTTATGTGCTATGCTGACCAGCTTTTTTACTGATAACATAATTATTCAAACCGCAGTATTTGTAGTTACATCTGTATTATTTATTTTTTTAACAAGACCTTTAGCAAAAAAACTTGCAAAAACTGATAATACTTTGGTTACTAATGCCTTTTCTATTATTGGTAAAAAGGCAATTGTTATCAAAGAAATCAATCCAACTTTAGGAGTTGGTCAAATTAAAATAGATGGTCAGGTATGGACTGCAAAATCTACTAACGAAGAAATCATTAGTGAGGGAACTGAAGTATTAATTTTAAATATCGACGGTGTAAAAGCTGTAGTTTCAACTGACCTTACTAATTTAAAAATTGAACAAAAAGTTTAGTCATTAATATTTATTTATATATTTTTAAGGAGGATTTTTATTATGTTGTGGGTTTTAATCGCATTATTAGTTATTATTTTAATTATTGCATTTAATACAATTAAAGTAGTAAAACAATCTGAAGTTTATATTATTGAAAGACTTGGTAAATTTCATAAAGTAGCTGATGCCGGTCTTACAGTTATTATTCCATTTGTAGACCATGTACGTAGCATAGTAAGTTTAAAACAACAAACAATGGATATTCCACCACAAGGTGTTATTACTCAAGATAACGTTACTATCACTATTGATACTGTTGTGTTCTACAAAATTACAGATCCTGCAAGAGCAGTTTATGAAATTCAAAATTTAAAGAAAGGTATTGAATACCTTGCAATTACTACAATTCGTGATATTGTTGGTAAAATGGACTTAGATGATACATTTAGTTCTAGAGATGCTATTAACGATAGATTAAGAGTTATTCTTGATGAAGCAACAGATCAATGGGGTTGTAAAGTTGATAGAGTTGAAATTAAAGATATTACTCCTCCAGCAGACATTAGAGATGCAATGGAAAAACAAATGAATGCTGAGAGAAATAAAAGAGCTTTAATTTTACAAGCTGAAGGTGAAAGACAATCTGCTATTACTTTAGCAGAAGGTAAAAAAGAAGCTGCTATTTTAGAGGCTGAGGCTGACAAAGAAGCTAAAATAAGAAGAGCAATTGGTGAGGCTGAAGCTATAAAACAAGTTGCTGAAGCTAAAGCACAAGAAATTCACATGGTTTATGATGCAATGATGAAAGCTAAACCTGATGAAAAATTAGTTCAATTAAAATCATTAGAAACTTTAAAAGAAGTTGCTAATGGAGAAGCTAATAAAGTATTTATTCCATTTGAAGCAACAAACACATTAAGCAGTTTAGGTGCTATTACAGAAGTTATTAAAGATAAAAAATAATATAAAATACCAGATTAATTTTAATCTGGTATTTTTTTATTCAACTGTATCATCTTTTATATAATATTTCGTACCTAACATTTTATCTGGCAAGTATTGTTGTTCTACCCAATGGTTTGGATAATCATGTGGATATTTATAACCTACTCCATATCCTTCTTTTGACATTCCTTCTGCAGGTGCATTTCTAATGTGCATTGGTATTGTTCCAGTGTCTTTATTAGCAACATCTTCTAATGCTTTATTAATTCCTAAATAAGCAGCATTTGATTTTTTTGATGTTGCAACATAAACTGTTGCTTCTGCTAAAATAATTCTGGCTTCTGGCATTCCTACCATAGTTACTGCTTGCATTGCTGATGTTGCTACTACTAATGCATTTGGATTTGCCATTCCAACATCTTCTGCAGCTGCTATAACTATTCTTCTTGCCATAAATACAGGGTCCTCACCTGCATTTAATGCTCTTGCCAAGTAAAATAATGCAGCGTCAACGTCACTACCACGCATTGATTTTATAAATGCACTAATATTATCATAATGACTATCACCTTTTTTATCAAATACAGCTTTTCTTGTTTGTACACATTCTTTTAATATTTCATCTGTAATATTTATTATTCCATTCGAGTCCATTTGAGTTGTCAAAACTGCAACTTCTAACCCATTTAAAGCGGTTCTTACATCTCCACCAGATGTTATTGCAAGTTTTTTTAATGTACTATCTTCTATTTTTATGTTGTAATTTCCTAATCCGTCCTCAGATGTTAAAGATTTTTTTAATACTTTAAATATGTCTTCATCTTTTAGTGGTTGTAAATGAAATACCATTGATCTTGATATTAAAGCTTTATTTACTTCAAAATATGGATTTTCTGTAGTAGCTCCTATTAAAATTATAGTTCCATTTTCCACATAAGGAAGTAATGCGTCTTGTTGTAATTTATTAAAACGATGAATTTCGTCTATAAATAAAATACATTTTCCAGATGGGTTTAACAAAGCATTTTGTGCTGTTTCAACCGCATTTTTTATATCTGATATTCCTGATGTTACCGCATTTATTTTTAAAAACTTACATTTCGTTGTATTACTAATAACTCTAGCAAGTGAAGTTTTACCACATCCAGGTGGCCCCCAAAGTATAATACTAGATAATCTATCTGCTTTTATTGTACGATATAAAATTTTATCTTTTCCTAAAATGTGTTCTTGCCCTACATAGTCATCTAATGTTTTTGGACTCATTCTATAAGCAAGTGGTTTACTCATGTCCATTGTTCAAAGCTCCTTTTATTCTTTATTATTAATAGTAATATAATGTTTTACTATATTATTATAAATAAATTTTAAAATTAATATTTTTAGAGTAGGTACAGCGACTTTGACATATATTTTTTCGTGCTTTAGTCGAGAAAAAATATATTCAAAGTGCAAGCGACGTGCCGAGTAAATTAATATAATATAAATATTATAAAAACATTATATTACTATTATAATTTCTTAGATAAGTTAGCAAGTCCTTTTCTTATAATATCTTCTACTGATAATGAAGTTAATTCTACATTTTGTAATGCTTCTACTATTTCACGTTTGCTATAACCAAGCACTTGTAATGCACTTATTGCTTCTGCAACCTTTTCATCCTCTTTTATAACTTTTTCAATATTTGAAGCCTCTTCTCCTTCTGCAACTGCTATTTCTTGGTCTTTTTTCAATTTATCTTTTAATTCTAATATTGCCCTTTGAGCTGTTTTAGGTCCAATTCCCGGCACTTTTTTTAATATTGCTACATCGTTTGATATAACTGCTAGTGCAAATTGTGATGGTGTTATATTAGATAATATTCCTAATGCACCTTTTGCACCTATTCCGCTAACACTTAATAATAATTCAAACATACGCAATTCTTCATTTGTTAAAAAGCCATATAAGCTAACATCATCTTCTCTAACTCTCATAAATGTATGTATTTGTACTTTATCTCCAATATTTCCAGTCTTTGCTATTGTAGATTCTGGCATAAATATTTTATAACCTAATCCACCTGCTTCTACTACTATATATCCTTTTGTTTTAATTTCTAAAATTCCTTTAATATATGCTAACATTTTTACTCTCCTTTTTTACATCAAACACATTTTATCATAAAATAAAAAATTTGCAAGCATTTTTACAAATTTTTGTTCGGAACATGTTGACAGTTATTTTTATAAAATGCTATAATATTACTGTTAAAATATAGTTTTTAAAATATTAAAATGGAGTATAAAAAATGAATAATTGGCTTAATAGAACTGAATATTTAATTGGAATAGACAATATATCTAAATTAAAAAAATCTCATGTTGCAGTATTTGGCTGTGGTGGTGTCGGTTCTTATGTAATTGAAGCCTTAGCACGTAGTGGAGTTGGCTCTCTTACTTTAATTGATAAAGATGTTGTTGATATTACAAATATAAATCGTCAGCTTATTGCAGATACTACCACTATCGGAATGCCTAAAGTTGAAGTTGAAAAAGAAAGACTACTTAGAATAAATCCTACCTTAAGAGTAACTACATATCAAATGTTTTATGATGCTTCACATGCAGATGAAATTTTAAATACCAATTTTGATTATGTAATTGATGCAATTGATTGTGTTACTTCTAAAATCAATTTAGTAGAAGAATGTTTTAAACGTAAAATTCCTATTATTTGCTCTATGGGAACTGGAAATAAATTAGATCCTACAAAATTCGAAATTTCTGACATCTCAAAAACTTCAGTATGTCCATTGGCTAAAGTTATGAGAAAAGAACTTAGTAAGCGTGGTATTAAACATTTAAAGGTGGTTTATTCTAAAGAAGAGCCAAAACGTTTTGATGAAACTAATAAAAGAACTCCTGCCAGCATTAGTTTTGTTCCGTCTGTTGCTGGTTTAGTTTTAGCTAGCGAAGTTATTAAAGATTTAATTAATACATAATAATAATAGCTTCTTCTGGTAACTTTTGTTATGAATTTTCACAAAACACTTGTATTTTATTGCAATATGTGTTAAACTTATACTTAGTCAATTTTAGATTTCACATAGGAGGTGCAGTTCAATGGCAAAATGTGATATTTGTGGAAAATCATTAGCTCATGGAAACAAACTTAGTATTGCTCGTTCTCACATTAGTAGAAGAACAACTAGAGCTTTTAAACCAAACTTAAGAACAGTTAAAGCTGTTGTTAATGGTGAAACTCAAACAATACACGCTTGTGCAAAATGCTTACGTTCTGGGAAAGTTGCTAGAGCTTAGTTTGTGAGTTGTAATATACATAAAAAATAAGGCTATGTAAACAATAGCCTCTTTTTTGTGTGTCATTTTTCTTTTATTCCAAATAGTAATTTAACAATACCTCTTAAACATTTTGGAACTTTTTTCACAACAATCGTCATTTACTATCCACTCTCCTTCTTAACATGATAACCACATTAGACCAACGATTACAATTAATAGACCTATTGTAAATAGCCAACCTGATATTGGAAGTAATAAAACAAGTAATATTCCTATTCCTAAGCCTATAAGACATACACCAATTGTTTTTTTCAATGCGCAAAACATCGTTATTACCTCCTCTTCTCTTTTGTATATTATATTATTATTTATTTAATTTTGTTACCATTTTATGTTCTTAGTTATATTTGTAATTTTTTTGTTTTTATGTTTTAATATGTATATATATAAGTAAAGGATTTTAGTTTATGAAAAAAGATATAGTTATAAAAATTTTTGAATTATTAAAGAAGGAATATCCTAATGCTAAATGTAGTTTGAACTTTAACTCACCTTTTGAGATTCTTGTTGCAGTTGCACTTTCAGCTCAATGCACTGACGAAAGAGTTAATAAAGTAACTGCAGAAATTTTTCCAACATACAACACCCCAGAGGATTTTGCAAATTTACCAATAGAAAATATTGAAAAAATGATTCATTCATGTGGCTTTTATAGAAATAAAGCCAAGAATTTAAAACTTGCTTCTCAAAAAATTATAAACGATTTCAATGGTAATGTTCCATGTACAATGGAAGAACTAATGTCTATTCCTGGTATAGGTCGAAAAAGTGCTAATGTAATAATGCTTGAAGCTTTTAACAATCCTCAAGGAATTGCAGTTGATACTCATGTTAAAAGACTTTCTAATCGTATTGGATTTTCAAGCGAAAAAGAACCAGAAAAAATCGAAAAGGATTTATTAAAAATATTTCCAAAAGAATATTATGTTGATTTAAATCATATTTTGGTTTTACATGGCAGACATGTTTGTAAAGCTCAAAATCCTAATTGTGAAAATTGTTGTATTAATAATTTATGTAAGTCAATTTAAATAATTGACTTTATAGTATAAATGTTATATATTAATCTTACAATTATTAAGGAGGTTTTTTATGAAAAAAACATTTAAAATTATATGTTTAATTTCTATTTTGCTAACAGTATTTTCTTCTGTTTGTATGGCTCAAGATTCAGTTGCAGATCAAGAAAATAATGTATTGGCTACAACATCTTCAGCAAAAGTTGAAGAGCAACCTATATCTATTCCAGATACAAATGGAGATGTATATGAAAGAGGTAGTTCACTATTATTAAATGGCTCTATAAATGGAAATTCTTTTTTATTTGGTTCAAAAGTTACTATTTCTGGTCATGTTAGTGGTGATTTGTTTGTATTAGCAGAATCTTTAATTGTTGAGGATAGTGCAGTAATATCTGGCAATCTATTTGCTATTGCTCAACAAATTACAATAAATGGTTCTATTAATGATGTTTATGTTTTATCTAGAGAATTTACATTGTCAAAAAATGCATTTATTGCAAGAGATTTAAAATTATACTCATCTAATTCATCTTTTGAAGGAAAAGTTGGAAGAGATTTATATATAGCAGGTTCTTTTTCATTTGCAGATAAATCTCAAAACTTAGTTGGTAGAGATTTTTATTATTCAGCTCAAGAAGAATTAGAAATTCCTGACGGAATTATTGTAGGTAATATAAATTTCTCAAAAATTACTCATGAAGAACCAACAACTGCTGAACTTGTTCAAAAATACATTACAAGCTTCATTGCATTATTATTATATGCTGTTGCTGTAATTGCATTGGCTACATTCATTACTCCTGGATTTGCTAAAAAAGCTACTTATAGCATGAGCAAAAAATCATTCATAACTGCTACAATTGGAATTATATCATTCTTAATTATTCCATTTTTATCAATTTTCTTACTTATAACAGGATTTTTAACTTATGTTGGAATGGCTTTATTAGCAGTTTATCTATTAATTATCTCTATTACTATTTCAATTTTAGGAATGGCAATTGGAAACTACTTTACAAATAAATTAAAAAATAAAACCAAAGGTAAATTTATTTTACTTTCTATTGCTTCAGTAGCAGTACTATGGTTATTACAACAAATTCCTTATATTGGCGGATATATTTCAATTTTCACTGTTGTTTTCGGATTAGGAATATTTGTATTTTCTTTATTTGTAAAAAAAGAAACTCTTGAAAAAGTTGAAAATAAATAATTATAAAAAAGTGATGTAACATTTTTAAATTACATCACTTTTTATTATATATATTGCAAAAGTTCACAGTTATTGTAGCGCTTTTTTTATTTCATTTATATTTTTCATCACACTTTGATATCCATATTCATAACATTTGTCTAATTTTTTTATGTCTAACAATCCAACTTTATCTGTATATACATTTAATACATAATCACTTTTCTTTAAACTTTCTTCAGATATTTTATTTCCCATAATATCAATTGTTTTCATTGCAATATCCATTAAGTTGCAATCTTTCTCAATTTTATCTGCATCGAATTTCACTGCCAAAACCTTGTCTACGCCTTGTTTTCTTACTTCTTCAACTGGTACATTATCCAAAACTCCTCCATCCATAAATGCATATTCGTCAATTTTACATGGCATAAATACTGCCGGAAAACTGCTACTTGCTCTTACTGCTTTTCCCACTGTAACATCTTTAATATATTTTGATTTATCTTCTTCATTTCTAGGAATATTATTAGTGAATATATATTCCTTTGGCTTCATAATATCTACTGTAGTAATTACCAGCGGCATTTGAATCTGATTGATTTTTTCTATTTTTCTTTCTTCAGCTATTTTATTATATACTTTTTCTATTGCTTCTCCATTATTAAAACCTGTAAGTGTCATTTTTTTATTAAACGAATATTTTAATAATTTTGATAGAAAAGGCATTTTGTTTACCCCTATTATCTCTTTTGCGTGTTTCTTAAATAATATATGTATTTCTTCAGGTTCAATTCCCATGGCATATAAGCTTGCAACCATTCCTCCTGCACTTGTTCCTCCTATAACATCTATTTTAATATTATTTTCTTCAAGTGCTTTTAATACTCCTGCATGAGCAATTCCACGTATTCCTCCACCAGATAAGGCAATTCCAATTTTCATAACATTCTCCTATATTTTCTATATTATTTTATTGAAATTATTCCCTATTTGACACTTTTCTAAACAATGTTTTATTATGCAAAAAAATACACCTTTAATAAGGTGTATTTTACTATTCTGCTGTGTATGGTAATACAGCTATTTGTCTAGCTCTTTTAACGGCTAGTGTAATATCTCTTTGATGAATTGCACATGCTCCAGTTGCTCTTCTTGGAAGTATTTTTCCTTTTTCATTAACGAATTTTCTTAATTGATCTGCATTTTTATAATCTAATTTTAAGTTTTTATCTGCACATAATGGGCATACCTTTTTTCTAGCTTTTCTAAATTTAGGATTATAGTCTTCATCATTGTTTCTCATATTTCTTTTATTATTCTTTTTGTCTGCCATTTTCTTTCCCCCCTATCCTAATTAAAATGGTAGGTCATCTCCTGAAGAAATTTCAAAATCAGAACTAGAGTCTGTAGAAGGCATTGTTCCAAAAGTTGAGTCAAAGCTGTTTGCAGCTCCTTCTCCTTCTCTTTTACTATCTGCAAAATATGCTTCTTCAGCAATAACTTCTGTTACATAACGTTTTTGACCTTGTTCATCATCCCAAGTTCTTGTTTGTATTCTTCCTATTATTCCAACTTGTTGACCTTTTTTAAAATATTTGCTACAGAATTCACCTAATTTGCTCCATGCAACTATATTAATGAAATCTGCCTGTCTTTCCTCTCCTGGTCTAGTAAATCTACGATTTACAGCTAAACTAAAAGAAGCTACTAATGTGTTATTTGTTTGTGTGTATCTTACTTCTGGATCTCTTGTTAAGCGTCCCATTAAAATTACTTTGTTCATTCTTACACCTCACATTTTTTGTAATAAATTATTCTGCTTTTATTGTAATAAATTTAATTACTTCATCCATAATTCTGTAATTTCTTTCTAGTTCAGAAATTAAGTTTGGATTAGCTTCAAAGTTGATAACAACATAGTAACCTTCTTTATTTTTCTTTACTTCATAAGCTAATTTTTTCTTACCAAGGTCTTCAACTTTTTCAACTTTACCATCATTATTGATTATATCTGTAAATTTTTGAGATAATTCTTTTACTTTATCTTCTTCTACAGCTGGATCAATAATGACAACACTTTCGTATTTGTTCATTATATTCACCTCCTCATGGATTACAACCTGCAATTAATTGCAAGTAAGGAATATTTTCCTTTTTAACGTTACTATTATACTATTTTTTTCCTTTAATTTCAAGTGTTTCATAAAAAAAAGTTTACTTTAGTAATCACCATCACTCATTTTTATTACTTCTTTTGATAATTTATATATAAATTCTAACATATTATAATATTCTTCAGTCTTTTCTCTATCTATAAGCACTTTTGAACTAATTGTAGCTTCAAACATAGTTCCGCAATGTATTCTTATATAAACTATGTCTTCATAAATGCAAATATCAAAAGGACATTTTAGGTACTTTCTATATTCTAATAAAAGTTCCATAACATCATGTGTTAGAATTTGCATTCCAATTATATCATTATTTGAGCTTACATCAAAATATTTTTCAAATTCTGATGAATCCATTTCTAATCTTTCTTTTTTTCGAATTGTTCCATTTTGTTTTATTGTTAAATTATTTTTTATTGACTTGTCAATTTTAATTTTAATAAATAAGCCATGAAATCTTGTCACTCTATCTGTATGTGTGTGTCCATCGCTATCTGTATACGTAGTTTCATAAACTGTTTTTACCTCTGCCATTTTCAAATCATATTTATTGTCTAATTTAGCATCCACATAATCATCTGAATAATATCTATTATAGTTTTCGTCATATTTTCCTTCGTCATATATTTTGCTAGGTAGAGGCTTTTCTGGAATATAATCAACCTCATCAAAAAAGTTTTTTATTATCTTTTCGACTACTTTTGTCTTATATACTGAATTATATTTTCTTGTTTTGCTCTGTATAAGTGCATTTACAATCACTCCTATAATTAAGTCGTAAAAAAGTATTGTTGCTATTACTATAAAAACATCTCTGACACTTCGAATTGCCTCACTAAATCTTAATGCAACTAATATATCAACTATAATAAGAACTACTAATATAACTATTTTTCTTTTTGTTTTTTCTTTTTTTGAATCTTCCCATATTTTCAATAATTCATTATCTTTTTTATTAGTTAGTTCATTATATAACTCTATAAATTCTTTTTTCATATTTCTACCTTATAATTTTATATTAATATTTTCTTTTTTGTATTCTTCAATTTGAAATAGTTCTGCTTTTTTAAATCCAAATACTGCCGCAATTATATTATTTGGAATGGATTCTATTTTTGTATTGTAATTTGTTACATCATTATTGTAAATTCTTCTTGCTGCTTGAAGTTGGCTCTCTACCTTGCTCAAGTTTTTTTGTAAATTCAAATATTGCTCACTCGCTTTAAGCTCAGGGTAATTTTCTGCAACAACTAAAATCTTATTAATATTATTATTAGGTTCTGTTGCCTTTTCCAAAAAGTCTAACAATTTTAAGTGGAACTTTGTCAACTATTTTTAACATTTCATAATTAATTGTCTATATATCAACATGACCTCCTTTTACTGCACTTATTATTCTACATTTTACCTTATATTCCTTTTCATTTTTTATGTTTAAATACCATAAATATGTTAATATTATTAAAATTGCTATATTATGTATTTTTAAAATTATTATAGACGTAATTATTGTAATTATTATAACTGTTACTTTAGATATATTATTTATTTTTTCATAAGCTAATTTTGTTCCATCTTTTATCATTATTATTTCTTTTACTATTCTTCCACCATCTAGTGGATATATTGGTAATAAATTAAATATTGCCAACATCAAATTTGCATATATTATTGTTTCTTTTTGTGCCACAATGTTTTCAGGCATAAAAAAAGCAATTATTGCAATAAATATATTAACCAGTGGCCCTGCAAACGCAATTGCTATTTTTTTTATACAAATTTCATTACCTTTTTGTATTTTAATATTATAATCCTGTATATTATTTTTAAATAATATTTGAAATCCTACTGGCGTTATTTTTATACTTTTTAATTTGAGTCCCAAACATATTCCACACACTAAGTGTCCTAATTCATGTACTAATGCTAATATCATCAATAAAGCATATATTTTAATTTGTTTAGTAAAATAAAATATAATTGCAAATAAAAAGATTTTTAGGTCAATTTTTACGCTCATTCTTCACTCCTTTTATAACTTTTAGTAAAATAAAACACAGATTACTTTAAAAATTTAGCACTAGAGCTGGATCAACTGTCCTTGTGCTTCTTCTTATTTCAAAGTGCAAATGTGGACCTGTAGTTTTTCCAGTATTTCCTGATAAAGCTATTTTTTGTCCTTTTTTAATTTTTGCACCTTTTTTCACTAAAATTTTACTGCAATGTGCATAAATAGTTGTTATATCCTTATTTACAATTTTTACATGAGTTCCATATTCTCCTTCATTTGATACTAATGTAACTTTACCTTCCATCGCCGCAACAACAGTAGTTCCTATAACCACTCCCAAATCTATACCATAATGATCTGCAGAAACAATTTTATCCTCTTCTCTTTTTCCATAGCTTGAAGTAACTTTTGCTTTTACTGGTAATTGCATTTTAAAATTCTTTTTTATGTATTCTGCATCGAGTTCCATTTGACTTTTTTTAGTTTTTTCATCAACTTGAGTATTTTCATTAGAGCTTGCCCCACCTATTCCTGTGGTTGTATTATTCTCTTGTTCATTTTGATTATTATTTTCTTTATTGTTTTTTTCGTCTTCTTTCTTGTTCTTTTCATTATCATCATTGTTTTGTTCATTGTTAGTATTTTCTAAATTGGTTTCTTCATTGTTCGTAAAAATTTTAAATTTATCTTTATTATTTTGCCAAAACTCATTTATATTTGAAGAAATTATCGTGAAATTAATGTCTGTATTTAAAAATTCTTTTGTTTTATTTATAATATTTTCAGAAAATAAATAATTTGCTTCTTTAATTAATGAAAAAATTAAGTAAATTAAAATGCATATTAATATTTGTATTGCCATCTTTCTATATAAAGAAAATTGCCTTTTTTCAGTTTTATCTCTAACCTGAGAACTAGGCATTCTAATATCACCATTATTTAATTTTCTACGGTAGTATATTTCCTCTGCTCTTCTTATTCTTTCTTCTTGTGATAATATTCTTTCCAAAAAAATACACCTCTTCCTTTGTAGTTTTATGTTTCATTTATATGTGAGGAAGAAATGTTTTATTCTTAAAATATAAAATTTATCAGTATGCTAATTGCCAGACTAACCACTAATGCTTGATTTATAGATTTTAGCTTTTTACATTTTTTATTTAATTTTTGTATTGATTGATTTTCTTTTTTATTTTTATTTTCAATTTTTGAAATATAATCTGCTATTAGCATTTGAGCTTCTTTAATTATATAATCTTTCGAGTTTTTTATTTTTGGTGTTTCCGAGCTGTTTTCTTTTTTATCTTTTGATGCAGGTTCTAATTTAGGTATTTTTTGGTTTTCCTTTAAAACCACTATTGCTTCTTCTATTAAATTAGACGGCAAATCTTTTATTACCACAATATTTTTCAAATCACCTGTATTCATTTTATCCTATCCTTTCTTATGTGTTTATATTTCAATTTTTTCCATTTTAGTTTTTTTTATACAGATAATTCAAAGACAATCTGAACAATTTTATAAGCAACTTTATTTGCTATTTGTTCTATTTGGTATATACTATAATTTGGCATATATTCTTTTGCACCAATTACAGTTTTTATATTTATATTTGCAGGAATATATATACTATGATTAAATGCTTTACCTATTTCCATACCACCTCTATTTACATAAGTATTTCCTATATCTTCCTTTCTTCCAATGGCAGAATCTATTAAAATTATTTGATTTTTATTTTCTATTTTTTTTAGAAAATATTCAACATTTTTTAAATGAATCGGATTTTCCATTGTTCCATAAACGTTTATATTCTCATTTTTATAAAAGACCTGCTTAAGTTTTTTACCTACTCTAGGGCCAAATGAATCTGATATTATTCTATTAGTTCCAATACATACAAAAGTATAGTCTATTTTTTTCATATTATATTTTTATTATTCTTTATCCAAAGAAATTACTATTTTTATATTCTTACTTTTTTGATATTTTTTTATAATATCTTCTGAAAAACCAGCAACTTCATTTGAAATAACTATTGTATCATAGTTATTCTTTATTAATTCTTTCATTTTTTTATCAGTCTGTTCTAAATCTGATAAATAAAAAACATCAAACCCTAAAGCTTCTGGTAGACGAAAACTCTTTTTATCTTGATCATATTTAATCCATGATATTTTCATTCTAATCACCATTACTTATTGTTTGATGTTTATTTTTAAATTATTCTATTTTCTTTTTATTTTTTTATTTTAACTTTCCTGCGGAGGATTTAATATAGCTTGAACATCTTCATCCTTTTTTAGCTCTTCTGATGCAATATATTCTTTTGCTCTTTTATCTTGTTTTATAGCTGCTAAGACAATTTCTTTATCTTGTCTTAATCTATTACTTGCATATTTTAATATTAACCCTTTGTTGGTTACCGCAGACAAAACAGCTTCTTTGTCATCTCTTATTTCTTTTGAAGCATAGTATAAAATTTGACCATCTATCTTTAACCCTGATAGCATTATTTCCCTATTAGCTCTTAATTTTTCACTTGCATAACATGCTGTCCATCCCACTCTAGATACAGATTCCATTACTATTTTTTCATTATTTTTTAACCTTTTACTTGCAAATTCTAAAGATATTGGGTTCTGTTTTACTGCTTCCATTACAACTTCTTCATCATCTTGTAATCTTGCAGATGCAAAGTCTAATAATTTTCCGTCTTTTTTTATCATATTTAAAACATATTCTTTATTGTCTGCTTGGTCCACATCAAATTCATCCATTTTTATTTCTCCATATTAATTATCTTTCCATAACCAATTCCATTTTCTTTCATAGTTTTTATAACACTCATTATATCTTTTGTATCTCCATTTTTTATTTGTACTATTTCAATATGTCCACCATTTGTTAAGCAGTGATATTGTGATTCTAATTTTATTTTATCTATTACAGAAATTTTATATCCTTCCGGTATATGAAAAGAGTTAGTATAACGATTTTTATCTGTTATACCCTTTAGTTTTCCATAAATAGCCTGATCTAATTTAATAAATTTATTTGATATTTCCTCTTTAGGCGTTGCAACTAGATTAAAATTCAAATTATACTTTTCAGAATATTCATCACATTTTTTTCTCATGAATTCTACAATTTTAATTCCTAGTTTTTGAGCATCTTTTGATTCTCCTTGATGTTCTCCTATTAAAGCTTTCAAGCATTCTGCTAATCCACTAAATCCTATATTTAAAATACCATGCTTTAGTGCTTTTCTCAAATTATCATTGTCTTTTAATCGTTCACTGTCTATCCAAACATTTTGTTCTAGTAAAAAAGGAAAATTATATATATTTTTTTTGCATTGTATTTCATATCTTTCTAACAATTGATCTTTTACTAAGTCCATTTTTTCTTCAAGTTCAAAAAAGAATCCTTTTAAATCTGTTTTATTATTTGAAATAGTTCCATGCTTTATTCCTAATCTTGGTAAATTTATTGTTGTTGCTGATAGAACTCCTCTACCAACAGATATTGCTTTATTAGAATCAACTACATTTTCTAGTATTCTATTACCTATTCCTGTATATGAAACTTCTGTATCATAGTCTCCTTGTTTATAATCATTTATATTAAATTCTGCATCTAAAAATGAAAAATTAATATTTTTTCTTTTTACCGTTACAGAACATGCCAATTCAAGCAAGTCATAATTTACATCTTTTTCATTATAGTTTGTACCTTTTTTTATTTTAAAAATTGCTACTGGAAAAGCACATTCTTCTCCATTTCCAAGTCCATTATTAATTGCTTTTAATATTGATTTAATTACCATTCTACCTTCTGGTGATGTATCTGTTCCAAAATTGATACATGAAAATGGTAACTTATTTCCTGCTCTTGAATGAATTGTATTTAAGTCATATATAAATGATTCCATTGCTTGATCTGTTAGTTTTTTAGTTTTTTCAATCGCTTTAGTATAAGCAATTTTAAACATTCTTTTAAGCTCTTGTGAATCTCTGCAATATTTATCAAATATATTTGAATCAAACTCAATAGTATTTATTTTATCAATTTCTCTTTCTATTCCATTTACAGCTATAAATTTATCAAAATCTGTTAACTCTAAATAATCGAAAGTCAATTGTTTTAACTGCTTTTTAAATGTTTTAAGAACTCCTGGTGCCATATAATAATCAAATGAAGGTATACTTTGTTCACCATATTGATCATTTTGATTTGCTTGTATTGCAACTGTTGCTAAATTCGAGTATGCAATTATTCCATTTGGCTCTTTTATATAATTATTTCCTATATAAAAACCATCATCATATAATTTACTTATATCAATTTGACATGAACTGGTAGTACCTGTTGGAATAAAGTTCATTCCATGAATATATATGTCTCCATTTTCATGTGCTTCTGAAAATTTCTTTTTCATTAAATATGTTATAGCAAACTGCCTTGAGATTGCACTTGCATATTGAAACATATTGCCCATAGTTGTTTCACTATCATTATTTTTTTCTCTTTTGTTTTCTTCTACATTAGCTGACTTAAGTCCTAAGTTTTCCAGTGCTTTTAGAAATTTATGTTGCTTTTTTTCATCAAAAAATAATTGCCTTGATTGTGCTCTTTTTTCACGATAGCTAGCAAAAGCACCATATACATCTTGGTATCCGTTATTTTTCAGTTCTTCTTCTATTAAATCTTGAATTTCTTCAATTTTTATTTTTTCTGAATCTATTTTTTGTATTCTTCCTAATACCTTACTGTATACTTTATTAACATCTGTCTCATTATATTTAGCTGTTTTAGAATCTTCATTTCCTACAATGTCTCCAAATCCTTTTTGAATAGCAAGTGCAATTTTTGCACCATCAAACTCAACCTTTTTTCCGTCTCTTTTTACAACTATTTTTTTAGCAACTTTTTCTGGAACTTCAATTAACATTATTGATCCTCCTCGCTTTGAGCTATGTTAATTATATATTCCATATAATTATTAGTCAATAGAGTTTTTGTTAAACAAAGCAGTCAAATTTTTTAAAAACACATTTTTGTACACTTATAATATATTTGTTTTTGTGTACACTATGTAATAGGTGATTGAAATGGAAAAATTAAAAATTTTAAACTTTTCTAAAAGGAATGATACTATTACTAGAACTATAAGAATAAGTGGAAAAACTTTTGATAAAATAAATGATCTTGCTGAAAAAAATAATATAAGTTTTAATAGCGTCATAAATCAAATTATTGAATTTGGTCTTGAAAATCTTGAAGAAGAATAAACAACAAGAAAGACATACTCTTTTTCTAAATTAGAGTATGTCCTATTATTTTTATGCACTTTTTAATTCAAGCCTTAATTTGTCGCTAATCATCGCTATAAATTCGCTATTGGTTGGCTTTCCTTTGGCTGCTGATACTGTGTAGCCAAATATGTTTTCAACTGCACTTTGCTCTCCTCTTCCCCATGCTACTTCTATTGCATGACGGATTGCTCTTTCTACTCTGCTTGGGGTGGTTTTATATTTACATGCAATTTCTGGATAAAGTTGTTTTGTAATTTGATTTATTACTTCGGTATCTTTAACTACCATCATTATTGCTTCTCTTAAATATTGATATCCTTTTATATGAGCTGGTACTCCAACTTCGTGAATGATATTAGTTACAAGTGCTTCTAAGTTTTCTTCGTTTTTCTTTTGATCTGGTGCAATGTCTATATATTGTGACTTTATTTCTCTAGTAACAAATCCACCTTTAAACTGAACAGGTTGATAATTTTTTAACTCCTTCATTCTTTTTATTAATACATTAATATCAAAAGGTTTTACAATGTAATATTGTGCTCCTAGTGATATTGCTTTTTGAGTTATTTTGTCTTGTCCTACTGCAGATAATATAATTGATAATGGTCTTTTTTCTAAATTAGTTTCTCCTAATTTTTCTAAGACTCCAAGTCCATCAAGATGTGGCATTATTATATCAAGTAGTAATATATCTGGCTTTAAATTTACTGCCATATCATAGGCTTCATTACCATCTCTAGCAATTCCAACAATCTGAATTTGTTCCTCTTTTTCTAAATAATTTGATAATGTCATAGTAAAGTCACTATTGTCATCTGCTACTAATACTGTAATTTTTTCATTCACTTCTATTTCCCCCTATTTTTAAATTTGTAAAATTTTTACATTTTTTTACTTTCATGATTATATTATGAATATAAAAATTTTGCAATAGGTTTTTGGAAAATTCTTCCATTTTTGTATTTTTTTAGTTATTATTCGTTATATATATTTCCTTTGTGACTTCTATGTTACTTATATTATATTGTTTTTTTATAGTTTCATTTACTATTTTTTCTTTTTGTGCGGTCGTAACCTGTATTTTACAAGTTATATTTTCTTCGTACTCAACGCTTGCTATTTTTATATCATTCTTTTGACAATAATACTGAAATTCTCCTAATTTGTTATATGATAAAGTTATTAAAATTTCTTCTCCACTTTGAATATCAACTATTTTGGCTTTTTCAAGTGCTTGTTTTGTAGCTTCAGTATATGCCCTTACAAGACCTCCAGTTCCTAACAGAATTCCTCCAAAGTATCTAGTTACTATTGCAAGACAATTTGCTAAATCTAATTTTGAAAGTAAGCCTAACATTGGCGCTCCTGCTGTTCCACTTGGTTCACCATCATCACTAAACTTTTCTACAACTGAATCTTGTACACAAATACGGTAAGCAAAACAACTATGTCTTGCGTCATTGTACTTTTTCTTTATTTCTTTTATTTTTTCTTCAGCTTGTTCTACTGATTCAACATAATATAAATTAGCAATAAATTTTGATCTTTTTTCTACAACTTCAGCCTCTGTGTTGCTTGTAATAGTTTTCATAAATTTCCTTTCCTTACATTCCAGCTGTATACCCTGTAGACCATGCAATTTGCAAATTAAATCCTCCAGTATATGCATCTACATCAATAATCTCTCCTGCAAAATATAGTCCATGTATTATTTTTGATTCCATTGTTTTAGGATTTATTTCTTTTACAGAAATTCCTCCAGAGGTTACAATTGCTTCATTAATTGGTCTAAATCCATTTATTTTTATTCTAAAATCTTGAAGTAACTTTACTAAATTTTTTCTTTCTTGTTTGGTTATAGAATTTACTTTTTTATTTTCATCTATTCCAGACATTCTAATTATAGGTTCTATTAGCTTTTTAGGTAATAATTCATTTAAACTATTTTTAAATTCCTTATTTTTTTGTGCTTCAAAATCCCTTAATATTCTATTTTCTAGTTTTTCTTCTGTAAGTGCTGGTTTTAAATTTATGCTTAATTCAATTTTTCCTTCTTTTAATAATTCCTCAACATTTTTATATCTTAGTAAGTGTGCTGATCCACTTAAAATTATTGGACCTGATACACCCCAATGTGTAAATAACATTTCTCCAAAATCATCATATATTATTTTATTTTTTTGTGTGTCTATCAATTTTATTGATACATTTATTAAGCTAAGTCCTTGTAATTCTTTGCATATTTCTAGTGATTCTCTTTGAGCTGTTAATGGTATTAGTGATGGCTTAATCTTAGTTATAGTATGTCCAAGTTCTTTTGCTAGTTCATACCCATCACCATTTGAACCTGTTACCGGATAACTCATACCACCGGTAGCTAAAATTACTTTATCAGCATTTATAGTTCTAACTTTTCCATCTATAACTGCCTGCACTCCTACAATTTTTTCATTCTCTGTTAAGATTTTCTCCACTTTTGCATTTGTTTCAATTTTTACATTTGACCTTTTTAATAACCTTACTAATACATTTAAAACATCTTTTGAGCTATCTGTAATTGGAAAAATTCTATGTCCTCTTTCTTCTTTTACTTTTAAACCCTCTTCTTCAAGCATTTTTATTATATCTTTATTTGTAAAATTATTAAAACTACTATACAAAAACATACCATTTCCTGGTACGTTTTGTATAAAATCCTCAATCGGAAGTGAACTTGTAATATTACATCTGCCTTTTCCAGTTATTAATAGTTTTTTTCCTAATGAATCCATTTTTTCTAAAAGTATAACACTATTTCCGAATATTACTTGCTTCAATAGCTGACATCATTCCTGCTGGTCCGCCACCTATTACAATCGTTTTCATCTTTTACCTCTTCTCATATATAGTTATTAATTTTCTAACATATAACTAACTGCTTTTAATACTCCAAGTTTTCCATATTCATAAGTAAGTCCACCTTGCATAAAGGCCATATATGGCTCTCTAATTGGTGCATCACATGATAATTCTATTGACGAACCTTGTGTAAATGCACCTGCTGCCATAATTACTTGATCTGTATAACCTGGCATATCCCATGGCTCAGGTATAGAGTTGCTATCTATTGGAGAACCTATTTGTATTCCCTGACAAAATTTTATAAGTTTTTGTTTGTCTCCAAAAGTAATTGTTTGCACAATATCTGTTCTTTTTTGGTCAAATTTTGGATTTGCAATATAACCTAAATTTTCTAATAATTTACTTGCAAACACTGCTGTTTTTAAACTACTTGCTACAACATGTGGAGCAAAAAATAAACCTTGTAATATTTGTTTATTCATTCCTAAAGTTGGTCCAACTTCTTTTCCTAAACCTGGTGCAGTTAATCTTTCAGCAGCTAATTCAACTAATTCTTTTTTTCCAGCTATGTATGCCCCATTTGGTGCAATTCCTCCACCTAAATTTTTTATTAAAGATCCAACTATTACATCTGCTCCCAAATCTGTTGGTTCTATTTTTTCTACTAGCTCTCCATAACAGTTATCAACCATTATTATAACTTTTTCATTTACTTCACGTATTGTTTTTATTACCTTTTGAATTTTATCTAATGTAATACTATCTCTTAACGAATATCCTCTAGAACGTTGAATTTCAATTAATTTTATATCATTTTTTGATACTCTTTCTTTTACTTTCTCATAGTCAAAGTCATTTTCAATCATATCAATCTGTTCATATTTTACTCCATAAGATTTTAATGAACTTGGATTATCTACAATACCTATAACTTCATCTAATGTATCATAAGGTTTTCCACTTATACTTAAAAATATATCATTTGGCCTTAAGAATGCAAATAGAGCAACTGTTAGTGCATGAGTCCCTGAAATAAATTGTCCTCTTACTAAACTATCTTCTGTATTCAAAACTTCTGCAAAAATTTTTTCAATTGTCTCTCTTCCAACATCAGAATATCCATATCCTGTTGTACTATTAAAGTGCATTTCTGATAGATTATATTTTTGAAATGCAGATAAAATTTTTAAGCTATTATATTCACATACTTCTTCTATTTTTTTAAATTGTTCTTTAACCTGTTCTTCTGTTTTATGTGCTAATTCAATTACTTCTTCATTTATTCCAAATTGTTTATACATTTTTTCTCCTTATACTTTATCACTAAATCTAGCATCTCCATACCATGCATTTACTCTATAATATTTTCCTATAAATTCTGGCATGTTCCATTTTAACTCATATATTGGTTCTTGTACTATATGTCCTTCTTGATCTATTACTCCCCATTTGCCATCTTTTTTTATTCCCGCAAATCCATATTTGTTAAAGTCTGTTACCACTTCATATTTATTTTGTACTTTTAAATTACCATTTTTATCAACAAATCCCCACTTGCCATTTACATTTTTAGCAAATAGATTGTTTTCTTTAAATAATTCTTGTGCTTTTAATATATTTCCATCTTTGTCAAGATATTTAAAATCATTTTCTGAAAATAATAATATATACTCTTTATCATCTTTTACTTCTTTTATAGTTGCATTACTCATTGTTGTTATTTTTTTCATATTTAGATTATATAGTTCTATTGATTTATTAGTTTCTGCTTGTAATATGTTTGTTTCATTAATTCTTGAAATACTATCATATTTAAGTTCTATAACAGATTTTCCATTAATATCTACAACACCATTTTTTGAGTCACGTGCTACTATAAAATAATCTCCTGGTAAATACTCCATATAATTATAATCATTATTTATAATTACATTTTCATTTGCATCTACGACTTTATAAATATTATTTTTATCAATTGTTATATAATAGTTAGAATTCTCTGTTTTTATTTTACTGTTTATATCTGTTTCTATTTTATTGCCTTGTAAATCAAATACTTCTATTACATTATCTTTTACAGCATTTATATATATTCCACCGGTATAAACACTTGAATATTCTGGATATAAAATTGTTTTTCCTTCTCTTGTAGTAGCTCCGTATTTTCCATTTCTTTGAATTATAAATACATCACTTAGTACATTATATTGTATATCTTCATATTCGTAGTTTACTATTTCCTTGTTATTTTTTAATAATCCTGCTTGTCCATCCTTAAATGCTATAAAGTATATATTTTTGTCATCGCTTATTTCTGTTACTCTTTCTAATTGTGTAAAAATAGGTTTTACAATTTTAGAACCTCTATAATTAATATATCCATATCTATATCCATCATCTGTTTTTTTGCTAACAATAAAGCCTGCTTTTTCATTATTTTGGTCCTCATTATAATAATTATCAGAGGTTACACTTTCATACTCACATTTAATAATAGTCTTTCCTTTCATGTTGATTATGCCTTCTTGTTCGTTTTGTTTTACTAAAAATGTTCCTTCTTTATAATTAATACTAGAAATCTCATCATAAATTGGTTTAGTTATTTCTTTTCCTTGTAAGTCAATTAACCCATATTTTTCATTTTCTTTATAAGTTAATACACTTCTTTCATAAGGTGTTGAGTTTATATTAGTAAAAATCGCAACTGCTTGTACATTATTATAATTTGATAGGATTTCTTCTTTCTTGCCATTATATACAACAGTAGCATACTCTTTTGTATCTTGATTGTATTCTTTTATACATATAAATATATCCTTAGATGGATTTGGAATTTGAACTGCTTCATAATCTGCATCAATTACAATATTACCACTTTTATCAATTACTCCATATTTACCATTTTGTTCCAAAATAAAATAATTATATTCACTAATTTCTTCTATTTTATAATGTAAGTTTAATTCATTCACAATTGCCATTATTCCAATTGCAAGTACAATTATTGTTAATACTGATATTATAATCCATCTAATTCTTTTGTTCATATTTTATACCTCTTAATTTTCTTTATTTTCATTTATTTCTTGTTTATTTTTACAAACTTTTACCCATCTGATTCTTTTGTCTTCATATTCTTGAATTTTATATGTCAATTTTTCATCTTCTATTACAGGATATTCTCCTTCTTCTGGAAGTCTACCCAACTTTTCTATTAAATACCCTGACAGTGTTTCATAGTCTCCTTCTGGAAGTTCTACATTAAGAATTTTCTTTAATTCATATAAACTTATGCTTCCATCAATTAGGTACGTGTTTTCATCTAATTTCTTATATTCAAACTCTATGTCATCATACTCATCAAATATATTGCCAACAAGTTCTTCTAAGATATCTTCCATTGTTAGCACTCCTGCTGTGCCACCATATTCATCAACTACAATTGCCATTTGCATTTTATTTGCTTGTAGTTCTTTAAATATTTCATCTATTGGTTTTGTTTCTGGAACAAAATATGCTTCCCTTATAATATCTGCTATTTTTATTTTTTTCCTCATACTGACTGATTTTAATATATCTTTTAAAAATAAAATTCCTTCAATATTGTCTATGCTATCTCTATAAACTGGTATTCTACTATATTTATACTCATCAATCTCATCTAAAATTTCGTATAAATCTTGTTCAATTTCAATTGCATACATATCTGTTCTATGTGTCATTATTTCAGATGCTATAATGTCATTAAACTCAAACACATTGTTTATTAATTCTTTTTCATTTTCTTCAATTGACCCTTTTTCTTCACCTTGGTCTACCATCATTTTTATTTCTTCTTCTGTAACAATTTCTTCCTCTTGTTCCCCTACTCCAAATATTTTTGAAACAATATTTGTTGCCCATGTTAACAATTTTACAAATGGTGCAGTTATTACAGATATTGCTTTTATTACCCCAATTGTTGCATAAGATATTTTTTCATAATACTTCATTGCTAATCTTTTAGGTACTAATTCTCCAAATACAAGTGTAAAGAATGATAAAATTATTGTTATTATAACAATTGATATGTTTTGCCATACATTTATACTAATAAATGGCATTAGTTCATTTAATTTTGGAGCCAACATTCCTGCAAAAGCGTCTGATGCAAATGCACTTGATAAAAAGCCAGCTAATGTAATTCCAATTTGAATAGTAGCTAAAAACTTGCTCGGATTCTTGAGCATTTTTTGAATTTGTTTTGCTTTTTTATTGCCCTCTTTAGCCTTTTTTTCAATTTTAGCATCATTTAATGAAATGAATGCGATTTCAGTAGCTGCAAAATATGCATTAAGCAAAATTAAAATAACCAAAAAAATTAATTGTGAAGCCATAAAAAACCCCTTCCAAATTGCTATATATTTCCCAAATAATTATATCTTCTCTATGTACTCCTGTCAATAAAATAGGTTATAATTTTTAACTGATTTTCCGCTTCATTTATTCATATTTTTAAAACCCTGTTTTAGGTAATTTTTTATTTCCGACTAATATTTCATTTTCTTCTTGTGGTGTTTCATTTGGTTTTTCATCTTGCTTTTCATAATTTTCAACTACTATAACTGTTTTTTGATTTAGTTTAATCTCTAACATTATTAATTCATCATACCCATAATAACCTTCTGGAGCTTTTATTTCCTCTAAATAGTATATTCCTGGTAACAAATGTTGTAGTTCAATTATTCCCTCATCATCTGTTATTAATTCAGAATATAATATTTGTTTATTTTCATCTAATAAATTAAATTTAGCATTTTTTAATGGAAGTTTTGTTTCTCCATCTTGTTTTTTTATTTCAATTTTGGTTTTATTTTCTTGGTAACTTTGTTTCAATGAAGTACCTGCTATTTCATATTCTCCAACTGTAACAGCATAATTTTGCCATTCTTTGTTTGGGCTTTTCCCATAAAAAATTGGCAATGTTTTTAATTCTGTTGTAGCTGTTATTGTAAATTCTCCCGCTTTATCTATATCTGCTATTGGAATTAAAATTTTAAATTTTTCTTTTTGAGTGAATTCAGTTCTTTCTTTATTGTAAACATCTGTGACTTTAATTCTTACATAATTGTCATTTTTTAAAGAAATTTTATAATTTTTAGTTACTGTTGGCGCATTAATAGAATATGTTTTACTTATATAATTTGAATCTATTGGATCAACTTCCCATATACTACTGTCTGGTTTTATATCTAGTGTTGCTACAGTTTTCGTTTCCTTAGAATTTCTTGCTGCTGTTATTATTTTATTTATTGCTTTAACTGTTCTTTTATTTGAATCTGAATTTGTATGTACAGAAAATTTGCTTAAATCATAATTATACATTGCATCATATACTGCCATTTTGGTAGCTGCATACGCTTCTTTCATACTATTACATCCTAATTCTTCTGGTGTCTTAAATGGATATCCATTTGTTATTGCTCTCCATATTTTTTGATTACTTAGCATTTCACTTATATCCACTGCATAACTAAAATCTATTTCTACTCCTCTTTTTCCTTTATCTAAACAATATACTGGATACTCTATTCCTTCTTTTTCATATACTTGTATTTCAACACCAATTCCTATTCCATCATAATTAAATAATACCACTTCTCCCTTTGAGTAGGGTTCTATAGTTTCTGCTATTGTTGCTGCCTTTATTTTATTTATATTAATTATTCCTCCAAAATTAGTTATACACACTAAAGTTATTATTAAAATCTTTATTATTTTACTACCTTTTTTCATATTAAATTCCTTTCTATATTTTATAACTTGCAACTTCTAATGCTTGAATACATCTTCTGTATTCTTCTCTATTTTCTTCACATGTAATTAAAGTAATTCTATTATCTTTAGTAGCTCCTAAATAACTCCAATCTGTATCTTTTATTACTTTATTAGTTTGTACTTTATAAACCTTCTTTCCATTTGTTGTTGTATAAATTATTTCATCTCCAATTTTCAAGTACTTTATTTTTTCAAAAAAATTACAATTATACCCTCTATTATGAGCAGCTAACCCAACATTTCCTATCCACTTTTCAGTCGTTTCAAAATGCCCTACTGCTTTTAATAAAATATTTGAAGATGTTCCTTCCATAATATGAACATCTAAATTTATTTTAGGAATTTGAATTCTCCACTTGATCTTTTGGTTTTCTTTAATTGTATTTCTTTGACTTTTACTCATTTGTGTATTATTTTTTTCTTTAATATTATTAACTTGTAAATTATTTTCTTTATCATCTTTAATGTTTATATATTCGTGGCTATTTATAGGTATTGTTTTAGAATAAATATAGTTTGAATAAAACTTATTTGTATTTAAATAAAAAATAGAATTTATGGTTGGAAATATTACTAAATTATAAATTAGCAATATTAATAAAGTTAATGATAACATTAACAGTTTCAGTTCTCTTATAGTATATGTAAACACATAATTTGCACCTGCCTTTATTGTTTTTGAAATTTATTAGAGATATAAAATTTCTTGAAATAAAATTTTTTTGAAAATCATGATTAAAAAATAAATTTTATATTTGCATTTTACCTTATAAATACTAATTTGTAAAGAATTTTCGTATGACAGTATTCGACAAAAAGTCTTTTTAGTTTCCTTTAAAGCCTTTTCCCCAAGTTTCTCTTGCATTACTTATTACTATAAATGCTTTTGGATCAATCTTAGTTGCTATTTGTTTCAGTTTTGCGACTTCATTTCTTGAACACACACATAAAAGCATTGTTTTTTCCTCATTTGTGTACATTCCTTTTGAATATATTCCTGTACTTCCCCTTTTTAGTTTGTTATCAATTTCTTTTGAAATCTCATCATATTTTTGTGAAATAATATACACCATTTTAGTGAAATTTACTCCTTCAAAAACAATATCTATCATTTTACCCATTAAATAGATGCTAATGGCTGAGTATAATCCTATTTCTATTTTTTTAAAAAATAATACATTTAGTCCAATTATTATTACATCAACTGCAACAATAATATTACTTGTTCTAATATATGGTTTATATGCTTTTGCAATACATGTTATTAAGTCTGTTCCTCCTGTAGACGCATTTGCTTTTAAAACCAATGCTAATCCAAATCCGATAAAAATTCCACCATATATACATGCTAAAAACCTGTCATTTGTAAGTGGTGGTACTTTTTCAAATATATCTATAAATATAGAAAGTAATGTAGTTCCTAAAATTGATTTTATTATTAATTTTTTTCCAATTTTAAAAAACGCCCATATAAAAAAAGGAACATTTAAAGCAAAGATAACTGTTCCTAATGGTAACTTAAATAAATAGTAAAATATTGTAGCAATACCTGTAAATCCTCCAGAAGATAATTGGTTTGGTAATAAAAACAAAGCTGTACCAATTGCCATTATTATACAACCTATTGTTAAACATATTATTTCTTTAAAATTCTCTCTTATTTTTAAGATATTTTTGGTTTTGACATAATTCATAAAATCACCTATTACTACTAATTATTAGCAATAATAAGTGATTTTATACTTTAGTTTTTATTTTTTAACTCTTCTAGAATATCTTCATAAGTCTTATCAATTTTTATTTCGAATTTGCCTTTTTTTATATTTTCATCTGGTTTTACAACTACATCAACATCATAAAGTTCTTTTAATTTTAGGACATTTTCTTTTTTATGACCTATAATATTGTTTATATTATCTGGATTTGCAGTAATTGTTACTTGCATGACTTTTATATTGATTTGCTTTATTTTTTGTACAATCTCATCATACCACATTCTTGATTCTACTAATTGTCTAAATGCTGGATGATATGGACCTGCAATTACCTGACTACCTTTTTCTGTTGGGTCTGTAATTTCTTCTGTATTTTGAAGTCCAATTCTTATTACTTCTATTTTAGCTTTATTAAATAGCTTCATTATTTCTTCTGAACGCTCTACTGCTTGTTCTACAGTTAATGGCAAATAATCCCCTGATTCATATTCTTTAGCTAATGGAGTGTTTTTTATTACAAGTACAGGATAAATTCTCACAATTTTAGGTTTAAGTTTTATCAACGCTTTTGCTGTATTAATCTCATCTAGTTTTGTACTTTCTGGTAGTCCAATCATCATTTGATGTCCTAGTATAAATCCATAAAATCTAATAAGTTTAGATGCTTTTTTTACATCTTCAAAAGTATGTCCTCTTTGACATCTTGCCAAAATGTAATCATTAGCGGATTGTACTCCTAATTCTATTGTTTGTACATGATATTTTTTTAATCTTTTTAATATTAGTTTATCTATATAGTCTGGTCTTGTAGATATTCTAATGCTTTTTACTTTTCCTTGTCTAATGAATTCATTTGCAGCTTCTAACAATTCAATTTGCTTTTTTTCTTCTATTGCTGTAAAACTCCCACCATAAAATGCTACCTCTACATATTTTAAGTCATCCTTAAAGTTTTTTAAGTAAAATTCTATTGTCTCTTTTACATCTTTTGCAGTCACCTGTTTTGTTTGTCCACTGATTTCCCTTTGATTGCAAAATGAGCATTGATGAGGACATCCTAAATGTGGTACAAATATTGGTATAATATATTCTTTTTTCATCTTTTCCTCCTTGCCAATTTTGTAACATAAATTAAATGACCTTTATTAATTATTCTTTTGTATTTTTTTCAATCTGAAGTAGTGCTTTTTCAGCTGCTTTCATTTCTGCTTGTTTTTTTGTTTTTCCTTCTCCTACAGCAAGTGGTTGATCTTCACAATATACTTCAACAACAAATGTTTTATCATGATCTGGTCCACTTGTTTTAAGTACTTTATAGCTAATATGAACTGTTCCATTTTCTTGCAATTTTTCTTGAAGCACAGTCTTGTGGTCTTTCATGCCAACATTTTTACTTGAAAATTTTACTGCTTCTTTTAAATTAGTTATTATAAATTTTTCTGCTTCTTCTAATCCTCCATCAAAGTATATTGCCGCAATAACCGCTTCAACACTATCGGCTAAAATAGCTGGTTTTGTATATCCATGACTTACTGCTTCACTTTTTCCTAAGTATAAGAAATCACTAAAATGATGTCTTTGTGCTACTAAATATAAGCTATCTTCGCATACCACCTCTGCCCTCACTTTAGTCATTTCTCCTTCTTTTAATTGTGGGTAATTATTGTATATATATTTACTTGATAAAAATTCTAAAATGCTATCTCCTAAGAACTCTAATTTTTCATTGCTTTCTACATGATGTTCATACGCATAAGATGTATGTGTTAAAGCATTTTTTAGTAATTTTTTATCTTTAAATGTATATCCAATGCTTTTTTCTAATTCTTCCATATTTTTCTTCTTTCTGAAGGTATAATTTAAATGTTTTTCCTTCCTATTTATTATACATTATTTTGCATAAAATGCAAATGAAATTTAACTAATTAACATTGTTTTCATTACTGCCAAATAAAAAATACAAAATATTCACATTTTTTTCACAAATGTGTTGTATGATATCTATAGTTTAAGATAAAATATATTTATACAAATTTTGGAGGTAATTTTCAATGAGTGAAGAAAACAATAGTCAAGAATTTAAAAGTGTAAGTCCAACAACAACAGAAGCTAATTACAAAGCATTTAATGGTTCGGACAGGAAAAAAAAATCAAATGGAGCAGGTTTTGGAAAAGTAGTTATTTTACCTTTTGTATGTGGTGTACTTGGTGCAACAATTACACTTGGTGCATGTATAAATGTTCCAAGCATTAAACAAGCATTTTTAGAAAAATTGGTTATCACCGATTCATCTAATACTACAAATGATTCAAATGAAAATAGTTCTAATTTTAATACACAACTTATATCTCTACAAGGTTACTCAGACACAGCTATTGGAGTTGCAAAAAAGGTTCAACCATCTATAGTTGCTATTAGTGTTGAATATTCTGTTAATTCAATTTTTAACCGTTCTTCTGGAACAGTAACAGCCAAAGGATCTGGAATTATTATAAGCGAAGATGGATATATTTTAACAAATAACCATGTTGTAAATTCTACAACTTCAAGTTCTAATTCCTTTTATGAAATCGAAAAAGCAAATAAAGTTACTGTAAAATTATATAATGATGATACTGAATATACAGGGAAAATTATAGGTACAGATTCACAAACTGACTTAGCAGTTATTAAAATCGATAAAGATGGCTTAACTGTTGCAGAACTTGGTGATTCTAGTTCAGTACAAGTTGGTGAATTTGCAATGGCTATTGGTAGCCCTTTAGGATTAGATAATAGTGTAACTGCTGGTATTATTAGTGCTGTTAATAGAGATGTTACTGATAGTGATGGAAATAAATACACAGCAATTCAAACAGATGCTGCAATAAATTCTGGTAATAGTGGTGGCGCATTAGTTAATAGTAAAGGGCAAGTAATTGGTGTGAATACTTTAAAACTTTCTGGTACTGGAGTAGAAGGAGTCGGATTTGCCATTCCAATTAATTCTACAAAAAGTATATATGAACAACTTATTCAGTATAGCAAAGTAAAAAGACCTTATATTGGAATTGGTGGAATTGACTTAGATGAAAATACAGCTAAAGCTAATAACTTAGTAGTTGGTGTCTATATAAAAACTATAGAAGACTTTTCAGCTGGTGAAAAAGCTGGATTAAAAGTTGGAGACGTTATAATTGAAGCTGATGGAACTAAAATTACTACAATGGATGAATTAAATGATATAAAAAATAAAAAACAAATTGGAGATACGATAACTCTTAAAATTTATCGTGATGGAAAAGAAAAGAGTGTAACAATCACTTTACAAGAACGCCCATAATTTCTTAAACATTTACGGATACAGCCATTTGAATATTGGCTGTATTTATTTTTATACTTCAATAGTCAAATTTTATAAAGTCAATAGCTAAAAATCAAAGAAAAAATGAGTAATTCAAAGAAATAGAGAGTAAATGAGTAGTATTCTCAGAATAAAGGATTGCCAATTTTACATACTTAACTCAAAAATGGTATTTATAAGTATAACTTGTTTGAAATTGTGCACAATATGTAGTATAATAGAAGATGTCGTGCAAAGAAAAAAGCTAAAAAAGGAGTGTGAAATTTATTTTAAACAAGCAAATTAAATACTGCACAAAAGAATGGTTTAAACTAATTAACTTAGTAGCAATTGCTTTATTTATTATCATGACAGTTATTTTTATGAAATACAAACTAGTATGTAGTGTTAGTATTTCAGGTGAACATATAGGATATGTTCAAAATAAAGAATTAGTTGAAGAAAAAGTAAATGATATGTTAGCATTAGAAGGAAAAAACAATATAGCATTTGTTGATTGTATAGTTCCAGAATATAATTTAACTTTCATTAATAATAATATAGACGTAAATGACAACTCTGTTTTAGCAAAAATTGAAGAAAACACAAAAATGACATACAAATATTATGCTGTAACTTTAAACGGTAAACAGAAATCAGTTGTAGATTCATTAGAAGAGGCCGAAAAATTAGTTACTGGTATGAAAGAAAAGTATGAAGATAATGTAAAATTTACAATTGGTATAAACGAAATTTATACCCAAAACATAGACGAATATAATGTAATAGATATCAAAGTAGCTAAACAAGCTGTTTCAAAAGAGTTGAAGAAAATTGAAAATGCTTCAGTTCATGGTGTTTACTTATCTCAAAAGCCTATTACTGGTGTTATTACATCACGTTTTGGTAGTAGAGAAAGTATTCGTAGTTACCCCCATAACGGACTAGATATCGCAGCACCTTATGGTACATCTATAAAGTCTGCATCTAAGGGAAAAGTTATATTTTCTGGAGATAAAGGAAGTTATGGTAACTTGATTATCGTTGATTGTGGTAATGGCGTACAAATTTATTATGGTCACTGTAGTAAATTATATGCAAAAGTTGGAGACAAAGTTAACGCTGGTGATATAATCGCTGCCGTTGGTTCAACTGGTAATTCAACTGGTAACCACTTACACTTTGAGATTAAGGTAAATGGGGTTAGTGTAAATCCACAAAACTATATTTATAAATAGAAATGTGCCATTAGTGGCAGAGAATTTTGACACGAAATAAATAGGGAGCTTATTAAAAAAGCTCCCTATTATGATATTCGTAAATAGGTTTTTGTGCCAAAATTCTCCGTCCCCAATGGCACATTTTTATTTTGCAGATTAATCACTTTAAATTCACACAAAGGACAAATTCTATTGTTATATTATGTATGTAGTCAATAATTAGTTACTCCGTTATTGACTACAGATTAGTAAAACATCCCCTTTTATTTTCAAAAGTAGCCACATGAAAGTGGCTACTTTTTTTTATCTTCCGCCCATTCCGGCCTCCGCCACCTCCGGCCTCCGCCACCTCCAGAGAAGCCTCCTCCAAAGCCTCCTCCTGATGAGAAGTTACTTCCATCATAACCACTTCTAGCAGCTTCTGCACTCATTCCTCCCATATATACTCTGTTTACTGATGTATTAAGTGTATTTATGAATGAGTTGTTTAGTGAGCTATGATATAGCATATGTATATATGAATAATTATCCACATCACTATTTTGTAATTCTGGATATTTAATTTTTAGCTGTTTTAATACTTTGTCTGCAATTCCAAAGGCTGTTGCAAATACCAAGTATTTTTCCCATAGTTTTAAATCTGGAACTTCTCTTTCGTTTAATAAAGAAAAGTCTTCCATATATTTTTTAAGTCCTACCCATTTTGCCTTTTCTTCTAATCCTTTATCTGTTAGTTCATTTACTTTTTTAGCCATACTGAAATGTGGTATAGAATTAAGTATTAAAAGGATTGCTGGTATTGTTAGCCATGGGAAAAGTGGTATTGTAACAATTACTCCAGTTATTCCAAATGTAACATATAATATTGCTTTAGTAGTAGACTGATTAACTTTCTTTTCATTTTCATTTGAGTAATTTTTTAATACTATTTGATGTGATTTTACTTCAACTTCTATTGCTTCTATTTTTTTCATAAAAATTTCACATTTATCTTTTGCATATTTTTCAAATTCTTTCATTGTAAAAGTAGCAATTTCACCAACTTTATTTGTTTTTCTTGTAACATCCTTAAGCATACTTAATACTGTAACTTCATCCTTTGTTAATGTTTCTAATTGTTCTGTATTATTCAAAATATTTATTCTTACTTGTGGTTTTGCCTTTGTTTTATCTTCTGAAAATGCTATATATTTTTTTAATGATAATTGTAATAAAGTTGCTGATAATATTTTCGATATATTTTTTCTAAAACTTCCATTTCTATGGTAATATAAATATGCTGCATCTCCTGCAGATGCCTCTTTGTTTGGAATATCTCTAAAATAGTCTAGTTTAGGCATTTTTCTTTTTTCCGTTTGTCTTGCTTTAATTCCATTTTTTATTAGATTGTATATTAAAAATATAGTTAGTGCAATTGTTGCTATAATATAAGCTACAGCTATAATTTTTTCAATACGTTTTGATCTTTCTATATCTTTTATATATTTTTCTCTTTCTCTATTTGCTTGATCAGCCCAACTTTGTTCTTCTGCTAAAATTTCTGAAAATTTTGATTTATCAACTCTTTTATTTTTTGAGAATAAGTCTTCTAAAACTGCTATTCTAGCTTCTACCATTACTCCTGTATCTAAATAGTCAACATCTAAATACACCTTATCTTCACTTACTGTAATATTGCCATTATATGGACCATGAGCCCAACCTCTTATATTATTCTTTTCTGCTACTGCTTTTGGTAATTTAATTGTTCCTGTTAGTTTTGTTACAGGTATTTCATTGTCTGTACCAACCAATTGCCAATATAACTCTGAGCAGTCTGCATAAGTTTTTATTACATCTACTACCTTGTATTTAACTTGATAATTTCTTGTTTCCGTTCCATTTACTGAAACTCCCCAAGCAATTTCAAATTTATTGCCACTAATTGGTAATCCATAATAACAATTTTTAGTAACATGATACATTTCTTTATCAATTTGAGTTAACTTTTGTTTATTTCCAGAACTAACTCTATAAACTTCTACATTTGTTATTTTTTTAAATTTAGAACTATCTAAATAGAAATCTTTAAACATTGTATTAGTATCAGTAATTTTTGCATTCCAATTTTCAACTACATCCATACTTCCATCTTCATTTAGTTGAATTTCGAAATCTAACTTATTTAGCTTAATACTCCCTGCCTTTACTTGATTTCCAATTAAAAGGCTGAAAAAAAACACTAATAACATTATTAACATTTTAGTTAGATAGTGATACCTTTTCATTATATATCCCCTTTCTCATATTTTACTATTTACATTTTATATAATATATTTATAAATATCAATATTTTTTATACAAAAAATAGAGTGCCAAAACTGACACTCTACCGGAGTTAGAACATTCGCAAAAAGAAATCTTTCATATAGTATCGAATGTGCTCCACCAGTGCTTCCTCAGTGTCATACTCCATAAGACATTTGACACTTTCCATTTCAATAATTGCATTATCAATATTACTTCTGTTTGCATTATAATTTTTCTTAGACAACTTAGCTTTTTCTTTCAGATGTTGATGAGGCATATAGGTTTCAAAGCCGTTGGCTTCAAATTGTTTGCCAATTCTCTCAATCCGCTTCCTTTGAGAGTCTGTTCTGCTCATACGTGTCAACTCTCAAGTTCTATACGCTTGCACGTTTTACTAATATTCCTTTATTTTCGAACTTTGAATCAGTCTTGTCAAACATCTTCTGCAATTCAATTATTATTAATGGTAATATAGATATTCCAAATGTATATAACCATTGTGTTTGTGTTAATGGTACAAGTTTAAATATTTCTGCCACTGATGGAATCACAACCACAACAACTTGTAATATAGCACCTAAGATAAATGCTCCCATTAAATATTTATTTTCAAATAATCCAACTTTAAATATAGACTCATCACTTTTTATATTAAAACTGTGTATTAGTTCTAATAATCCTAAGCTCACAAAAGCCATTGTTCTTGCAACTTCTATTCCATATAAATAATTTCCTAAACTAAATGCCACTAATGTTAAAGCACCTAACATTATTCCCTCTGCAATTATTTTTTGCCATAATCCGTCTGCAAAAATTCCCTTTTTATTATCTCTAGGTTTTTTATTCATTATATCCGCTTCTGGCTTTTCTAGTCCCAAAGCAATTGCTGGGAGTGAATCAGTTACTAAGTTTATCCACAATAGTTGAATAGCTAAAAGTGGAGATTTTAAACCTAATAACAATCCCAAAAATATTGTAACAATTTCTCCTATATTTGTTGCAATTAAAAAATGTACAGCCTTTTTTATATTATCAAATATATTTCTTCCTTGTTTAACAGCTTCAACAATTGTAACAAAATTATCATCTGTCAAGACCATGTCTGCTGCATTTTTAGCAACATCTGTGCCATTTTTTCCCATTGCAATTCCAATATCAGCATTTTTTAATGCTGGTGCGTCGTTTACACCATCTCCTGTCATTGCTACCACCGCACCTGTTGACTGATATGCTTTAACTATTCTAACTTTATGTTCTGGTGTTACTCTTGCAAAAACAGAATAATTCATAATGTTTTTTTGTAATATGCTTTGCGGTATTTTATCTAGTTCTTCACCTGTAATTGCTAAATCACTGCCTCTTAATATGCCTAAATCTTTTGCAATTGCTTTTGCTGTTATTATATGATCTCCTGTAATCATTACAGTTTTTATTCCAGCTTTTTTACAGGTTGTAACAGCTTCTTTTACTCCTTCTCTTGGTGGATCTATCATTCCTATTAGTCCAATAAAAATCAGATTTTTTTCTATATTCTCACTATCTATCTTGCTTGGCAGACTTGGTATATCTAAATATGCTATTGCTAATACTCTTAAGGCCTCATCTGCCATTTTATTATTTTGATTTTCTATCAATTTAGTTTTTGAATAATCTAATGTGGTTACATTTCCATTTTCATATACTTTGTTACATCTTTTTAATAATATATCTGGTGCACCTTTTGTTATAACTCTATATCCAGTTGGTATTTTATGAATTGTTGTCATCATTTTTCTACTTGAGTCAAATGGAATATCTTTTACGCGTTTCATTACATTATATAACTCAATTTTGTTTTGTCCTTCATCTAAAGCTTTGTTAACTATTGCCTTTTCAGTTGGTTCTCCTGTTAGTTCTATTTTTCCATTTTCTCTTGATATTTCCACATCTGTGCACATTGTAGTCATACCAATTAACCATTTTATATATTCTTTATCATTAGTTTCTCCATTTATATTTGCTATTTTAGTAACTTGCATTTTATTTTGTGTTAGAGTTCCTGTTTTATCTGAGCATATAACACTACTACTGCCTAATGTTTCAACTGCTGGTAACTTTCTAATTATGCTATTTTTCTTTGCCATTTTTGTTACACCAATTGATAACATAATTGTTACTATTGCTGGTAGCCCCTCTGGTATTGCTGCTACTGCTAAGCCTACTGAAGTCATAAACATTTCTATCGGTTCAATTTTCTTTAAAAGTCCAATTACAAATATTAATAAACAAATACCTAAACATGCTATTCCTAAAGACTTTCCCACTTCTCCTAATTTCTTTTGAATTGGTGTTTCAGGTGCTTCATTTGTAATAATCATCTTAGCAATTTTACCTACTTTTGTATTCATTCCTGTTTCTGTTACAATTGCCTCTCCATGGCCGTTGACTACTATTGTAGTTGAAAATGCCATATTTACCATGTCTCCTAATGCTGTTTTTTCTTTTAGCATGCAATTGGCGTCTTTTAAAACTGGTACAGTTTCACCTGTTAAACTAGATTCCTCTATTTTTAAGTTAGAACTTGAAATTAATCTACAATCTGCTGGTACATAATTTCCCGCTTCTAGTAGTACAATATCTCCTGGAACTATTTGCTCACTTTTTATAGTGCATATTTTACCATCTCTTTTTACTTTACAAGTAGGTGCAGTCATTTTCTTAAGCGCTTCTAATGATTTTTCCGCCTTTGCCTCTTGCACTAATCCCATAATAGCATTAAATACTACAATTGCAATTATTATAATTGAATCAAAATAATCATTACTTCCTTCTAGTTTTGCTACTACTGCTGAAATAATTGAGGCAATTATTAATATAATTATCATAAAATCATTAAATTGTTTTACGAATTTTATAATTATACTCTCTTTTTTCTTTTCTTCTAGCTTATTCAGTCCAAATTTATTTTGCTTGTCCTCTACTTGTTTTTCGTTTAAACCAAACTCAATATTAGTTTGCATTTGCCTTTCTACTTCTTTCGTAGATAATGTGTACCACATAATTATCCTCCTTTGTTTTAAGTTAGTTAATTATATGATGCTTGTACTTGGTTTATGTAAAAAATACAAATTTTAAAAATTTCTATACAGTGCAAACTGCTAGAAATTCTAATAAATCGCGTATTTGTCTTCTACAAAAAAATAAATGCAAACACTTTTGTATTTACATTTATTCCTATAATTTTATTTACAGTCTTCTACTTTTTCTATGTTTTCTTCTAATAGCTCTGGCTTTTTTAGGTATTTGTTAAATAACTTTACAGAGTTTGCAAAATAGTATCCGTCACAAATTCTTTCGTCACATACAAATGCAAGTGATATACATTTTTCTTCCTTAAAAGTATCATCATCATATATGTAGCTTTTTTTCTTTTTTCCCATTGCTAAAAATATTCCTGTAGTTCCAAAGTCATATAAATGGTGATATATTGCATCTATTCCAAGTGAAGCCACATTTGTTAAAAATGCACTTGTATGGAATGGACTTGCCTTTATAATAGCCTTTGGTAAAATTCCATGCTTATCTAAAAACATTATTGTGCTTACTGCAAATTTCAAAACAAAATTTGGTATTATCGATAAAGTTCTGGCTAACGCATCTGTATCATTATTTTTTTCAACATTTTTGTTTTCATTAATAACACTTCCTAATTTTTCTTTTATTTCAAAAATGTTTTCTTTACCTGTAAATGGTAATTTTATTGTAGTTTCTATTCCATCATCAGTTAAATTCTTTTTTATAGCTAATGATATAAATATCTCATTTCTTGCATAAGTTCTACCATTCATTACAAATCTATTAAGCCTTGGTCTCTGAGCCATAAGCCTTACTAATGCTGAATATACTATGTCCATATATGAAATTTTAATGTTTTCTTCAGCTTTTTTATCAATATAATTATCAATTTCTTTTATAGGCATATCATAAGTATAATAAACTTGTGAATCACTTCTTGTTCTCATTACCTGCGGAATAATCTTAAAAAACGGCGGAATATTTTTTATCTTTCTTCCATCTGATCTATATCCAAACATAAACATCCTCCCTATTTTCATTTATTATTATATAATGTATTTAGACAAATTTCAACAAAATTTTTTGCCTTACTTTTGTATTTATATTTGTATTGCATTTTGTTATATTTTGATATAAAATATTATCAAATTTATATGACTAGGAGCACTTATGAAACGTTATTTATTAAAAGATTATATTGATATTTTAAAAAAAGAAAACTTAGTAGAAAATGTTTGCTTATGTGATAACATATTAAATACTTCAATTGAAAAATTAGAACATAATTCAAAAGAAGTTGCTAATAACACTTTATATATTTGTAAAGGTTTAAACTATAAACCTGAATATTTAAATGAAGCAATTGTAAATGGTGCTACTGCATATATTGCAGAACCTGAAAATGTAACAAACCCAAATTTTCCACATATTGTTGTAAATGATATAAGAAAAGCTTTAGCTGCTGTTTCTTGTATGTATTATGATTTTCCAGCTGACAAAATAAATATGATTGGTCTTACTGGTACAAAAGGAAAGTCAACAACTGCTTATTACATAAAAAGTATTTTAGATGATTACATGAAAGAACACAATTTACCAGATACTGCAATAGTTTCTTCTATTGATACCTATGATGGTAAAGAATGTAAAGAATCATTAATTACCAGCCCAGAATCTATTGATTTGCAAGAACACATTGCAAATGCTGTTGATTGTAAAATGCAAAATTTAGTTATGGAAGTTAGTAGCCAAGCTTTAAAACTAGATAGAGTTCATGATGTTTTATATAAAGTTGGTGTATTTTTAAATATTTCAGAAGACCATATTAGTACAATTGAACATCCTAATTTTGAAGACTATTTTGCTTATAAATTAAAGTTTTTTGCCCAAGTTGAAAACGCTTGTGTAAATTTAGACTCAGACTATATTGACCGTATTTTAGAAAATGCACAAAAATCTAAAAAGATTATTACATTTAGCACTAAAAATGAAAAAGCTGATGTATTTGCTTATGATATTAAAAAATTAACTCACACATCAATTTCTTTTAGAGTTAAAACAGCTAAATTTGATGAAGAGATATTACTAACAATGCCTGGATTATTTAATGTAGAAAATGCTTTAGCTGCAATTGCTACTGCAATGGTTTTAGACATTCCATTTAAAAACATTTATAATGGTCTAAAAGTAGCTAGAGCCAGTGGTAGAATGGAAGCACATGTTAGCAAAGATGGAAATATTATTGTTATTGTTGACTATGCTCATAATAAATTAAGTTTCCAAAAATTATATGAATCTACAAAACAAGAATATCCTGATAAAAATATAATTACAGTATTTGGTTGCCCTGGTGGAAAAGCTCAACTTCGTAGAAGGGATTTAGGTACTCTTTCTGGTATTCATTCAAAAGTTAGTTACTTAACAGCTGAAGATCCTGGTCCAGAAGAAACAGTTGATATTTGCAAAGAAATTGCTGAGTATGTTGCTAAAGAACATGGAAATTACAAAATTATTGAAGACCGTGGAGAAGCTATAAAAGAAGCTATTTTAGATAATCCAAATAGTGTTGTTTTAATTACTGGAAAGGGTAATGAAACAAGACAAAAATATGGCAAAAAATATTTACCTTGTTTGACAGATACTCAATATGCATTAGAAGCATTAGAAGAATACGATAAAAAAATAGGATAATGCCTAAAAATAAAATGGTACCTATAAAATAGACAGTATAAAAAGAGTGATTTTTATACAATGGC
>ERZ857840.70-NODE-70-length-173990-cov-18.383718_pt1 | contig 173990 bp, 131 predicted proteins | sample MGYA00519760_ERZ857840 | MGnify/ENA primary metagenome ERZ857840 (study PRJEB31778, sample SAMEA3449371) | human gut metagenome | biome: human gut; feature: human-associated habitat; material: faeces | place: United Kingdom | collected 2010/2012 ... | reverse complement strand
CCACGACCCCCTGCTCCCAAAGCAGGTGCGCTAACCGGACTGCGCTACACCCCGAGTGCCTTATTTTTTAAAAGCGAGTGCAAAGGTAGAAACTATTTTGTAATAAACAAAGAAATATGAAGTTTTTTTAGAAAAAATATTTTCCATAAGTTCTAAAATCCTGTAAAACAATAGTGTTACTCGTAGTTGCTCCGTGCTAACTCCGTACCAAGTCCGTATCTGCTCCGTATCAGGTCCGTATCTATAGAGTACGGAGATACTACGGAGCAGATACGGACTTGGTACGGAGTTGGTATATAGTTGATATGCCTCCAACTTGTGAATGGCATCCTACTAGCTAACAGAATAAAAAGATGAAATAATATCTGGCAAAACAATATATTTCGTTTAACTTTATCCCCGCAAACAATTAGTACATCTCAACGTTACATTATAAAATAAAAGACATCATGAAAAAACAAATTTTCAGCATGGCTGTCATGGCAGTAATATTTGCCGCTTGTGGCGGTGGAACAAAAACTCCTGTCACAGTGGTAGGTTCTTGGGTAATGCCCATTAACGGGCAACCTGGAGAAGTGCAAGGAATCAAACTGGAAGAGAATGGAGAAGCATCTTCCATTAATATGCACACTTTGATATACAAAGAATGGGAACAACAAGGTGACCAGCTTTATCTGACAGTAAAAAGTATCGGTAATGAGATAGAGATTGAAGGTGTGGATACACTGAAGATTGACAAGCTAACGCCGGATTCGTTAGTGTTAAGTTCCAATTATGGATATACTCTGGAGTATGTAAGGCAGAAATAATACAAACTGCAATATATAAATCCCTGACGACTTTAAAGTATTAAATATCGTCAGGGATTTCTTCCTAACCTAACCAATCAATTTACCTTGAACGTATTTCTCTACGCATAAATATGATATAAGAGAGTGCAAAACAGAGAATTGTAACTGCAATCAATCCTGTTAGCTGTGGCCATATAACCAGCAAACTCTGTCCCAATGGGAGAGGGCTGGGTATTGCCCCTTGAACCTGCTCCATCATTAACGGTCCCAAGCTTCGAAGTGATGGCATCAGCAATACAGAAGTTGCCTGATTGAATAATTCGCACGGATTCAATGACATTATGCCCCAAACTATTTTTTGATAACCGACAACATAATAAGGCGGCATCATATCAGAAGGCATGAACATCTTAGCAACCCAATTGACAATCATCGTATAAAATACACTGAAAAACAACCATATCGCCAGAGAAGCCAAAGCTGAAGTAGCCGTCTGCCGGAAGCAGAGCGAGAACAGTATCGCCATATTCAACCAAAGACCTACATAGAAAACACTTAGGATCAAAAAGGAAATGATACGGGCAAATTCTTCCGGTGTAGGTGGAATACCGATGGCTATCAGCCCGGCTCCCATTACCAAAAAACCTAATACAAACAGCATAATTGTAATCACAATCAGTGCAGCAACAAATTTGGCATTGATTATACAATCACGGTGTATCGGTTGTGATAATATACGGCATAATGTCCCTTTGTTCAGTTCCGAATTCATGGCATCAAATCCTAAGGCAATACCTAACAGCGGCCCTAAAAAGTTGATGAACAAAACAAAAGAAGGCAATGTGCCATCGGATACGGTAAACAATTTCAAGAAGAAAAAAGTATCTTCCACATCACCTGATTTGACAGCCTCATGCATACTGGTGAGTGATGTATACAAGGCTCCCAAGCAAGTGAGCGTGATAATGGCAAGTAAAATAATAAAGCGCCAACTACGTACATGATCCCGGATTTCTTTATTCACAATAACCCAGAAAGGCTGCTCAATTCCGTTCATACTTCTCACCCCCTTCCTTTATATAATTATTGTAGATATCAATAAGTTCTACTTGTTTACCTTCCATTTCTCTAAGATCAAGCTGCGCCAGTAATTCTCCGTGATTAAATAAGCCCACACGATCACAAGCTTTCTGTACCTGATCCAGATTATGTGAGGAAAATAACACGGTGAAAGAATGAACCCTACTCAAATTACGAATCAATTCTATAAATTCCTGAATTCCGGCAGGATCGATACCGGATGTCGGCTCGTCCAGAATAATGATTTCCGGATTCTTTATCAATACATCCGCTAAACCCAAACGTTGCCTCATACCGCGGGAATACTTTCCGGTCTTTTTATTCACCTGTTCGGCAAGTCCAACCCGACGCATAAGTTCCTTTGCTTTCTCTTCAGCCTCTTTCCTTGAAAAGCCGTTCAGAAGTGCTGTATAGATGAGGTTTTCCAACCCGGTCATATCATCGTAAAAGCCTAAATCTTCAGGAAGATAACCAATTTTCCTCTTGACTTCAATAGGATTTGTAGTGGAGTCTATTCCACAAATTTCCACTTTACCGGAAGTTGGTTCTGTCAACCCCAGCATCATCAGGATAGTTGTGGATTTTCCCGCACCATTCGGACCCAATAATCCGAAAATCTCTCCTTTGCAGATTGACAGGCTAATATGGTCTACAGCAGTGAAATTACCGTATTTTTTGGTTAAATCGGTAAGTACAATCACTTGTTCGCCCATAATTACCTCCTTCCATATTTTCGGAATAGGTAATAGACACCTCCCACAGCTACAACGATGACTAATATTCCTACCCAACCCCAAAGCATTGGTGTTTTTACTGCAATTCTGAATTGTGCAGTTGCATTTACTTCGGGAGTTCTGGCTTCCATTGTTGCTACATAGTCGCCTGGCAAAGCTTTTTTCGAAGCTTTCATTATAGCCGTAACAGTAGATGTTTCTCCGGCTTTTAATATTTCTATTTTGGCAGGTTCAAAAGATACTTCCCAATCTTTTGGCTTACCGGATGAGAGTTGAATATCCTTTAATAAAGAGGAACCTGTGTTTCTGACAACTAATTCCAGACGCTTCACATCTCCGGCAGTTATTTCAGTACTCAACAATCCCCGTGGAGTAGTCAGTTCCATTTGATATGTACCGGTAACCACCACTTCCAAATCCAGATCAGCAGAAGTATTACCGGCTACTGCACGTACTGAAATCTTATAATTCCCAGCTTCAACATTAGCCGGCGGAGTGACGTCTATCGACACATTCTGGCTGGCATTCGCTTCTACTTGTGCGGAAGTTGCCTGCTTATAATTAGGTTTAAAAATTACATTCCATCCTCTGGGCGCATTAGACATCAATGCATATAACTGCTGATCAGCCGTCTGATTCTTCAGTACGGCATTAAAAGTAAATGTCGATTTTGAGTTGCCCTGCATATTGGGTTGATCAGTGGTAAATTCAGTCTGATAAGTGCCTTGCTGAGCTACGGTGACAGTCAAAGGAAGTTGACAGCCTCCAGCAGTTACAACAAAATTGTAGCTACCCTTGTTTATTTTTAATGGAACTTCCAATTTCAAGTTAAAGTCTTTCTTTTCACTAGGCAGGACAGCTAATTTGTTAATATTCCAACCACCGGATTTCAATTCACGTTTCCAACTTGCTGGTAATCCTGTAACAGACAGATCTACATTGACCGGAATATCCGAATTATTGATTAAATCAATTTTGTAATCAATACTCGTTCCCGGAGAAACAGAAATCTTTGTATAAGGAGAATAAAGAAACACGCTTGGAATTGAGTCAGAGGCGTGTGTGTAATTCACGGGTATTAAACCCAACAAAATAGTTAATAGCAGCAAATAATTAGTTCGCATAATCATATAGAATTTTATGGTTAATTAAATATGAGTTATCGATTTATGTGGCTGCAAAAATAAATAATGGAAAAATTAGTAGCTGTTAAAAGCAATAAAATATCGGCACAGAATTTTTATGATTATATAATATTTATGTTTTTTAATAGACACAGAACAACCTTTTGCTGGTGCAGTATTTATCTAACAGAATTGTAAAGTAAAACAACTCCCTTTTCCCGGTTCCGAATAAACGGTAATATTTCCTCCATGCTGATTCATAATCTGCTTGCAAAGACTGAGTCCGATACCCGAACCAGCAGTTTTTGTTGTGAAGAATGGAACAAATATTTTATCCTGTACTTCAGGTAAGATACCTTCACCATTATCCCGAACAGTAATAGTACAACGCCATGCAGTAAGAGAAGAAGTCACTTTCGGTGCAAAAACAGCTTTAACCTCAATCTTGGGCGTTTCGCGGCGGGCAGATGCTTCACGAGCATTTTTCAACAGATTAATAAGCACTTGTTCTATCTGAGCACGATCCACATCCAGTGTTTTCTCCAAAGGTGGAAGCTCGAAATGAATAGTTTCACCAGGAAAAAGTTTCTGTAAATCGGTGAATAACTCCCGAACCGGCACGCTGGCACAAACAGGAGCGGGGAGACGGGTAAGACGACGATAGTTTTCTACAAAACCTAATAGTCCCTTACTACGTCGATGAATGGTTTGCATAGCTTGTAGCATTACAGCATATTCTTTTTCGCCCGCTGCATCTTTTAATGTAACGGGTACACCACGCTCACTAAGTGTTTCAGAGAGGGAAATGATAGGAGTAATGGAATTCATGATTTCATGAGTGAGTACACGTATCAACTTTTGCCAGGCTTCCATTTCATTCCGTTCCAGTACAGAATGAATATTCTTCAAACTGATAAGGCGCCTCTCCATGCCACGGGCTACAAAGAGAGTGGTAGCTACTGCCATTTCTAAAGTGGTCCCATTTCGATGAATACGTATGACCTGCGTTTCACCGGAAGGAAGGCTCAAAAGCTCGGCCGGCAATTGCGGATCTTGCCCTAACTGGGCAGTAGCAGCACGATTCAGCCACTCAATACGTCCGGACATATCAGTCACTAATACAGCAGTATCTACCTTGTTCAGCAGACTTTCGTAATACTGATGTTTTATTTCTTCTTCCAACAGGCGGGCACGAAATGCCTGCAAGGTTTCAGATAGCTCTACAGCCATTTCTGTCATCAGTTTATTTTTATAAGGTGGACGGAAAGCTTGTGTCATGTCATTATAACGCAAACTGTCCGTCAGGCGACGCATCATCTGCAATTGCTTCATCTGTATATAATAAAGGTGTATTCCTGTCCCCAGAAGAAACAGGAATGTTATAAGCATGCTAAACCATAAATCAGCACAATATAACACATAAACACCAACAGAAAGTATTGCCAGCAGACAGATATGCAAGATAACAACCAAGGAATACTGCTTCATATTACTTCTTAATTTATAATCCCAGTTTCTCAATCTTCCTATACAATGCAAAGCGCGTAATTCCCAAATATTCCGCAGCACGTGTCATATTCCCCTCGCTCAACCGCATTGCCTTTTCTACAGCTTGCCGTTCCAATTGTTCCAGATTAAGTATTTCTTCTTCTTTTTTAAGACGGGGGGAGGAAGCTTGGAACAAGAAATTATCGGGACGAAGCAATGAACCGTCACCCAAAATCACCGCACGCTCCATCGTATGCTGTAACTCACGCACATTTCCCGGCCAGGAATAACGCAGCAATTTAGCTTTTGCTTCACGTGTCAAGCCCCGCATTTCCTTTTGATATTTCCGGGCATAACGCTGCAGGAAATAATCTGCCAGAAGAATAATATCATTTCCCCGTTCCCTCAAAGGAGGAATATGTAGTTCAATCGTATTGATACGATAAAGTAAATCCTGCCGGAAATTCCCTTCTTCCACCAGATGGCGGATGTCCGCATTTGTAGCACAAATCAAGCGTACGTCGATGGATACAGATTGTGTACTACCCAAACGACTGATCTGCCGTTTTTCAATAGCAGTCAGCAGTTTTGCTTGCATAGGCAGTGACAGATTTCCTATTTCATCCAAAAACAATGTACCTCCCGTTGCCACCTCCATCCGTCCGGCTTTCGGTTTCCGGGCATCAGTAAATGCACCTTTTTCATAGCCAAATAATTCACTCTCAAACAATTGTTCCGGGATACTGCCGAGATCAATTGTAACGAATGGCCGTCCGTAACGTGGCGAACAACGGTATAACAAACGGGCTATCACATCTTTTCCTGTTCCATTTTCACCAAGTACAAGAATGTTAGCATCTGTATCACGCAGCTTCTCTATCGTGGCAAACACTTCCTGCATCGCGGCAGATTCACCAATAATAGATTCTTCCACACTACTTCCCGCACCGCTAAGTACCTCCACTTGTTCTTTTAGCAGATTAACTTCACAGCGGGAACGGCGTAACTTAATACCGGATGAGAGTGTAGCAAGTAGTTTTTCTTTTTCCCACGGTTTCGGGATGAAATCGGTAGCACCCGCTTTAATGGCCCGTACCGCTTTATCTGTATCTGCATATGCTGTCATAAAAATAACAACCGCCTGAGGATCAATACGCAAGATTTGTTCCAGACTCTCAAAGCCTTCCTGCCCACTGATGGCGTCGCGACTGAAGTTCATATCCAGCAGGATAATGTCCGGCTGGAATGTCGTCATGAAATATTCGATACGATCGGGGGTTACTGCTACTTTTATTTTTTCCGCATAAGGTTCCAACAGAAGGTTGAGGGCAAAAAGTACATCCTCATTATCATCTACTATTAATATTTTTCCTAATTGTTCCATACGAAGCTATTATTATCCGATAGTCTTTTCTGCAATATGAATATATCCGATGTGCAAAGATAAACAATATATCGATGTGTTGTGTGTGCGTATGCGCACTATTTTTGTGCGGTATGGCACACGCTCAATTTACATCATACAGAAGTATAACACTGTAATACAAAGCATTACATCTTTGGCATAAGATTTGAATCTCTTCTACCAAAAGGAACATACTATGTACAAAAAAATACTTTTATTATTAATAGCTTGCGGAACTCTTATAACTATTGATGCGCAGGAACACACTATGGAGCTGACATTAGGTCAGACCATAGAGCGTGCCCGCCGACAATCACCCGATGCGCAAACAGCCCAACACAGTTTTCGTTCCGCCTACTGGAACTACAAATATTATCGGGCCAACTATTTGCCCGCCTTGAAATTAACTTCCGATCCGTATCTGAATCGTGCCATCAACAAAATTACAATGAGCGATGGTAGCGTGAAATTTGTGGAACAAAACTTATTAAGTACCGACCTCACCTTAAGCCTGACACAAAATATTCCTTGGACAGGTGGTACACTGTTCGTGGAAACTTCTGCCCAGCGGCTTGATTTATTTAGTGACAACTCTACCTCCTGGCAGACATCACCCATAAACGTCGGTTATAGTCAGTCTCTTTTTGGATATAATAGTCTGAAATGGAATCGTCGTATCGAACCATTGCGTTACCAGGAAGCCAAGAAAACTTATGTGGAAACCCTGGAGCTCGTTGCTGCCAATGCTACGCAGAAATTCTTTGCCCTTGCCACTGCACAAAGCAACTACGAAATAGCTTCTACCAACTATGCCAATGCAGACACCTTATATACATATGCACAAGGGCGCTATAATATAGGTACCATTACCGAAAACGAGATGCTACAATTGGAACTTAATAAGCTGACCGAAGAGACAAATCGTATGAATGCCCATATCGAAGTAGAAAATTGCATGCAAGAACTCCGTTCGTATCTCGGTATCCAGGAGGATATATTGATCAAAGTAGATGTCAGCGATCATGTTCCCAATCTTCACATAGACCTAAGCACAGCTTTAATCACAGCACGTCAAAACAGCCCGGATATACTGGACATGCAGCGACGCAAGCTGGAAAGCGAAAGCCGGGTAGCCAGTGCCCGTGCCAATGCCGGACTGAAAGCCGATCTTTACTTGCGTTTCGGACTGACTCAGACCGGCAATAAACTGAAAGACGCTTATCACAATCCCTTGGACCAACAATATGTCACCCTCGGCATTAGTCTGCCTATATTGGATTGGGGACGTGGCAAAGGACAGGTCCGGGTAGCCCGTTCTAATCGTGACTTAACTTATACTCAAGTAGAGCAGGATAAGACAGACTTTGAACTGAATGTCCGCAAACTGGTGAAACAATTCAATTTACAATCCCAGCGCGTACATATTGCCGCCCGCACCGATGAGACGGCTCAACGACGTGCAGATGTAGCCCGACGACTTTATATCCTGGGAAAGTCTACTGTACTCGACCTCAATGCTTCCATCAGTGAAAAAGATGCCGCCCGACGAAATTACATCACTGCACTATATAACTACTGGAGTTTATACTACACCCTCCGCAGTATCACACTTTATGATTTTGAAGTAGATGCACCGCTGACAGAAACAGAAAGAATAGAGGAAGTGATGGACAAGATGATAAAAAAATAAAGGGACATATTATAAACTTGACTATAAATTGTAAAACAATAAAGATATTATGGATATTAAACTCGAAAAGAAGCCTTGGTACATCCGCTACCGCTATTACCTAGCAGGAGGAATTCTATTCCTTGCTTTCATTATTTACGTTATCATCCTTTCTGCCGGTCCCAGCAAGCTTCGCATCGACCAGGAGAATGTGCAGATTGCCGAAGTCAAAAATGATAAATTCATGGAATATGTAGACGTGGAAGGACTTATACAACCCATCCTCACCATTATCGTTAATGCCCGTGAATCAGGAAGTGTAGACCGTATAGTAGGCGAGGAGGGAAGTTTACTTCAAAAAGGAGATACAATCCTTGTGCTCGAAAACCCTGATCTGATACACAACATTGAAGAACAACGTGATGATTTGGAGAAGCAATTGATTTCTTTCCGTGAAAAAGAAATTGAGATGGAACAGAAGAGCCTGACCCTCCAGCAACAAACTTTGCAAACCAACTATGAGTTGGCCCGTCTTCAAAAAAGTTTCAATCTTGATAAAGAAGAATATAAAATGGGGATAAAAAGTAAAGCTCAACTGGAAGTTGCCGAAGATGAGTATAATTATAATGTAAAGAAAGCAAAGTTACAACGCGAGAGTTTGCGTCAGGATTCTGTTGTTGCCATTATCCGCAAAGACCTGATTCATAATGATCGGGAACGTGAACGTAAAAAGTATGAACGCGCTTGCGAACGACTGGATAATTTAGTTATTAAGGCTCCCGTAGCCGGACAACTCAGCTTCGTGAAAGTAACTCCGGGGCAGCAAGTATCATCCAACCAAGGTATTGCCGAAATCAAGGTACTAGACCAATATAAAATACACACTTCACTCAGTGAATACTACATAGACCGTATCACTACAGGGCTTCCCGCCACAATTAATTATCAGGGGCGTAAATATCCACTCCGTATTACAAAGGTAGTTCCCGAAGTAAAAGACCGCACTTTCGATGTCGACTTAGTATTTACCGGAGAGATGCCCGACAATGTACGTGTAGGAAAGAGCTTTCGTGTACAGATAGAGTTGGGACAACCCGAACAGGCCATCGTTATCCCACGCGGTAATTTCTATCAGGCTACCGGTGGTCAATGGATTTACAAACTAAACGCATCCAAAACGAAAGCAATTCGTGTCCCTCTCAGTATCGGACGCCAGAATCCCCAGCAATACGAGATTACAGACGGTTTACAGCCGGGAGATTGGGTTATTACGACGGGATATGATAACTTTGGCGAAGCGGAAGAACTGATATTAAAATAAGGAACAAATACAGCATCATCAGAGAATAGCAAAATAACAGAAAGAGATTAATATAATAAAGACTGAAATATGAAAACACTCAAATATGCCTGGCGCTTCCTGATACGCTCCAAATCATATACGATTATTAATCTACTGGGGCTGGCCTTCAGTCTGGCATGTTGCATTATTCTATTCCGCTATATTCACAGGGAATTGACAGTGGATAGCCATTGCATTGACCGGGAACAGGTTTATGGTGTCAAAGCGGATATGGGTGGCAACAAATATTTAAGTATGCTTATTAATAGGGGAGATAGCAGCCTTATCGATCAACGCTACATCAATAAGCAGAGCAACTTCATTCCGTTGGAGAAAGACCATATAATGGTTGGGGCAAATCGGTTTCCTTCGCGAATCATCGTAACAGACAGTATCTTTTTTCAGCTATTCCGCTACCCGGTGGTGCAGGGAAATATTACATTACCTTCTCCGCACTCCGCTTTAATTACAGAGGCATTTGCCCACAAGCTCTTCGGTAAGGAGAATCCGGTAGGTAAAATCATCCGTTGTTCTAATGGAAAGGACATAACCATTGAGGGTGTATTGGGTAATCCCGGAAACAAGACTTTCCTGCAGTTCGATGTAGTATTGTCTAAAGCCTTATCTGATAATTGGGAACGTATGGCTATAGACTTGTTTTCATTCATGCCGGGCACTGATATAAATAAGCTAAACAAAACAGGTAGTATCCCAAGATATATAAACTCGCCCGAAAGCGGTGATACGCGTACTTATACTTATTCTTTGATTCCCGTCAAACAATTCTATTGGGATAGCTCCATCAGTAATGAGGAGACATTGATGTTCTCTGCCGGCAGCTATTCCCATCTGTGGATTATGATAGGAGTATGCCTATTAGTGCTATTAGCAGGTATTATTAATTTCATCAATATCTATCTGGTTGTCATGCTCCGGAGGGGAAAAGAATACGGATTGAAAAAGGTGTTCGGTGCAAGGGGTAAAGAACTATTTCTTAATATATGGATAGAGAATACTTTGTTGGTATCAGCCGCTATGCTCATAGCTTGGGTGTTTGTAGAAGTAAGTACTGTGCCAGTGAGAAATCTTTTCAATCATCAGTTTAGCTATACGACATTTGACTGGCAATTATCATTAGGCATATTGGTAGTACTCCCATTGGTTACTTCTCTTTATCCATTCATCAAATACAATTATACTCCCCCTATTGTCTCCATCCGTTCTATAGGTTCGGAAAGTCGTTCAATACATTCACGGATCCTATTTCTGGGGATTCAGTACGTACTCACTTTTTTATTGGTAGTAATTTCGCTTTATTTCAATAATCAGTTGAATATGTTGCTTAGTACCGAACCGGGGTTTCGTACCAAAGATATTATCATTGCTCAGCTGACTTACGAATCAAAGGATTTTAATACTTACACGGAAGAGAGCATGAAACAACAGCAGGAGCGAGTGAACGCATTAAATAAGGAGCTTTCTTCCTGTCCCTATATAGAAGATTTTGAGACTAGCTATATTGACATTCTTAAAGGAGATTATGGCAGTGATTATATAAACGAGCAAGGGAAGAAGATCTACCTGAATATGCGTCTTGCCACGCCTCATTTTTTTCGGGTCTATGATATTAAATTTGTCGAAGGCGAGCTCCCCGATTTATCAGATAAAGGCTTTTTCGGAGTTCTGGTGGTGAATAAGGCAGCTATGAAAGCCTTAAACTACACCACTTGTCAAGGTGCCAGCATAGAAAATCCCCTGAAAAGAGGAAACGAATCCAAAACCCAACCCATTGTAGCGGTGGTAGATGATTACTACAACGGACATTTAACTTTAGGAAAGAAACCTACTGTTTATATGGTGAGCAATCAGATGAGCGGCGATGTCTATCAGATAGCCTGTGTGCCGGGTAAAAAGAAAGAAGTGCTTGAGTTCCTACGTAAAACGGAATTAAAGATTTATGGCAGTGAAGATTTTGAATACAGCATTCTGGAGGAAGACGTAAAAGCAATCTATGCCCAGGACAGACAAACAAGCATTATTTATTCCGTTTTTGCTTGTATTGCGATTATAATTGTAGGTCTCGGGCTATTCGGTATTTCTCTGTTTGATATCCGACAGCGATATCGGGAAATAGCCATCCGCAAAGTAAACGGAGCACAATTGAGAAATCTGTATGTAGTTCTGTTCCGCAAGTACATTTGGGTAATAGGAATTTCCATATTGATTACCATACCTTTATCCTATTACCTGATATACATCTATACGCAAGATTTTGTAGTGAAAGCTCCTATCAGCATATTCATTTATTCCATAGCCATACTGATAGTTTCTGGCATTTCGTTAGGTACATTGTTCTGGCAAGTGAATAAAGCTGCACGGATTAATCCGGCAAAAATTATGAAAAGCGAATAAGAAATAAAATATAACTAAAATATAGAAAGACTGAAATATGAAAACACTCAAATACGCCTGGCGCTTCCTGATACGCTCCAAGTCATATACGATCATTAATGTCATTGGTCTGGCACTCAGCCTGGCATGTACCATCATATTAGTACGCTACATTCACCGTGAGTTGCAAGTGAACACGCACTGCACCCATGCTGAAAGGACTTTTATCCCGCTACGGGAAATTGATGGCAATGTATTCCCTGGCAGTGTGAATAAAGACAGTGGTGCGGATACGGTTTACTACGCTCCCGAAGCCATAGAAAAGAGAAGTTACTTCATCACACTGGACAATGACAATGTAACCATCGATGAGAAACCTTATACCGTCCAAGCATTGGTAACAGACACAGCATTCTTGCACTTCTTTCACTACCCATTGAAAGGTAAACACATAGAAGCGCCTGAAGAAGTACTCATTACCCGTCAGTTTGCCAAACGTGTGTTCGGAGATAAGAATCCTATAGGACAAACGATAGGATACTCCGGAGGCAAGCTGTTGACGATCTGTGGTATATTGGAAGAACCGGCATGCAAATCTTCGCTAACATTTGATATACTGATAAATCTGGAACTGAAAACCAGAAGAGAGTGGAGCAAAATGTATATAGAAATCCTGCGTTTTATGCCCGGAGTAGATGTAGATGCCATTAATGCTATCAGCCATGTGAAGCGACAAACAGAATGGGGATATATGGTGAGTTACGACTTTATTCCTGTCAGTCAACTCTACTGGAATAAGGGATTGGCTGCCATGGCCGATCAACCGAATATGTGGCATTACAGCAGTCGTTCGCACATTCTGGTACTTATGGGAGTATGCCTGTTATTATTGCTGGCAGGCATACTAAACTTCGTCAATATCTATCTGGTTTTTATGCTGAAACGTTCCAAGGAGTATGGTATCAAGAAAGTATTCGGCATCCGTGGACGTGCACTCTTCCTCCAGTTATGGACGGAAAATATGTTGATGATCGTCATCTCGCTGCTGCTGGCCTGGTTCTTTATCGAAATATTTTCGGGATATGCCAGCAGGTTGCTGGGCAGCGATGTACCTTATACGGCTTTCGACTGGCAACTGTCGCTCGGTGTGCTGGTGCTTTTGCCATTACTCACTACTGTATATCCTTTTATCAAATACAATTATCTGCCCCCCATCGTGTCCATACGTTCCGTCGGAAGTTCACGGCATTCTGTCGCTACACGTACGGTTTTCCTGTTTATCCAGTATAGCATCACTCTTTTGCTGATAGTCCTCTCTCTGTACTTCAGCAGCCACCTCCGTTTCCTGCAAAACACCCCTCCGGGATTCAAGACGGAAGGTATACTTTATGCTAATCTGATTCCTACCCCCAAGAGCTGGGGAGGTGAAAGTGAAGCCGAAAGAAAACAGCGCTGGCAGAATACGACTACCATCCGGCAAAAGCTGGATGAATGTCCTTTCATAGAACGGTGGTTCTGTGGCGATCCCTCGCAAAGTGGCATCCTCAGTAGCGGAGGCAGTACGACACTTATTAATGATAAAGACGTGAAGCTAAATATGATGGTGATGTATATACCGGCGGATTTCTTCAAGCTGTATGAACTGCAAGCAGTACAAGGTACATTGCCGGGGAAAGTGGAGGCAAAGGATTATTCAGAGAATGTAGTTGTCATGAATGAGGCAGCTTTGAAAGCATTCGGTTATACGAAGCAGGAAGAAGCATTCGTAAGAGGAGAACAGGCACTCTGGATTACTTCCTCAATGGACGGAAAAATAGTAGAAGGCGGCCTGTCTTTGATGCCTGTAGGAACTGTCATCAAAGATTACTATACCGGCCATCTTACAGCCGGAAAGAAACCCGTGGTATACATCGTGACACCCGGTTACGGTGGAGCACAATTCCAAATAGCCTGTAAGGCCGGTAAGGAAAAGGAACTTATCAAATATTTGCAAGACACAAGAGAGGAGATTTTTCATGCGGAAGAGTTCGACTATCACTGGCTGAAAGAAGATGTTCAGGCCCTGTATGACGACGACCGCCGTGTAGCAACCGTGTTTACATTGTTTGCCACCATCTCTATTTTTGTCTCGGCATTGGGATTATTCGGACTTTCCTTATTCGACATCCGCCAACGCTACCGCGAGATAGCCATCCGCAAAGTGAATGGGGCACAATTGAAAAATCTGTATTCCGTTCTATTCCGCAAGTATATATGGGTGATAGCCGGTGCAGCATTGCTGACCATACCTTTATCTTATTATCTGATATACATCTATACACGGGATTTTATAGTGAAAGCTCCTGTCAGTATATTCATCTACCTGATCGCTATATTAGTGGTGGCAGGCATTTCGTTGGGAACATTGTTCTGGCAGGTGAATAAAGCAACCCGCATCAATCCGGCAACAATCATGAAAGCAGAATAAAGAGGTTAGTTATGATACACCATTATTTAAAAATAGCATATCGGAATCTGTTGAAGTACAGAACGCAAAGTATCATCAGTATCATCGGACTGGCAATCGGTCTGGCATGTTTTGCACTGTCTACATTCTGGGTGCAATATGAAATGACTTATGATGATTTCCATAAGGATGCAGAACGCATTTATTTGGTACGAATGGACGATTGCCACTTTGGAGGGCACTACTCTGACTTTGTGCCCTACGCGTTGGGGAATCATTTAAAAACGACTTACACTGAAATAGAAGATTTCTGTGCATCAGGTCAGAATACTCTATTCATTAAAAATGGGAAACAGATTACGGAATATCCGATGTTAATGCCTGATACAACTTTCATCCGTATGATGGATATAAAAGTTCTGGAGGGTGACAACCAATTCTTTTTATCCACCTCACCGGAAAAGAGCGGGATAGCCATTACAGAAAAAGCTGCTCAAGACTTGTTCGGTACTACCAGAGTGATTGGAGAGACCATAACAGACAATAACCATCGGTACGAGTATCGCATAAGTGCCATTGTCAGCGATTGGGGAGAGCATTCTAACTTTAAATATGCTTTTATGGGGCGTACCAATAATGATACTTCATGGGATAACGCCAATTACAGGATGCTGATAAAAATAAAGCCCGGAACAAATGTGGATGTACTTTTAGAAAAAATGAATCAGCACTTTCCGGATGAACTCAAAAAGAACAGCTATAGTGTAACCGGATATACACGTTTCTATCTGGAGCCCATTACCTCACTGCGTTATGCGGATGAATTTATTCGTGGAGACGAACAAATAGTACGGTTCCGTTACATTGTTTATTTCTCCATCACAGGAGTGCTTATCATTCTGTGCGCATTAATCAACTATTTAACGATTTATATCGACTGTTTTCGCTCGCGTAAACGGGAAATGGCACTACGCAAAGTAAATGGAGCATCCGAACGTTCGTTATTGGCATTACTTAGTACGGACTTTCTATTTACTATTCTATTGGCTTCACTCTTAGGGATGTTCTTCGTGGAATTACTAAAACCCTGGTTCTTGCAATATTCCATGATTGTCGATACAGATATATCCATTTATGGGAATTGCATATTATACGTCGCAGGTATGTCAGTATTGGCTTTTATAGTGGCGCTATGTTCTGTTTACCTATTCCGCCGTCACTCATTGCAGAATACACTTCATAGTACTCAAATGAGTATAATGGGACATATATGCCGTAAGGGAAGCATTGTAATACAGCTTGTTGTTTGCCTTACATTTATACTTTGTACTGTCATTATGCAAATGCAACTTTATCATTTGCGTAATGTAGATATGGGAATGGATTATCGAAACCGTGCTTCCCTGGGCATCTGGATGAATGTGGACATGAATGTATGGGCAGAGAAGGTAAAAGCATTACCCATGGTAACTGAAGTTGTACGGCCTGTTTACTGGCCGCTCATCAGTATGGGTTCTTATTCATCTGTTGAGGTAGATGCCTGGGACGGATTGAATGGGATAACTGAAAATCCAATCGGCATAGATGAGATTCTGGCAGGAGAGGAGTTCTTCAAATTCTATAACATGCAACTGGTAGCGGGAGAATGGATATCGGATAAGTCGAATGTCCGTGAAGTTAATATCATGGAAACAACAGCCCGCACTATGGGATGGACACCTGAAGAAGCTATCGGCAAACACATCTTTTACTGCAATAAAGAAGTGGAACCTATGGCTGTGATCGGAGTCATAAAAGACTGTGCGTACAGGTCGCCTTCCAAGGACCTGCCTCATACTGTATTTGTCAATACCAATAAATCACAGTGGATGTGGCCGCGTTGCTTTGTCCTCTTCAAGTATAAACCGGGAACCTGGGAAGAATGTCGTCGTAGCATCGAGGAAATGCAGCAAGCTGAACTTCCCAACCGCAAATTATTTCTGGACAGCGAGGAAGAACGATATAATAAATATCTGCAATCAGAAGATGCATTATCCAGTCTATTGGGATTCTCTGCAATTGTTTGTATCCTGATATCTATATTCGGCATATATTCATTGGTATCATTGACATGCGAACAACGCCGGAAAGAAATAGCTATCCGCAAAGTAAATGGGGCTACCATCAGCAATATCCTGAGCATCTTCTTTAAAGAATACGCAATGCTATTGATCGTATCTTCATTGATAGCTTTCCCTGCCGGTTATACTATTATGAAGCACTGGATAGAGACGTACAATCGTCAGGTAAGTATAGGAGCATTACCGTTCATCCTCATTTTTGCAGGGATAGCAATGGTTATCACCATAAGTATCAGCTGGCGCGTATGGCAGGCAGCACGGCAGAATCCGGCGGAAGTGATTAAAGAATAAAAACGATTTGTATCCTTTGGGAGTATAATTATAAGAAGCAATGTCGTGATGCAGAACTAGCAATCTCGTAATGTGGAATATTGCTAGTTTTGCATCACGACATTGCTTCTTATGTTCCGTTTAAGGCAGGGGTTGACTATGCCTTGACTTACCATATTATTTCTCACGTACTTTTATTGAATGAATATAACAAATCCAAGACTAATAAAAGACTTGTTAGGGTTCAAAATAGGGTCAGGGTCACTTATAGCCCCATTTGTAGGTGATTTTTAATTCCACTAGTCAATATTGCATTGATATACAGATAGTTGATTTTAGACAGTTTTTACAAAAAACAAATTCCCGTAGATTCGAAATATTGTAATGCGAACGATTCTTTATGAGTAAATGTTTGATACAAAAAACAGAAAAGTGAAGCAAAAGTAATAAAGAGTGGATTATAAAATCTGATTCCTTGGTAATTTGGCGCCATATCAGTACTTTTATTTTACACCCACTTAAAATATTCTATTCATTTGAGCAGAATTTGGGGGTATAAGTGACCCTGACCCTATTTTGAACCCTTAGCACCACATATTTCTTTCTATTTTTAGACTATAAAACACTGATATACATAGCTAGACCATCATTAAGGAGTGTATTCATAAGTGCATCTAATGCATGTTTTTTTAGAGAAAAGTAGAAGCATCTTCCCGATTATTAAAAGAGAAAAAACGCTACACCTGTTCACAGCCAGATTATTACTTCATCAAAAGTTAAGAAATTATAGTCAGAGTCTATAACTATCCTTTGTGATTTTAAATGTACCATTTGTGCGAATATGCACTATTTTTGTGCAGTATAGCACACTAAAGCAATATTACTAAAACAAATATTTACCTGAAAAACAATCTGTTATAACTTTGGCACGAGATTTGAACCTTAATCTAAAAAAAGAAATTCACTTTGATATATAATCTTGTGAATGACATCAGTAAAATAATGCGTGAACTAATATATAGCTATGATACAGCACTTTTTCAAGATAGCATTTCGTAATATACTGAAATACAGAACACAAAGCATTATCAGTATTATAGGTCTGGCAGTAGGATTTACTTGTTTCGCCCTTGCAAATCTATGGATACATTATGATACTACGTATGATGCTTACCACGAAGGAGCCGACCGGATGTACATCCTCTGCAAAGAAAATATATTTGGAACAAGCGGGTATTCCACTTATATGCCATATCCGGCATCAACGGTGCTGAAAAACGACTTTCCTGAAGTGGAAGCCGCATGCGCATATACCAGATGGACAAAAGCAACGGACATAAAAGTAGACGGTCAACCCGCAGTAGAAGTTCATGAGATGCAGGCGGACTCTTGTTTCATGAACATGTTCGGAATTTCCATTCTATCCGGTAACATGGACTTTATGTATTCAGATGACAAGATAGCTTTAACAGAAGACGTCGCAATGCGTTTATTTGGCACCACGGATGTACTGGGCAAAGAAGTAAAAAACTACAATGATGACCCTAAAACTGTTTGTGCTCTTCTTTCAGACCTTCATCATAGCAATCTTTCATTTGGCTCTTGGGGCCAGGGCAAGTACCTCCGCAGTTGGCAGGATGAATGGGGGAATGGAGGTTTTGAGATAATTATTAAATTGCACGAAGGAACTGATGTTGCAGCTTTCCAGAAGAAATTAGCTGTACATGAAGCTAAAGCTGATCCGCGAGATCCTCATCGGGTATTTGAAAACGTCCGATTGATACCACTCACCCAATATCATTATTCACCGATTAATCAAACTAAATCCATCAAGCTATATTATCTGATACTATTTTCCGTAGCTGGCGGATTGGTCATTCTTTGCTCATTATTCAATTATCTTTCTTTGTTTATTACCCGTATGCAGATGCGTAGCCGTGAGATAGAATTACGCAAAGTATGTGGATCCTCCATTGGAGGGATGTTTATTCTGTTTATTGTAGAATACCTATACATCATATTCTCATCAGGAATATTGGGCATGGCTTTGATTGAAATCGTTTTACCTGCTTTTAAAGAGATATCAGGAGTATCCGGAAACATTTATGGAGAATCACTTCTTTATTTTATCGGGATTCTTTTGTTATCATTGCTTCTGTTGGTACCATTCGTCATCAGACGCTCACGCATCCGGAATACCGTAAACAGATACATGCTCCGTAAAGCAAGCATTACATTCCAGTTAGTAACAGGAATTCTTGTCACATTCTGCATGATAGTCATGATGAAGCAAATCTACTATCTTACGAATACGGATCTGGGATGGGAAAGAAAAAATATAGCTTCTATCAATCTTTTATATCCGGATAAAGATTTTGAAACCATTGCTGATAAGATAAAGCAATTCTCATGCACAAAAGAGGTCATAACCGGACATTGTTGTTTATTGCCCAAGTCATCAGGTTTTTCACAAAGCTTCAAAAATTGGGATGGGAAAGAAGATGGTATGAAAAGCATAGATATGCTGAGTTTGTGGAATTGTGAAAAGATCGTATCTTTCTACAATCTGCAACTGCTGGAAGGGGAAATGGTAAAACCAACAGAAACTAATAAAATCATGATTAACGAGTCAGCAGTAAAAGCACTTGGAATGAGTGAACCGATTGGAAAGAAGCTTTATCTGGATAATAGAGCATGGACCATTACAGGCATAATCAAAGACTTCCACATCACAGCTCCAACAGAACCGGTACAGCCTTATACTCTAATTACAGAAGATATTCTTAAAAACTCCGGATTTTCGATAGGGAAAGGACAAATACTAATCAAGTTTCATGATGGCAAATGGAAAGAACTTAAAAATCGGATAGATAGCATATTCACTTATGAATATCCGGAAGTGCGATATAAGTTATATAATACAGAAGAGGAGTATACCGGCTATCTGAAATCAGAAGATGCATTGATAAAGTTACTGAGTTTTATTGCTATTGTTTGTATGCTGATCGCCGCTTTCGGCATTTTCTCTCTTGTTACACTAAGTTGTGAACAACGGCGCAAAGAAATAGCTGTACGCAAAGTGAATGGAGCTGCCATTAAAGATATTCTTCTTATGTTTGTGAAGGAATATATGCTCTTACTGATTATAGCATCTGTCATCGCATTCCCTGTAGGGTATGTGCTGATGAAGCGTTGGCTTGAAAACTATGTAGAACAGACAGTTATCAGTGCCTGGATATATTTTGCTATCTTTGGTGGTATAATGATCGTTATTTTTGCATGTATCGGTTGGCGGGTATGGCAGGCGGCGCGGCAGAATCCGGCAGAAGTGATAAAGAGTGAATAATAGAAAAATCAAAAACATGATACAGCATTATTGCAAGATAGCGTTTCGTAATATACTGAAATACAAAATACAGAGTATTATCAGTATTATAGGTTTGGCAGTAGGATTTACTTGCTTTGCACTCTCAAATCTGTGGATACACTACGAAATAACGTATGACAAATTCTACGAAGGTGTGGAACGAACTCATTTACTTTATCAAGAAGCCACTTTTAGTGAATCAACATTCAGCACATACAGTTCATATATGTTAGCTACTACACTTCGGCAAGAATTTCCGGAAGTAGAAGCCGCATGTGCAGTTTACCAATGGGAAATGGGGCTGAAAACCAAAGAGGGGAAAACGGCAAAAGTTAATTGCATGTATGCTGACTCCACATTTTTAGAGATGTTCCAACCTACCTCCATATTATCCGGAAGCATGGAATTCCTTTATTCTGATAATAAAATTGCATTAACAGAGGAGACTGCTATGTCATTATTCGGTTCAACAGAAGTTTTGGGACAAGAGATAGAGGCAAATGATACACCTAAGACAGTCTGTGCCATTCTGAAAAATGTAGAGAAACATAGTAATCTCTATTTTGCCGCATGGACAATGTCATCACAATTTCAAAAAGAAAAAAGCGAATGGGGAGTACATAGATTTCAAACCTACGTTCGGCTACGTAAAGGAGTGGATGCTACATCTTTTCAGGAAAAAATGAAGAACTACGAATCCGGAAACCAATGGTATCCCAAACCTCTCGAAAAATATAAGATAATTCCATTAACCCAATACCATTACTCCGCCATAAATGAAAAACTGACCCTTAAATTCAATTATTTAGTACTTTTCTCCATAGCAAGCGGCATGATTATACTTTGCGCATTGTTCAACTATCTCTCCTTGTTTATCACCCGTATGCGCACACGAAACCGGGAAATTGAATTAAGAAAAGTATGTGGTTCATCCATTCGGAATTTATTCATACTTTTTGGTACTGAATATTTATTTGTGCTGCTTTTATCCGGTCTTTTAGGAATGACGTTTATCGAATTATCGCTTCCGAAATTCAGAGAACTGTCCGAAATTAATGGAAATATTTATGGAGAATCATTCCTCTACTTTATAGGTATTCTTTTCATATCCTATATCCTATTAATACCTTTTATTGTCCGCCGATACTACAGGCAATCCGGCAATCTATTCCTATTCCGTAAATGCAGCATAGTATTCCAATTGATAATATGTATCTTATTTATCTTTTGCGTAAGCATTCTTATGAAACAACTCAATCACCTGGCAAATGGTGACATTGGTTGGGAAAGAAAGAATACAGCAGTATTAAGACAATATGTTTCTCCGGAATCTTATGCTGCCGTCAGTGCCGAAATAGATAAGATGCCATGTATTGTAGAGACACTGAAAGGATGTGAACCTTTATTTCCAAGATATAGTACACTGACTTACAGGATAAACAGTTGGGAAGGAAAGAAAAGCACGGATAAGGAAGATAGAGTAGATATCATCTGCATAAGAGAAGAGAGGGAATTTATCAATTTCTACAACCTGAAACTAATAGAAGGTGAAATGCTAAAACCGGATGATGCGGATAAGGCTATCATCAACGAGACTTGTGCAAGAAGATTAGGCTTAGATGATCCGATAGGTAAGAAAATCAATATTCACCAAGGAGTTACAATCGTCGGAATTGTAAAAGACTTCCATATCACAGCACCTACAATCCCGGCAGCACCTACTTTATTCTGCAATAAAGGAGGTCTGGGAGGTTCCGATTCCGATGCCAACTATGGTGATATATTGATAAAATATCGCGCAGGAACATGGGAGGATCTTAAAAAGCGAGTAGATGATGTATATGCCAAAATCTCAACTGGCAATAATGAATATCATTCTCTTCTCAATATAGAAGAGGAATATTCTAAGTTCCTGAAATCCGAAACGTTATTATTGAAGCTGCTTGGCTTTGCCTCAATTATTTGCGTACTCATTGCCGCTTTCGGAATATTCTCTTTCATTACGCTAAGTTGCGAGCAGCGGCGCAAAGAAATAGCCATCCGCAAAGTAAATGGAGCGTCTGTAAAAGAAATACTTGCTATGTTTGTAAAAGAGTACTTTATATTACTCGTTGCAGCATCAGTGATGGCATTTCCTATAGGATACGCTTTGATGAAAAAATGGCTGGAAAGTTATATAGAACAAACAACAATCAGTGCATGGATATATCTGGCTATATTTAGTGGGATAGGTTTACTTATTCTGTTATGCATTGGCTGGCGGGTATGGCAGGCAGCACGGCAGAATCCGGCAGAAGTGATAAAAAGTGAATAAATACATATATAATACGCCATAAAAAATGTTACAACACTATTTTCAAATAGCAATATGTCATTTGCTTAAATACAAAACGCAAAATCTTATCAGTATCGTAGGATTAGCAGTGTGTCTGCTTTGCTTCAGTATATGCATGTATTGCAGTCGTTTCTTTCTAAGTATTGACCAATGTTTTGAAAATCATGATCATATTGCCGATATTGTTTTAAAGAGTTCAAACGGGGAGTTCTTCTCCGGAACTCCTGCTACGGTCTTTGAGCAATTGCAGGATATACCATTGAATGAAGTGGACATTTTAACACACATCGCTAATGCTGATCCACGTCCATACAATATAGAAATGAAAGACGGAAAGGAATATCCATTTACTGAAATGTCAACTATCGAAATTGATTCTTGTTTCCGCCAAGTATTCACTCCGAAAATTATAGCCGGTTCCTGGGATGTTGCGGTCCATACTCCCAATGCTATTATTATGATGGAAAGCACCGCACGCAAGGTTTTTGGTGAAAATGGTGATCCGATCGGTAAACGTATGGTACTGACCAAAAAACTAATGAGTTCACCAGATGCTACCCCAAATTCAGGTGGCACTGTCTATACCATCCAGGCAATCATAAAAGATATACCACAAAATAACAGCTTGAATTTTTGCAATAGAATTGATTTATTAGTGCTAAATGATAGTGAAGGTTTGTTCCAGAGTGAAAGTAGAAAGTTTACGACCGGTTGCTCCACTTTCGCTTTATTGCATAAAGGGAAAAGTGTACAACAACTGGAGGATCATCTTCGCGAACTGAATCTATCCAGCGATGCATTCCCTGATAATACGATTTGTGCAACTGCATTGGGGAAGGGAGCCTATAGTGCAACCTTCAGCCCTTACTTTATCAGTGTTACCACTGCATTAGGAATACTAATTTTACTTATCGGCCTTCTTAATTTTTTCCATTTCCTTACCGGCTCATTTCTTAACCGTAGCCGCGAATATAGTCTCCGTAAGGTATTAGGAAGCAGTAACTACCAACTGTTATCACAGCTTTTCATTCAATCGGCACTGATTATCTTATTAGCCTTTCTGATTACTTTTTGTTTAATTGAACTACTGGCTCCCTTTTTTCATCTTACGTTAGTAGTATTTACATTGGAAATAGACAAAACATCACTAATGAAGCAATGTTCCGAATATCTTATACTGATATTTCTACTGAATTTGCTCATTTGTATACTGACTGTTGCATATACCCATCGCATATCCATTCAAGAAGGGATCAAAGGCAATGTCAGACGTATGAGCAAACATTTTATACGGAACACTATGCTGTGCATTCAATTTTTCATCTGCTGGATATTCGTCACATTGGCAGCATCCCTTTATCTACAAACAGAGAAAACAACCTCCACACTTTTTGGCACTCTTTCAAAAGAAGAGAAAGAATGTATTCTCAGTATTCCTCTGAACTACACCTTCATGAAAAATGAAGAGAAACTTGCCATTACAGAACGCATAGCACAACATTCGGGTGTGCAAGAGAAATTATTGTCAAATAACAATTATGCCGGTGGAATTTCTATTACCGGATTCCAATCTGAAGAGAACAACAGAGATTCTAATATCAACAGTAGTTTCATATATGCAGCTCCCAATTTTTTCCATTTCATGAATATTCCTCTGTTGAAAGGCAATAATCTGCAAAACAATACAGAAATGGTAATTGATGACGTTTTAGAAAAACGGATTCCCAAACCTATTTTAGGCAACATCTTGTATAACTTTAACGGTAGCTATACCGTCAAAGGCATTACATCTTCATTTATAACCAATGTATATTTCCAGAGCGAGAGTCTTTTCCGAAGTGAGGGTATGGCTTTCTTGCCACTTAAAATGGAAGGACCCGTAAAATATTGCTACATTAAATGCCTGCCAGCTCAAGTAAAAGCCGTAAAAGAGTATGCATCCCAAGTGCTCCGTGAAGCACTTCCATACACTTTGTCCCCACAAATCAGTACGCTGCAACAAGATTTGGAAGAAATACAAGGATTGGAATCGAAAATGAAGAACATCATCCTATTTTTTGCAATAGTAAGTGTAATCATTACTTTACTGGGAGTATATTCAGCCATTACCCTTGATACTGAACACCGATGCAAAGAAGTAGCCATCCGTAAAGTTAATGGTGCGGGACTATGGCAAATACTTTATCTGTTCTTGCGCATGTATGTCCGGATATTAGTAATAACAGCAGTGATTGCATTTCCACTGCTATACACAATACTGCAATTATGGAAACAAATGTATATTGTCTTTTTCGATGACGGTTTCTGCTTCTGGATTTGCATATTTATTGGGATAGTTCTCATGACTTTACTTACTGTCATATTCCGCATTTTGAAAATTGCAAAAATAAATCCGGTGGATATAATAAAGACCGAGTAAGTATAGAATCCATGTGCGGATATGCACTGTTTTTGTGCACTATAGCACACTAATACTCTATAACAAAAACCAGTATATTATTAATAAATAGAAAGTTACATACTTGGCATAAGTTTTGAATATATAAAATATAAAATGTATAAACCATGATATTCCATTATCTCAAAATAGCATTCAGAAACTTGTATAAGCATAAGACACAAAATATCATTTCCATCATCGGATTAGCAGTAGGTTTGCTCTGCTTTTGTGTCTGCATATATTGCAGTCGCTTTGTAGAAAGTACAGACCATTGTTTTACTAATCATGATCGCATAGCAGAATTAAATCTCTATGACGGCAAGACAGACAGATATTTTTCCGGTTCTCCGGTTCCTCTGGCCGAAGATTTGCGTACATGGTCTTTGGGAGAAACGGAAGCCATTTCATCCGTAACCTATCCTCGCGAACGCCCTTATTATGTAGAGTTATCTCCGGAAAAGATGCTACCTTATGAACTTGAAACGATTGAAATAGATACTTGCTACAATAAAATCTTCACTCCGGAAATGGTAGCAGGACATTGGAAAATGGCAAGTCAGTCTCTTAACTCCGTCATCCTGAGCCAATCTATGGCCATTAAAATATTCGGTAATGCAGAAAGTGCTATCGGCAAACACATGACTCTCATGAGAAGGCTCAATACTTCTCCTGAAAGTACCCCGAAAACAGGAGGTATCGTCTACACCATTCAAGCAGTAATGAAAGATATCCCTCTGAACAATAGTTTGGATTTTATGCAAAACATAGATATGCTGACCGTAAACGATAGTGAAGGACTTCTGCAAAGTTCCAAACGGCATAATATGACGGGAGCAAATACCTACGTGCTGTTATCACCACAAACTACATGTACCGATTTAGAAAAGCAATTCTTAAAAAGAGACTATACTTATACTTTGTATGGCGAAGCTTACACTGTCACTGCCAGTAGTATGGGAGCCAGATTGAAAAAACAAGGTGCTTCCTATCTGGGATTAGTTACCGGAACTGTAGGTACACTGATATTATTAGTAGGGCTGATTAACTTTTTCCATTTCCTTATCGGTTCTTTCTTCAATCGTACTAAAGAATACAGTATCATGAAAATGATAGGATGCAACTGGAAACAACTCTTCTGTTTACTATTCACACAGTCATTGATCGTCATATCCATATCCTCCATACTGGTATTATCAGGCATAGAATTATTAGGAAATCACATGAATTTCTCTTTGCCGGGCTTTGCTATGACTTTTACCTCTGAAACGCTTTTAATACATGCTTTGCAATATATCGTTCTTCTTATCATACTCTGCGTCCTTATATGTTTGTCTGTTTCCATTCGTATTCGTCGTATTACCGTGCAAACAGGTATTTATGGAAACAATAAACGCAGAGGTAAGCAATGGGGACGCAGCCTTATGCTGGGTATCCAGTTCTTTATTTGCTGGGTATTTGTATCCCTGACGGCTGCTTTATATCTGCAAGCAGAGAAAACGACCAATAGTTTAATCCATACGCTAAGTCAAAAAGAAAAATCGGAGATTCTTAGTATTCCTCTGGACTATCCCTTTATGAAGAATGAAGAAAAGTTGGCGTTGATAGAGCGTTTTAAACAACATGCCGGAGTGAAAGAAATTCTGTTATCAGATGTCGGTTATATGCAAGGGATGTCAGGCAATGGATTAACGACCGAAAAGGGAAATGAGAACTCCTGGATTGATATTAGTGTCATGGCTGTACCCGCCAATTTCTTCTCTTTCATGAATATTCCCATAGAACAAGGAAGACTTCCTCAAACGGAAAAAGATATTGTGGTAGACAATGTCTGGCAGGAGATGCAGAAGAAAAATGTAATCGGTATGAACTTGTATAGCGGTAATACCGACTACACAATCTGTGGAATATCCGCACCTTTTCAGGCCAATGTATATAACCGAAGTAGTGGATATGCTTTCCTGCCTTATGATCCTTCAGTCTACATAGGTCATTGTTACATAAAGAGTCATCCGGGCCAGCAAAAAGAAGTAGCCCGATGGATTGAGAAAGTCTACCGCGAGATGCTTCCTGAAAATATAACTTATCAGGCTAAAACATTCCTGGATGATATCCATATTTTGCAGGCTCTTGAGTATAATCTGAAGGACATCATTTTGTTCTTTGCTGTTATCAGCATTATTATCACACTATTAGGTGTATACTCCAGTATCACGCTCGATACAGAACGACGCCAGAAAGAAGTTGCTATCCGTAAAGTAAATGGGGCAGATGTTCCGCAGATTATCCTGTTGTTTGCCCGTCTTTATATTATCTTGTTATTGTGTAGTGCCATCGTTGCATTCCCGCTTGTATATGTTGTATTGATGTTATGGAAACAAATGTATACGGTATTCTTTGACTGCGGTCTGCTTTTCTGGCTCTGTATATTCTTGATTGTTACTCTTATTACAGGCTTTACAATACTTTTCCGTATCTTGCGGATAGCAAAAACGAATCCAGCGGAAGTAATTAAAAACGAATAACCAATAAGTTGAATAAACAACCCATGATAATCCATTATCTGAAAATATCACTCAGAAACCTGTGGAAGTATAAAACTCACAGTTTGATTTCAGCTCTCTGCCTGGCAGTGGGCATTGTGTGCTACATTCTGGTATCCATGTATTGCCAAAAGATGGAGGTAGATTTACCGGACATGGAACGGCGTATCAGATTGGAATACTCTCAGGATAGAAACTCATTCTTCAGCATGCAGGATGCCCAACTGCTGGAAGACAAACTCAGTCGTGAACTGGGAAAGTTAAGTTTCAGTCAGTTTTTCCATAAATCAATAGAAGCGGAAATCATTGATAATGAACAGCACAACTTTCCATTTATCATAAACTTCATGGGTGTTAATGATTACTATTTCTCCTATTACAACCGAAAATTGCTATATGGCAGTCGGCTGATTCAGGCACCTGATGAGGTGATACTATCACAGAATTTTGTCCGCAAGGCATATGGTGACAAGAATCCCATCGGTACAATCATCTTCACCGAATCGAGTCTGCAACCGGATAGTGCCATGCAGAGTTTCAGAGTGGTAAATGTAGTAGAAAACGATCTGCTGGAATTTCAGACAGACTGTTACTTCTCTTACGAAGTGATGCCCGACCAGCCGATAGCTATAAACGGTTACCTGCCTCCCCAAATGAATCTGGAAGCACTGAACCAACTTCTGCGATCAGTGCCGTGGGAACGGAATGGAGAAACCATATATCCCGAAGCCCGATTGCTGTCACAGAAAGATGCGGTAAGCATGAAGAGTCTGTTGATCAATATGTTGATCATGTTCATTGCTTCACTGATCTTGATTTCGGGACTTATCAACTTCCTGAAATTTATCATTCAGATGTTCTATAACCGGCAGCGTGAGATAGCTTTGCGTAAGTGTATGGGAGCAAGCGTGAAAGGGCTGTATCTGCTACTCTTCTTTGAAGTATTCTGGATGATGTCGTTCGCTTTTCTCATATCTCTTGTGTTGATGGAGTTGTCAATGAGTGCCATGCAAATCTATATACCTAATTGGGGGATACCTGATGCCATACTGTTTGCTATTTATCTGCTGCAGTTTAAGATATATATCGTACTCTTGGCGATATGTATGCTGATCATCTGGTTTCCTATCCAACGTTTGCGGACGACAAGCATTATCAGTCAGGTGAACCGTAATCGCAACAAGCATATATTCCGTTCGGTCATGATGTGGTTGCAGCTGAGTATTTCCATCTTCTTTATTGGAGGAACATTCGTAATCAATTTGGGCTGGTACGAAGCATTCGGCAGAACATATAGCGCACTTACCTCGCAAGAGGAAAAAGAAATTATTATTGTCAAGATAAATACGCAGCGTATGCGCCAGCATCTGAATTCCATTTTGGCTGATATCCGCGCACTGCCCGAGGTTACGGATGAACTGAAGATGGAAGATAATACTATGATGTCCCATTATATGCAAACATATACAAAGGCGGACCGTTCGGAAGCGTATGTTTCAGTAATAAAGGGAGATCCCCATTATTTTAAGTTCCTGAATATTCCTATGTCGGGTAAAGTGGTGGATGCAGACGCAAGCGGAACCATCTATGTGAGCGAGGACTTCAGACGGCAATTGGATAAGGATAGCATACAGGACATGGTGGAATTCTATGGCCAGAGTTATCGTATTATCGGCACGTTTAAGGCGTTGCACAAAGAGAGCAGCAACGGCCATACAATAGGTTCGGTGTTTTATCCCGGCAATCAGCTCAATGCGATATGCTTTAAAATGGCTCCCGGAACAGATATCAAATTAGCAATTCGGCGCATCAACGAGATTTGCCGGCATTATGTTCCTGTCACATTGCCAGTTGAGATTAAAAAACTTCCCGATGACAAACAAGATTTCATGAGAAGTATCCAAATGATGCAAGGCGCGATGATGATATTGGCGATAGTAAGTATACTGCTGGTGGTGCTGAGCATCTATTCGGCCATCTCGATAGATACCATAAGCCGGCAAAAGGAGATGGCTATCCGCAAGATTAACGGAGCCACTCCGACAACTATTGCCACCGTATTCGGAAAAGCCTATCTGACGATTTTCTTACTGGCATTTGCGGTCGCGTATCCTTTATTAAGACTGGCGATGATGGCTATTATTGATAACATGAAAGTCGTGTCAGAGTGGTGGTGGGGCGTTGTGCTCTTCTTCAGCGTAGCCTTCATGATATTCCTCACCACCGCATACAAAATTTACCGGATCATGCATATCAATCCGGCCGAGATAATAAAAAATGAATAAACAATATTACTAATTAAAATTATCACTATTATGATTAAAACAGTAAACCTGCAGAAAATCTTCAAGACAGAAGAAGTGCAAACATGGGCTTTGAACAATGTGAACATCGAAGTGAAAGAAGGCGAGTTCGTCGCAGTCATGGGACCTTCCGGTTGCGGTAAATCTACATTGCTGAATATCCTCGGCTTGCTCGATAACCCTTCGGGTGGAGAATACTACCTCAATGGAAAGGAAGTATCCAAATACACCGAAGCACAACGCACCAGCCTGCGTAAAGGTGTTATTGGTTTCGTATTCCAAAGCTTCAACCTGATTGACGAACTGAACGTATACGAAAACATCGAACTGCCGTTGCTCTACATGGGCATTCCTTCCGCCGAACGCAAACGTCGCGTGGAAACAGCTATGGAACGCATGGCCATTACACACCGAAGCAAACACTTCCCACAGCAGCTCTCCGGTGGTCAGCAGCAACGTGTAGCCATTGCCCGTGCCGTAGTAGCCAATCCAAAGCTGATCCTTGCCGATGAGCCTACCGGTAATCTGGACTCTAAGAACGGTAAGGAAGTGATGGAATTGCTGAATGAACTGAACAAAGAAGGAACCACCATCGTCATGGTAACCCACTCACAGCACGATGCCGGTTTTGCAGGACGTATCATTAATCTGTTCGACGGACAGGTGGTGACAGAGGTGAGTCTGTAAACGTTTCTTTACTCTGCCAATTCCTGTCATCCTGGGCAAGATCGAAGAATCTCATCTCTACAACCTTGTGTCAAGAGAAGATATCTTTCGACAAGCCCAGGGTAACAGATTGACCTACTTTTCAAATAACATATCAAGATATTAAACATGTACATTCTGAAGTTTGTCCTGCGTAGCTGGTGGCGAAATAAATTGTTCGTCACTATTTCTCTTGTCAGTCTGGTTATCGGTATCGCCTGCACCAACCTACTGACAGCCTTCGTCCTATACGAATACAACATCGAGTATAACAACCCCAACCGTGACCGTATCCTCCGGCTGACACAAACACTACCTTTCGCACAACAAGAAATGCAGGGAACATTCGTATATCACGAATCTGTCCCCGAAATCATCTCACAATTCCCTGAGATAGAAGCTTCACTACGCACACAAGCCATCACTCACACAAAAATCCGTGTGGGCGACCAAGAATATTCCGAACTGAACCTGCTATCGGCAGACAGTACATTGCCCAAGTTTATCCCCATCGAAACCCTTGCAGGAAAAATAGAAGAAGTATTGACTCACCCGGGAACCATTGCCATCAGCCAAGCTCTGGCCGAACGTTGTTTCGGTACCACCGACTGCCTCGGCAAGCTGCTGGATATCCCTCAATCCGGCGAAAGTGCCTACCGTATCGCCGCCGTCTTCCGTCTGCCATCGCAAAGCATGTTGCAGGCAGACTTGCTCACGCATCTAAAAAGTCCCGAAGGAACCACCTGTTCGATACTTCTCAAAGAAGAAACAGACCTCAACGCCTTTCGCCAACGCTTCGAGACAACCGAGCTTCCTACTTTATTAGGCAAAGGGTATTACCGTACCCAGACTTTACAGGAATCCTATTTTACCACTACCACACAAGATAGCAACCAGTGTATCAAGCATCGGCAAAAGGCCCTGTTAAGCGTAGGACTGCTATCTGCTTTATTAATCTTGTTCATCGGTTGCTTCAACTATATCAACCTCAGTTTTTCACGCTTATTGAAGCAAATACGCACCTTGCACATTGAAAACCTTTTAGGTGCAAGCCACCGTCAAATCCGTTGGCAACTCTTTGCCGATACTTTCCTGATGGTGATTACAGCGTTCTTGTTATCCATTCTGTTGATGAGCGACCTGTTAGCAGTATTCAATGCAACAATATCCGCACATCTGTCGTTCTCCTATCTTTTCTCCGTTCAGGTATTCCCTGTTATCCTGCTGTTTGTCATCATTCTATCCGTTGTTCCGGCAGAATACATGAGCCGGAAGATACAGACCTTGTCCGAAAGCCGTTACCGCAGCTTCTTTACAGGTCGTAAGAAACAGCGCATTGTAGCAGCACTGGTCACCTTACAATTCATGATTTCTATCGGACTGCTAAGTGCTTTTATGATAATCCGTAGCCAAATGGACCTGATAGAGCAGGAGGGAAGCCGCTACAAAGGAATCGTTGAGTTTGGAATCGGTGCCCCCCGGCAATCCCCTTTATCTACTTGGATAGAAGACATTAAATCCATCCCCGGAGTGAAGTCTGTTGTATCTTCTCAATCAGGCCTTTATACCATGAGTATGGCCGTTCCCCGCCAAAATGGTGAGAAGAATGACCTTCTGATGCTTGAACTTTATGAAAACTGTCCGGACTTCCTGGATATATACGATTTCGACTTGCTGGATGCCAAACAAACATTCCATTTATTACTCCGTACCTCTGTGCCGGTCATCATCAACGAGTCCTTCATTCGCTATCTTGTGCCCGAAGGAGAAGATCCGGTGGGACAACCTATCTCTAAATACGTGCCCGAAAAGAGTGAGAAAGGTACTATTATCGGTGTCATGAAAGATTTCAAGAAATATTCGCTCACAAACAATGTGTTTCCATTGAGAATGATTCTGCACGAAATGCCCCAAGATAATTATACCACATTGACCTTACAGTTTGATGAGCAAGATCGCACAACAGTTATCAATCATCTTCGCGGATTATGGGAAAAAAAATACCCCGGTACTCCATTCAATTATGAAGACCCTTATCAGGTACTGATCTCCAATAATCAGGAAGTTACCGACTTTTCCCGCATCCTGCTGATGTATGCATCAATCAGTTTGTTCCTCACACTGTTCGGATTGTTCGGCATCACCCATTATGCTATCCAACAACGTATACGCGAAATAGGAATTCGGAAGATTCACGGTGCATCATTCGGGCAAATATTATGGCTTGTCAATCGCCCGTTCCTGTACTACATAGGGTATAGCCTTTATACTCATTGTACCCCTGGTCTGCTATCTGATGAATTATTGGCTGCAACAATTTGCTTACCATGTACACATTGGTATCCTTCATTTCCTGCTTCCTTTGTTCTTCACTGTCTGCATCACCCTGCTCACAGTATGCCTGAACAGTTATCGGGCAGCAAGAAATAATCCGGTAGATAGTATCAAATACGAATAACCGTATCCCGGTTAATCTCCAGAACCAGAGACTGAAAATCAATCATCGCATTAAATAAAGCGATATGTGAATAGGAGGAAATCACATCTGACGGAATATCACATTCCGTCAGTACCCCCTGTTCCAACAGCAATGCACGTTTTGTACCTTTCAATAAGGGAGTCCTCGGTGTATACCAGACTCCCTCTTTTTCTAACGCCACATTAGCAATGGAAGTATCCGTCAAAAGATTGTTTCTGACAATCAATACATCATCCTGATTGCCGCGCAGGGCATACAATGCTTCCAGTTCCTTCCGGTCCGTACTTTTGTAGCGATAATCAATCGTATCCGAACCGACCAACCGGAGCGAACGTACAGTCCTCATTGTATAAGTGGAAAATGCCACCTCACATACTTCTCTGCCATAAACTACCCGGCATTTATAAAAACCGCTTTCAGGACAATCCCCTATATAATCCAGAATATCCAGTTGATCCGCCATTCCGAAAACCGCCTGTCTCGTCTCATTCATCCTACGGTTGTGATAGGCAAGGTTCTGCAACTTACCATCACGTACTTGTATCGTTTCAATAAATCGGCACATATATTTTCTGTTTCATTTCTTCATATTCACTGCGGGCGTCACTCTTGAAAGTAATGCCACCACCGCTTTTAAAATACATTCCGTCCGCCTCTTGCTCCACAAAACGTATCATCACGGCACTATCCATATTGTCTCCATCGAAATATCCGGTTATTCCCGTATAGAATCCCCGTTCATATCCTTCAGCTTCACGAATAATCTGCATCGTCTTCTTTTTGGGTGCACCGGTAATAGAACCGGCAGGCAACATACTGAAAAGAATATCACCTAACTGCCGTTTGTAATCTTCTGGAAGTTCACCGCATATCTCCGAACTGGTCTGCAATATCGGTCCTCGATTTGTCTGCAACACATCTATATAGCGATAACGCTCCACCCGGACATGAGATGCCACAATACTCAGATCATTCCTGATCAGATCCACAATCGTAGCATGTTCCGCCGCTTCTTTCCCGTCGTTCATCAAGGTTTGTACGGCATCGGGCAGGGTAGCGTCTATCGTACCTTTCATGGGATAAGAGCTGATAATCCCTTTCTTTATCCGAACAAAAATCTCCGGAGAGAAAACTACAAAACGATTCTTTACCCATACTTTATATAAAGCACGGGAGTTACAATATATATTCTTTAAAGTCAGATTGGTTTGTACCGGAGTCCGGCAAGTTAAATTCGTAAGAAAGCTGTTTCCGGCAAGAATATTCTTTTTCACATGTCCGAAAGCACGACTATATTCCTGAAAAGAAACAGGCTGTGAGATCCATTCTATCTGTTCCGACAAACTCTCCGGAAACAATTCATCCGTTAAACCGGCAACTGCTTCATTCGTAAATCCATTCAGGTTATATATCAACTCCTCCGGTGAGACCTCTGCCGTCTCTTCCACATAAACCTGTTCCTGCGAATAATCAATCAGAAAGACAAACGACTTTGAACAGCCTGCCAGCATATTCATGCGTGCGATTGCTTCCTGCCTACTATATAGTTTCATACATCTATTTTCGTTTAGCAGGAAGCAAAGGTAATAAAAAAACTATTTCCGTGCCGCCACTGCCAGCAATACTCCCAGCACAATGCCCAGCAATGCCGCAAACAATACGCGCATATCCGGCGGAAGCATGAAAGTAATGGTGTGTGCAGGATACCAGAAGAACGGGATTGTCTTCTTAAAAACGAAGTTCCATTGAACGTTCCAGTTCAGTCCGGTGATGATTTTCGTCATTGGAATAGGAGTGATAAGACTCTTAATAGAACCGCCGCACATCAGAATATGCGTATCTGTTATTTTATGGAAAGTCATGAATACCGGAGCAAAGATTGTGTTCATCGTTACCGATATGGCCAGCGCCACCAGCACCTTATCGAGAGACATCGCTTCACTTGTAAACGTTGCGGCAGCATTTGCCATTCCCATATACTCCATGAACTGCGGCACACCTTTTGAAAAGATAATCATAGCGGCATTGATACCCATACCGAGTATGCCCCATACCACCATGCGCGGAATAATACCAAAACCCTTCCGGTTGTACACTCCCGCACTGATTCGTAATCCCAGCACTTCGCCCAACGAAGACAGAATGGCAAACTTCAGAAAGCTCATCACCATACCATGTGCAGCATTGAACGACTTATACCAGTCATAAACCGCGTCACTCAAAAAGAAGGGTAGAAAGACTACCACCACCAGAATAATAAACAGGAAATCTTGCTTTTTCATTGAAAAGACGTGTTTTTCATTAATAATGCGGCAAACATACTAAAAAACTTTCAATATCAAAGCAAGATGATAAGAAAAACTGTAAATCTGTAACAAAAGACATACCGTCATTCTATTCTTATTAGCAGAATCACAGTTTCAGCATCTTCTTCTCCCTTTCCAGATCGTCACCATTCAGGTGAGGGGAGGGCACCGTACACGTTTTTATATAATCCCCGCCCCGGCATGTATATTCAAAATAGACCTTTTGCTCCGGTGTCAGTTCTTCCTCGGTCAGCAGTCCGCCTTTCAGTTCTATAAAATCATCCATGCTGGTGCTATCGGAATATTTCACGAAAACAATCCGCCGGGCTATCGGATTCCGGTTATAGTCCAGACTCAGGTAAAGCCCTTTCAGCATAGACGGATAGTCGTACATGGGCAGTTGCAGATAGATGGTGAATAATGCAAGCTGCGGAGCCTCCCTTTCGTTGAAGATGATATATGCATTCTGATGATTATTTAATAACCCGATCCCCCGATGCGTTGTATTGTAAGCGCTCATATGAGTCACCTGTACATAGTCATTGTTTTCGGAGGCACTAATCAGATACGGTTCCATCTTCAGGCAATCGCTCGAAGACGAAAGACTATAACTTATATATATACCACTATAATTATATACTTCCTGTGCCGAATGATTCATCTCTTCGGTCAACATTCTGACGAATGGAATTTCCTTCTGGTTACCGGTTGTCACGGGTTCCAGTTCCAGCAACTGCTCTTTCATTTCAGTAAGGTTGCCGAGCAAACGTTTCTTCGAAACATTATTCACCTGAGACAGGGCATAGTCCAATGCTTCTTCTTCCGTCATTCCTTTCTTTACCGATCTTGCAAAGGTGGGCAGCACACTTGAATAGAGAGAAGACAGCACACTGGCAGGCATATTCGTTTTGTCAGCTATATCTTTCATTTTCACCCCTTTATTACGCAGATCTTCTATCCGCTTATATATATCTAATAGTTCCTCCATATTTTGTAAGTGTTTTTGGTTTTTAATTTGCAAAGAACAGCCTCTTGTGTTATATTCCGATTGCATAAATGTTACATTAATGTTACTTTATTTTCTATCCGATAATTAAATGTATTAATAATAAATATTCATTTTTTCTGTAACATCATCCTTCTACTTTTGCCCTCGAAATCAAAAGAGAATAAAATGAAAACAATTACCGACATTAAAACGGAACTACTTTCAAACAAGAAAATATCCGATCTTGTATTCATACTTTGGGCAGGAGGTGCAGCGCTTCTTTCGTACTCCTTAGTATATGCGCTTCGCAAACCTTTCACCGCTGCCTCCTTCGACGGACTGGATGCCTTCGGATTGGATTATAAAGTATTGGTTACCATCGTCCAGATTCTGGGCTACCTCATCGCCAAGTTTGTCGGTATCAAGTTGATTTCCGAATTAAAGAAGGAGCACCGCATGAAGTTCATTCTGGCTTCTATTCTGGTAGCGGAACTCTCCCTGGTTCTCTTCGGACTCTTGCCCGCTCCTTATAATATCTTCGCCATGTTCTTCAACGGTTTGTCACTGGGTTGCATGTGGGGCGTGATATTCAGCTTCATCGAAGGCAGACGCACCACCGATATTCTTGCCAGCCTTTTGGGTATCAGTATTGTCATCAGCTCCGGCGTGGCAAAATCTATCGGACTGTTCGTTATGAACACCCTGCATGTAGGAGAGTTCTGGATGCCCGCTCTCATCGGTGGCTTTGCCCTGCCATTGCTTGCCTTGCTGGGTTACACCCTGAATCGCCTGCCGCAACCCACCCAACAAGACATTGCCGAAAAGAGCCAGCGTGTCACTCTCAACGGAAAACAACGCAAAGAACTGTTCCGCAACTTCATGCCTGTATTGATCCTCCTGTTCGTAGCCAACCTTCTGTTGGTTATCCTCCGGGATATTAAAGAAGATTTCCTGGTGAAGATTATCGACATGAGCGGACATTCTTCCTGGCTGTTTGCACAGATCGACAGTGTTGTTACTCTTATCATCCTGGCACTTTTCGGAATGATGGTCTTTGTAAAGAGTAATATCAAAGTATTGGTCATCCTCTTGAGTATGGTGGTTGCCGGAACGGCTACCATGAGTTTCGTATCACTCAATTACGATACGCTTCAACTCAGCACCGTGACTTGGTTGTTCATCCAGAGTCTGAGCCTTTACATTGCCTACCTTTGTTTTCAAAGCATATTTTTCGACCGCTTCATAGCATGCTTCAAGATAAAAGGAAATGTAGGATTCTTTATTGTGACTATTGATTTCATCGGATATACTGGTACTGTACTCGTCCTGATGTTCAAGGAATTCTTTAATACGGATATCAATTGGCTCGATTTTTACAACCAGATGTCCGGTTATGTAGGAATAATCTGTACCGTAGCATTCAGCTGTTCTATTGTCTACCTGGTGCAGAGACATAAGAAAGAAGAACTCCTGCGCACGGGACATGCGGTAGAAGAGAAACCGGAAATGTTACAATCTGCATTTTCTGTGATGCCCAGCTAAAAAAGTAAGAGAAATAAGAACATCTTATCGCAATAAGCAATAATTCAACAGATGAATAATTCAAGTTTTGCAGGTAGCCTAAAAGGCTTACAAAAATAGATAAACCCCAATTTATTATTAAACAACTCATTATAAAATAACAAGTAAATATGAAAAGAATAGAATGTATCATTATGGACTGGGCAGGCTCTGCAGTTGATTACGGATGTTTCGCTCCGGTAGCCGCCTTCTTGAAAGCCTTCAATGAAATAGGCATCAACATCACGATGGAACAAGCCCGCCGCCCTATGGGAATGGCCAAGATAGACCACATCCGCGAACTGTTCAAGATGGACGGAGTAGGCGAGGAGTTTGAGAAACTCTATCACCGTCCCTGGAACGAACAGGACGTAACAGATATGAACGCCAAATTCGAGGAATACCTTTTTGCTTCCCTGGCAAACTACACCGACCCCATTCCCGGAGTCATCGATACCCTGAACGAACTGAGAAAACAAGGCATCAAAATAGGTTCCACCACCGGCTACACCCAAGCCATGATGGACGTAGTGCTCCCCAATGCAGCCCGCAAAGGTTACACCACCGACAAGTGTGTCACTCCCAACGGTCTGCCTGCCGGACGTCCTTTCCCTTATATGATTTACCAAAACATGATCGATCTTGCCATCCCTTCAACAGACTGTGTTCTGAAGTACGGTGACACCATTGCCGACATCAAAGAGGGTATCAATGCCAAAGTCTGGACCGTCGGTGTCATACTCGGCAGCAACGAACTGGGACTAACCCAGAAGGAAGTAGAACAAATGTCTCCCGCAACGCTCACTGCCCGGAAAGCAGAAGTCAGACAGCGCATGCTTCTTGCAGGCGCCCACTATGTGGTGGACAGCATCGAAGAGCTTCCCAAAATCATAGAACTTATCAATCATAAACTGAATACGAATCATTAATCCTTTTAAATATCAAACCAATATGAAACCCTATTTATTATTAACCCCCGGCCCATTAACCACGTCAGAAACCGTAAAAGAGGCCATGATGACCGATTGGTGTACATGGGACGCCGACTATAACGTACACATTGTAGAAGAAATCCGCAAATCCCTCGTTGCCCTTGCCACCACAGCCACCAATGAATACACTTCCGTACTCTTGCAGGGAAGCGGTACTTATTGCGTGGAAGCTGTTATCGGCAGTGTCATCACTCCCAAGCACAAACTACTTATCCTCAGCAATGGCGCTTATGGTGACCGTATGGGCCACATTGCCGAATATCACGGCATCAACTACGATATGCTTGCTTTCGAAGAAACCGAACAGGTTTCCGTTGACTATGTAGACGATTACCTGTCCAACAATTCAGATATCACCCATGTAGCCGTAGTACATTGCGAAACCACTACCGGTATCCTGAATCCTCTCAAAGAGATTGCCCACATTGTGAAGCTCCACAACAAAAAGCTGATTGTAGACGCTATGAGCAGCTTCGGCGGTGTGCCTCTGGATATGCATGAATTAGGTATCGACTTCATGATCAGCAGTGCCAACAAATGCATCCAGGGTGTTCCCGGCTTCGGTTTTATCATAGCCCGCAAATCCGAACTGTTACACTGCAAAGGTGTTTCCCGTTCACTCTCACTCGATATTTACGACCAATGGGAGACGATGGAAAAAGGACATGGCAAATGGAGGTTTACTTCGCCCACCCATGTAGTAAGAGCCTTCAAGCAGGCACTTGCCGAACTGGAAGAAGAGGGGGGAGTAGCCGCCCGCCACAAGAGATATTGCGAAAACCACCGCATATTGGTAGAAGGAATGCGTGCACTCGGCTTCAAAACCTTGCTGCCGGACGAATTCCAGTCGCCCATCATCACCTCTTTCCTTTATCCGAAAGCAGGTTTCGATTTCAATTCTTTCTACACCCAACTGAAAGAAAAAGGTTTCGTCATCTATCCGGGCAAGATATCCCAGGCAGATACTTTCCGCATCGGCAACATCGGAGATGTACATCCTGAAGATTTCGCACGTCTGATAGAAGTAGTCCAACAAACTTCTTACTAATGAATTACCTTTCTAAATCCTCCCTGTGCCTGCTGGCGGTCGTCACTTCTCTGACCGCCACAGCACAGGAAACTCTCTCCGACAAATTACAGTACAAAGTAACCGGCCGCATGCTTATGGATGGCGGTGTTTATCTCAGGAATGACAATCATTTCGGTAACGGTACGGAATTCAATGATCTGCGCGTAGGCATGAGGGCCACTTACCAGCGCTGGGACATGAAAGTGGAAATAGGCTATGTAGGCAGCAAGGTTTCTATCAAAGATGCTTTCGCTACTTACACTTCCGGTAAGCATATCATCCAGGTAGGGCAATTCTACGAACCTTTCACTATGGATATGCTTTGCAGCACTTTCGACCTACGTTTCCATCAGTCACCCGGTTCTGTGCTTGCCATGACCAACAGTCGGCGTCTGGGAGTTGCCTACACTTACAATGCCACGCATTATTATGCTTGCGGAGGATTGTTTACCGACAACGATATCAGTAACTTAAAGAATACCTCGCAAGGTTATGCCGTAGACGGACGTTTTGTTTACCGACCTGTAAATGAAGCTGGAAAGCTATTGCATCTCGGTATTGCCGCTATCTATCGCACTCCCGATGGTGCTTTGCCGGATGATGATAACAGGAGTACCTTTATCTATAAATCTGCCGGAGTGAGTACTATCGACAATCGTAACCTGATTTATGCGGAAGTGGATAATGCCCGCCATCAAGTGAAGCTGGGTACTGAACTGCTGATCTATTACGGAAAATTCTTCTTTCAAAGCGAATATATCCGTACTCAAGTGAAACGCAGGAATGCCCTTGCCGACTATACCGGACAGGGTGGATATGCGCAATGTTCGTGGCTCCTGATAGGAGATACTTATGACTATGATGCAGCTCCGGCATGTCCTTCCCGCCCTATAGGTCGTGCGCTCGAACTCTGCGGACGTTTCAATATCGTAGATATGAACGACCGGACTGCGGAAGTATTAGGCGGAGCACAAAAGGATCTTTCTCTAGGATTGAATTACTACATAAACAAGCATATAGGGATTAAAGTAAACTACAGTTATGTAATCCCCGGAAAACACATTCGGAAGATAAGCGACAAGAATTTTAGTGTATTGCAGGCAAGATTCCAGTTTATACTATAATGCTTCCTTTCTTAAAGATTATATCATGCGACCCATAATTATATTGAAAATGAAAGGTTATGAAAAATAATGTGTACTAGAGTAGTGGGACATCGCGATCTCAGCCCCGACCTGAACCCTGAAAGGGCGTAATCACTTCTTCTTTAAAAACCGTTTAGCCAAATATTTTCGTATAGGCTCATCATACAGCTTCAAGCACAGGTAAGCCAACACTACATTCAAGGCATAAACGCATAAAGCAACCTGCCAGGTTTCTCCCAAAGTAAAGAGTTGATTTTTAATCAGCCATGCATAGAACAGATACATGAACGGATAATGTATCACATAAATCGGATACGAGATATCTCCCAGGAACTTACATATCTGAGTTGACTTTTTATCCGTAGTAGTTCCCGATGCTCCTATCCATACAAGGGCGGGGAAAGCTACGATAATACAAAATGCTTCATAAGCACCATTTGTACAAATCGGCTCCGCACCTTCCAGATAGGGTACTGAGAACAAAGCAATCAATACAATGGTACATATCCAAAACGCGCCTTTCACCTTCATAGGCTTGAAGTTACGCGACATAAGCATACCCACAGAAAACGGGAACAACATTCTCAATAATCCGCCACCAAAGTTGACACCGTTCAACGTCCAGCCCACACCTATATTTCCATAACCGGAAACATCGAAGACTGCGAATAGCGCCAATGCCACTCCCAACAATACAACGAGCACAGTCAGCGCCTTATTGGATAAGCGACGGATAAACAAGGCATAAAGAATATTACCTATATACTCGAAGAACAACGACCAGCAAGGCCCGTTCAACGGAAACATCTCACCGTTGCCACGCACTTCATAACCTACGCCCGGCATTGCGGGGATAAAGAATATCGTGCAGAGCAGAGACAGCATTATCATGGAGATACCGATATGTGTTCCATCCCATTGCACGGAACCCTGAAAACAGAATGTAATAGCACCCAGAACAGCCCCCATTATCACCATAGGATGAAGACGTATCAAACGACGCTTAAAGAAATCTTTCATTGTAAGACTCTTACCCCAACGGTCATCATAGGCATAGCCGATAACGAAACCTGAAAGGATAAAGAAAAAATCCACGGCTAAATATCCATGATTGAACGTTGTAATCATGGTATCGCTTGCAAAAGCATAGCCTTCGAATATATGATACCATATCACCATAAGGGCCGCTACACCACGAAGTCCGTCCAGAAGATCGTAATGCGCCTTGGTATCCGAAAATGCTGCTGAGGGGGTATTAGACATTTGTTTCTTAGTATTAAGTTAATATTTTCAGATGGCAAAGATACAGCTTGCCATCTGAAGTTTTTTTGCTCAAAAGCAAAAAAGACCGGCGAATACTTATTTTTGGGCACGCACCCGGCTGAGTGTATAAATGGAAATACCCAGAAAAGCAGCCACATACTTCAGCTTCACCCGGTTTATCAATCCGGGATAGCGCCGGTTAAACTGTTCGTACCGCTCCTTGGGCGAAAGCTGAAGACGCTCCACAAACATGTGGCTAAGCTCCTTATTTACATTCTGATGCAGGATTCTTCCCCAATTGGCTATATCGATGTACGTTTCGTAAAGAAGATTCAGCTTGTCTATATGGATGACATAGATTTTGCAATCCGAAAGAGCTTCAATGCTCTCTACTGACGGCTGTTTGTAATACAACGAATCCATGCCGAAAGTAATGTCGCCTTCCTGGCTGAACCAGGTAGTGGTATCCTGTCCGTTGTGATGAAATACGGAACGGGCAACTCCCTCTTCAATAAAATAAACCAGACGATCCGTTACCCCCGAGTGCACTATATAAGTATTTTTAGGGTAATATCTTACCTGCATATCTGCCTGCAATGCCTGAAGTGCTTCGTCGGAAACCGGATAAACTTGCCTGATCTTGTTAATGATGTTTTTCATTGAATAGGAATTCAGTATTCTGCTACAAACTTACATAATTTTATCAATTCCTAAAAAAAAGAGACTGCCTTTTGAAGACAGTCTCTTTGCATTTTATCTGATTTCAGGAAAATCCTTATTCAATCACTCCGAGTTCACGGAAACATTTCGTCAACTTCTCAACAGCATAGTCTACCTGCTCTTTGGTGTGAGTAGCCATCAATGCTACGCGTACCAGCGTGTCTTGCGGTGCACAAGCGGGCGGAATAACCGGATTGATGAAGATGCCTTCGTCAAACGCCATCTTAGTTACGATAAATGTCTTTTCTGCATCACGCACATACAGCGGAATGATAGGGGATTCAGTTTCACCGATTTCGAAACCGGCATCACGGAATTTCTTCAATGCATAGTTGGTGATGTCCCACAAACGCTGCTGACGTTCCGGTTCGTTCATAATGATGTGAAGAGCTTCACGGGCAGCAGCCGTAGCAGCAGGCGTGTTACTTGCCTGGAATATATAAGAACGGGCATTGTGGCGCAACCAGTTGATTACCGAAGCATCTCCGGCAACGAAACCACCGATAGAAGCCAGTGACTTGCTGAACGTACCCATAATCAGGTCGATATCATCCGTCACACCGAAATGATCGCAAACACCGCGTCCTTGTTTTCCGAATACACCCAATCCGTGTGCTTCGTCCACCATGATGCTGGCATTGTATTTTTTCTTCAAACGTACGATTTCGGGGAGGTTGGCAAGGTCGCCTTCCATAGAGAAAACACTATCCACCACGATCAGTTTGATAGCATCCGGCTCGCATTTCTGGAGTTCTTTTTCCAGATCGGCCATATCGTTATGTTTGTACTTCAATTGAGTAGAAAAGGAGAGACGGCGGCCATCTACGATGGAAGCGTGCACGCGGTCGTCACAGATAATGTAATCGTTACGTCCCGTCAATTGCGGAATAACACCCTCATTTACAGTAAATCCGGTAGAAAAACAGAGTGCATCGTCTTTTCCGACAAACTCAGCCAGTTCTTTTTCCAACTCTACATGTATATCAAGAGTTCCATTTAATAAACGGGAACCTGCACAACCTGTACCGTATTTATCTGTGGCGGCTTTTGCGGCTTCTATTATTCTTTTATCGTAAGTCAGTCCTGTATAAGCATTCGAACCGAACATCAGGACTTTTTTACCATCCATCAACACCTCAGTATCCTGATGGCTGTCAATTGTGCGGAAATAGGGGTATACGCCCATTGCCATATATTGCTGTGGCAGGTCGTATTTCGCCAATTTGTCTTGTAGTAATCCCATGAAATGTTTATTATATAATATGAAATATTTAACTCTTAATTACAAGCCTTTTGAAAACAGGGGGCAAAGATAGCAAAATATGTGCTTATCTGTTCTTTTTTTACTAAAAAATATATTTGCCCATGGATTAAAGCCCACTCTATGGTTAAAAATTCAAGTATTTGTATTACTTTTGCCATTTATAAAATTGCATAGTGAAACAACCCTTGCATGGACGAAGAAAAAAAGAAAATATCATTCATTATAAATCCGAAATCCGGTACGCAGAGCAAAGAGCAAATCCTCCATTTGCTCGATGAAAAGCTGGATAAGGCAAAGTATGTCCAAGAGGTAATCTATACCGAATATGCCGGACATGCTGTTGAAATTGCTGCACAAAAAGCAAAGGAAAATGTGCATGCTGTAGTGGCTATTGGCGGTGACGGCACGATCAACGAAATAGCCCGTTCGCTGGTGCATACAAAAACAGCATTGGGCATCATTCCGTGTGGTTCGGGAAACGGACTGGCACGCCATCTGCAAATTTCGATGGAGCCCAAAAAGGCGATAGAAATCATCAACGAAGGAATTATAGACGTCATCGATTACGGAAAAATCAATGAAGTGCCTTTCTTCTGTACCTGCGGTGTGGGTTTTGATGCTTTTGTCAGCCTGAAGTTTGCAAAGGCGGGCAGGAGAGGCCCTCTTACCTATTTAGAAAAGACTCTGCTGGAGAGTCTGAAGTATCAGCCCGAAACTTACGAACTGGAAACGGAAGACGGTACTTTAAAGTATAAGGCTTTCCTGATAGCCTGCGGCAACGCTTCGCAATACGGAAACAATGCGTACATAGCTCCACAGGCCATGCTGACGGACGGATTACTGGACGTGACCATCCTTGAACCTTTCACGGTGCTGGATGTGCCCTCCCTGTCTTTCCAACTGTTTAATAAGACTATAGACCAAAATAGCCGCATCAAAACTTTCCGCTGCCAGACGCTGCGCATCCACCGTACCAAACCAGGAGTAGTGCACTTTGACGGGGACCCGATGATGATGGGAGAAAACATTGACGTAAAGGTAATCAAAGAAGGATTGCAGGTTATCATCCCCCGGTATGCCGAAAAAGACTCTTCGAATGTATTGCAACGGGCACAGGATTATATAAATGGCCTGAAGCAGATCAATGAGGAGATTGTGCATAAGAATAAGATGATATTGGATAAGAGTAAAGAGCAGATTAAGAAGTTAACGAAAATCTGAGTTTTTTATAAAATAAATCTGTATTTTTGCACGTCATTAGCAATTAAGCGTTGTGCCCCGACAGCGCAGCCAAATTGTAAATTGTAAATTGTAAATTGTAAATATCAACATGTTTAGATCACACACCTGCGGAGAACTTCGTATCTCCGATGTCAATAAGCAAGTAACGCTGGCAGGTTGGGTGCAGCGCAGCCGCAAAATGGGAGGTATGACATTCATTGACCTCCGCGACCGTTACGGTATCACCCAGTTAGTTTTTAACGAAGAGGTGGACGCCGCACTTTGCGAGAACGCCAACCGCCTGGGACGCGAATTCGTCATTCAGATTACAGGAACGGTGAACGAACGCTTCAGTAAGAATGCCAATATCCCGACCGGAGATATTGAAATCATCGTATCGGAACTGAATGTGCTGAATGCAGCCCTGACACCTCCGTTCACCATCGAAGATAATACGGATGGTGGCGACGATATCCGCATGAAATACCGTTATCTGGATTTGCGCCGTCCATCGGTACGCAGAAATCTGGAACTCCGCCATAGAATGACCATTGAAGTACGCCGCTACCTGGACAGCCAGGGTTTCATCGAAGTGGAAACTCCTGTACTGGTAGGCTCTACTCCGGAAGGTGCACGCGACTTCGTGGTGCCCTCACGCATGAATCCGGGACAGTTTTACGCCTTGCCGCAAAGCCCGCAGACCTTGAAGCAATTGCTGATGGTATCCGGTTTTGACCGTTACTTCCAGATTGCCAAGTGTTTCCGTGACGAGGACCTTCGTGCCGACCGTCAGCCGGAATTTACTCAGATAGACTGCGAAATGTCTTTCGTAGAACAGGACGACATCATCAACCTGTTTGAAGGTATGACGAAATATCTGTTCAAAGAAATCCGCGGTGTGGAATTGGAAGGTCAGTTCCAGCGTATGGCATGGGCGGACGCCATGAAATATTATGGTAGCGACAAACCCGACTTGCGTTTCGGTATGAAGTTCGTGGAGCTGATGGATATACTGAAAGGCCATGGCTTCTCTGTATTTGATAGCGCCGAATACATCGGTGGTATCTGTGCCGAAGGTGCCGCACACTACACCCGCAAACAACTGGATGCTCTGACGGAATTTGTGAAGAGACCGCAGATTGGTGCAAAAGGTATGGTTTACGCCCGTGTAGAGGAAGACGGAAATGTAAAATCGAGCGTTGACAAATTCTATACGCAGGAAGTACTGCAACAGGTGAAAGAAGCTTTCGGTGCCAAACCGGGTGACTTGATTCTGATTTTGAGCGGCGACGACACCATGAAGACACGCAAGCAACTTTGCGAGCTTCGTCTGGAAATGGGTAGCCAATTGGGATTGCGTGATAAGAACACATTCGCATGCCTGTGGGTAGTAGACTTCCCGATGTTTGAATGGAGTGAGCAAGAAAACCGCTTGATGGCTATGCACCATCCGTTCACCCATCCGAAAGACGAGGACATTGATTTACTGGATACTGATCCGGCAGCAGTACGTGCCGATGCTTATGATATGGTAATCAATGGTGTGGAAGTCGGTGGCGGTTCAATCCGTATCCACGATCCAAAGTTGCAGGCAAAGATGTTCGAAATCCTGGGATTCACTCCTGAAAAAGCAGAAGAACAATTCGGATTCCTGATGAATGCATTCAAATACGGTGCACCTCCTCATGGCGGTCTGGCATATGGTCTTGATCGTTGGGTATCTCTCTTTGCCGGATTGGATAGTATTCGTGACTGCATCGCATTCCCGAAGAATAACAGTGGACGCGACGTGATGCTGGATGCTCCCGCAGCACTTGATCCGTCTCAGTTGGACGAACTGAATCTGATCGTAGATATCAAAGAATAAGAGTAGGTTAGTTTGTTGTGAGAGAGTCGAGACGCATCTTCCGTTTTGCGGTAATCGGTACGCTGAATGCCCTGATTATAGCAGCAGTCATCTGGCTGATGATGGATGAACTGGACATCGACTATATGCTCTCTAACATAACTGCTTACGTCATTGCACAGACTCATAATTTTATCTGGTGCAAGCACTGGATATTTCCTTTGGATGATAAAGAAAAGAAGAGCAACACCTGGAGGCAGGTGTTGCTCTTTTCTATCGCTTTCGGAATGGCATATCTGGCGCAATTCCTATTCTTGGTAGTGTTAGTCGAGGCACTGAATTGTGATGAATATCTGGCTCAGTTCCTGGGACTGTTTATTTACGGAGGCGTGAATTTTATAATGAACAGGAGAATCACGTTCCGTTAACGCTTTATCAAACTACGTTTTACTGCACTTTTGTCAAATTGCGCTTTATCGCACTTTTATCGAATTGTATTTTAATCAAGAAAGCGTTTCGTCAATCCACCGTATTCATCGATACGACGGTCGCGCAGGAAAGGCCACCAACGGCGTACATTTTCAGAGCGTTCCACATCTATCTCCACTACTATATTTTCCGGACGATCATTTCCGGCTTGTGCAAGGAATTCTCCTTGCGGACCTGCTACAAAACTATTTCCCCAGAATTGGATGCCATTTGTCTGCATGGACGGATCGGGTTCGTGACCGACACGGTTAACGGAGATAACAGGAAGTCCGTTGGCTACGGCATGGGCACGCTGGGAGATAATCCAGGCATTGAGCTGGCGTGCCTTTTCATCATCGGCGTCACTGCTTTCCCAACCGATGGCGGTGGGGTAGATTAATAATTCGGCACCTTTCAATGCCATCAGGCGGGCAGCTTCGGGATACCACTGATCCCAGCAAACAAGTACGCCCAGTTTTCCGAGAGAGGTTTGGATAGGTTCGAAACCTATATCTCCGGGGGTGAAATAGAACTTTTCATAATAGGCCGGATCATCGGGGATATGCATCTTGCGGTATTTTCCGGCAATGCTTCCGTCACGATCAAAGACAACGGCGGTGTTATGATAGAGTCCTGGGGCACGTTTCTCAAATAGGGAGGTCACCAATACTATTTTATTGGCAGCGGCCAGTTCGGAATAAAATCCGGTGGAAGGGCCGGGAATGGTTTCCGCCAGATCAAACAGTTGCGTGTTTTCAGTCTGACAGAAATACAGGGAGTTGTGCAGCTCCTGTAATACAATCAGTTGCGCACCATGTGCAGCACAAGCTTCTATGCTTTTAGCCAGGTTCATCAGGTTCGTACGAAGATCTGCTGTATTGGCTTGCTGAATAATTCCGACTTTTATTTTTCTCATATCTTTCTAATTTTATTTCAATACACCGGCAGGGTACTGCATCGTAACACAATGGAGCGATCCATGCTGCTTAATCAGCGTCCGACAATCAATGCCTACAATCTCATATTCCGGGAACGCTTCCTGCAAGACTTCTTTTGCACGTTGGTCATTCTCCGGCTGACGATAAGTAGGATAAAGCACCGCATCATTCATTATCAAGAAATTGGCATACGTTGCGGGGAGGCGTTCGCCCTCTTCCTCAATCTTGTCCACCATAGGCAATGCCAACAGGCGGTAGGGGTTTCCATTCAAAGTACGGAAGGTTTTCAGTTGTTCTTCCATTTGATGGAGAGCTTCGTAATGTTCATCCTGCGTATCGGTGCATTGCACATAGGCAATAGTATCCGGTGAGCAAAGACGAGCGAGCGTATCGACATGACTATCCGTATCATCTCCTGCCAAATACCCATGATCGAGCCAAAGTACCTGTTTCAGATGAAATACAGAACAGAGATAGTCTTCGATTTCATCGCGGCTCATCTGCCCGTTACGATTGGGAGAAAGCAAACACTCGGACGTGGTGAGTAATGTGCCCAACCCGTCACTCTCAATGGAACCACCTTCCAGAACAAAGCCCAGACGATTAACATACCGCCCATTCAGGAAACCGACTTTCACAGCCTGACGGGTAATCAGATTGTCTTTATCCGAAGCGAATTTCAGCCCCCAGCCATTGAACATGAAATCAAGAAGCGAAGCGCCTTCTGAATCCAACATGGTAATTGCACCATGATCACGCGCCCAAGTATCATTCGTTTCACACTCCATGAAACGGACATTCTGCATATTGACGGTAGCTGAAATCTGCTTTTTGACCTCCTCCGGTTCGGGAGTTACGATCAGAAGCAATTCCCGTTGGGTTATTTCGCGTGCGATAGCGGCAAAGCAGACTTGTACTTCCGTAAGCATATGTGCCCAGTCAGTTCCGGCATGGGGCCAAGTCAGCTGTATTCCGCTTTGCGGCGCCCATTCGGCAGGTAAAACAGCATTGAACGTATCACTCATATTTATCATTCTTTCTTTTCTTCTTTCGGCTTGCGGTCAAAGAACGGATTCTTGGTCGAAGCACTGACCGGAATAGCATACACGGATCTGCATCCCGGCAACCACTCCAATTGCTGCGCAGCAAGTCCGGCAGAGAACATCACACGGGTATCCACGCGCAAATCGGCCGCCGTGGCACAAGCCGAACCGATAGCTATACCTACATCGACCGAATTCACGGCACAAGGCACACCTTCAGGGCGTCCCGCACAAGTGGGATAACCACAATGGCCGCAATTCAATCCTTGCGCCTGCTCGCGCGTACCTATTATAATTACACATTCAGCCTGCAAAATGTTGGCGGCATCCCGCAAAAAGAACTTCATTCCGTGTTCTTCCACCATGGCAACCATCTTGTCCGACAATACTTTTAAATCGTCTCCGGTGACCATAGCTATTTCAATTATATCTACACCTTTTCCCTTCGGAGCGGTACGGGCAGCAGTCATCATCTGCCTTGCCACATCCAACACATGTTCGTGGCGGCTTGCACGTTCGTTCTGTATCATAATTCTCACTTTTATTAAAAACTGATAGCAAAGATAATGCAAATTGAGTGCAGAACTTTCATGCTTGCATGAAAAAGTTATGCCAAAATGCAGCTTATCTTATTTAAAGATACTGATTTCAGCCAATAATCCGTCGTTTTCTCAGAATTCCTTTCTATATTTGCTTTCAAATGGAGACCAGGACTATACTTCAAATAGACAACGCATGCATCGCTTTCGGAGCAGATACACTTTTTTCCGGTTTTTGCTTACAACTGCACGAAGGGGAAATCGCCTGCATTTCCGGACAATCGGGGCGGGGAAAGACCTCCTTGCTGAATGCAGTTTTAGGATTTGTACCCCTCAAAGCAGGGAGCATCACCGTTAACGGCATTTTACTGGAAAAAGGAACTATCGACCAAATTCGCAGGCAAGTGGCATGGATACCGCAAGAACTGGCGCTTCCATCGGAATGGGTGAAGGAAATGGTGCAACTCCCTTTCAATCTGAAAGCTAACCGGAATACCCCCTTTTCACTGGACAAACTATTTGCCTGTTTCGATGAATTGGGGCTGGAAGAGGAATTGTACGATAAACGTGTGAATGAGATCTCCGGAGGACAACGGCAACGTATCATGATTGCCGTAGCCACCCTGATGCAAAAGCTGCTGCTGATTGTGGATGAACCGACTTCCGCACTGGATTCGGACTCTACGGATAAAGTACTTGCTTTCTTCCGGAAACGAATGAGGGAGGGAAGTGCCATTCTCGCCGTCTCTCACGACCAGGGATTTGCGCAAGGATGTAACCAGATGATAACGCTATAACTAAGAGATTAATAAAGTGGGAACTATCGACATATCATATACCAGTTTAGCCATCGGATTGTTGCTGTTGCTCATTCCGCTGTTCTACTTGTGGAAGTTCAAGACAGGGCTATTGTGGGTTACCGTGATTGGTATCGCACGGATGATTGTACAACTTTTCTTTATCGGTATCTACCTGAAATACTTGTTTCTGTGGAATAACCCGTGGATCAACTTTCTGTGGGTGATTATTATGATATTCGTCGCCGCACAAACCGCCCTGGCACGCACCCAATTGAAACGGAAAATACTGTTTATTCCTATCTCCATAGGTTTCTTATTCAGTGTTGTCTGCATCGGCATGTACTTCATTGCCATTGTATTACGGTTGGAGAATGTGTTCAGTGCCCAGTATTTTATTCCGATATTCGGTATCCTGATGGGAAACATGCTATCCAGCAATGTCGTTGCACTGAATGCTTATTACAGCGGATTGAAACGGGAACAACAATTGTATCGCTATCTGCTTGGTAATGGCGCCACAAGGGCAGAGGCACAGGCGCCTTTTATCAAACAGGCTATCATTAAGTCTTTTAGTCCGTTGATTGCCAATATTGCCGTTATGGGCTTGGTGGCACTGCCCGGCACAATGATCGGACAAATCCTGGGAGGTAGTAGCCCGAATGTCGCCATCAAATATCAAATGATGATTATGGTGATAACCTTCACGGCATCCATGCTTTCGCTGATGATTACCATCTCGTTGGCATCGCGTAAGTCGTTCGATGCCAACGGAAAACTATTGCAGGTAATGGTAGAGAAAAAGGAAAAGAAGAAAAACCGTTAATGCTCTACTTTTTCAGGAGTATAACGCAACTGCACATACTGTACGCCGGGTTTTATATAAGCACTATCCATCAATACTTTCCTTACCCGGAACGTCTCAAGACGGCGATTTATATAACTTTTTATATATCCTTTCTGCGGTTTCACATACGAAAGTACTTCTATACGCCCTGCCAAATGGATATTGACTTTGGCTTTCACGGTACGTACCGCACCCGGCCTCTTTGACGATTGTCCGGGCATTTCCTTATGTTTATCTATCCAGAAGATAGCTGTAGCCTTCGGAGTAGTATCCACAAATTCCTCTTGTGCATCCTCTTCACCGCCATCCTGGGCTTTGGGTGAGGGTTGGCACGAGAAAAGAATGCATAATAAAGCGAAAAACGGGATAAGTAATGCTTTCATGGTATAGAGTTTTACAATTATCTGAACAAATATATAAAAAAAGAGTAAAACAAACAGTTATTCAGTGCATTTTTACTATATTTGCACCGAAATTTTCTATTCACATAATGAGAATTAAGGAGATAGTAAGCGCCCTTGAACGGTTCGCGCCTCTGCCATTGCAAGACGGATTTGATAATGCCGGCCTGCAAATCGGATTGACAGAAGCGGAAGCAACAGGGGCTTTGTTGTGTCTTGACGTCACTGAAGCCGTGCTGGACGAGGCGATTGTGTTAGGATACAATCTTGTCATATCCCATCATCCGCTGATATTCAAAGGATATAAATCCATCACGGGTAGGGACTATGTAGAGCGTTGTATCATGAAAGCAATCAAGAATGATATCGTGGTCTACTCAGCACATACCAACCTGGACAATGCTCCGGGAGGGGTGAACTTCAAGATTGCCGAGAAAATAGGATTGAGTAATGTACGCGTGCTGGAAGCCAAAGAGAATGCTTTGGTAAAATTGGTGACTTTTGTACCCACAGCACAGGCGGAAGATGTTCGTAAAGCTTTGTTTGCAGCCGGATGCGGTTGCATAGGAAACTACGACGCATGCAGTTACAATGTAGAAGGAGAGGGAACTTTCCGCGCTCAGGAGGGTAGCCACCCGTTCTGTGGAAGCATCGGAGAGTTGCATACGGAAAAAGAAGTGCGAATAGAGACCGTATTGCCTGCCTACAAGAAATCGGAAGTTATCAAAGCTCTACTGAGTGCCCATCCGTATGAGGAACCTGCATTCGATTTATATCCTTTGCAGAATAGCTGGACACAGGCTGGGGCAGGAGTTATCGGAGAACTGGAAACACCGGAAACGGAGTTGGAGTTCCTGAAACGCATCAAGAAGACCTTTGAAGTGGGCTGCCTGAAGCATAACAAGCTGACCGGGCGTGAAATACAGACCGTGGCACTGTGTGGAGGAGCCGGAGCATTCCTGATGCCGCTTGCCATACGCAACGGTGCAGACGTGTTCATCACCGGAGAAATCAAGTATCACGATTACTTCGGACACGATACGGATATTCTGCTGGCAGAGATAGGACATTACGAAAGCGAACAATATACAAAAGAAATATTCTATACAATAATCCGGGAGTTGTTTCCTAACCTTGCGCTGCAACAGTGCAAAGTGAATACCAACCCCATAAAATATTTATAAGTAAAATGGCTAAAGAAGCAAAAAAAGATCCTCAGGAATTGACCGTGGAGCAGAAGTTGAAAGCCCTGTTCCAGTTGCAGACTATGTTGTCTAAGATTGATGAAATCAAGACTTTAAGAGGTGAACTTCCGCTGGAAGTACAGGACTTGGAAGATGAAATCGCCGGTCTGAGCACTCGTATCGACAGAATTAAGGCAGAAGTAGCCGAACTGAAATCCGCCATCGCTACTAAGAAAGTGGAGATTGAAACTTCAAAAGCTTCTATCGCAAAATACAAGGAACAGCAGGAGAATGTACGCAACAACCGTGAGTACGACTTCCTGAGCAAAGAAATCGAATTCCAGACTCTGGAAATGGAACTTTGTGATAAGAGAATCAAAGAGTTCGCTGCACAGGAACAGGAAAAATCTGCTGAAGCTGCAAAGAGCACAGAAGCGTTGGATGAAAGACAGAAAGACCTGGACGTTAAGAAGAACGAACTGGACGAAATCATCTCTGAAACCAAGCAGGAAGAAGAAAAGCTGAGAGACAAAGCCAAAGAACTTGAAACTAAGATCGAACCGCGCTTGCTCCAATCTTTCAAGCGTATCCGTAAGAACTCTCGCAACGGATTGGGTATCGTATATGTACAGCGTGACGCTTGTGGCGGTTGCTTCAACAAAATCCCGCCCCAGAGACAACTGGATATCCGTTCTCGTAAGAAAATCATCGTTTGCGAATATTGCGGACGTATCATGATTGACCCGGAATTGGCTGGTGTAACCATCGAACACAAGGAAGAGGTAAAGGAAAAGCCGACTAGAAGAAAAAAGACTGCGGAATAATATTCGGCGGTGTATATATAGGAAAGGACGCCCCTGCAAGCAACATCTTATTGCTTGCAGGGGCGTCCTTTCCTATATATACACTACCGAAGTCGTTGAATTAAACTCATTATTGTAGGGGTATGGATTATCTCTTACTTCACTTTATAAGTGCACAGTCGTTTCCTCTCATGAAAATTCTGTTTACCCCAAATGATAGCTTTGTTAACCCCGCACGGTAACTCCATTTACATATCGCGGTAAAGGTCGTTACATGCCGAAGTAAAAGCCGTTACAATAAGGGGTAAAGGTTGTTACATACGGCGGTAAATGCTTTTACATCTTGCAGTAAGCTGTCGGTAAATACAGTTAATTGATTATCAGCAAACTAACAAAAGGATACCAGCAATCTTTAATTCATTTCTTCAATTATAGATCACCCACACCAATCCACATCCATCTGTCAGAACCCCATTATAACCTCCCCAATCTTCTCTAAACAAATAGAGCTCCAGGTTGTTATGAACCCTGTATCACAAAAAACAACCTAAACCTATGAAGATTAAAGCTTGGGGCAGCGTGCTGCTCTTATCGTGCCTATGTTCTGCCGTCACGGCACAGAATGGCAACCGTTATCTGGAAAAACCGTTGCCCCGAGGCTGGGGGAATACGGTGGTTCCGAACTCTAAAACAGTCCCTACTTCCACAGGAACCGTTAATTCCACCACGGCATCCGCAGATGATAACTTATTCAGCGGACAGATATTACCGGTAGATGACCAGTGGTGGAAAGCATTCAATGACCCGGTACTGGACTCGCTTATCAGCGTAGCATCCGGCGAAAACTATTCCGTACTTGCCGCTATAGACCGCATGGAACAGGCACGTGCCAGCTTGCGAATGGAGCGCAGTAATTTTTTCCCTTCTATTTCTTTAAATGGTGGATGGCTCCGCCAGCAAAGTAGTGGTAACACCACCGAATTGCCCCAATCCATCACACATTATTATGATGCGTCGCTCAATGCCAGTTGGGAACTGGATATATTCGGAAGCATCCGGCAACGGGTAAAGGCGCAACGGGAAACATTCCAAGCCAGCCGTGAAGAATACATCTCTGTACAGGTATCCCTCTGTGCACAAGTAGCTTCTGCCTACATCAACCTGCGGGAACTGCAACAGGAACTGCAGGTAGTAATGCATAACTGCCGGACACAGGAGGAAGTACTCAATATCACCGAAGTACGCTACAACACGGGGCTTGTATCGAAACTGGATGTATCACAGGCTAAATCAGTGTATTTCAGCACTAAAGCATCTGTTCCGCAACTGGAATCCGGAATCAGCCAATACATCAACTCGCTGGCTATTCTGCTGGGAACCTATCCGCAGGAGATACGTCCCACATTGGAAAGAATCGGGAAATTGCCCGACTACATGGAACCTGTTGGAGTAGGATTACCCGCCGATTTATTGCTTCGTCGTCCCGATGTGCGCCAGGCCGAAAGACTGGTTAATGCACAAGCCGCACTATTGGGAGCCAGCAAAAGCGACTGGCTACCACAAGTATTCCTAAAAGGATCTGTAGGATATGCCGCCCGGGATTTGAAAGACCTGACCCGACGGAAAAGCATGACATTTGAAATTGCCCCAACTCTCAGTTGGACACTGTTCAGCGGAACAAAGCTGGTGAATGCCACCAAACAGGCACGTGCACAACTGGACGAAGCTGTGCATAACTTCAACGAAACCGTGCTTACCGCTGTGCAGGAAACGGATAATGCAATGAATAATTACCGGAATTCCATCAAGCAGATTGTCGCCCTCCGGGAAGTACGAAATCAGGGACAAGAGACACTGAAACTCTCCCTGGAGCTTTATAAACAGGGACTTAGTCCTTTCCAGAATGTACTGGATGCACTCCGTTCGCTACTGACGTACGAAAACCAGTTGACGCAGGCGGAGGGTAGTTCACTGCTGTATCTGGTGTCATTGTACCAGGCACTGGGAGGAGGATATAAAGAGAATTGAGTAATAATTCCTAAACCATAACCATATATGAAAAATGAAATGTACATCATCCTCACGCTGATTCCGTTGCTGGCGGGATGTGGGGACAAAAAAGAAGCAGCGCGTGGAACGATGCCCGTTCCGGAGATAAGCGTAGCCAGTCCGGTGGTGAAAGACATCACACTGACTAAAGAGTATCCGGGCTATCTGAGTTCGGAAAAGACCGTCGACCTGGTGGCACGGGTGAACGGGACCCTGCAAACCATCGCCTATGCTCCGGGAAGCAGAGTCAGGAAAGGGCAAGTGTTGTTCGTCATCGAACCCACTATTTACCAAGACAATGTAGAACAGGCGGAAGCGGAACTAAACACCGCCCGAGCCAATCTGGAATATGCCCAGAACAACTATGCCCGTATGCTGGAAGCTGTGAAAAGCGATGCTGTAAGCCAGATACAGGTGTTACAGTCGAAATCGAATGTTGCCACTTCGCAAGCGGCAGTCAGCAACGCCGAAGCTGCACTGAATACAGCACGCACAAATCTGGGCTACTGCACAGTCCGGGCGCCGTTTGATGGGACTGTCAGCCGGAATCAAGTCGATGTAGGTAGTTATGTAGGGGGAAGTTTGCAACCTGTCACCCTTGCCACGATCTATAAAGATGACCTGCTATATACATACTTCAATATCACTGATAACCAGTGGCTTGCCATGCTGATGCAACAAGGAACCGCACAGCAAAAAGATACACTACCCCGGCAAATCACTGTTAACCTGGGGGAAGACGGCATACAACCGTATCCTGCCACACTCGATTACTTCGCACCGAATGTAGACCTGAGCACCGGAACTCTGAATCTGCGTGCCCGCCTGGACAACCCGAAAGGTTTACTGAAAAGCGGACTTTATGTCAGCATCACCTTGCCATACGGCAAAGAATCGCAGGCAATACTGATACCGGACGCGTCCATCGGTACCGATCAATTGGGAAAATATGTGTATGTAGTGAACGATTCCGATATGGTGCGCTATCGCCACGTCGAGGTGGGACAGTTGATAGACGACAGTCTGCGGCAAATAACCGGCGGACTCTCGCCACAGGAACGCTACGTCACCCGGGCACTGATGAAAGTGCGGGAAGGGATGAAAGTAAAGCCCATCAGCAAATAACCAATCGTAAATAACTAAATACTAAGCTCATGTTCTCAAAATTCTTCATAAACCGTCCTATCTTTGCTACTGTGCTTGCGCTGCTGATCGTGGTGGCGGGACTGGTCACACTGGGCATACTCCCCATTGCGCAGTATCCGGACATTACGCCGCCTACCGTCCAGGTCAGCGCCGTCTATCCGGGTGCCAACGCGCAAACAGTGGCCCAAACCGTGGGTATACCCATCGAGCAGCAAGTAAACGGAGTGGAAGGCATGCTTTATATGTCCTCCAATTCCTCCTCATCGGGTGCCTATTCGCTCACCATTACTTTTGCCGTCGGAACAGATATCGACATGGCAACCGTACAAGTCCAAAACCGTGTCAGCGTGGCACAGGCTTCATTGCCAACCCCGGTAGTGGTACAGGGAGTAACCGTTCAAAAGCAGTCGTCGAACATCGTGATGTTCCTCACCATGACTTCCGAAAACAAGGAATATGACGGACTATACCTCAGCAACTACGCCACCCTGAACCTTGTTGACCAGTTGACACGCGTACCGGGTGTAGGCGCTGTCAATGTGATGGGAGCGGGAGACTACTCCATGCGTATCTGGCTGGACCCGGCAGCACTGCGTATCCGTAATCTTTCGGCAGCCGATGTTTACCAGGCCATTCAATCACAAAATGTAGAAGCCAGTGCCGGAGCCGTGGGACAACCCCTGCCGGGAAATCCTACTCCGGGCAACACTAACATCGGCAATGTCTCTTCCGGCAACAATGCCCCTGCCTATCAATACAGTCTGACGGTGAAAGGGCGACTTTCATCTCCCGAAGAGTTCGGCAATATTATCTTGCGAACAGAAGCGGGCGGGAGAGTGCTTCGCCTCCGTGATGTGGCTCACATCGACCTTGGCTCCGCATCCTACAGTGTCGTATCCCGACTGAACGGGCAACCTACCGCCGCCATTGCCATCTATCAGCAACCGGGTTCCAATTCGCTGGATGTATCCAAAGGTGTGAAAGAGAAGATGCAGGAACTATCAGAATCGTTCCCCAGCGGCATCCATTACAGTGTAACCCTGGATACGACGGACGTCATCCACGCTTCAGTAGACGAAGTGCTGGTAACTTTCCTGGAAACAACCCTGCTTGTGGTACTTGTCATCTTCCTTTTCCTACAAAATTGGCGGGCGGTTATCATTCCGTGTATCACCATTCCCGTATCACTTATCGGTACTCTGGCAGTGATGGCGCTCTTCGGATTCTCCATCAATACACTGACGCTGTTCGGACTGATACTTGCTGTGGCCATTGTGGTGGATGACGCCATTGTGGTAGTGGAAAACTCCACGCGTTTGCTTGATACAGGGCAGTACAGTGCCCGGCAGGCGGTCATTCAAGCGATGGGGGAGATCACCGGTCCGATTGTGGGCGTAGTGCTGGTGTTGCTTGCCGTATTTATTCCGACAATGCTCGTCAGCGGTATCTCCGGGCAGCTTTATAAGCAGTTTGCGCTGACTATTGCTGCCAGCACCGTGCTAAGCGGTTTCAACTCGCTGACACTGACTCCTGCATTGTGTGCCTTGATATTACAGCCCACAAAACCTGCACAGTCGCCACTTTTCCGGGGCTTCAACTTTGTGTACGACAAAACACAAGGGATATATGATAAAACCGTGGGTTGGTTGCTCCGGCGCCCTGCCGCTGCACTGTTGTCTTATGCCGGGTTTACGGCACTCGCTGTGATCCTGTTTATGAAGTGGCCCAGCACCTTTATTCCCGAAGAAGATGACGGGTATTTCCTTGCCGTGGTGCAATTGCCGCCTGCTTCAAGTCTGGAACGCACAGAAGCTGTCGGACGTGAGATCAATGAAATCCTCAACAGCTATCCCGAAGTGAAAAATTATATCGGCATATCCGGCTTCTCTGTCATGGGAGGCGGGGAACAGAGTAATTCCGGCACCTATTTCGTCATCTTGAAGAACTGGGACGAGCGTAAAGGAAAGGAACATACGGCCCAGTCTGTAGTAAATCGTTTCAATGCGCAGGCTTATGGAATTCAGGAAGCAGAAGTTTTTGCCATGGTGCCCCCTGCCATTCCCGGACTCGGTGCTACGGGCGGTCTACAGCTACAAGTGGAAGATCGTAATAACCTCGGTGCCACAGAAATGCAACATGCCGTAGAGACGCTGATGGCAACCTATCACACCAAACCTGCATTGGCATCCGTCAGCAGTCAGTACCAGGCTAATGTACCCCAGTATTTCCTGAACATCGACCGGGATAAAGTGCAATTGATGGGTATTCCGCTGAACAGTGTCTTCACTTCCTTAGGTTACTACATGGGAGCTGCTTATGTGAACGATTTCGTTGAGTTCGGCCGTATTTATCAGGTAAAACTCGGTGCACGGGATCGTGCCCAACGGATCATTGACGATGTACTGAAGTTGAGTGTACAGAATGCATCGGGAGAGATGGTACCGTTTTCAGCCTTTATGCGGGTGGAGGAACAGTTGGGAATGGACCAGATCAACCGTTACAATATGTATTCCACTGCCTCCGTCACTTGCAACGTAGCCCCGGGAAGCAGTTCCGGAGAGGCGATACAACAAATGGAGGCACTCTTTAAGGAGCAATTGGGCGATGAATTTGGTTATGAATGGACGTCAGTAGCTTATCAGGAAACGCAGGCGGGAACGACGACAACCGTTGTGTTTGTAATGGCGTTACTCGTTGCCTTCCTGGTACTTGCAGCACAGTACGAGAGTTGGACGAGCCCGGTAGCTGCGGTCATCGGACTTCCAGTAGCATTGTTAGGAGCGATGATTGGCTGTCTCATTATGGGAACACCTGTCAGCATCTATACACAAATCGGTATTATCCTGCTTGTGGCACTGTCGGCAAAGAATGGTATTCTGATTGTAGAGTTCGCCCGCGATTTCCGTGCGCAAGGCAACTCCATTCGTGATGCGGCATTCCAGGCAGGGCATATCCGCTTACGGCCTATCCTGATGACATCCCTGGCATTTGTATTCGGTGTGATGCCGTTGCTGTTTGCTACGGGTGCAGGAGCGGAAAGCCGTATTGCACTGGGAGCTGCCGTAGTGTTCGGTATGGCACTGAATACATTGCTTGCCACAGTCTATATCCCTAATTTCTATGAGTTGATGCAGAAGATACAGGAAAAATTGGGAAAGAAGCAGATAGAAGAAAAGACTGAGAAGGTTTAAACCCTGATTGGGTTCATTGATTGAGATCCTGATTAGTCTCATTGAAAAGGGCTACACCCTTTGCCTCACATGGCTACACCATATCCCCCAAAGGGTGTAGCCATCCGGGGCAAAGGGTGTAGCCCTTTTTAGCAGATATTATAACGTCTGATAATCAGGAATATCCGGAAGAAAAGTATAGCTATTCCGCTCGTAATCCATCCGGCAGCAATAGTGTTGCATTCCATTACTTACTACGAGGTAATCTACTTTCAGCACCATATTGTAGCGTGTAATCTGGTCGAACACCGCTTGCGTAATCTCTATGTCCGGCGCTTTATACTCCACAATCATCCGTGCCGTGAGATCACGACGGTAAAGCACTGTGTCACAACGTTTCTTCGTTCCGTTGAGCTGTACCTGTACCTCGTTCGCCATCAATGTCTGCGGATATCCTTTATGGTTCAACAGAAAATGTACGAAATGCTGGCGTACCCATTCTTCGGGCGTCAGTGCTACATATCGGCGCCGTATCACGTCGAAAATAGCAGGTTTCCCTTCACGGTTCACGACTTTAGCATCAAATACAGGTAAGTTTAACGATAACATATTGATATGTGATAAGTGATTAACAAATTTCCGAATTCTACTTTTTTATTGTACTTTTGTGAGTTAAATAATCGCTCCCTGAAAGTATTTAGGGAACAAATTTAATGAAATCTTATGAAAACAAAGCAAGAAATCGTAGCTAACTGGCTGCCTCGTTACACAAAACGTAAGCTTGAGGACTTTGGAGAGTATATTCTGTTGACTAACTTCAACAAGTATGTGGATATTTTTGCGGAGAAGTTCAATGTGCCCGTTCTTGGTAAAGACGCTAATATGACGTCTGCTTCAGCAGAAGGCATGACCATTATCAACTTTGGTATGGGAAGCCCTAACGCTGCAATTATCATGGATTTACTAAGTGCTATACAGCCCAAAGCCTGCCTGTTCCTGGGCAAGTGCGGTGGTATCGATAAGAAAAACAGAATAGGGGATCTCATCCTTCCTATCGCCGCCATCCGTGGCGAGGGAACTTCCAATGACTATTTCCCGCCCGAAGTACCGGCGCTACCGGCATTTATGTTGCAACGTGCAGTTTCTTCATCCATCCGCGACCATGCCCGCGACTATTGGACAGGTACCGTATACACTACCAACCGCCGCATTTGGGAGCATGACGAGGAATTCAAGGAATATCTGAAGAAAACCCGTGCCATGGCCGTCGATATGGAAACAGCGACTCTCTTCAGCTGCGGTTTTGCCAATCACATTCCTACCGGAGCCATCTTACTGGTTTCTGACCAGCCGATGATTCCTGAAGGAGTAAAAACCGATAAAAGTGATAATCTGGTTACCCAAAACTACGTAACCGAGCACGTTGAAATCGGCATCGCATCCCTGCGTATGATTATTGACGAGAAGAAAACCGTAAAACATCTGAAATTCGACTGGTAAAAACGAATATGGCAAAACAGGAAATCACGTGTGATGACATCTTAAAGGAACTGAGAGCGAAGCAATACCGTCCCGTCTATTATCTTATGGGCGAGGAACCCTATTACATCGATCTCATTGCCGACCATATAACAGACAATATTCTGACCGAAACGGAAAAGGAGTTCAACCTGACCGTTGTATACGGGGCAGATGTTGATATAGCTACTGTTATTAATGCCGCCAAGCGTTATCCGATGATGTCCGAGCATCAGGTGGTGGTGGTAAAGGAAGCGCAGAATATCCGTAATATGGAGGAACTTTCTTATTACCTCCAAAAACCGCTGCTTTCTACCATATTAGTAATATGCCATAAACATGGCGTACTGGATCGAAGAAAGAAGCTGGCTGCCGAAATCGAAAAGACTGGTGTCCTGTTTGAATCTAAAAAAGTGAAGGATGCGCAACTGCCTGCATTCATCACTTCTTATATGAAACGCAAAGGTATCGACGTGGAACCTAAAGCCACTGCCATGCTGGCCGATTTCGTTGGCGCCGACCTCAGTCGCCTCACAGGAGAGCTGGAAAAACTGATCATTACACTTCCAAAAGGTCATACACGCGTTACCCCCGAACAGATAGAGAAGAACATTGGTATCAGTAAGGATTATAACAACTTCGAATTGCGCAATGCCCTCGTTGAAAAGGATGTCCTGAAAGCTAATAAGATAATAAAATATTTTGAAGAAAATCCGAAAACAAACCCTATTCAAATGACTTTATCTTTACTTTTTGGATTCTTTTCTAACTTGATGTTGGCCTATTATGCCCCTGAAAAATCGGAGCAAGGCATAGCCAACATGTTGGGACTACGCACCCCCTGGCAGGCCAAAGACTATCTCGCAGCTATGCGTCGATATAATGGAGTAAAGACTATGCAAATTATCGGAGAAATACGATATGCAGATGCAAAATCTAAAGGAGTGGGAAATCCATCTTTAAGTGACGGGGATATTCTTCGCGAACTGGTCTTCAAGATCCTGCATTAACAGCTTTTTTCTTCTATATGCTCTTCATTAAACAAGAAATTTAGCTTTTCCTTCACTCCCTTCCACCGTTCCCAAACGTACTGTTCATAGGTAATAGAGTGTGGAAGGGTATCTGAAATACATACAACATATTCGCAGAAACAGATGGTCTATATACAGTGAACAGACCATTTATTTGATATAAACAGATGGTCTATTTAATGTAAATAGACCATCTGTTTTTATATAATATAATCTCCTGTCCCGAGTAAAGCAGGCATATTTTTATAGGAAAACAATATACTTTTTCTAAGAAAAAGGAAAATTATATTTAGAAAGCGGGCAGCAGATCAATAGAAATAGATTGTCTATTTCTTATTTTAGAGGAGATTATACTTGTTAACTATATCAGCAATAATAGAGAAGTAAATGCCATTTTCACTATCATTATGTCATTTCTCACTTAAAAAAGGGTTGTTTTTCTAGAATGAGAGAATTTTAGAACTAAAAAATAGGGTATAATACACTGTATTACAATCAAATAAGCATAAAATAAGCTCCTGAGAATTAAAAAATTCCAAGTTCACGATCATTTATACAGAAATAAAGCAAGGATTTACAATTACGAAGACTTTAGAACATATCAATTGGACTCTCCTTATTTTAGTGTAACAAATTCTTTCTGTAATATCGAATCTATCATCAAGAATAAATGCAATTAGAAAAGGAAATAGTTGCTATTTCAACTATGAAATATTAAAAACGTAATATCACTATGTTCACAATTGGATATATAACAATTACACATATAACAAACGTAATTAAAAGGTGTAATACACAATTGTAATAAGACTGTTTTTAATGAAGTAATGATAAAATAACAAAGGTAATAGGATAGGGGTTAACGAGGAGTTAAATAACAATTAAATTACTAATAATCAATATAAAATAGCCATTTATATGATCTATCAGTTCATAAATAGAGAAATCAATGAGAAAACAATTGTAATATGGGATATACCACAGAAATAATTTAAACTTATATACATAATAACCAATAATATACATAGTTTTATTAAAGTAAAAATATGGGCTTAAAATCTAGGTAATATATATCATCACATTTGTATATATAACATTTGAAATAATAGACACACAATTGTAATATAAAAGAATTCATATTTTTAATTTGCTTTTGTAACTTCATTTTTTTACTTTTGTAATTCAAAAGAGAATCAATACAATTGTAAACATCACCTATATCGCAACAGTTATGAGCATAAAAGATAGGTTCAAAATGATCATGGATCGGGAAAAATTAACCGCAGGCGCATTTGCCGAAAGTATTGGTGTAGCTCAAGCTACCATCTCACATATTTTAGGCCCGCGTAATAAGTATCCAAGTACAGAAGTTATTCTTCGTCTACATCAAAGATATAATGATATAAATTTGGAATGGTTACTTACCGGACAAGGTGAAATGAGTAATACGCCTTCCGATTCTGACTCTTCTATCGAGAGTGGATTCGACTATCCATTATTCGCTGAGAATTCCGTAAATCCGTCCAAAGAGACAGGTCCGGCCGAAAATCGCAAGGAAATCGCATTAGAAACACCTGCAAATGCTACTAAAGAGATTGTAAAACAGGAGATTATCTATAAAGAAAGGCCTCCCAGAAAAATCACTGAAATAAGAATTTTCTTCGACGATAATACGTACGAGACGTTTAAACCCGAAAAGTAAGGCTCATAAACGACTATTTGCACAATTTCCCGTATCTTTGGATAAGATAAGCATCTCAGCAGAACTTTTTCATGCAAGCATGAAAGTTCTGCATTCGATTTGCATTATCTTTGTACCCTGAAGATAAAATTCACCTCTTTATATAGGATAATGAAAAAATACATTTTAGATTTGACAGTGACTGAGAACGTCCGACTGCACGCTAATTATGTGCTATTGAAACTGACGTCTCCGTCTCCGCTTCCGGATATGCTTCCGGGACAATTTGCGGAAATACGTGTGGACGGATCTCCAACTACTTTCTTGCGCCGCCCCATTTCCATTAATTATGTAGATAGACAACGCAATGAAGTATGGTTTCTGATCCAACTGATTGGAGACGGAACGAGGCAATTAGGCGAAGCAAAAGCCGGAGACAGGGTCAACGTAGTACTTCCTTTGGGAAATGGCTTCACAATGCCTGAAAAGGCTTCTGATAAGCTTCTGTTAGTAGGTGGAGGTGTTGGTACAGCTCCCATGCTTTATCTGGGCGAGCAATTAGCTAAAAACGGCAGTAAACCGACGTTCCTTCTGGGAGCAAGAAGCGATAAGGACTTGCTGCAACTGGAGCAGTTTGCAGCTTATGGTGATGTATATACGACTACCGAGGACGGCAGTCATGGCGAAAAAGGATACGTGACACAACATTCCATATTGAGTAAGGTGCAATTCGAGCAGATTTACACTTGTGGCCCTAAGCCTATGATGATGGCGGTGGCTAAATATGCCAAAAGTAAAGATATAGCTTGTGAAGTATCATTGGAAAATACAATGGCGTGTGGTATAGGCGCTTGCCTCTGTTGTGTAGAAAATACAACGGAAGGGCATTTATGTGTATGTAAAGAAGGTCCGGTTTTTAATATAAACAAACTATTATGGCAGATTTAAGTGTAAACATTGGAGAATTACAAATGAAGAATCCGGTGATGACGGCTTCCGGTACATTTGGATATGGTGAAGAGTTTGCCGATTTCATTGATATTACGCGAATAGGTGGTATAATTGTAAAGGGCACGACTCTTCACAAACGTGAAGGTAACCCATATCCGCGTATGGCAGAAACTCCGTCAGGTATGTTAAACGCTGTGGGACTGCAAAATAAGGGAGTAAATTACTTTGTTGAACAGATATATCCGCGTATTAAGGACATCGAAACCAATATGATTGTAAATGTTTCGGGTTCTGCCATAGAAGATTATGTAAAAACAGCGGAAGCCATTAACGAACTTGACAAAATTCCTGCCATTGAATTGAATATCTCTTGCCCTAATGTGAAGCAAGGTGGAATGGCTTTTGGCGTCACTGCAAAAGGAGCCGAAGAAGTGGTGAAAGCTGTGCGTGCAGCTTACAAAAAGACACTTATCGTAAAGCTGTCTCCCAATGTGACAAGCATCGCTGAAATAGCCCGTGCAGTAGAAAATGGCGGTGCAGACAGCGTTTCATTAATTAATACACTGCTTGGAATGGCTATAGACGCGGAACGCAGGCGTCCTATACTCTCTACCGTAACAGGTGGTATGTCCGGCGCAGCAGTAAAACCAATCGCACTCCGCATGGTATGGCAAGTTGCTCAGGCGGTAAAAATACCTGTCATAGGTTTAGGAGGCATCATGAATTGGAAAGACGCAGTGGAATTTATGCTTGCCGGAGCTTCAGCCATCCAAATCGGTACGGCAAATTTCATCGATCCGGCAATTACAATTAAAGTAGCGGAAGGTATAAACGACTATCTCGATAGACACGGATATAAGTCTGTGAAAGAAATTATCGGTGCGCTTGAGGTGTAGCCAATAACAAGTGAATATCATTCGCACCTATTTTATATAAAAAAGGACATTCGCTATGAATGTCCTTTTTCTATTTTTATACAACTGATTTATTCCTCTCCCAGCAAATCCGGGCGGAGTCTGCGCGTCCGTTCCAAAGACTGTTGCAACTCCCATTCCTTAATCTTAGCCTCATGCCCGGACAATAAAATTTCCGGAACTTTCCAACCATTGTAATCGGCAGGTCTTGTATAGACCGGAGCTGCCAAAAGATTATCCTGGAACGAGTCGGATAACGCTGATTGCTCATCGGAAATAACACCGGGGATAATGCGGACAATAGCATCCGCCATCACTGCTGCCGCCAACTCTCCACCGGTCAGCACATAGTCCCCAATACTGATTTCTTTAGTGATCAGATGCTCGCGAATACGATAATCGATACCTTTAAAATGCCCGCAAAGGATAATAAGGTTCTGGGTAAGTGAAAGTGTATTGGCCATTGGCTGATTGAACTGCTCACCATCAGGAGTCGTAAAAATGACTTCATCATACTCCCTTTCTGCCTTCAAGGCATTGATACAGCGCTCTATAGGCTCTATTTTCATCACCATTCCGGCAAAACCGCCAAAAGGATAATCATCCACCCGTCGATATTTATCTTCAGTATAATCACGTAAATTATGAATATATATTTCTGCAAGCCCTTTATTCTGAGCACGTTTCATAATGGAACAATTGAAAAAGCCTTCAATCATCTCCGGTAGAACTGTTATTATATCAATGCGCATATTAATTTTAATTTTCTGCAAAAGTACAAATATTAGAGGAGAAACCTGTATTTTTGCGTTCAAACAATCTGAAATAGCTATGACTGCAAAAGAAAAGATAGATCAGCTCCGTGCCGAACTGCATCGGCACAACTACAATTATTACGTATTGAATGCTCCCGAAATCTCCGACAAAGAGTTTGACGACATGATGCGGGAATTGCAGGATATGGAGCGAGAACACCCTGAATATCAGGATGAAACTTCGCCAACTATGCGCGTAGGAAGCGATTTGAATAAGAATTTCACGCAAGTGACACACAAATATCCAATGCTTTCGTTGGGTAATACCTATTCTGAAGGTGAGGTATCTGACTTTTATGATCGCACTCAAAAAGCCCTGAACGAAGATTTTGAAATTTGTGCCGAACTTAAATATGACGGTACTTCCATCTCACTGACATACGAAAACGGTAAATTAATACGTGCCGTAACCCGTGGCGACGGTGAAAAAGGCGATGATGTAACGGATAATGTGAAGACAATCCGTACTATCCCCCTTGTTTTGCATGGTGATTATCCCCAATTATTTGAGATCAGAGGGGAAATACTAATGCCGTGGGAAGTCTTTGAGGAACTAAACCGCGAAAAAGAGGCGCGCGAAGAACCTCTTTTTGCTAATCCGCGTAATGCTGCATCAGGCACTTTGAAATTACAAAACTCTGCTATAGTTGCTTCCCGCAAACTGGATGCCTACCTTTATTATTTATTAGGCGAAGAACTACCTTGCGACGGACATTATGAAAACCTGCAGAAAGCTGCACAATGGGGATTCAAAATCTCCGACCATATGAAGAAGTGCCACAGCCTGCAGGAAGTGTTCGATTACATCCATTATTGGGATACAGAACGGAAGAATTTACCTGTAGCCACGGATGGCATTGTTTTGAAAGTTAATAGCCTGAAACAGCAGAAAAACCTCGGTTTCACCGCAAAATCTCCTCGTTGGGCCATCGCATACAAGTTCCAGGCAGAGCGTGCATTGACCCGCTTAAACAAGGTGACTTACCAGGTGGGAAGAACCGGAGCAGTAACCCCTGTTGCCAACCTGGATCCGGTACAATTATCGGGTACAATCGTAAAACGCGCCTCACTGCATAATGCAGATATCATTGAAGGGCTCGACTTGCATGTCGGCGATATGGTTTATGTAGAAAAAGGTGGCGAAATCATACCCAAAATTACCGGAGTAGACAAAGATGCCCGGAGTATGATGGTAGGTGAAAAAGTGAAGTTCATCACTCATTGCCCTGAATGTGGCAGCAAATTAATCCGTTACGAAGGAGAAGCTGCACACTATTGCCCCAACGAAACGGCTTGTCCACCCCAGATTAAAGGAAAGATCGAGCATTTCATCAGCCGGAAGGCTATGAACATTGACGGATTAGGCCCGGAAACTGTGGATATGTTCTATCGGTTAGGACTCATTAAGGATACGGCAGATCTGTACAAGCTGACTGTAGACGATATCAAGAACCTGGACCGTATGGGAGATAAATCGGCGGAAAATATCGTCAAGGGTATTGCCCAAAGTAAGGAAGTGCCTTTTGAGCGAGCTTTGTTCGCCCTGGGTATCCGCTTTGTCGGTGAAACTGTAGCAAAGAAAATAGCTAAGTCCTTCACTGACATAGAAGAACTGGAAAATGCAGATCTTGAAAGATTGATAAATATCGATGAAATCGGTGAGAAAATAGCACAAAGTATCATTTCCTACTTCGCTAATCCTCTGAATAGAGAATTAATAGAGCGACTGAAAATTGCCGGATTACAGTTTAGCCGGAAGGAAGAAGATCTGAGCGGCTATACTGATAAGCTTGCCGGACAGTCTATTGTAATCAGCGGTGTGTTCACCCATCACTCCAGAGACGAATATAAAGATTTGATAGAGAAGAATGGAGGAAAAAATGTAGGTAGTATTTCTGCCAAGACCAGTTTTATCCTGGCAGGAGAAAATATGGGACCTGCCAAATTGGAAAAAGCGCAAAAGCTGGGTGTACAGATAATGAGCGAAGATGAGTTTTTAGCGCTCATTTCGTAACATTTTTCCAGTGAAATCTTTTTTATAGCTTATATTTGCTGTAGAAATCGAAAATATTCGTACTTTTGCGAGTCATTTAATTAGAGATTACTTAAATTTCACTCATGATACAGACTAAATTGAAAGGAATGGGGGTAGCGCTGATTACTCCTTTTAAAGAGGATGAAAGCGTTGATTACGATGCATTGATACGTTTGGTGGACTATCAACTTCAAAACAATACTGATTTTTTGTGTGTGCTGGGCACCACAGCAGAAACTCCGACACTGACGGAAGAAGAAAAAAAGAAAATCAAGAAAATGGTCATCGAACGCGTAAATGGTCGGATACCTATCCTGCTCGGTGTTGGTGGAAATAATACGCGTGCCATTGTGGATACGCTTCAAAATGACGATTTTACCGGAGTAGATGCCATTCTGTCTGTTGTTCCCTATTATAATAAACCTTCTCAGGAAGGTATTTATCAACATTATAAAGCAATTGCAGAGGCTACAGAGCTCCCAATTGTACTCTATAATGTTCCCGGTCGTACCGGTGTAAATATGAAAGCAGAAACCACGCTGCGCATTGCCCGTGACTTCAAAAATGTTATTGCTATCAAGGAAGCTTCCGGTGACATCACCCAAATGGATGATATCATCAAAAATAAACCGGCCAATTTTGACGTTATTTCGGGAGATGATGGTATTACCTTCCCTTTGATTACCTTGGGAGCTGTTGGTATCATATCGGTCATCGGAAATGCATTTCCACGCGAATTTAGCCGCATGGTAAGACTGGCATTGCGAGGAGATTATGCAAATGCATTGACTATCCACCATAAATTTGCCGAGTTATTCAAGCTTCTTTTTGTGGATGGCAATCCGGCAGGCGTAAAAGCAATGTTGAACGTTATGGGAATGATTGAGAATAAACTTCGCCTCCCGCTTGTGCCTACCAGGATTACTACTTTTGAAGCCATGCGGAAGATTTTGGATGAGTTAAATATTAAGTGCTAAGAAAAAGAATAGATATTTCTTTGTATCGTCCCCTGAGATGATTTTTTTCTCAGGGGATGTTTTTTTTCGTCTCACAAGCTGATTTTTACTGTCTCATGAGACGGATTTATTCATCTCAGGAAAGAAATTAATACTTATATCTGCACAAGCACACAGTTATATCTGTATCAACTCACACACATATTTGCATGAGTCTACACAGATATAACTGTTACCCCTACGGTGTATAACAAAAACCTCTGCAAAGTAATTTGCAGAGGTTTTTCGTGATCGCGACAGGATTCAAACCTGTAACCGGCTGATCCGTAGTCAGCTACTCTATTCAGTTGAGCTACGCGACCGTTGTTTAATATTTTAGTAGTGACCGCGACAGGATTCAAACCTGTAACCGGCTGATCCGTAGTCAGCTACTCTATTCAGTTGAGCTACGCGGCCTTTTTGTTTAACGGGTGCAAAGATACGGACTTTTTCCGAAACTGCAAGTATTCCACAAACTTTTTTTGAAGAAAATTATTCGATGAAACGGTAATTAAACAGTTGCCAGCCGATACTCAACCCCACATTCCACTCCCTTCTCGGTGAGCTATAATGATTTACATAAGCAGAGATCGCTCCAAAAGGTAATTGGCAAATAACAGAAACTTCTCCCATATATTCTACCTTTGAGAAAGCTTTTCCATAAAATGCTTTGTTTTGCGTATTCTTCTCGATAGGGAAAATAGGCATAAATCCATAAAATTCTCCTCTCAGATGAAACATATCATTGAAAATAAACATAGGCTTGATACCGGCAGCCAGAAACTGATTAGCGCGGAAAGCCTCATTATACATCAGCTTACTATGCGGAGTCGGCGAAAACTCTGCAGCCTGCATCATTGTCGCCGTAAAATTCTCCGAGAAATTCCTCGATGAATACAGCGCTTCCGCCATCCATCCCAAAACAAATTTAGGCGCCATACTATGATATGCTTCTTTCATATAAGAAATCTGTAACCATGATTGCCGTTCCTGTGTAACAGGCTGTTCTGCCGGATTTCCAGGCTTATATCTTTCTTTTCCCGTAAAAATCTGGGCTATCAATTTCTCGTTATACCCTTTTGTAGCGTATTGACGGGAATTCAGTGTACTTCCATAAAAGCTAATAGAACCGCCTATAAGCCTGTATAAACTCCTGTCCGAACGGTCTTCTTCAAAGTTTATCACACTAGATTGAAAATAGTTATCTTGCAATTTTCCAATACCAAAGCCAAATTCAGCCCGTTTATTCGCTAAGAATGGTAAAGCGATAATCAACTTCAGAAATCGTTCATCCTTTGAATTAAAGGAAGGTTTATCGTTTTTAGAAAACAGTTTCTCTTTCTTGTAATAATCAAAAGTACTGATAGACGCAATAAGCCGATATGAAGTAGGAATATGAGTAGGCAAATCTATACGCGCCATCAGTTGGGCATTATTATAAACTTTACCCAATTGGCCATCAAACGTAAACTCTTTGGCATAATAATTTAAGTTCTGATAGCCCAGGCCCAGATATATCTGATTGGAACTCGTCGTAGACACACTACCCCCCAAGCGGACAGAGAAATTATCCTCCATCTTTACTTTCAGATGCAAATCGTACATATCGGTCTCTTCATTGAATACTGCCTTCGGTATTATTTCAGAGATCATATTATCCGCAAGCAAACGAAAATATCCACGCTTCAGCTCTTCGTAAGTGAATGGCTCATCTTCTTCATCATGAAATTCCTTCTGAATATAAGCCTGTTGCTGTGAGTTAGCTCCATCAATATAAATTTTCTGGAAATAGAGCTGCGGCAGATTACTGCGATAAACCAGACGGCGTAAACGCACATTATCTGCATTCACCCTACGATGAATACGCCCCTTTATAGAATCCATCAGGCTAAGAGTGCGATTGTAACCTATATCATGGAGTTCCTGAAGACGGTCGAAATCAAGTAAGTTCACATCATCATACTTGAATGTCATGAGGATGCCGACAGAATCCGGAATAGAATAGTCCGTCTTCTGCATCACCATGTTCTCAATCTGACTCATAAGGTCATTTTCTTTAGGCTTGGACGGATTAGCGGCCACCACACTACCAATAATAATATCCGGATGAAAATCATCCCGCATCACATCCGTTGGAAAGTTATTGTAAATACCACCATCATAAGCCAGCACACTATCTATCTCAATTGGCTTAAAAACAAACGGAAAACTCATAGAGGCGCGGACAGCATCGCCCAGATCACCTTTCCCTAACACTATTTGCCGTTTATTGTATACATCGGAAGCGATACAACGAAAAGGAACAAACAGTCTGTCAAAATCACCGTCGCAAGCAGCCGTAGCACGGGCAAACAGCTCCACAAACACCAGATTCATTTGGATGGGGTTAACCATACTGGTCGGCAATTGCGGTTTGACATTCAAGGAGTCCTTAAAATCAAAGCGGATATTAAAAAACTCCGGTGTGGGAATACTTTTCTTGAAATAATAGGCATATTTAGGTTCTACTTTTCCCGAATACCAACGTTTAAAGTCTTCTGAACGCAGCAAAGCCTCCATATCATCGGGAGAGTATCCCATGGCATACAACGAACCGATAATGGCTCCCATGGATGTACCGGTAATATAATCGATAGGGATATTGTTTTCTTCCAAAGCCCGAATGATGCCGATATGCGTCATACCTTTCGCACCACCACCACTCAATACAAGTCCAACTTTTTGGGCATGCAACATGGGCAGCAACAAGAAACAAAACGATAAAAGCAAAAGAATTCTTTTCATACTTCAAAGTTCCGAGCTGAAAATATATTATTATCAAAGCTCAAATATATGCAATTGTTTCGAAATTGGACGTATCCAACGCTAAAAAACAAGCGTTCCCACACAAAATATACGAAAAAAGGAGCATTACAACTCTTATAAAAGTTGCAATGCTCCCGGCATATAGATTGTGAATAAAGGGCGTATTTAGATTAACTCGATGCTTCTCTTCACAAAGTTATTCAAAGCTTCACCTTTCAGCATGCCATTTTGCAGCAATGCCAGGTCAATCAATTGGCGGACAACTTTATTTTTAGCAGCATATCCGGCAAATACTTCGTCTTTCTTTGTTTTCAGTTCTTCCCACTTCTGATCCAATCCGTTCACTTCGTCCTTTTCAGCAGTAGAAATTTCTTCGTCTTTCTTACCTTTTTGTTTATCTTTCAGTTCATTACGACGTTTGTCTACGTCATTCATTTCTTGCTGAATAGGAACTACAACAGAGTCGCATTCTTTTTCTTCGTCTGCAAGAACTTCTTTCACCAGTTTATGATCTGAATTCAGCACAAGGTTGAACATATCAGGCATTTCTCCATAGAAACTCATACCTGCCTGAATATTAGCCATTTCTTTCATACGGCGCATATATTCACTTTGAGTAATCATCACAGGAGAAGAGTTTTCACCCAAAGCCTGCGCAGTGATATTAAACTCAACCTTTTCCAGCTTAGGCAACTGGCTCTTGAACACAGCAGAAAGAGCTTCTTGTTTGCCTGCTTCCAGAGTTTCACCTTTCTTATCTTCTTTGATAATCAGATTATCGATAACATCACTATCTACACGGGTAAAGCGAGATTTCTCAAACTTTTGCTCCAACATGCTTACTACAGCAATGTCCAGTTGACCATCCATCAGCAACACATTGTATCCCTTATTCTTAGCAGCCTCGATGTAGCTGAATTGCTCATCTTTATGATTAGCATACAGATAGATCAAATTGCCATCTTTATCAGTCTGATTATCTTTGATCAGCTTCTGATACTCTTCAAATGTATAGCATTTACCATCCGTATCGGTGAAAAGGGCAAAATCTTTTGCTCTGTCATAGAAGTCTTCCTGAGTAAGCATTCCGTAATTGATGAAAATCTTCAGGTCATTCCACTTTTCCTCAAACTGTTTGCGATCATTTTTAAAGATAGATTGCAGACGATCAGATACTTTCTTTGTGATATATGTCGAAATCTTCTTCACGTTAGAGTCGCTCTGCAGATAAGAACGGGATACATTCAACGGAATATCCGGAGAATCGAGCACACCATGCAACAGTGTCAGAAAGTCAGGTACGATACCTTCTACTGAATCCGTAACGTATACCTGGTTGCTATAAAGCTGTATCTTATTCTTATTCAGTTCGATATTGCTCTTTACTTTCGGGAAGTAGAGGATACCTGTCAGATGGAACGGATAATCTACATTCAGATGTATCCAGAACAGAGGTTCATCAGACATCGGATACAGGTCACGATAGAACTTCTTATAATCTTCATCCTTCAGTTCGCTGGGCTTCAATGTCCACAACGGATTACTGTCATTGATGATGTTATCTTCGTCTGTTTCAACCTGTTTTCCATCTTTCCAGTCTTTCTTTTTACCAAAAGCAATAGGTATGGGAAGAAAACTACAATATTTCTTCAACAGAGAAGAGATGCGGGCTTCTTCCAGGAATTCTTTGCTTTCATCGTCAATGTAAAGTACTATATCTGTACCACGGTCAGCTTTATCTATGTTCTCAATGGTGAACTCCGGACTACCATCGCAACTCCATTTCACTGCTTGAGCACCTTCTTTATGGGATTTCGTGATTATTTCCACTTTCTTAGCCACCATGAAAGCTGAATAAAAGCCTAAACCGAAGTGACCGATAATTGCATTAGCATCATTCTTATACTTCTCCAGGAAATCGTTGGCACCTGAAAAGGCAATTTGGTTGATATATTTATCGATTTCTTCGGCAGTCAAACCAATACCACGGTCTGAAACAGTAATTGTATCTTTTCCTAAAGACACATGTACGGTCAAATCGCCAACCTCACCTTTAAACTCGCCAATAGAGGCTAAGGTTTTCAACTTCTGCGTAGCATCTACGGCATTAGAAACTAACTCGCGGAGAAAAATTTCATGATCGCTGTACAAGAACTTTTTGATAACGGGGAAAATGTTTTCGGTAGTTACCCCAATATTTCCTTTTTGCATACTACTTATGATTTATATTTTTAAGTTTATATATTTAATCGTTTGGCAAGTATAATGCAAAAAAAATGCCAGCCCATAAGGACTGACATTTTGACTGTTTATCATCTTCTAAGAAGACTTCATTTTTATGCTTTCTTGATGTCCAGTTCTCCTTTTTCTTCGTTCAAAGAGACAGAAATCGTATCACTCGTCTGCAATTCGGAAGAAATAATCAATTCCGAAAGTCCATCTTCCAAATAAGTCTGGATGGCACGCTTCAACGGGCGGGCACCAAACTGCACATCGTATCCTTTAGATGCCATGAATGTCTTGGCTTTATCATCAATAACAAGCTTATATCCAAGAGATTCTATGCGCTCATACAAGCCTTTCAACTCGATATCGATAATCTTTTCGATAGCATCCAGCGAAAGCTGGTCGAAAGTAATAATCTCGTCGACACGGTTCAGAAACTCAGGGGCAAACGACTTATTCAAAGCCTTTTGTATCACGCCACGTGAATATTCTTTATCATCCGTACGATTCTGGGCGGCAAAACCTACACCACGACCGAAGTCTTTCAATTGACGTGTACCAATGTTTGAAGTCATGATAACCACTGTATTCTTGAAGTCTACAGTTCTGCCATAACTGTCAGTCAGACGACCTTCATCCATCAGTTGTAACAAGATGTTGAATACATCCGGGTGAGCTTTCTCAATCTCGTCCAACAATACGATAGAGTAAGGTTTACGGCGCACTTTCTCTGTCAACTGTCCGCCTTCTTCGTATCCTACGTATCCCGGAGGTGCGCCAACAAGACGAGAAACGGTAAACTTCTCCATATATTCACTCATATCCACACGTATCAGCGCATCGGCAGAGCCAAACATATATTTCGCCAACTGTTTCGCCAAGTGAGTTTTACCCACACCCGTAGGCCCCAGGAACAAGAATGTTCCGATAGGACGGTTAGGATCTTTCAATCCTACACGACTACGCAGAATTGCTTTCGTCACCTTTTCAATAGCCGGGTCCTGAGCTATAACTTTAGCTTGCAACTCTTCTTTCATACCCGCCAACTTGATACCTTCAGCCTGCGCCATACGCTGTACAGGCACACCGGACATCATAGAAACCACATTCGCAATTTCCTCCTCACCAACTATCTGGCGATCATCTTTTAAGCGAGCTTCCCATTCAGCCTTCATCTCTTCCAGACGAGCAGAAAACTCTTTCTCGTGATCACGGAAGCTGGCAGCAAGTTCGAAATTTTGCGATTTCACTGCATCCGCCTTTTGTTGGCGGGCTTCTTCAATCAGTTTCTCCTGTTCTTCAATCTCTTTCGGAACAGTAATGTTTGTCAGATGGACGCGCGAACCGGCTTCGTCCAAAGCATCAATAGCCTTATCCGGGAAATTACGGTCAGTAATGTAGCGGTCTGTCAACTTGACACATGCTTCCAGCGCTTCATCCGTATAAGTCACATTATGATGGTCTTCGTACTTCTCTTTAATATTCTTCAATATCTGGAGCGTTTCCTCAGCAGTGGTCGGTTCAACAATCACTTTCTGGAAACGGCGTTCCAAAGCACCGTCTTTTTCTATATTCTTCCGGTATTCATCAAGGGTAGTGGCACCTATACATTGTATTTCACCACGTGCCAATGCAGGTTTCAGCATATTGGCAGCATCCATAGAACCGGCAGCTGCTCCGGCACCCACAATCGTGTGAATCTCGTCAATAAACAGAATTACATTCGGATTTTTCTGTAACTCATTAATGATAGAACGAATACGCTCCTCAAACTGTCCGCGATACTTAGTTCCGGCTACTACAGAAGCCATATCAAGCATTACCACACGTTTATCAAACAGAATACGGGATACTTTCTTCTGAACAATACGTAATGCTAATCCCTCTACAATAGCTGATTTACCTACACCAGGTTCACCTATCAATACCGGGTTATTCTTCTTACGACGGCTCAATATCTGAGCCAACCGCTCGATTTCACGTTCACGGCCTACCACAGGATCCAGTCTACCTTCTTCCGCAGCCCGGGTCATATCCATACCAAAGTTATCCAATACCGGAGTATCATTGGATGGTTTCTTAGACGCAGTTTGCGTAGAAGACTGTGAACTACCACTTTGAGAAGAGCGTGAAGACATATTCATTTCATCTTCTTCCTCGTCATCATCCTCCGTAAATCCCATACCTGCGTTAGGGCTGGCTTTCATGGAAAGCTGTTCGAACACTGACTTATAATCTATATTATTTTCTTCCAATACCGTAGCGGCCAAATTATTACCGTCTTTCAAGATAGCCAGTAATACATGTTCAGTATCAGCAGTGGCACTCTTCAGCAGACGAGCCTCGAGTATACACATTTTCAATATCTTAGCTGCCATCGGAGACAATGGAATGTCTGCATCGGGCAACAAGTTATCATCTTCAATCTCTTTTAAAAAACCTTCCAGCCGTTTCTTAACCCTGTTTAGGTCTATATCCAGTTTCTGCAATATTTCTATAGCTTTCCCTCCGCCGTCTCGCAACATGCCGAGTAGAAGATGCTCCGGACCGATATATCTATTTTTCAGCCGGTTAGCTTCCTCCTTGCTGTAAGTGATAATGTCAGAAACTCTTTGTGAAAACTGATTATTCATACTTAATATTCTCCTTCCTTATTCTAAGGTGTTACTTAATACAAAGATACGCATTTATAATTTCCAGTACGTATTTCATCGTTTTATTTATTATTTATATACAAAACCCGTGCCACAGTTTAATATCCGTTCACCAGTATCATACTAAAGTGCTTTCATTCTTGGGAAAAAGCTCCTTATTAATACCTTATTTATATATTATAAGAACAAAGTAGGTGAGAGAATGGTTCTGAAATAAAGTTTATGGGCGAAAACTTTTGTATATCGTAAAAAAGCAGTACTTTAGCGTGGTTTTTCATGAACCAAAGTATGTATAATTAATAATCTTTTTAAATGCTTGAACAAGACAGAATTATAAAGATTAACATCGAGGAGGAAATGAAGTCATCGTACATTGACTACTCCATGTCGGTCATCGTTTCGCGTGCCCTTCCGGATGTTAGAGATGGTTTTAAGCCTGTCCACCGTAGAATTCTCTTCGGAATGATGGGACTGGGAAATACGTCTGATAAACCTTATAAAAAATCAGCCAGAGTTGTAGGTGAAGTATTGGGTAAGTATCACCCGCATGGTGACTCTTCCGTTTACGGTGCATTAGTTCGTATGGCACAGCCTTGGGCAATGCGTTACATGGTGGTAGATGGCCAGGGTAACTATGGTTCGGTAGACGGCGATAGCGCAGCAGCTATGCGTTACACCGAGTGTCGCTTGCGCAAGATTGGTGAAGATATGATGCAAGACCTCGACAAAGAAACCGTTGATATGCAGAGCAACTTCGACGATTCTTTGCAGGAGCCTACCGTTATGCCTACCCGTATTCCAAACCTTTTGGTAAACGGTGCATCTGGTATTGCTGTAGGTATGGCAACCAATATGCCGACACACAACCTTTCAGAGGTTATTGATGCTTGCATCGCATACATCGAGAACAACGATATCGAGATAGAGGAGTTGATGAACTATGTGAAAGCTCCCGATTTCCCAACAGGAGGATATATATATGGTATGAGTGGCGTACGCGAGGCATATCTTACAGGTCGCGGTCGCGTTATCATGCGTGCAAGAGCAGAAATTGAAACCAGTTCTACACATGACAAAATTGTCATCACGGAAATCCCGTATGGTGTCAATAAGGCGGAACTGATCAAGAATATTGCTGATTTAGCCAATGATAAGAAGATAGAAGGTATCTCCAATGCCAATGATGAGTCTGACCGTGAAGGTATGCGTATTGTGATTGATATCAAACGTGATGCCAACGCCAGCGTAGTCTTGAATAAACTCTATAAGATGACGTTGTTACAGACTTCTTTCAGTGTGAACAACGTAGCATTGGTACACGGGCGTCCTCGTTTGCTGAATCTGAAAGACATGATTAAGTACTTCGTAGAACATCGCCATGAGGTAGTTATCCGTCGTACTCAATATGACTTGCGTAAGGCTAAAGAACGCGCTCATATATTGGAAGGATTAATCATAGCATCAGATAATATCGATGAAGTAATCCGTATCATCCGTGCTGCAAAGACACCTAATGACGCTATTGCCGGCTTGATAGAACGCTTCCAATTAACAGAAATTCAGTCTCGTGCCATCGTAGAAATGCGTTTGCGCCAATTGACCGGACTGATGCAGGATCAGCTTCATGCTGAATATGAAGAAGTAATGAAGATGATTGCTTATTACGAAGAAATTCTTTCGAATGACGAACTTTGCCGCAAAGTTATTACTGATGAATTAATTGAAGTAAAAGCAAAATACGGAGATGAACGTCGTTCTGAAATTGTTTACTCATCCGAAGAATTCAATCCGGAAGATTTCTATGCAGATGACGAAATGATTATTACCATTTCTCATATGGGCTATATTAAACGTACTCCGTTGAGTGAGTTCCGTGCTCAAAACCGTGGTGGAGTAGGCTCCAAGGGTACAGATACCCGCGATGCAGACTTCATTGAACACATATATCCGGCAACCATGCACAATACCATGATGTTCTTTACTCAAAAGGGTAAGTGCTATTGGCTCAAAGTATATGAAATCCCTGAAGGTACCAAGAATTCCAAGGGACGTGCCATCCAAAACTTGCTGAATATTGATTCAGACGATGCTGTAAATGCATATCTGCGTGTGAAGAACCTTTCTGACACAGACTTCATCAACAGCCATTATGTCTTATTCTGTACCAAGAATGGTGTTATCAAGAAGACATTACTTGAACAGTATTCCCGCCCTCGCCAGAATGGTGTAAACGCCATTACTATCCGTGAGGACGACCGCGTTATCGAAGTACGTATGACTAACGGTGACAACGAAATTATCATTGCCAATCGTAACGGACGTGCCATTCGTTTCCACGAAAGTGCTGTACGCGTTATGGGACGTACTGCAACCGGTGTGCGTGGTATGACGCTTGACGAAGACGGGCAAGATGAAGTTGTTGGAATGATTTGCATCAAAGATCCTGAAGCAGAAACCATTATGGTAGTTTCTGAACAAGGCTATGGCAAACGTTCTGATATCGAAGACTACCGTAAGACTAATCGTGGCGGTAAGGGGGTTAAGACGATGAATATCACCGATAAAACAGGTAAATTGGTAACAATTAAGTCTGTAACAGATGATAATGACTTGATGATTATCAATAAATCTGGTATCACCATTCGTCTGAAAGTTGCTGATGTCCGTATTATGGGTCGTGCTACCCAAGGTGTTCGTCTGATCAATCTTGAAAAGAGAAATGATGAGATCGGTTCAGTATGTAAGGTTACATCAGAAAGTATGGAAGATGAAATTCCTGTTGATGATGAAAATTCTCCAATTCCCACTATAAATGAGGTAGAAGGAGAGGAGGAAGACTATAACTCTGATAATAAAGTCAATAATGAAGATGAAGAATAGACATAATATTAATTTTAATTTTACAACTATCATGAAAAGAGTATTATTTTCAGTGATTTTATTGCTCGCTGCAGGCTTCACTTTCGCTCAAGAAAAGACTGTGAAAGAAGCTAAAAGCATTGCAAATGAAGTGAATCCGGACTTTAATAAGGCCGAGCAGCTCATCAATCAAGCCTTGACTAATCCTGAAACAAAGGATAATGCCGATACTTGGGATGTAGCAGGTTTTATTCAGAAAAGGATTAATGAAAAACAGATGGAAAATGCCTATTTAAGAAAACCTTATGATACTCTTAAGGTATATAATAGCGCATTGAATATGTGCAAATACTACCTTAAGTGCGATGAACTCGCACAGGTTCCAAATGAAAAGGGAAAAATCAAGAACAAGTACAGAAAACCCAATGCTGCTGCTATTGTAGCAGAACGCCCAAACTTGATCAATGGCGGTATTCAATATTATAACTTAGAGAAGAACAAAGAAGCATTAGATTTCTTTGGAACTTATATTGAAATTGCTCAGAATCCGATGTTTGAAAAGGAAAACTTCTTGCAGACAGATACACTCTTAGCTCAGATTGCTTATTATGCAAGCTTGGCAGCAGCAAAGATGGAGGATTATCCCAGTGTTCTGAAATATGCTCCTTATGCACAGAACGACAAAGAAGTAGGTCAGTATGCTATGGAGTTCATCTCTACAGCTTTAAAAGCACAAGGCGATACTGTTAAGTGGATTGCTTCATTAAAAGAAGGTTTGCAAAAATACCCTCAGCATTCATTCTTCTTCGGTCATTTAATTGATTATTATAGCAATAACAATAAATACGATGAAGCCATGCAATTTGCTGATGAAATGTTAGCTAAAGACCCCAATAATACATTCTATCTGTACGTAAAAGGATATCTTTACCACAATATGAAGGATTATGATAAGGCTATTGAATACTACAAAAAGACAATTGAAGTAGATCCTACTTATGCAGAAGCTTATTCCAATTTAGGACTGATCTACTGTCTCCAAGCTCAAGACTTCTCAGAAAAAGCTACTACTGACGTTAATGATCCTAAATATAAAGAAGATCAGATTACTTTGAAAGCTTTCTATGAAAATGCAAAACCTTGCTATGAAAAAGCAAGAGAATTAAAACCTGACCAAAAGGATTTATGGTTGAATGGTCTTTACAGAGTATATTATAATTTAGATATGGGACCAGAATTTGAAGAAATTGAAAAGCTGATGTAAAGTATAAACTTAAAAAACTGCTTTTTGAAGTGAACCCTAAAAGTTAGACAAAAAACTTTTAGGGTTTATTTTATATGATTAAGTACACATACCGTATAAGCCGCACCGCACTTGAGGGCTGGGGACGTTTAACCCGCAATAAAATAAAGGCTACACGCCACTCCGTACACACAGGGGCAGGACCGCCAAAAGATATGGGTAGACCTAAGAAGTTGGCTTTAATTATGCAAGAAGAATATTAGTGCCATATATTAAACATAATCGTTATTATTAATTTGAAATGCTTGCGCTATTTATTTTAGCTTGGGCGTCCATAAATAACTAACAACGGTGTATCGGAATGAAAAATCATCTTCCGAGCAATACCTGGATTAAATAAGCGAGAGAATATATTACGTTTATAAGTAGTCAACGTAATTATATCAATATGATTAGTTTTTATGTAATTATCTAAGCTGTTCAAGAAATCATCATTCATCACAACATCATAATGAATTTCCAGGTCCGGATACTGTTTTTGAAAATACTCCTTAATACCACCTAATTTAATTTCATTCCAAGTGTCCTTAACATCTGACAGATGAATCAAAGATACAGAGAAATGAAATGGCTTTAAAGCAACAATCAAAGAATCAAATGCGATTAAATCCCGTTGATCAAAATTGGTGATAAATGCAATACGTTTAGCTTCTGCCAGCTGTTTAAATGGAGTATTCTCCGGAATGGCTAAAACTGGTACGCGGCTTCGCTCAATTACCTCAGCAGTTACACTACCAATTAAATCTATATCTTTCTGATTTTTACCACGAGTCCCCATAATCACAATACGTGGCCGATATTCCTTCGAATAACGAAGAATTTCCTCTTCTGGAATACCTTCACGCAATACACAACTATATTTTACATTCGGGAACTCTCCTGAAGCTACTTTTGCTTTTACCTTGTCAGATAAAGTATTTAAATCTGCATGAACTTTTTGTAATATGTTTTTTACATTTTCATCGTCTGTTAGCTGATAATTAAAAACGTCTCCATAAGGTAATGACGTGGTATAGATTGGTGTAAAATAAACATGAAGCAACACAACTTCCGCTCCCATATTCTGAGCAAAATTAAAACCAAACTCACATGCCTTCATTGAATAATTAGAAAAGTCTACAGGAATTAAGACCTTATTACTCTCCTTTTCTACTTTGGGTGACCTCCCTCCCACTACCTCTTCAGAAAGCCAAGCAGAGCTCTCAGTTATCTTCAATGCACGCGGTAGATCGCTTTCTTTTATACGTAAGCGCACACCTGAAGACACTACAGGTTGTATTTGATTTACATTATGAATATAGGTTTCAATACCTTCATTTTCAAGCACATTCTTCAATATCTGAGCTTTTGCATAAGTCAGAATAGCTAAGGTTACTAACTTGTCTTCCATAATCAACTGTTTTTACTTTATAAACAAATAAGAAATCCCAATTGTTTGTCTATCAATTGGGATTCATTTATAACTTTCTTTTCTTAAGCTCGAACAGGCTCAGCACTGGCATTCATTTCATCTAGAATTTTTAGAGCTCTATCAAGGACAGTAGTATCATCCAACATAACCAAACCACCATCCGGACCAGGCTCTAAATGTATCCCAACACTCTTACCTTCCTTAAAATTGTGACCGCCAAAAAAATTTCTAACTGTATCGACGTTCAATCCGAGCTCATCGGCTATTCTATGCATACTACCAGTAGGTAATGAATCTTTAATTCTGCGAAGTTCATTAAATGTTATTGTTCTCATATTTATAAATTTAATGGTTAATAACTCTGTGAGTTTCACTTATCACGCTATAAACTTAAGGAAAAAAAAAGATAAAACAAACTATTTCGGTGTCTTTTTTACAAAAATAAAGAAGCCTGTCAAAAGGAGATTTGTATTTTCCCTTTCAACAGGCTTTTTTCTATTATTAACTATCTTATTATGAAAGAATTATATCTATCAGATAACTTCAACAGATGACGCAGGTACCCATCCTACTTTACCATCCTCTAAGCGGATTTCTTTCCATTCACGCATGGAGTTATCTTTAATTTCAACCTTCCGTCCCTCATGCAATATGAACAAACTGGTGCCACTTTCACTCGGAGTACTACGTACTGTTACACTTGGAGTTAGTACAATAGCATTGTTACGATTCAATAGCTCATTTTTTTGTTGAAAAGCAAAGACATTCGCTAATAAAACTAACACCAGAAATACTATCCCTGCAATAAATCCTATTTTCTTCCACACGATTTGCTTGGAAAAGAAGAAGAAATAAAGAGATGCAAGCAACAAAAAGAAACAAACGACGCCTACCTTTGCCCAAGCATCCACACTCAAACAATTAATCAATGATTTCGTCCAAGATACAAAGAAAACCTCGGGTACAGGGATCACTTTATCAATCGTTTTTGCACGAGCAATCTCTAAATTAGCCCGAATATCAGCATTGCCTGGCTGTATTAAAAGTGCACGCTCATAATTTAAAATGGCTTTTGCTATATCACCAGCCTTATAGTAGCTATTTCCTAAGTTATAGTATACCTCAGCCGCTTCTCCTTCTTTCAGCAGAGCTTCATATATCTGAATAGCAGAGGCATAATCATTCTTCACGTATGCGCTATCTCCTTCTGCTTTTGTCACACTATTCTCTTGCGCAGCAGCTGAGAATTCAGTGTGTGAACCTATTGTTACCGAATCATTCGCTTGTTGTAATGTATCCGATGCAGTCTGTCCAGAAGAGGTCAATGCCATTAACAGGCCAACAAAAGTAAAAAACAGTATCTTTTTCATCATATAACCTCCTAATTAATGTTTAATCGAATTCTCCATTTTACTTATTACTGCTAATGAAGCCGAATAGACTTTATCCATAGCCTGATTATCATCGCCAGGAGCAAAACGGGCAAACTCACAATCATTCAATGCAGCCAGGAATTCTTTAATCAAAGCATCCTCCACTCCATATTTACGAAGTTCCTCTTCAATATTATCTTTTGAAAGTCGAGAAACCGGAATATTCAATTTATCGCTTATATATCCCCAAAGAGCCTTCAAGACTTCGTCATAGAAAACATCTTTTTTATTCTCAGCCAACAACTTACCAGCTAACTTCATACGTTTAACAGCAACCTTATTTGCCTTTTTCGTACGCATTTTCGCAACATTAGCATTAGCAGCTATCTGCTTACGGTAAATGATAAAGAAAATGATAAACGCAATGCCAGGTACTAAATAGAGCAACCAATATAACATAGAGTCAAAGAAAAAGTCTCCCTTTTGAGAAAGCGTCACATCATTTTGCTTGATGAAGCGAATATCCTCATTCAAGACTTTCAAATCCTCTTTATTCGTAAAGTTAGCAATAGTTTGCGCTGCATTTCCTTCACCTTTCTCTACATGCAATTCATACTCTTCGGTAGTCAATATCTTATAAGTACGGGATTTGATATCAAAATAGCTGAATTTCACCGCTGGTATTTTAAATGTTCCAGCATTGCGTGGAATAGCCAGATATTCAATAACCTTACTACCCGAAAGCCCTGCACTTGTCAGCCTGAATTTATTATCAACTTTAGGGTCATATACCTCGAAGTCATCCGGAAATTTCACCTCAGGATCACCTATTAACTTCAAATTGCCTGTACCGGAAATGACAAGTTTAATAGTTACAGCATCGTTTGTCTTTACATTAGTACTATTAATGGAAGAAGAAATGCTAAACTCTCCCACTCCACCGGAAAAATCAGCAGGTTTATCGCCTGGTAAGGGTTTTACATCTACAGTTAGTTTCGGTGTCATCAATGTCTTTTTGACTTCAATGTAGTTACTGCCACCATTAAAGAAAGCTTCAAATGGATCAGATACTTGAGTAGCTTTAGCAATAGAAGCATCAAAACGTGCCGGATCAATAGTCAAATTACCAGACTGCTGCGGAAACAGCACAAATTGCCGGTAAACGGTAGTTTGATAATTCCGTCCCTTATAATGTTCCAAGCTCCATTTTCTATCACCCGGAAGTTCTACTTCTTGTGAATGAAATCCCTTAAAATCAGGAAGTTTCACATTGTCAAAACCACGAAGGTCAACCAGAGTGTAAATTTTATAAGTCAGCAAGAATGCTTCTTGTTCATACACATTGGCCTTACTAATAGTAGGCAAAATAAAGAGGTCCTGATTGGAAACAGAAGTTCCTGAGGAAGCACGGCTGGTATTGCCCTGCTGGCTACTATTACCTCCGCCTGAAGAAGCTGCTCCGGCCTGATCCGCTGGCAGAACCTTGATTTGCACAGAATTAGAAACCATCTGATTACCATCGGCTGTAATTGTAGCTCCCGGAATTGTAAAACTACCCTCAGCAGTAGCCATCAGTATATAAGTGAAAGTAATACTGCTGGTTGAGGTCGATACCCCATTAACTATTTGCATACTACTTTGCTGAGAGCGACTGGGTCCCATCAGTACGTCAAATCCCTTAATAGAAGGAGCACGGAAATCCCTCACCTTCTGTGTAGTCACTGTATATGCCAGTCTGAACTGGTCACCCACCGCTACAGCATCAGGAGCTGACGCGGTAAATGACACCTTGTCATTAGCCAAAGCTTGCAGACTGACTACTACCAGTGCTATCCATAAGAAAATTAATTTTCTCATATATTATCGTATCTTTTATTATTTACCAATCCTTTTCCAAACGACCACCCTGGATAACTTGCTGTTTCTTCACCTTATCCTGTACATCTTTCTCATCCTGCATCACCGACTTCAAAAGCTGTTCAGCATTTTCCTTTGACATCTGATTTTCTTGTGGCTGAGGAGGTTGCTGCTGTTGATCCTGGTTCTGCTGATCTTGTTGATTTTGGTCTTGTTTGTCTTTATCTTGTTCTTTTTCCTGCTCCTTTTTGTCTTGATTCTGATCTTGGTTCTGGTCTTGATTCTGCTGATTCTGTTCCTGATCTTTCAGCATTTTCTGAGCCAAAGCCAAGTTATAACGCGTCTCGTTATCTTTCGGATTATTACGTAGTGACTCTTTGTATGCTTCCACAGCTTTGGCATAATCCTTACCGGAGTGGAATATTACTCCCATATTATGATAGATTTGAGCAAGATTACCCTTATCTTTCTCCATTTTAGTGGCAGCAACAAACTGCTCCATAGCCTCCTGCAACTTATTCTGTTGCATAAGCGTATTACCCAGATTATACATGGATATCGCTGACTTCGGATTCACATCAATAGCTTTCCGATAATTCACTTCAGCATTTACATACGTACTATCTTTATAAGCACGGTTTCCCTTACGAATATAGTCGCGTTCCGCTTTCTGTGCAGAAACTGAAATAGCCGTCAGTAGCAGCAAGATAATTCCGATAGTTCTATTTCTCATCATCATACCTTTCTTCCTTTTTAAACAGATGGATATTACGGAATAACGGGTTTTTACGTTCCAAAATCAGCATTTCAGCCAACAACAGTAACAATATAATCCATGCAACAGCCTGGAATTGTTCGTTGAACTCTGTATAAACCTGTGTTTCCACATCCGCTTTCGCCATTTTATTAATCTCCTGAGCAATCACCTTTTGTGCAGCATTTGAATTGTCTACACGCACATAAATCCCATCTCCTGCCTGAGCTATTTCCTGACACATCTGCTCATTCAAGCGGGTTACAACCACGTTTCCATCACGGTCACGGCGGAAGTCATTGGTTCCTTCTACAGGGATAGGTGCACCATCAGGCATACCCACACCCAGAACACTGACTTGAATACCTTTTTCTGCAGCAGCCTTGGTAGCTTCCACAGCTCCGCCTTCATGGTTTTCACCGTCAGTAATAACGATGACGGCACGCCCTACTCCTTCCTGGGGGGTAAAACTACGGGTAGCCAGATTAATAGCTGCACCGATAGCCGTACCCTGCTTGGATATCAACGATGGATTAATAGATTCCAAAAACATCTTGGCAGAAATATAATCGCTTGTAATAGGCAACTGTGTAAAGGCATCACCGGCAAACACAATCATGCCTACCTTATCATTCTCCATTTTGTCAACCAACTGTGCTACCAGTCTCTTGGCTTTCTCCAGACGACTGGGTTGTACATCTTGTGCCAACATAGAGTTAGAGATATCCAACGCAATCATTACCTCTACTCCCTGGCGCTTCACAGTCTCCAGCTTGGAGCCAAACTGCGGACGCGCCAGCAATACAGCAAACAGCCCGATTGCAGCAAACACCAGCCAAAACTTCACATCCGGACGATATTTAGATACATCCGGCATCAACTGTGCCATTAGCACCGGATCGCCAAACTTGCGGATCGCTTTCCGTCTCCGATAATTGGAGTACAGGTAGAAAGCCGCCAAGAAAGGCAACAGGAGCAACAGGTATAAATATGTAGGTTCTTCAAATCGAAACATCTTTCTATGTACAATTTAGTAATTTACAATTAATGCATTGTTTTAAGGTATCTTCTTCAAGATAGAATTACGAAGCAATACTTCAAGTAACACGCACAAGAATGCCGCCAAAGCAAACCAACGGTATTCTTCCTGGCGCTTGCTGTATTCCTTCACATTCAACTTGGTTTTCTCCAACTTATCGATCTCCTCATATACCTCTTTCAGCTTAGAATTACTGGTGGCACGGAAATAATTACCTTCTGTGGTAGCCGCAATCTGCGTCAGTGTCTTTTCATCAATCTCCACCGGCATATTGACATACTGCACAGTGTTACCCACCGGATAAGGATACGGAGCCATTCCGTTTGTACCTACACCAATTGTATAAACCCGGATACCAAAACTCTTAGCTATTTCTGCAGCAGTCAGCGGAGATATATCTCCTTTATTATTTGTACCATCCGTCAACAGAATGATTACTTTAGACTTCGCTTTACTGTCTTTCAAGCGGGTAACGGCATTAGCAATACCCATACCGACTGCTGTTCCATCTTCAATAATACCACACTTAATGCCTTGAAACAGATTCAGAAGCACTGCATGATCCACCGTCAACGGACATTGCGTAAAACTTTCACCGGCAAATAAAGTTATACCGATATTATCATTGGGCCGACCATTGATAAACTCCGCAGCCACATCTTTAGCAGCTTCCAGACGATTCGGTTTCAAATCCTCTGCCAGCATACTGGTAGATACGTCGATGGCCATCATAATATCTATACCTTCAATTTCACTGTTTTGCCAGCTATTAGTAGTTTGAGGACGCGCCAACACTACGATAATCAATGCCAAGGCAATAATCCGTAACATAAAAGGCACATGCAACAAATAGTTCTTATAACTCTTCGGCGTATGAGCATATACACGAGCATCCGAAATCTGAAGTGTAGCTTCATTATTCCTCCGCTTCATGATATACCATACTATATAAGGTATAAGCAACAGCAGCAAAAACAAATATTCAATATTGGCAAAAACCATTGTATTTACTATTTAACAATTTACTATTTAAGATTGGAGTTACCCTTAAATTTTGCTATCATGCAAAATAATTGTATAACTGCATTCCAATATAAACGAACGAACCAATCAAGGCAACCGACAATACTACGATGCCTATGCCCAGCAATATTTTAGTACGCAATGAACGTTTCTCAATGATGGTAATTTCAGTGGGTTGCGGTTTTGCATTCTCCACTTCTTTCTCCTTGGTTTCATTGATAAATTCGATGGCATTGATCAGATTCGCATCATTTTCGTTCATCAACGGATTATGTTTAGCGAACTTCACCAAATCGGCAGTCTCAAAAAGAGAACGTAAATCTGCAATAGCTTCTTTATCTTGCATTTCAAGCAGCTTTTCTATAATCTCCGAAGAGGTCATTTCCAAAGCATTGAAACCAAAACGCTCTTTAATATACGTACGCAAAGTATCTGTCAATTCCGTGTAATACTCCTTCGGCTGTCCCTTTTGCCATACTTTTTCCCCTTTGATACGCTCTATTTCTTTCATCGCCATCTGATGCGGAGGTAACTTCGGTTCAACCTTTACCTTACGGATAATAGGTTTATTGTCACAGATACGCATGATCAGATAGATAAGTAATAATGCAATCGGAATAAGCAATATGCCACAGGTGATAATCCCATACCAATCTTCCCACACAAAAGGAGGTTGCATTACTGTCTTCGAACCAAAAAACTGTTCCGGATTCTCTGGATCCAATGGCACATTCATCGAATATACCTTCAGTGCTAATGCCTTCGAACGATATGCCTTATTATCCACCAATACTTCCATCGGTGGCAGATAATACAATGCCGAGTCAAATGATGTAACAGTATACTCCTGCGTAATCAGCATTCGCTTATCATCATTTATATACTGCGTATCCGGCTTTGCAACATCTATAATCTCCACACCGCTTACCAGTGTATCCGTATAAACAGGGAAAATAGCCCGTTTATCGGCATCCAAGGCTACCTGAAGTTTAATCTTCGCCTGGTCACCGATATAAATTTGCAGAGAGTCAATGGTAGCATCCACTGTTACCGACTGAGCCACTGCCTTGCCAGTCAACATCCCCAATAGGGTTATCAGAAATAGATATCTTTTCATTTTTCCGATTAATTTCGTTTCGCAAACAAATTCATCAATGCTTTGACATAGTCTTGATCGGTGCGTACCGACACATTATCGACATTGCTCTTAGTGAATGTTTCGTTCAGTTCCACCTGTTTATTCACCCACCAGTCGTGATGAGCACGACGAACAGCACGCGACGAAGTATCAATCCACTGCTCATGTCCGGTCTCAGCATCCTTTATTTTCATCAAACCGATAGCCGGCAGTTCCTCTACCCTGCGGTCATACACCTGGATAGCCACCATATCATGTTTCCGGTTGGCGATAGTCATTGCATTCTTAAAGTTCCCCTGATCAATGAAATCGGATAACAGGAAAGCTGTACAACGACGCTTCATTACGTTTGTCAGATATTCCAGTCCGAGCCGGATGTCAGTCCTCCGACTCTCCGCTTTAAAGTCAATCAGTTCGCGAATAATATATAAGATATGCTTACGCCCTTTCTTAGGCGGAATGAATTTCTCTATCCGGTCAGAGAAAAAGATAACCCCGATTTTATCGTTGTTTTGTATAGCCGAAAAAGCCAACGTTGCAGCTATTTCCGTCACCATATCCTTTTTCATCTGCTTCACCGTACCGAATTCCAAACTACCGGAAACATCCACCAGCAACATAACGGTCAGCTCGCGCTCTTCTTCGAACACCTTCACGTAAGGCTTATTGAAGCGAGCGGTCACATTCCAGTCAATGTCGCGTATGTCATCGCCAAACTGATATTCGCGCACCTCGGAAAATGCCATACCCCTACCCTTGAAAGCCGAATGATACTGGCCGGCAAAGATATTGTTGGATAATCCGCGCGTCTTGATTTCAATCTGACGGACTTTTTTTAACAGTTCACTTGTTTCCATCTATATCGTTAAATAATTCCGTTAATAAACACCGGCAACGTTCTTTAAAAACGTTGGCAAGATTCTTTAAAAACGTTCACACCATTTATTAACAGGTCTCGGAAGACCTTTTTAAAAATGCTTACTTAATTAAGGTACTTCAACCTTATTCAGTATTTTGCTGATGATCTCGTCAGAAGTCAGATTGCTGGCCTCTGCTTCATAAGTCAATCCGATACGATGACGCAATACGTCATGAGCCACGGCACGAACATCTTCAGGAATCACATAACCACGACGTTTGATGAAAGCATAAGTACGGGCAGCCAACGCCAGATTGATAGAGGCACGGGGAGAACCACCGAAACCAATCATATCTTTCAGTTCCTTCAGATCATATTTCTCCGGATAACGGGTAGCAAATACAATATCAACAATGTAGCGTTCAATCTTCTCATCCAGATATACCTGACGAACTACTTTACGTGCTTCAATAATCTCCTGAGCTTTCAGAATAGGCTTCACATTGAATTTATCGCCATTGATATTCTGGCGGATAATCATTTTTTCTTCTTCCATCTTCGGATAGTCGATAACCACTTTCAGCATGAAACGGTCCACCTGGGCTTCAGGCAGCGGATAAGTACCTTCCTGCTCAATAGGATTCTGTGTAGCAAGTACAAGGAAAGGTTCGGGCAACGGGAATGTTTCCGTACCAATAGTTACCTGACGTTCCTGCATCGCTTCCAGCAAAGCACTCTGTACCTTGGCCGGAGCACGGTTAATTTCATCTGCCAAAACGAAGTTGGCAAAAACAGGTCCTTTCTTTACTTGGAATGTTTCGTCTTTCTGACTGTAAACCATTGTACCGATAACGTCAGCAGGCAGCAAATCGGGAGTAAACTGTACACGACTGTATTGTGCATCGATCAATGAGGCAAGCGTCTTAATCGCCAATGTCTTTGCCAAACCGGGCACACCTTCTAATAATACGTGTCCATCAGACAGCAAACCGATTAACAATGACTCTACCAGATGTTTTTGTCCTACGATGATCTGGTCCATACCAGCAGTAAGGTTGGTAACAAAAGAACTTTGTCTTTCAATCCGCTCGTTCAGTTCGCGGATATCAATTGTTTCAGCCATAAATACTATTATTTTTATTGTTTAAATTCCATTGATTTCTCCAGTATGCTACTGGTAATTATTTTTTTCGCTCCCAAAAGTACAGGAATAAATTAACCATACCAACTAATTTTTATTAAAAAACAATTAGATTAAACTACTTTCATAGAGTTTAGTAGTTAACAATAGTTTCTGAAAAGGATTTCAAATTCGCAGACAGGAATAAATAGCAAATCACCCCTGCAAGTGAAGTATTATCAACTTGCAGGGGTGCAATATTTTCTTTTATTTCTTTTCGAGCTCCGGTATCTTGATTACAGTACCATACGGCACATGATCGGGATTCTTTATAACACCCGAATTATACTTCACAATATAGGGCCACAGGGCCTTAGTCCCGTAAAAGCGAAGTGCAACCTTTGTCAGAGTTTCTCCTTCCTGGATAGTATGAGTAGCTTTCGTACCTACAATCTTATAATTTACAGAGTCTGGCTCAAAAGGAGTTGCAGCAGCTTTCTTTGTCTCTTTTTTAGGAGCAGTAGCAGGAGTCTCCTGTTTTGCAACCGGCTTCGGCTCTTCAACAACTTTAGGAGTAACAACTTCTGCCACAGTATCTTTCTTCGCAACCACAGTTGTGGTATCTTTTCGAACAATACTATCCGTCAGAGCGACCGGAACGGCTGGTTTCTCTACTTTTTCATCAGCAACTTTCTCTTTTGATGGCGTAGACATCCTATCCAGTAAATCCGGATAATACATAAAAGTAACAGCACCTACACACAGTAACACTACAAGCACTACAATTCCGATAAAAAACTTCATGGTGGAACTGTCTGCTTTATTCACAGGAGGTGATGGAGGCTCAGGAACCTCATAAGTAGGCACCAAATCTTCTTGATTCTTTTGTTCTGTCAGAGATTCTTCTACGCACTCATTCACCGGAGTAGTTGCCTCTGTTACAGACTGTTTTACTTCTCCAGATAGAACGACAGGTGCCTCTACAAGCTGTTCTGACTCTTCAATCTGAATGACAGGTTCCGCCTGATCAACCTGAATTTCTTTATCCTGAACAAGTTGTTCTGTAGTTTCTATTACTTCTTCAACTACCTGAATATGTTCCTCAGCTACTACTACAGATTCTTCTTTAACAATTTCAGCAGTTTCCTCAATGATCTCAGTTGGTACTTCTACCACTTCCACAGACTCCTCTACAGTTTCAGCTGATACTTCTATTGATTCTTCTACAGTCTCTATAGTTTCCTCTGAAACAACATCTACCACTTCTGTATTAACGACAGACTTTTCTGATTCCACAAGCACCTCTTCTTTTTCCTCCTCTTCGGAATTATCCTCCACCGGTGTATCTTCTAACACGGTTTCATCATTCAATACCACAGTCTCAAAGTGAGAAAAAGGCTTGTTTATCAAGTCCTTCAAGGCAGGTTCCGGAGCAAATGAAACTTTTGTATGCCCCTGTATTTCAAATCGTTCCCCTGTATTTATATTTACGCTCTCACGACTCTCTACATCAATCAGTTTAAATGTGCCCAAGCCTCTAATCTTTACATACTTATCATTCTCCAGCGACTCTTCAATCAACTGAAAAAACTCTTTCACGAAGCTCTCGGCATCCGCCTTATCCATGCCATGTTTTTCTGCGAGCAATTCTATTAAATTCTGTATATTCAGCTTCTCATTCATATTTATGGAAGATTACTTGAGTAAAAGAGGATTACTTAAACTTATCTTTCAGAGCCGTGCTGGGTCTGTATGTTAATACTAATTTAGGTGGAACCAACATGCGTAATTTGGTTGTAGGATTGATAGTGATACGCTCCGCTTTCTTCTTTACCTCGAACGTACCGAAACTTTGTACAGAAATGGCATTTCCTTCTTGCAACTGTTGCGTCATATCCGACAGCAAAGATGCAATCAGTTCGGATGTGTCCTTTATGGTATATCCCAATCTTCGTGACAATTCTGAAGTAAATTCTTTATTATTCAAAATCCAGCTATTTTTATAAAGTTCGGTGCTATATTAGCAAAACTTCCGCACATACACAAATTCTTCAGGAAAATTATTTAAATAACTCGTCCAAAAAGATCGAAATCATCGGAATTTATAATCTCTACCTGGTAAAAGTTACCAATAAGCAATTTCTGTTTACCCTGTTCTATCAGAACTTCCGGATCTACTTCTGGGGAATCAAATTCCGTACGGCCAATATAATAATCTCCTTCCAAACGATCGATAATTACTTTAAGGCATTGACCGACCTTTGCTGCACTCTGTTCTGCCGAAATCCCTTGCTGAATTGACATCAACTCATCCAGGCGTGCTTGTTTCACTTCCTGAGGAATTTCATCCTCATAGTGTGCAGCAGCATAAGTACCTTCTTCTTCGGAATAAGTAAAAGCCCCCATTCTATCGAAACGAGCCTTACGAATAAACTCTTTTAATTCCTCAAAATCAGCTTCCGTTTCTCCCGGATGTCCTACCATCAAAGTAGTGCGCAGATGAATACCCGGTACTTCTTTGCGGAATTGCTCTATCAGATGATAGGTTTCTTCCTGAGTCACATGTCGCCGCATCTTCTCCAGCATCGGATTACTGATATGCTGAAGGGCGATATCCATATACCTGCACACATTAGGACGTTCACGCATGACTCGGAATAAATCCATAGGAAAATGTGCCGGATAAGCATAATGCAGCCGAATCCACTCCACACCAGGGACTTCAGAAATACGTTCTATTAATTCGGGGAGCATTTGCTTCTTATATAAATCCACTCCATAATATGTCAATTCCTGAGCAATAACCTGAAACTCTTTCACTCCCTTACTTACCAAATAACGAACTTCATCCAAGATCTCTTCCATCGGACGTGAGACATGTTTTCCTGTAATAATAGGAATAGCACAATACGAACACTTCCGATCACAACCTTCTGATATTTTCAGATATGCGTAGTGCCTAGGAGTGGTAAGTGTACGTTCTATATGAAGCTCTTCGTGATATGCCTTACCAAGATCCTGCAACAACTCCACCCAGTTAAATTTACCATAAAATTTATCTACTTGTGGAATTTCGATAGCTAATTCTTTCAGATAACGCTCCGAAAGACATCCCATTACATATAATTTTTCTAAATCCCCTTCTTCCTTTGCCTGTGCAAATTCCAAAATCATATTGATGGACTCTTCCTTTGCATCACCGATGAAACCACAAGTATTGATCACTGCAATTTCTCCCTCAGGCTTTTCCGTATCATGAGTCACATGATATCCAGCTTCTTCTAATTGCCGCATCAAATGCTCCGAGTCCACTAGGTTTTTAGAACATCCTAACGTTATAATATCAATGGTTTTCCGCTTCATGCATTCTCTCCAAACAACGAATCAACAAATTCTTTCTTACGGAACACCTGCAGATCTTCCATACCTTCACCCAGACCAATGTATTTTACCGGTATTTTGAACTGATCGGAAATGCCAATAACAACTCCCCCTTTCGCAGTGCCATCTAATTTAGTAATAGCCATCGCAGTCACTTCCGTAGCCAATGTGAACTGTTTAGCCTGCTCAAATGCATTTTGCCCGGTGGAACCGTCCAAAACCAGCAAAACCTCATTAGGAGCATCAGGAACCACTTTCTTCATTACATTCTTAATCTTAGTCAACTCGTTCATCAAGCCTACTTTATTATGAAGACGTCCGGCAGTATCAATGATTACCACATCGGCATTATTAGCAACAGCAGAATTCAAAGTATCATAAGCCACAGAAGCTGGATCAGCGCCCATTTTCTGTTTGATTACAGGTACTCCTACCCGACTCCCCCAAATATCCAATTGTTCGACAGCTGCCGCACGGAAAGTATCCGCAGCACCCAGATAAACACTTTTACCAGCTTTTTTAAATTGATAAGCCAATTTACCAATAGTAGTCGTTTTACCGACTCCATTCACTCCCACTACCATAATAACGTAAGGTTTCTTCTCAATCGGAGCTTCAAAGTCATCCACATCATCTGAATTATTTTCCGTCAATAAGGCAGCGATTTCATCGCGCAAAATGGTGTTCAATTCTTGCGCATTCATATATTTCTCTGACGCAGCGCGTTTCTCTATACGTTGAATAATATTCAATGTCGTTTCCACACCTACATCCGATGTTATCAACACCTCTTCCAGATTATCAAGCACTTCATCATCCACTTTCGACTTTCCTGCCACAACACGGGCAATTTTTCCGAACACACTTTCCTTTGTCTTAGATAATCCTTTATCTAATGTTTCCTTTTTATCTTTTGAGAAAAAACTAAAAAATCCCATACTCTATCTATTAATACAATACATTATGCCACAAAGATATAACAAAGTAATGAAAGTACAGGGATAAAGTACAAAAAAAATCCCCTTATCGGAATACGATAAGAGGATTCTATATTCAAACGTCTTTCGACAGACTATCTTATTTCTTGAAAAAGTCTTGCACTTTTTCGTTCAATACCATCTGTTCATCAAAAGTGTAAGCACCAGTTTTGGGTGACTTAACCATCTTGATAACCTTTGTATAAGCACGACCTTCTTTAGAACCTTCGTGCAAACTTGCTACAGTTTTCTTTGCCATGGGTTATACCTTATTATTTAATTTCTTTATGTACTGTTACTCTCTTCAGGATCGGGTTGTATTTCTTCAATTCCAATCTTTCAGTTGTATTCTTTCTGTTTTTTGTAGTGATATAACGAGAAGTTCCCGGCATACCACTATCTTTGTGTTCTGTGCATTCCAGAATCACCTGTACTCTGTTACCTTTTGCTTTCTTTGCCATAATCAGTATTCTCCTCTACTTTTAGCCAATTACTTTAATGCTTTTCCAATCACAATAACCTTTTGCTACTGCATCGTTCAAAGCAGCGTCCAGTCCTTTCTTATTAATAATACGCAGACCGTTAGCACAAATGCTAAGGCTGATCCAGCAATCTTGCTCTACATAGTAGAACTTTTTGTTAAACAAGTTCAAATCAAAGGTTCTCTTAGTTCTTCTCTTTGAGTGTGAAACATTGTTGCCAATCATGGCTTTCTTTCCGGTAATTTGACAAATCTTCGACATTTCTATCTTATTTTTATAGTTTTTATCTATACTTATTTCAAACAGAGCGCAAAGTAAGTACTTTTATCGATACCAAACAAGTTTTTCATAAAATAATTCACTGTCTGATAGCATTTTTTCTTCATTTTAAGCATGTACGGAGCATCTTTAAAGCATTCTGAATAGCATTTTGCACATTCCTGGTTCTTCCGTCATCCCCCTCTTGTTTGAAAGTTACAATTTCATTTTTATAGGCAGCCGCAATCCACACTGTTCCGACAGGTTTTTCGGATGTACCTCCTCCCGGACCGGCAATCCCGGATGTGGCAACAGCACAATCCGTTTTCAATGCTTTCATCGCACCTTTCACCATTTCAATCACTGTTTCCTGACTGACGGCTCCATACCTTTCCAATGTTTCAGCAGAAACATGAAGCAGAGATATCTTTACCTCATTGGAATAAGCCACAATTCCCCCATTGAAGTATTCCGAACTTCCCGGAACAGAAGTCACTAAAGCAGCAACACCTCCTCCTGTACAACTTTCTGCGGTGGAAAGGGATAAATTCTTCGATTTTAGTAATTCACCGACTTCTTCTTCCAGTTTCATATACCTTATTATATATAATTTATATTTTTGTTCTATTTTTCCTACTGATATTACCCGAACCGTGTCCGGACCGTATTTGCTCCGTATCTATAGCTTTGGAGCAGATACGGAGCAGGTACGGCCCAGACACGGACCGGGTGCGGTGCGGACAAAGAAATGTTCTAAAACTCCTTTCACTTCAATGTGACACGCGAATAAGCCGGCGCATCTATCGAACAGAAATCCTTATCCTGATATTTAAAATAACCAGTAATGGCAATCATGGCAGCATTATCCGTTGTATAGCTGAATTTAGGGATAAATATCCTCCATCCATACTTTTCAGCATGTTCACGGAAAGCATTACGCAGGCCGTTATTAGCAGAAACCCCACCAGCCACGGCTACTTGCTTAATCTTATATTCCTTTGCAGCCTTACGAAGTTTGTCCATCAGAATATCTACAACAGTAGCTTCAAGTGAAGCAGCCAGATCAACCTTATGATGTTCGATGAAATCAGGATCTTCCTTCATCCAATCACGCAAAGAATACAAAAATGAGGTTTTCAAACCACTGAAACTATAATCTAATCCGGGAATATGAGGTTTACTGAAAGTAAAAGCCTTCGGATTGCCCTGGCGAGCCAGTTTATCAATAATCGGACCACCGGGATATCCCAGCCCCATCACTTTCGAACATTTATCAATAGCTTCCCCTGCAGCATCATCAATTGTCTGGCCCAAAATCTCCATGTCATTGTATGCCTTTACCAGGATAATCTGTGAATTTCCCCCTGATACAAGCAAGCAAAGAAAAGGAAATTCAGGTTGAATAGTATCCTCACCTTCTGCTTTAATAAAATGAGCTAACACATGTCCAGTCAAGTGATTAACATCAATCATTGGAACACCTAAGGAACGGGCAAAACCTTTGGCAAACGACACACCCACCAACAAAGAACCCATCAACCCCGGTCCTCTTGTAAACGCCACCGCACTCAATTCTTCTTTAGTTACTCCGGCACGTTTTAATGCTTCATGAACCACTGGAACGATGTTTTGCTGATGTGCACGTGAAGCTAATTCGGGAACCACACCGCCATAGGCCTCATGCACCGCCTGACTGGAAACGACATTCGATAACAGATACCCATCTTTGATGACGGCAGCAGAGGTGTCGTCACAAGAGCTTTCTATTCCTAAAATTATTGTACTCATATCGTTATTTACGTTTAAACGCTGCAAAAGTAGTGATAAAAGTAGGATTGATAACGTATTATTTCATATTTTTGTTGGCTAATTCAAACAAACCGCCTATCAGAAAGTTAAAGAAGACAGTTCGCTGGGTGCTCGGTATTATACTTAGTTTGTATATCGGGACTATATTATTGTTGAACATTCCTTACGTTCAGCGACAAATATCTGTGCTCGTTGCGAACGAACTGGCTAATGTACTGGGTACACAACTAACCATTGGGCGGATCAATATGGGACTACTGAACCGCATTATTATTGACGACTTATTGTTAAACGACCAGTCAGGCAAGGAAATGCTAAAAGTATCCCGCCTTTCTGCAAAATTCGATATACTTCCCTTGTTCAAGGGCAAAGTATCGATCAGTAACGTACAGTTATTCGGCTTCAACATCAACCTGGAAAAAAAGACACCAGAAGACATTCCTAACTTCCAGTTCGTACTCAATGCATTTGCCTCTAAAGATACCATCAAAAAGGAAAGTAATCTGGACATACGTATCAACTCGTTGCTGATACGACGCGGTAAGATGTCTTATAACGTATTGTCGGCAGAAGAGACACCCGGAAAATTCAATGCACAACATATACAGCTACGAAACATCATCGCCAATATCTCATTGAAAGCGCTCCAAAATGACTCTGTCAATGCAGCTGTGAAGCGCCTAAGCATTGAAGAAGAAAATTCCGGTTTTGAGTTAAAAAAACTAAGTCTCAAGATTGTAGCAAACAATCAGAAGATGAGCATTGAGAACTTCGCGATTGATTTGCCGAATACTTCGCTTGCAATGGATACCATCCGTATGGAGTATGACAGCTTGGGAGCTTTTAGAAACTTTACTAATGATGTACGCTTTTCCTTGCGGATATTTCCTTCGGACATTACTCTTTGTGACCTCGCCCCCTTTGTTCCGGCCTTTTCCCCTTTCAAGGAAAATTTGCAAGTGGCTTTGGAAGCTAACGGTACTATCAATCAGTTGAATTGTCCTCATCTGTCGATTACAGGAAACCAGCATTTTCATTTAAGGGGAGATGTTTCCTTACAAGACCTGTCGCATCCTCAGGATGCATTCGTATTCGGCAACCTTTCCAGTTTATATGCTGATCCGGAAGGCATTGCATTTTTCGTTCGCAATTTAAGTAAAAACTACGAAGGTGTTCCTCCGGTACTGCAACGCTTAGGCACCATTTCGTTTAATGGGGAAGTCTCGGGATATTTCACAGATATTGTAACTTATGGCCTGGTGCGTACCGATATAGGTTCTATCAAGACCGACTTAAAATTAAGTTCAAATAAAGAAAAAGGTTATTTTTCTTATTCGGGTGCAGTAAAGACTGAAGAGTTTGAGCTAGGCAATATGCTGGCAAACGACCAGTTAGGAAAGGTCACATTCAATCTCAAGGTCGAAGGCAATCACTACGAAAAGCAATATCCTTCCATAGTAATGAAGGGATTAATCGCTTCCATCGACTATAGCGATTATAACTATGAGAACATCACACTCGACGGAGAATATAAACAAGGCGGTTTCAACGGAAAGATAGCATTGGATGACGAAAACGGTTCTGTTCTGCTAAATGGTAGCATTAATACAGCCAGTCGTGTACCGACTTTTAATTTCCATGCCGATATCCGTAATGTACGCCCCCACGAGCTTCACCTGACACCTAAATATGAAGATACGGCAGTTTCTATTCAGTTAACGGCTGATTTCACCGGTGGTTCCATCGATGAAATGAATGGAGAGATCAATATTGACAGCCTGCAATTCACAGCACCCGATAGAAACTATTTTCTGGACAACTTAAAAATAACCGCCACTCGGGAAGACGAATCGCATAAACAATTAAAAATAGCCTCTAATTTCCTGAATGCAAGTATTGAAGGAGATTATTCCTATCGCACACTACCCGCCAGTGTACTGAACATCATGCGAAGATATATTCCTGCTCTAATATTGCCGGACAAAAAAAACATAGAAAGTGAGAACAACTTCCATTTCGACATAAATATCTTTAATACGGATTTATTCTCCACCATCTTTAATATTCCGGTTAAGGTCTATACACATTCTACCCTAAAAGGATACTTTAATGACAAAGCACAGCGCCTGCGAGTAGAAGGATATTTCCCGCGTCTGCGCTATGGAGACAAGTTCCTTGAATCGGGTATGATCTTGTGTGAGAATCCCGGTGATAAATTTCATGCACGTGTACGATTCAGTAATCGCAAACCGGAAGGTTCCATCAACGTATCGTTAGACGCACAAGCCAAAGATGACCTTATTCAGACCTCTCTGAATTGGGGAAACAGTAGCGCTGTCACATATAGTGGCAAATTAGCTGCTGCTACACATTTCATCCGCACACAAGCTGAGGATCAGAACAAAAAGCGTTCCCGCTCAAACAAGAGTATTCCGGCTTTGAAAACCGTCGTCGATGTTCAAAAAACGGATATTATCCTGAATGACACTTTATGGGAAATACATCCGTCAAAAGTGGTAATCGACTCCGGAAAGATATATATAGACGACTTTTATTTCAGCCATAAAGACCGATACCTGCGCATCAACGGAACTATCTCAAAACAACCTCAGGATACGGTACGCCTGGATTTAAAAGATATCAATATAGGCTACGTATTTGATATTGCCGACCTTGGAGTTAATTTTAAAGGAGAAGCTACTGGTCCTGCCTATGCCAGCGGAGTATTGGAGAAGCCTGTTATGTATACTGACCTTTTCATCCGGGACCTTGGACTAAATGACGGTTTATTGGGCGATGCCAACATTCACGGAGAATGGCATCAGGAAGTAGAAGGTATCTATCTCGATGCCCATATCCATGAAAAAGATACAGCTAAAAGTCATGTATATGGCTACATATATCCCATAAAACCTAAAAGTGCGCTTGACTTACAGATTGAAGCTGACAACACCAATCTGAAATTCATAGAACACTACATGAGTAGTATCACACCTGAATTTAACGGACGTGCCAGCGGTCACGTACATTTCTATGGCAAATTCAAAGGGCTCACCATGGAAGGGCGCGTACTTGGCAATGCCTCCATGAAGGTAGACGTACTGAATACTACTTTCTTTATAAAAGACAGTATTCGCATAGAACCGAATGGACTGACTTTCCAAGATAACCGGATATTCGATACACAAGGCAATCAAGGGCATGTAGACGGTTATCTGCATTATGAGCATTTCAAGAACCTGGAATACCGTTTCCAGTTTGGAGTGAACAACATGCTGGTAATGAATACGAAGGAGTCACTGGATTTTCCTTTTTATGGAACGGTATACGGAACGGGGAATGCCCTGATAGCAGGTAACGCAAGGGATGGAGTCAATATCGATGTAGCCATGACGACCAACCGGAATACCAACTTCGTATATATAAAGGATAATGTATCTTCAGCCGCCAGCAACCAATTCATCAAATTCGTGGATAAGACACCGCGCCGGGCTGTGCTGGATTCTATCAATCTGATTTCCGACTATGAACTGGCGCAACAAGAGATACAGCAGGAGGAAGAAAGTGACACGGATATCCGCCTGAACCTGCTCGTAGAAGCTACACCGGATGCAAGCATGAAGATAGTGATGGACCCCATCGCCGGTGATTACATCAGTGGACGAGGATCCGGAAATATCCGTACGGAATTTTATAACAAGGCTGACGATGTGAAGATGTTCGGTAATTATCGTATCAGCCAGGGAGTTTATAAATTCAGCCTGCAAGAGGTAATACGCAAGGACTTTACCATCAAAGATGGAAGCACTATCAGTTTCAACGGTCCTCCGTTGGATGCCACCATGGATATCCAAGCAAGTTATATGGTGAATTCCGCATCCTTGAATGACTTGGTGCCGAATGTAAGCAACTACGGAATTCCAACGAGTATCCGTGTAAACTGTATCATGAACCTGACGGGGCAACTAACTTCTCCGGACATCAAATTAAGTCTGGAAGTGCCTAATGAACGGGATGAAGTGCAAGCCCTTATCCGTAACTACATTTCAACGGACGAACAAATGAATATGCAGATCCTCTATCTGTTAGGTATCGGCAAATTCTATACACCCGAGAATGTAGATGCCACACAAAACTCGAATATGATGACTTCTGTGCTTTCATCCACCCTTTCGGGACAACTAAATAATGCACTTTCCAACATTATTAATAGTAACAACTGGAATATAGGTACCAACCTCAGCACCGGAGAAAAAGGCTGGACGGATATGGAATTCGAAGGAATGCTATCGGGGCAATTACTGAACAATCGTCTGCTTATCAATGGTAACTTCGGATACCGCGACAATCCGATGGCAAATACGAACTTTGTAGGAGACTTTGAAGCAGAATGGCTTGTGAACCGTAGCGGAGATATTCGCCTGAAAGCGTATAATGAGACGAACGACCGCTATTATACAAGGACCAATCTGACAACGCAAGGCATCGGTATCATTTTCAAGAAGGATTTCAACCGATGGAAAGAGCTTATGTTCTGGAATAAGTGGAGGTTGAAAAGACTGAGACGGGAAATGGAACAAAAAGAAGCGGAAAAGAACACCGAAGAGCAAACAGAAGAAACAGAAACCACCGCTACCCAAGCGGCAGCAAAAGCAAAAGAAAAGAGAGGGGGAAGTTAATTTTCCCCTTCTTTATTTTCATACAGGCTATCTATAATACCATCCGCCAATCCAATCACCGGAACATGTATATATTCGGAACGTACCACCTTGGCAATAGTCAGAAAGATTTCGGCAGCAGGAACTATAACATCTGCACGGTCAGCTTTCAAACTAAATGTATCCATACGCTGTTCTGGTTTCAAAGGCACCAGTTTATCATACAGAGTTTGCAATGAAGTGACGGGTAAACGCAGCTTCTTCTTATCTTTCTTCTCCGCCAATCGATAGAGCTTATTGATATTGCCACCGGAACCGATGATATTCACCTCTCCCAAGCCTTCAGTCAATCGCTCCAGATCATCATGCATTTGTCCCCACACTTCTTCACGGACCGCACCACTAAGCATACGTACCGTACCGATGTTGTAAGACAAGGAATGTTGCAATTCTCCGTCAACCAGCAGATTGATTTCAGTGCTTCCACCACCGACGTCTACATAGATATAATTACCTGTACGGTCGGCCATACACTCGATATGGTTGTTGTACACCATTCGGGCTTCTTCCTGACCGTCAATGACTTCAATAGAGATACCGGTATCTTTCAATATCTTCTTGATAATGGATTTCCCATTACGGGCATCCCGCATGGCCGAAGTGGCACAGGCACGGTAATCCGTCACATCATAAATCTTCATCAGTTGGCGAAAAGCTTTCATTAACCGGCGTAGCTTTACAGCCTTTGTTTCGGACACTTCGCCTAAAGAAAACACATCGAAACCAAGCCGTAATGGCACACGAAGCAACAAAACTTTTGAGAGACGCTTGTTCAATACAGTCTCGTCTTCTTTTACTTTCTTAATTAAAAGCCGCACGGCATTAGAGCCGATATCAATGGCAGCATAGCAAGTATGAGTAGTTGGCATATCTATTTATTAAAATTATGCAGATAAACTATAATTCGTTTACTGCAAGATAATATTTATATAATTCTTCTTGTGAACGAAACGGTGCATCGCTCTCACCTTCTCCCATCCAGGGACGATTCTCCCCTGTTCCATCTACAACACTTCCCTGGCAAGTATCACGTAAGCCGAAGTCTATGACTTTCCACAAGTCTTCTTTGATCCGGGCATCGTAGACAGGAGCTATCACTTCTATACGATTATCAAGATTGCGGGGCATCCAGTCCGCCGAACCGATAAATGTCTTGTTCTCACCACCGGCAGCAAAGATGAAGATGCGCGAATGTTCCAGATACCGGTCGATAATACCACTGATATGGATAGTATCACTTATTCCGGGAATCCCAGTTACCAGCGAACAATTTCCACGCACCAACATATCTACAGGTACTCCGACAGCCGAAGCTTCATATAGCTTCTTGACAATAGCAGAATCCGTTATATGGTTCACTTTCACGCGAATATACGCCGGACGCCCTGATTGCCGGTTCTTTATTTCATCATTGATCAAGCGAATAAAGCGTAGTTTCATTTCATTGGGAGATACCAGTAATTCTTTGAAATGAACAGGTGAATAAGGCTTCTCTATAAAAGTGAACACAGAATTTACCTCACGTACTACGGAACGGGACGCCGTCATCAGCATATAATCCGTATACATGCGTGCATTTCCTTCATGGAAGTTTCCTGTACTGATACAAGCAATATCACTTCCCGTCTTCATTCCGATATGGGTTATTTTGGAATGGACTTTCAACCCTTCCACCCCAAAAATCACATGAATGCCTGCATCCTGCATCTTTTTGGACCAATCGATATTGGATGCTTCATCAAAACGTGCCAGGAGTTCGATTACTACAGTCACCTTCTTACCGTTCCGTGCAGCACAAATCAGCGCTTTCACCACTTTAGAGTCTTTAGCCAGACGGTAAAGAGTCGTTTTTATACTCTTGACATCTTTACTTAGAGCCGCCTCCTGAAGCACGCGGATATAGTAATCAAAACTATGAAAAGGCACATGGATATATCTGTCCTGCTTTTGAATAAGACGCAGCAGACTCACATTCTCTTGCAACTCCGGCTTCAATATGGGAAGCCAGCGCGGATATTTCAAGTCACAACGCCCGCAATCGGGAAAAGCCATCAGGTCTTTATGATTATGATAGCGCCCTCCGCCAAGCACAGTATCCAACTTATCCAGATTCAGGCGATTCATCACCCTCTTTAGTAAATCCTTTGGCATCTCCGCATCGTAGATAACCCGCAGGGCATCTCCTTTCTTACGGCTCTTTATCGCTTTCGAAATCTTCTGAAGCGTGCCATTGCGCAGGTCATTATCTATCTCCATTTCAGCATCTTTTGTAAACTTGAAAGCATACGCCTCGAAGCAATCGTATTCCATACCGGAGAAAATCATCGGCAGGCAAAAGCGGATCACATCATCCAGATACATCAGATAACTACGTTCTTCACGATCGGGCAGACGAATGAAACGTCCGCAAACAGAAACCGGAAGCTCTATCAGAGCATAATCGGTACGAGACGGTAACTTCCGCGTAGCAGATACCTTCCGAGCTTCGGAAACTTGCATTTTTACAGCAAGATAGATATTCTCATCCGTTGCTTCCGTCAGTTGTTTCACAGCAGAAAGCCAAACAGGACTGACAAAACCACTGAGCTGGCGGCGGAAGAAGTCACTGACGAAAGCTTGTTGTTCTTCGTCCAGTTCATTTTCCTTTAGAAGAAAGATGTTCTCTTCACGCAAGCGGTCGGTCACCTCATGAATCGTCCGTTCATACTCTTTGGCATACCTGTTATTCAGTTTGTTGATTTGCTTGATAAGCTGCTTGGCGTGTTCGCTTTCCGAACGAAGACTTTTATCCTCACACTCGGCAATGCGACTGAGGGTTGCCATACGCACACGGAAAAATTCATCCAGATTATTCGAGTAAATTCCAAGAAAGGAAAGTCGCTCAAGTAAAGGAACGTTCGGTTTCATCGCTTCTTGCAAGATGCGGCGGTTGAAATACATCCAGCTTAAATCACGATCTATATGTGGAGCAGAGGCTATTTTCTTATTCATATATCAATTTATAATCATTTATAAAGCCTATTCCTTCCGCTGTTTCTATACAGTTCAGCAACCGCCACTCACAACTGCGCACCCAGCTACGGAAGTTCTCTTCGGGTTGATACCCACTCCGGGCGAACTCCAACAAACGGTCTACCTCAAAATTATCGGAAATAATACCTGCTCCGCCGCGTGCTGCATCATAAGCATTACAATCCTGTTCGATATGCGCCGGTACCATCAACAAAGGCTTACCCAGATACATAGCCTCACAAACGGATTCAAAGCCTGCCGTAGTGGCATACGCCCGGCAACCCGACATATAGCGAAGGAATTTTTCGTCATCCAACTGATGAAATGACAATGTTTCATCCATCCTGCATACTTCCGGTTCATCCGGTTTGTCCCAGAAGAAGTGCAAAGGCACTTCAGGGTGCTGCTCATGCCACTGGGAGATACTTTCTCCAAATCCGGCATTAACCATATAACCGTGTACATACTCTCCGGAAGCAGCTTCACAACAAAGCACTTCGTGCCGCAGCAAAGGCGGTACCACACGTATATGTGCTTCTTCGTCCGTTTCCATCGGACGGAATGAGAGAGCCAGCTTCTCTTTAGCTCCGATACACGTGAGTCGCGTAAAAAAACGGAGCATCAGCAGGCTCACGGGATTCTTTTTGGGAAACTCAAAGTCATGATGCAGGAAAAGATATTGATGACCGACGCTGATCTGCGGTACCGAGGGACGGAAAAAGAGATAAGTCAAGCCCGTCAACAACTCATAAAAGTTGATTACGAGGTCCGCATCAGTTTCATGGATACGCCGATGAATATAACAGATGCTACGCAGATAAGCAGGAACCTGCATTAGATTATATGCGATACTGCGAGACATACTGACCCGCTTATTGGCAGGTGTAGGCAGAAAGTTCGGACTGAGAAAGCGTTTCACAGGTGCCTGTATGCTGCGGTTGAAAAAACCCGGCAGGCGACGGGTATTACTCTTCCCCACCAGTACTTCTACTACCTCGTGCCCGTTGCGTCGTAGAATTTCTTCCAGCGTGATGGCTTGCGTCAGATGACCGCGGCCCTCTCCTTGAACAATAAAAAGAACTTTCATCTTTATATTTATAATTTAGTAATTTACGATTTATAATTCACGATTTTAACTACAGAGGCGCTCTTCAGACTTTTCATTCATCAGCATATCCTCATACCGTAACACTTCCCAATTCCCCTCCTCATCCTCTACGAGTGCCGAAAGAGTTTCCACCCAGTCACCGGAGTTAAGATAATGTATATCATCATAATAAGTATTTGCCGGATGATGAATGTGCCCGCAAATGATACCGTCGCATTTACGTGTACGGGCAAACTTCACCAGTTCCTCCTCAAAATCGGAAATATAAGAAACAGCGGATTTTACTTTTTGTTTAATCGCTTGTGACAAAGAATAATAAGGTTGTCCATGCCGGGCACGATACACATTATAAATACGGTTCAGCCATAATAGAAATGTATATCCCACATCTCCCAACTGTGCCAGCCACTTCATCCGTGTAGTGACAGTATCAAAAATATCTCCGTGCGTCACAAAATAACGCCGGCCGTGACTCTCGTGAATGAAATCCCTTACAATCTTTATATTATAGAATGTCATCGGTGCCAACCCATCCAGGAAATCATCGTGGTTGCCACGAACATAGATCACTTCTGTTCCCTGCTTTTCCATCATCTTCATGATAACTTTGAAGAAATCCGTATGCTTTGCCTGCCACTTCCGGGTGCCGCCTTTGCTCAAGGCCCAGCCGTCGATAATGTCACCATTCAGGATCAATCGCCGGCAGTTGACGGATTTCAGGAAGTTGCTTACTTCAACAGTTTTTGAGTGAGAGGTACCCAAATGGATATCAGACAACACAATGGTAGAATAAAAAGTACGTAATCTCATAGTGTCTGTATTTTTAGTTGCAGGCAAAGGTCAGTTATTCGTATTACGCCGGTATGTAGAAAATATGACAAGTATCTTTCATTTTTTTCGCTGAACTTCCTTATCTTTACCCCTCAAAAGAAACTCTCGTATGAAAAAGCCCGGAAATATCCTCATTGTCGATGATAACCGCGGTGTGCTCACCGCTGTGCAACTGCTGTTGAAACCCCATTTCGAAAAGATCATCACGCTCACTTCACCTGTCACACTTACCTCTGTGTTGCGTGAAGAAACTCCATCGGTGGTGTTACTTGACATGAACTTTACATCAGGCATCAATACCGGAAACGAAGGATTATTCTGGTTGCAGGAGATCAAACGCCTTCGTCCCTCCTTGCCTGTGGTTCTTTTCACTGCCTATGGAGATATTGATCTTGCCGTGCGTGGCATAAAAGAAGGGGCGACGGACTTTATTGTCAAGCCGTGGGATAATCAAAAGCTGGTGGAAACCTTACTGAATGCAGCCCAAGCCATTCATAATAAGAATAATGGAAAAAATGCCTCTCCTGTAACCCCTGCCATGTATTGGGGAGAAAGTCCCATCATGCAGCAATTGCGCTCGCTGGTGGAGAAAGTCGCCATAACCGATGCAAATATCCTTATCACCGGAGAAAACGGTACAGGAAAAGAGATGCTGGCACGTGAAATTCATGCACTTTCTTCCCGCCGTACGAAGGAAATGATTGCCGTAGACATGGGAGCCATCACCGAAAGCCTCTTTGAAAGCGAGCTTTTCGGGCATACAAAAGGCTCTTTTACAGATGCATACGCTGACCGTCCCGGTAAGTTCGAAACAGCAGACCATAGCACATTGTTTCTCGATGAAATCGGCAATTTACCCTATCACCTGCAAGCCAAACTACTGACCGTATTGCAACGCCGCAGTATTGTCCGTGTAGGTAGCAACCTGCCTATCGCTGTTGACATCCGTCTGATTTGTGCCACCAACCGCAACCTGAACGAGATGGTACAACGCAATGAATTCCGTGAAGATTTGCTTTACCGCATCAATACTATCCATCTTGAAATTCCGCCTTTGCGCGAACGACCAGAAGACATTCTTCCTCTTGCCGAACGCTTTATAACACGCTTTTGTAAGCAATATGACAAAGCATTATTACGGCTTTCCGATGCTGCCTGTACCAAATTGAAAACACACCCCTGGTACGGAAATATCCGTGAACTGGAGCATGCCATAGAGAAAGCAGTCATTATTTGCGACGGCAACGAACTGCCAGCAGAACTATTCCAGCTGCCTAAGCGTCCCGAAACCTCACGCACCGGAAGCGATGCCGGTACAGAAGCAGCCACCCTTGAAGAAATGGAACGGAAAATGATACAGAAAGCTCTGGATACCTGTAACGGCAATCTATCCGCTGTTGCTGCACAACTCGGCATCACCCGGCAGACTCTCTATAACAAAATGAAAAAGTTCGGATTATGAAACATTACTACCGATACATCACCGACCGCTACCTTTTCCGTATCGTCATCTCTCTCCTGTTGGCGGGAGCTGTCACGGTATCCATTATTTATAAAGACCTTCTATGGATCGTCATCTCTTCCTTGCTGCTGCTGACGAGTCTGCGCTGGCAATGGAAACTGTATCGTCGACATACACAGAAGGTTCTGTTTCTGCTCGATGCCATTGAAAACAACGATGCATCCATCCATTTCTCCGAACACGAAGATATTCCGGACAACCATATTGTAAACCAGGCCCTGAACCGTGTTGCTTCTATATTATATAATGTAAAGAGCGAAACAGCACAACAGGAAAAGTATTACGAACTCATTCTCGACTGCATCAATACCGGTATCCTGGTACTGAACGATACAGGTGCTGTTTACCAGAAAAATAACGAAGCCCTCCGCCTGTTAGGCCTGGAAGTCTTCACCCATGTCAGCCAACTTAACCGTATTGATGCAAATCTTATGGGACTTTTTGCCCATTGCCGCCCCGGAGATAAGTTGCAAACCCGCCTGTCCAACGAACGCGGCACAGTCAACCTTTCCATCCGCGTCTCCGACATAACCATCCGTCAGGAGCATTTCCGTATCCTTGCCCTGAATGATATCAATAACGAACTGGATGAAAAGGAAATCGACTCCTGGATACGCCTGACCCGTGTACTGACACATGAAATTATGAATTCCGTCACTCCCATCACTTCACTAAGCGATACATTGCTGACGCTGATACAAGGAAGCGAAGAATTAAAAACAAAAAGTGAATCTATCTCTTCCTACAAAGAAACTGCTGACGAAATCCGCAATGGCCTGCACACCATCAGCACCACGGGCAAAGGACTTCTCTCTTTTGTAGAAAATTACCGTCGTTTCACCCGTATCCCCAAACCGGAACCTTCCTTGTTCTACGTCAAAGGTTTTATCAATCGCATGGTGGAACTGGCACGGCATCAATATCCTGATTCACATATCACTTTCCACTCCCACATCACTCCAGATGATCTTATTCTTTATGCAGATGAGAACCTTATCTCACAGGTACTCATCAACTTATTGAAAAATGCCATTCAGGCCATCGAAGCAGCAGAAATTCCGGAAGGCATCATCACCTTACACGCTTATTGCAATGAAAATGAAGCCGTGCTCATCGAAGTGTCCAATAACGGTCCTGCCATTCCTCCTGAAGTAGCAGAACACATTTTCATACCTTTCTTCACCACAAAAGAAGGTGGCAGCGGCATCGGATTGAGCATTTCCCGTCAAATAATGCGCCTGTCAGGTGGCAGCCTTTCCCTACATCCCGGAAAGGAAACCATGTTTGTACTAAAATTCAATTAAGAAAATTTGTAATGAAGGATTATATGAAAAGAAAGTAAAATTCAATCTGAACATTTTACACCTTGCAATTGTTTAAAAATAGACGTAACTTCGCTTTGCGATAACTAAATCCTTGAATAAACAACTTAAATAATACCTAATTTATGATTTTTACAGCAGAAAACATTCTTTTAATTGGTTCTATCTTACTTTTCATTAGTATTATTGTCGGTAAGACCGGCTATCGATTCGGAGTCCCTGCCCTGTTACTGTTCCTTGTCGTCGGCATGATTTTCGGTAGCGATGGTTTCGGACTACAGTTTCATAACGCTAAAGAAGCACAATTTATTGGTATGGTTGCTCTTAGCGTTATTTTGTTTTCCGGCGGTATGGATACTAAATTCAGCGAAATTAAACCGATTCTTGTTCCGGGTATTGTCCTCTCCACATTCGGCGTACTGCTTACCGCCGTCTTTACAGGATTCTTCATCTGGTGGATCTCCGGCATGAGTTGGTCAAATATTTATCTTCCTATCACTACATCCCTACTACTTGCCTCCACCATGTCATCTACTGATTCCGCTTCTGTATTTGCCATCTTGCGTTCGCAGAAAATGAATCTGAAACATAACCTTCGTCCAATGCTGGAGCTCGAAAGTGGTAGTAATGACCCCATGGCTTACATGCTTACCATCGTACTGATACAGTTCATACAATCCGGTGGAATGGGTATTGCAGGTATCTTCGGTTCATTCGTTATCCAATTTATAGTAGGTGCGGCTGCCGGATACCTTCTCGGCAAACTTGCCATCCTCATGCTGAATAAGCTCAACATTGATAATCAGGCCCTTTATCCCATCCTTCTGCTTGCATTTGTATTTTTCACTTTCTCCATTACCGATCTTCTGAAAGGAAATGGTTACCTCGCCGTTTACATTGCCGGTATTATGGTAGGTAACAACAAGATAATGCATCGCAAAGAGATTTATACTTTCATGGATGGATTGACCTGGCTGTTCCAAATCATCATGTTCCTTTGCCTCGGTTTGTTGGTAAATCCTCACGAATTACTCGATATCGCTTTGGTAGCAACACTTATCGGTGTATTTATGATTGTTATTGGTCGTCCGCTCAGTGTCTTCCTCTGCTTGCTGCCTTTCGGTAAGAAGATTACAAACCGTTCGCGACTCTTCGTTTCCTGGGTAGGTTTACGCGGAGCAGTGCCTATCATCTTCGCCACTTATCCGGTAGTAGCGCAAGTACCGGGTGCCGACGTGATCTTCAATATCGTATTCTTTATCACGATTGTTTCTCTCGTTATCCAAGGTACTACCGTTTCCTTAGCTGCCCGCTTACTGAAACTTTCTACTCCGCTGGAGAAGACCGGTAATGAATTCGGTGTGGAATTGCCCGAAGAAATTGATAGTGATCTCAGCGATATGACCGTTACCACGGAGATGCTGGAAGAAGGCGATACCCTGAAGGATATCACTCTGCCTAATGGAGCACTCGTAATGATTGTGAAACGAGGCACGGAATTCCTGATACCGAACGGATCGCTGAAATTACATTTGGGAGATAAGTTGTTGCTGATTTCGGATAAGAAGAGTAGTGATTAATATGTGTGTACTTTTTCTTTCGTTTGCCCGAAAGAAAAAGATACCAAAAAGAAAGGGCACGGGCTACGTCTACGGTGCTACTCCGATACCGCCATGCGCAGACGGGGCTCGAACTCGCTACGCTCAGACAGATCGCCCCTTACCTGCGCCTGACAATATCTCCGCCTGACGCACCTACGCCTATGCCCGAAGGCTGCGCGGTAGAGTGCTGCGCGATATTCCCCCATTCACACCGAATGGTCTCCCGGCCTCACTGTAGGGGCGTTAAGCGTAGAAAGTGTTTTCGGCGTTAAGAAGGGCAGGCTGTTTGAGCGAAGCGAGTTCCTGCCCTTTAGCTGAAAATACTTTCGGAGTAGCCCCGGAAGTGCAGCCTTGATCTTTTCTTTGGTATCTTTCTTTTGCATCAAGGCAAAAGAAAGTACAATTGGTTATTTTTTCTTTTTCTTTCGCCTCCCACCAAAGAATAAATATATAAACTTGCACGACATCACATTTAGCTCTATATTTGCGCAGTTTTAACTAAAGTGTGCAAATTTAACAGATGGAACAGGAACAACACTTCATTGATTACATTGAACAAAGCATCATTCGGAACTGGAACTTAAACGCCTTGACTGACTATAAAGGTGCTACTCTCCAATATAAAGACGTGGCTCGCAAGATTGCAAAATTCCATATTGTACTGGAAAGTGCCGGTATCCAGCCGGGTGATAAAATTGCCGTCTGCGGTCGTAACAGTGCACACTGGGCAGTTACTTTCCTGGCAACCATCACTTATGGAGCTGTTATTGTGCCTATCCTTCACGAATTTAAAGCGGATAATATACATAATATCGTCAATCACTCAGAAGCCAGACTGCTTTTTGTGGGAGACCAGGTATGGGAAAACCTGAATGAAGACGCCATGCCACAATTGCTGGGCGTTATTCTGATGACTGAATTCACCCCTGTAGTCTGTCGCGACAAACGATTGATGGAAGCTTTCGAGCACCGCAATACACTCTACGGACAACGCTATCCTAAAAACTTCCGTCCCGAACACATCTGTTATCGGAAGGATAAACCGGAAGAACTTGCCATCATTAACTATACCTCCGGTACTACCGGATATTCCAAAGGTGTCATGCTCCCCTATCGGAGCCTTTGGTCCAACGTGAATTACTGCCATGAGATGCTTCCAGTGAAACCGGGCGATAATATGGTTGCCATGCTTCCTATGGGACATGTGTTCGGAATGACTTACGATTTCCTTTACGGTTTTTCAGCCGGGGCACACCTCTACTTCCTCACTCGCATGCCGACTCCTAAAATTATCGCACAGTCTTTCGCTGAAATCAAACCACGCGTCATCTCATGCGTGCCTCTGATTGTAGAAAAGATTATCAAGAAGAATATTCTGCCCCGTGTAGATAATAAAATAGGTAAGTTGCTGCTTCGTCTTCCTATCATCAATGACAAGATCAGAGCTCTTGCACGCAAAGAAGCAATGGAAATATTCGGCGGTAACTTCGATGAAATTATCGTTGGTGGAGCCCCGTTCAATGCAGAAGTCGAGCGCTTTCTCAAACAGATAGGCTTCCCCTACACCATCGCTTATGGTATGACGGAATGTGGTCCTATCATCTGTTCCAGCCGATGGGAAACCCTGAAGTTGGCATCATGCGGTAAGGCAACCACACGCATGGAAGTGAAGATCGATTCGTCTGATCCGGAAAAGGTGGCGGGAGAAATCATTTGTCGGGGTACCAACCTGATGCTGGGATATTATAAGAACCCGGAAGCAACCTCACAAATCATTGACGTAAATGGCTGGCTGCATACAGGCGATTTAGGCACAATGGATGCGGAAGGTTATGTAACCGTGCGCGGGCGCAGCAAGAATATGTTGCTCACTTCCAGCGGACAAAACATCTATCCGGAAGAGATTGAAAGCAAACTGAATAATATGCCTTATGTTTCCGAGTCGCTCATTGTGTTGCAAAAAGAAAAATTGGTAGCACTGATTTATCCGGACTTTGACGATGCATTTGCCAATGGACTGCAACAAACGGATGTAGAGCGTATGATGGAAGCTAACCGTAACGAACTTAACCAGCAATTACCGGCTTATTGTCAGATCTCAAAGGTGAAGATACATTTTGAGGAGTTTGAAAAGACAGCCAAAAAATCTATTAAACGGTTTATGTATCAGGAGGCTAAAGGTTAACAAAGATATAAGATTAAGTCCATATTTTTAATTAATGTTATAGAACATACTTTTTTATTTGGATAATTTGCAGTTATCCCGAAAGTCCGTATCTTTGCATTGTGTTTTTCATAGTATTAGATTTAAGGTTAACAAAGGTTGGAGTACAGCGGTACTCCTTTTTTTATGTCCATACGTTTCCTACCTCTCACGTGTATACATCTTTTTCTCCGGTCCTACTCCCTTCACCGTAACCTTTTTCCAATGTGCAGGAAGTACGGAAGATAATTGCTCCACACCGCCATCCGTTATCTGCAATCCACAGAAACCGTTTATAACAGCTTGCAGCAATCCGCCTGCTCCCGTCATAAAGTAAGGATTATCACTGGTGGGCGTTTCCGCCAATACACCGAAAGGAGTACGCAAGTTCGGCTGGTAGCAACGACAGAACATCTCATAGGCACGCTTCGCATCCCCCATCCGGGCATACTGCACACAGAATACGGAATAAGACATGGCCGGACCATTCTGTGGATCAATCTTATCGACATAATATTCCATATCCTTCTTTTGCGATTCAGCATCCCCGACAAAATACAATGGATATCCCAATAAATTCACATCCGCCTGCTTTATCATCTCACCGTTGTATGTGGCATGCTCACGAGTGACTCCATCTTTAAAACGAAGAATACGGATGCCCCTGCCCACTTCTTCCCATATTTCCGGAACAGGCTCATTACATATCCTTGCCGCCTCACAAGCATATTCCAAAGCCCGGATAGCCGCACCGTTCGTGAAAGCATTATCATCCACCCCATTTGCATATTCGTCGGCTCCCACTACATTGCAAATGGAATAAGAACCGTCATCATTACGCGTCACACGGCTTACCCAAAAGTCAGCAACCGCTTTCATCAGCGGAAATGCTTTCGTCCGTAGCCACTGTCCGTCACGGGTAAGGCAATAATAATTCCAGCAGGCAATACTGATGTCCGCAGTGATATGATGTTCCAGAGGACCTGTCAAAGCAAAAGTAGGAGTCGATTCTTCCCCGTAATCATCACTCTCCCAAGGAAACATAGCTCCCTTGAAACCGTATGCCATTGCTTTCTTGCGGGCAGCCATCAAACGGTCAATACGATAATCGATCATAGATTCGGCAATTCCCTTATTCAGCAACAGCATCGGGGGAAACATCCAAAGTTCCGAATCCCAGAATATATGTCCATTGTAACCTTGTGAAGAAAGTCCCATGGGCGAGATGCTCAATCCGCTTCCTTCCCTGCAAGAAGAATAAAGGTTGAAAAGTGCAAACCGAACCGCCCGTTGTGCTTCGTCATCCCCTTCTATCAAGATATCGCTTTCCCACAATTCATTCCAAAGACTACGATGTGCAACCATCAGCGAAGTTGTACCTTCATGAATAGCATAAATCACCTGCCGTTCAGCTTCATTATACGGATCGCTAAAGTCACGGGCGGAGCATACAGAACCCACCAAAGCAAAAGATATCTGCTCTCCTTTCTTCAGATTCAACACGAAAGACATCTCTTTAATCACTTCATCATAAAGAGGCTCCTGTACTGCTCCCTTATTAAAAATAAAAGCCGAAGAAGCGGAAACTTTTTGTTGCCGATGAGCAGATACAGCATAAGATTGCAGCATATACATTTGTGTATCATCCGCCCTCATTTTCCGGAAGCGCTGTGTCGGCTGACTGTATTCTTGGGGAATATCCATCCGGGCAGCAACTTTCAGGGATACATCGGACAGAGCTTTCACGTCCACCCGGATAAGCCCCGCATAAGGCATATTTCTTAAAGCGCAAATGCTATAACCCACATCCACTTTCCCGGCTGCCCGAAAACTGCTGTTATGAGTTGCTTCTTTCATATCAACACACTGCTTCCAGTTTGTGATACATTCCGTATTCACCTCTTTTCCATCTACATCCATCGACATCAGGAAAGGATTGATTCCTTTCAACACGCGGCTTACCCCCTGAGGGCCATCCGTATCGAATACATGATTCAGTATCACCTGCCGCACTGAGAAAGGTTCTTTCCAGGGAAGAATGCCGATTCCGCCATTCGCCATAGGGGCGCCTACATAAGGAGCATTTATATCAGAAGCATGAAGTTGCCACAAAGTGTCATCTTCTCCTTTCACTATCTGCACAAAGAAAAAACAAGTAGAAAAAAATAGGAAATACGTGCTTTCATAATCAATATGGAATTATAGTTTTCTATGCAAAAATAAGTAAAATCCTCAATAATCCGGCAATCAATTGTTATCTTTACTTCCAAACCAAAACTCTGTTATCATGGATATACATACTTTTATGACTAATTATCGGGAAGCATTTGGTGAACGTGCCGAACTTCCCATCGCCTTCTGGTACTCCGATAAACAGGAAAGCGAAACAGACAAAATTGGCGGTTGCTTCTTCAAGGGCCTGCAACAGGTAAGGGAAGGTAAAACCATCAGCCTGAACAGCGACGTCATAGGATGTGGCGGCGGAAAGTTCTACACCGGTTTCACGGAAATGCCAATACACGTACCTAACTTCGTATCCCTGAAAGAGAAGTACAAAAAGACTCCTGAAATGGTAACAGATTTCATAAAGCAAATCCAGGTACCGCGTACGGAAAAGGCCTATCTGCATTTTGCCCGAATAGATAAACTTGCTTCTTTCGATCATGTAGAGGGTTTGCTGTTCCTTGCTACACCTGATATCCTGTCAGGACTTACCACATGGGCTTTTTATGATACGAATGCATTCGATACCGTAGCTACTCCTTTCGGTTCCGGTTGCAGTTCCGTTGTAACCCTTACTGTTCTCGAAAACCAAAAAGATGGTAAGCGCTGTTTCCTCGGCTTCTTCGATCCGTCCGTGCGTCCCCACTTTGAAGCCAATCTGTTGAGCTTCACTATTCCCATGTCCCGTTTCAAAGAGATGTATCACACCATGCGCGAAAGTTGCCTGTTCGATACACATGCCTGGGGAAAGATAAAAGAGCGTATCAACGAATAAAACCCTGAAAAAAAGTAAAGAAACAACGCCTAACTTTTAATTAGTGTTATAAAAACACTTATATAGGTCTAATCATTTGGAAATACGCAGAATATCCGTACCTTTGCACTGTGTTTTTCATAGTATTAGATTTAAGGTTAACAAAGGTTGGAGTACAGCGGTACTCCTTTTTTTATGTCCATACGTTTGGAATATCCTCGTATGTATATTCCCCAAGAGAATATCGAAGTAAACTATGCTACTATTAAAAAGTATGTGGAAAATAGCCCCTTCTTCACTCCTAATTACCGTACTTGGTGATTGGAGAGCTGAGGAAGGGGATTTTTATCTATCAGATATTCCGGTTTATCAGATATTACCGGATAGCTTTTTCAATCCTTTCAATTCCGCCTTATCTTTCACCTCCATAATGCTGATGGCATAACCACCACCCGGAGCCGCTTTCAAATTCAGCACGGTCTTAGGAGAAACAATCCCTTTGCGGATTACGTAAGCCTGCGGATTTGTTTTATAATCAGCATCCTTTGCGTCCGCATAAACAGTAGCTATATACTGTTTATCAGCATCCAGAAAATCCAGTTTCAGAGTAGAAGCATGTCCCTGCTCACTGCTGGTACAACCTATAAACCAATCATTCGTACCTTTCGCCTTGCGGGCAGCCGTGATATAGCGTCCTGGTTCTGCTTCCAGGTATCGGCTGTCATCCCAGTCCAGAGCCACATCTTTAATGAACTGGAAAGCATCCATAAAGCGTTCATAGTTCTCAGGCAGATCAGCTGCCATTTGCAGAGGGCTGTACATCGTGACATAGAGTGCCAACTGACGCGCCAATGTAGAGTTTACATGAGCGTGACTATTCGGATTCAGTTTATTCATATCCATTTCAAAGACACCCGGCGTATAATCCATCGGTCCGCCTTGCAGACGGGTAAAAGGAAGAATGGTCGTGTGGAAAGGCTTGCTGCCTCCGAAAGCTTCATATTCCGTGCCACGGGCAGATTCATTTCCTATCAGATTCGGATACGTACGGCACAAACCAGTGGGGCGTACAGCCTCGTGGGCATTCACCATAATCTTATGCTTGGCAGCTTCGGTCACGGCATACAGATAATGGTTGTTCATCCACTGCCCATAATGATATTCGCCGCGCGGAATGATATTGCCCACATAACCGCTTTTCACGGAATTGTAACCGTATTGATTCATCAAGTCATAGGCAGCCTCCATGTGGCGTTCGTAGTTGCGTGCGGAAGCCGATGTCTCATGATGCATCATCAGTTTGACACCTTTGGAGTGGGCATACTCATTCAGGTATTTGATGTCAAAATCAGGATATGGAGTGAGAAAATCGAAAACATAATCCTTGCTGTTGCCGAACCAGTCTTCCCAACCGGTATTCCAGCCTTCTACCAATACCTGGTCGAAACCATGCTCCGCAGCAAAATCAATGTACTTCTTTACATTCTCCGTATTGGCGGGGTGAATACCATTCGGTTTCACTTTCGTATAATCCGTTTCATCCAGTTTTACGGAAGGAAGATCAAATGTATATGCCCACGGCTTGCCTGCCGCAATCATTTCCCACCATACGCCTACATACTTCACAGGCTTAATCCAGGAAGTATCCTCATACTTACAGGGGTCATTCAGATTCAGTATCAGATTGGAAGCCAGCATTTCACGGGCATCATCACTGACTATCACCGTACGCCACGGAGTGTGGCAAGGTGACTGCATATACCCTTTATCGCCCTGTGCATCCGGTGTCAGCCAAGATTCAAAGATAAGGTTCTTATCATCCAGATTCAGATGCATGCACGAATAATCCACCAAAGCAGCTTCATGGAGATTCAGATAGATTCCGTCAGCTGTTTTCATCTGGAGGGAAGTTTGTACACCTGTCGGTGAAAACTGGTTTTGTGACGCATTATCAGTAATGGCTCCCTGCATCAAACCGCGAATTTCCGAAAGTTTGGATTCCGTATAATCATATTCCTGAGTATCGTAATCACCGGGAATCCACCAGGCAGTATGATCGCCCGTCATGGCAAACTGGGTATGTTCGTCCTTTATCACGAAGTAAACCAAGTTCTTCTGTTGCGGAAACTCATAACGGAATCCTACACCATCATCATATACACGAAAACGAAGGTTCATATAACGATCCGTGGCGGGCTGTTTCAATTCAACCAGCAATTCGTTGTAGTGATTACGAATATCTTTCGTCTCTCCCCACACCGGTTGCCAGGTTTCGTCGAAGGTAGAGGTAGAAGCTTTCAGGACTTCAAAACCATCCAGCAGATTATTGGCATTCTTCAATTCCAGTCCCAAGGTGCTGGGCTTAATCACGGATTTCCCTTTATACTCCACCTGATAGGTTGGAGCGCCATTCTTTGATAATTCAAAATCCAGCTTCACCTGGCCCGAAGGAGACGACACTCCTTCCGCTTTCCCCGCTAAGGCAAAAAGAAGACAAATTGCGCTAAGCATTAACTTTCTCATAACTATACTTTTTATGGTTGGTATTAATAAATAAATTCAATCGTGTGTTTCACTCCGTCATCCGGCAATCTCAACATACAAAGATTCTGTTTCTTATCCGGACACCATGCGGTAACCTTGAACTCCGTTTCCATTCCTTCATTCAGTTTTTCCGCTTTCATCTTCCTTACTTTCTGTCCGTCAATAAGCGCTTCCTTCGGCATCTGCCCGGTATAAATGCAAAACATCAGGTTGCGTTCTCCCGGAAGGGCATACTTCTCTCCCGCCCTTTCCCCGACTTCGAGCACATATCCCTTTTCCGTTGTCTGGCAAGATACAGGAGTACGTATAAATTCCCCACGCTGATACCCCAGATCAGTTCCTGCATCTTCATACAGGGAGAAAGACGTTTCACCGCCTGCCGCAGCCGGAAATACCTCAAATGTAATCGGATAAACCGCTTTCTCATCCGTATAATTCATCACAGGCATCTGAGGGATGATACTTCCTTTCCGCACGAACATAGGAATGGTATTCAGCGGAGCATTTGCCGTAGTCCACTGTTCGCCGCTATATTCCGTGCGCTTGTCATTATAATCAATCCAGGTACCTTCGGGCAGATAAATATTCTTATTAGTCGCCCCCTTCTTCACCACCGGAGCCACCAGCAGTTCGCTGCCAAACATGAATTGTGCATCCGTAGAGACTGTTTCCAAATCCGCCGGATATTCCATAAACATGGGGCGCATAATCGGCAAACCCGTTTCATACGCTTCGCGGGCATAAGTATAAATATAAGGCAGTAAGCGATATTTCATTTCTATGGCAGCTTTAACGTTTTTCTCCGCTTCCTCCCCAAAGAGCCACGGTTCTACCGCCACATCTCCTTCATGGTGAATACGGCTCAGAGGATTGAACGCTCCCAACTGCACCCAACGGGTATAAAGTTCCGCCATAGCGGGATAATCTTCAATATCCCCGCAATAACCTGAAATGTCACACGCCACGAAAGGAATCACACCCAGTCCGGCAGATAAAAGTACCGGGATCTGATTAGCCATCTGTCCCCAGCCTTGCAACACATCATCTCCATTGCCGCAATCTCCGGTCCAGCCGAAGGTGTAACGCTGCAGTCCTGCATAGGCGGCACGTGTCATCTGGAAGACACGAAGATCCGGATTCCGTTTCTCAAACTGTTCCTTTACCACCTTGTCCCAGGTCAGACCATACACGTTATGAATTTCATCGTGCATACCCAGGTGGTGTTTCATTACAAGACGTTCCGTTTGTTCCTCATTGCTCCAGGCAGGTTCACCCATATCCGTCCAGAAGCCGGCAATGCCGTCATCTATCGGTTTCTGCTGATAAGCTCCCCACCAGTCCGCCACTTCGGGAATGGTAAAGTCCACCACACCGCAGTTGCCACCCCATGGCCAGGGCATATCATAGCTCTTACCCGTAGTGGAGTCTTTCACCAGATAACCCAAGCGGTCCGCTTCTTCCCATTGCTTTTTATTAGCCTGAGAGATAACCGGGTCTTGCGAAACAATCACTTTGAAGCCCATCCCTTTCAAGTCGGCAAGCATCTTCTTCGGATTCTGATAGTTTTCTTTCCGCCAGTTGAAGTCCTGTAGGTATTGTGTCCAGCCTATATCCTGATAGATGATATCGCAAGGAATACCACGCTTACGGTATCCTTCGGCTATTTCATAAGAGAGCTTCTCGGTAGTCAGCAGGCCACGGCATTGTGCAAAGCCCAGTGCCCACTTCGGAGGCATGATGGGTTGTCCGGTCAATGCGACATACTGTTTCATGATTTCCTTATAATCCTTACCGAAGATGAAATAGTAAATCATCTCCCCACCAGGAGCTTCAAAGCTGTAATAATCACGGCTTTCAGTGCCGAATTTGAATTCTGTCTTATACGTGTTATCCAGAAATATACCATAGCGATAACTGCTCATAAAGAAAGGAATACTTTTGTACAGGGGATCTTCCACAACACTGTAACAAGGTTTATCACTGTTCCACATCTTATAAGATTCGCCTCGGCGGTCCAGCTTGCCGGTCTTTTCACCCAAACCGAAGAAATGCTCATCTCGGCGCAGGGTCTTATACTCCACTTTACGCTCTCCATCGCTGATATGCCCCTTGTCGGCATAATCACTGAACAAAAGCTTCTGATACTTGTCGAATATCTGCAAGCTGAACGGAGCCTTGTTGACGCGGATACGCAGTTTAGGCGTAAATATCTCATAACAGGCATTCTGTTCGTCCACCCGGACAGTGCCTACATCTTCCAATTCTTCATTAATCACCGCAAAGGAAGGGTTTCCCCGCTGCAACTTACCGTCCGGCGAAAACCAGACGCGCACAACGGAGGGACTGCAAAGCTGCAACTGCACAGCCGAATTATCGTCTAAATGAAACGTAACGTCTCTCCCTTCCTGCGAATAAGAAGTACAGTTTCCCGTTACATTTCCGCCATATAAGTGCGGAGACAGGCAACACAGTATTAAAAATAAATATATATATTTTCTCATGGTTCTATATCTTTTATAATTTATTCCATTACAATCATGCTCCAGTATTTCAGTGAAGGAAGCGTAAAGGTTATCGCTCCGTCTTTCTGTTCAAAAGCTAATTCCTGCGAAGCTCCGGCATGTGCATCGGGAGTAGCTACCCACACTTTGCTCACTTTTCCCGCAACATTCAGCTTCAAGGGCATTTTAGTCACCAACCGTGGTTCGGGCATTGTCCCGTTCAGGTCTCTCCAACTTAAACTATTTGCATTAAGGAAGTTCAGCAGATGAACCACCTGTTTGCCATTCACCCTTCTGGCGAAAGAAGTAATGGCTGATTTCTGTGGCGGCCAAGTGTTCAGATTCAGATTCTTGCTTGCATCCGTACATACCAAAGTTACCTCCTCCTCCTCCCCGCCATCGCGAAGAAGATTCTGATAAGCAGTCATAAAGTCATAATAGCGTACGACAGCCGTCTTCAAGGCATCACTCATCTGCAAACGGGTATTTGGAAAATATTCACTGCACAACATGTGGTCGCCTCCCAATTCCAGGTGCGAACCGCCCAAAGCAAACATCACCGCATCCGTCAGCAAGATTCCCGGCATATTGAACTCGCCGGAACCCTTTTCATAATTCATATAAGCCGCAAACACCGTCTTCAATGCCTGATTTCCGTACTGATGATTCGCTTTCAGGATCGTATATAAATCCGTAAAATCAGCTTCATCCCCCCAAACTTCATTATACAGGAAATCTACTTTCCCCGTACCTGCAATCTGAGACGCCCCATAGCTACTTACTGCATTCATCACCAAGCGCTTATCAGGATGTTTCCCCTTCATAGCTTCAATAAACGAAACATAAGTCTTAGGCAGATTCACCTTATTCCCCTTGTAATCATAGCGGTCGCCACGGTTTCCCAACTGGTCTATCTGATAGCCGTCAAAGTCAAGATTGGCATAGACATCATCGTTGCGCTGGGCAATATATGCCTGCCATTCGGCATTACCCGGATCGAGCAAATAGATATTGCTCTTCCAACTGTCAGGCAATGTATGCGCATCCTTATCCGTATGCCCTGTGCCTTTAAAGATGTACCACTCTTCTTTCACACCGTCACCGGCTGCATCATCGAGCGCACCGAAACAAAGATTATAGAACATCGCCTTCATTCCAAACGAGTGCTGGATGCGGATATAATCCTTTACTGACTGTGTATAAATATCCCGATTGGCAATGTCCTTATATACCGCATCGAGATGTTCACGCGTACCGCCTAACGGCCAGTGGTGTTTGTTGTGCCAATCCTGAAACTGCACACCATTGATATGGCAGCGGTTCAGAAAAGCCATTTCCTCCTGAATTTTACTTTCCGTTTTAGAAGCATCGAAGGTGGCGACAAAGCCATAACGCGGAAAGCGTGTCCAGTCGCTGGATACATCGACGGCAATAGTACCGAGAATGACTTCCGTACCGTCTTCTTTAGTGCGATAGACATCCGCCAGATATCCGGTGAAATCCGTTGCAGGGGCAGTCCACGTCCAGGAACTGCCTGCGACTGCCTGTTCGGAGATTACCTTATTCAAAGTACGGTAACGTATCTTGGCTCCCGCAGGCAGGGCATCAGCTGTGAAGGAAACGGTTTCACCCGGTTTGTAACAAGCCTTGTCAGTAGTCAGGTTCACGGTTAAATCGGAGGTAACGGGAGTGACATCAGTCACTCCTCCGGTTTCTCCTCCACCGCCGTTACCACCGCCGGTTTCATCATTGTCTTTGCTGCACGAAGCCAAAAAGAACATGGCAGCCATTGCATAAATTATATATTTCATCGTTTCACTGTTTTACTATCGAAATTGTCTCTTCCAACTGATTCAGAGTAATCTTATAAGAACCTGCCGTCGTAATCTTCCATTTCAGGTCGATACCTCCAATCATTACATCCAGGTATTGAGCTTTGAAAGCATCGCTGGCCTTATCCAGGAACAACATCGGTTCCGTCTCGCCCGAAGGCTGCTTATCAGCTACGGTCGGCATAAACCAGGCACCGTTCCAGTCCTCTTTTTTATCACAGGTCAGCTTCAACTCACCCACGTTCAGTACACCTTGCCAGGTAAATACATACGGATTATCCGTGGCCTGCATTGGCGTGGCATCTCCAATGCTCCATCCCGCAGGCGCAGCATCCCCTACCATATAAATCATCTCATAAGGAACAAATTCGCTCATCATCATGCGCTCTTTCCCTGCACGGATATCGACACATATCTTATAGGCCTTACCACATTCGGCATCTTTCAGCACCCATTTATTGTCAGGATCGAACCCTTTCACAAATACCATTTCCGTATCGGTGTAAGCGGCATTGGCATTCTTTGCCTTATACATGCTCTCCCAGCTTCCTTCCGAAGTTCCGAACTTGAATTCCCCGCCCTGGCCTGCATCGAACAAACGGGCATAGCGGAACAGGAACGGATCGAGCACATCCTTTTTCATCGGCACAAATCCCCAGTCGTTCATACCTCCAACGAAATAAAGCTGATCGTAAGCCGGTCTGAGGTTCTCGGTCTGAGTCAAGGTGATAACACCGGTAAACAGGTTCGCTTCAACAATATAGTTGAACTCTTCTTCAATCGTAAACGATTCGTCCGGCTGATCGGCACTGGTACGAAGCACCAGCTTTCCGTCAGTTCCTTTGTTGTACGACGGCAAGAAAGAACCCAGCGTAGTGATAAACTTAAAGGAACCCGCAGTCATTTTTCCCATCCATGTAAAGATACCATTGTCTTTCCGGGTCATTTCCGTTGCATCGTCCGCACTCCAACCGCCGGGAGTGGCATCACCTATCAGGTAAAGAGTGGAAGTCAACGGTTTGTAGGCAGTGACACTAAAAAAAGTGGTGGTCACTTGCGTCTCTTCCCGATCCGTTACTTTAGCTGTCAGGCGTGCTTCCAGAGAAATGTTTTCAGTAGTTTCCGCACCGAAATGCTCACGAAGGATGTTATTCAATTCCTCCACGTTCTTCTTCCAGGTATATTCCTGCACGACGTTCTCCAAAGCCACATAAGGAGCGGCAAAATTACTGCCCGCCTTGGCAAGTTCCAGTGTATAGGAAATCTTATTTCCCGTACCATAATTCGTGCCCGTTGTCCAGGAGAGTTCCAGGGCATCATCACCATGCGCCTGTTCGTTCAAAACGACTTCCGTGTTGCTGGTGGAAAGCGCCAGTTCATTGTGCCCCTTGTCCAGTTCCATATAGTCATTGTCCACACATGCAGACAGTGCCATGCAACCCAGCAATGCAAATACTAAATGTGAAATATATCTTTTCATATTCTTCTTCTGATTTAAGTGATTAATAACCCGGATTCTGTGTCATCAGTATATTCGCATCCATTTCCGTCTGCGGAATGGGGAACAACAGGCGATTCTTGTTCACACTGTTCTTGCCGATGGATTGCAGGAAACGGATGGCATACTCTCCATTATTGACGCGGATCATATCGAACCAACGATGTCCTTCGAAAGCCAGTTCCATGCGTCGTTCGTGAATAATCTTCTCACGCATCGCCTCCTGTGACAGGCCCGAAACTTCCGGCAGTCCGGCACGTTTGCGAACTATATTCAGGGGAGCGGCAGCTTGGCCGGGTTGTCCCATTTCATTCAGCGCTTCCGCTTTCTTCAGCAAGACATCCGCATAGCGGTACACAACAAAGTTATTGGGGTTCGTATTGTATTCCGGCGAAATAGTCTTGGACACCAGGAATTTGCGCACGTTATATCCGGTATTGGAATAAGAACTCTTGTAAGTCTTCCCGTCGAAGTCCGGACAACCTGCATAAAGAACCGTCAGTTCTTTCCGTTTGTCACCTTCTTCATACTGGCTCACAAATTCCTCCGTAGGCTGATTCCAGCCGTAGCTGCCTGCAACAAAGTCCGAGTTGCGGGGCCCCATGAAAGTGGAAAGCCAGGAAGACTGACCGTCCGTTCCCCAGAAATCATATTCCGTACTTCCGGAATACTGCACTTCAAACAGAGATTCGGGACCGTTATTGATAGTAGCATCGAAGTTATTTTCATACTTGCAGGTGGAAAGGTCGTAACCCAGGTTCGTAATCTCATTGCACAGTTCCACCACGTCTTCATAATAACTCGTATGGTTGGGAGCCAGTGTCAGGTAAATATCCGCCAGCATGGCAAGGGCGGCATCCTTACAGGCACGTCCTTTTTCTTCTTCATTATATTCCGCTTTCGCCGGAAGCAAATCGACCGCATTCTTACAATCCGAAATGATCTGCTCATAAGTCTGATCCAACGTAGTGCGTGCTATTGCAGTAGATTCACCCGGATTATAAGGTTCCAGACGCAAAGGAACGCCGCCATACAAACGGGCTAAGATATAATAGTAATGGGCACGAAGGAAATATGCTTCACCCATACAACGGTTCTTTATGCTTTCCGATACGGCTTCGGCCTGCGGAAGACTGGTCAACACAATGTTACACTGCCCGATACCTACCCACGGAGAACGCCACATATACAGTGCCATACCATTATCGCTCTGCGTGATAAAATTGGATGCCTGTATGGTTTCCAGACCGTCCGTACCACCGCCTGCACCTACCAGGCTGTTGCCCGCAACGATATCCAGCGACCACATACGCTGATTGTAAAGATTGGAAGACTGAAGCGCCTTGTAGCAAGCATTTGTCAGTGCCACGGCCACATCATCGGTCACGGTTGTTTCAGGGTCAACAGCATATTTGGGCGACTTATCCAGGAAGTCATTACATGATACCAGCATCAATACAGCCAGCACGTATAGTAAGTTTGTTATCTTTTTCATATCCAAATCAATTAAAAGTTAAAGTTTAATCCTACACTGAATGTACGGGAAATGGGATAACGGGACAAATCAATACCGTTGATATCCACCTCCGGATCGAAACCGGAATACCCGGTAATGGTAGCCACATTCTCACAAGAAAGGGAAAGGCGTGCATTCTCTATCTGCAACTTCTGCAACCATTGTTTCGGGAAGGTATAAGAGAGAGTGATATTCTTCACACGCAAGTAAGATCCATCTTCTACAAAGCGGTCGGATACACGGCAATTCTGGTTAGGATCGCCGAACACGGCACGCGGCATGGAGTAGCTTGTCCCCTCTCCGCGCCAACGGTTCAACACATCAGTCGTCTGGTTGTATGCGGCAGCCATACCTACATTGTCGATATTGTTGGCATTATAAATCTTATTGCCGGCCACTCCCTGAAGGAATACGGAAAGCTCGAATCCTTTATAAGACAAGTTATTGTTCATTGAGAAGAACCAACTGGGATTGGGATTGCCAATCACTGTGCGGTCACTGTCGTTGATGACACCGTCGTTGTTCAAATCCCTGAAACGGATATCACCCGGTTCAGCTCCCGGCTGCACGGCATGCGCATCCACTTCCGCCTAGTTTTGAAACAAGCCATCCGTCACGTAGCCGTAGAAGGCATTAATCGGATAGTCTTTTGCCAGCATCGTGACATACGAGTTGTTGATCTGGTTGATATAGTAAGGAACCGCGCTGTTCAGGTCCTTAATCTTATTCTTATTATAAGTGGCGGTCACGTTTGTTTCCCAACCCAGTTCTCCGGTCAGGTTGATGGTGTGCAGACTCATTTCCAAGCCTTGGTTGCGTACTTTACCGGCATTCGTATAAGTAGTGGTGGTATCTTCAAATCCCGATGTGATGGGGATGGATGCCTTCACCAACATATCCCTTGTCTCTTTCAGATAAGCATCCAGTGAGAATACGATCCGTGAATTGAACAGGGAAGCATCAAAACCGATATTCGTCTGTGCCACCTCTTCCCAATGGATGTAAGGATTGGCAAGCGTAGAGGAAACCAATGCGGTCTGATTGCCACTCGTTGTTCCGAATGGATATACACTGGTGTTGTAAGATGCCAGGTAACTATAATTGCCGACACTTGCCTGGCTACCCGTCACTCCATATCCTACACGTATTTTCAGGTCGTTCACAACGTCATTCTTCGGGAACCAGCTTTCCTGCGAAATGCGCCATGCGGCAGATACAGAAGGGAAAGTACCCCAACGGTTCTTTTTACCGAAACGGCTGGAACCATCGCAGCGGACAGTTGCCGTCAGCATATAGCGGTCTTCGTAAGAGTAGTTGATACGTGCCATGTAAGAGAGCAACGCCCATTCATTGGAACTGCCGCCAATGGCGTACATCTCCTGACCGTTATCCATTTCATGCACATTGTCGAACATAAAGACATTCTTCTGTGCATTCAGGTAATCATTCTCATTCCACTGTGCAGATGATCCCGCCATCACTCCCACACGATGCTTTTCTGCAAAGGTATGGTCGAACAGGAAATAGTTATCCCATAGGTACGTGAATGATTTATTATCGCTCTTGTAACGTGAAGTTTCTTCCGTCGGAATAGGCTTCCAGTTATATTTCGGCGTGAAGTTATCGATGAACCAGAATTTGGCATCGTAACCGAAAGTGCTCTTGAATTTCAGCCATTTGGTAAAAGTCAGTTCCGCCGTCAGGTTGGCAAGGAAGTTATAACCTTTCGTCTGGCTCTTGTTCAGTTGCGTAGGCCCTATCGGGTTGCGGATGCTACCGTACCATTCCGAATTACCTTCCGGTCCACTCCATGAGCCGTCTTCATTCTTCACCGGAAGAACGGGAAGAGCTTTCAGTGCATCACCGATATTATAGCTGCCCGAATCCTTCGTATCAGTGCTGAAAGTGATATTATTGGAGAACTTCAACCACTTCAGCACTTGTGCGTCGCTGTTGGACTGAAACGTAAAACGGCGATAGTTTACACTGCGCACCGTACCCGACTGATCGAGAAAACCACCGGACACATAATAATGAGACTTCTCATTTCCTCCGGAATAACTTACCGTATAGTTCTGCATCACACCCGTGCGCAGCAATTCGTCCATCCAGTCGGTACCTGCACCCAGTTCCGAAGGATTTGCCCAATTCGGATTCGGGTTGCGACCGCTGTTCACCATCATATCATTACTCAAATCGGCATACTGGCTTGCGTTCAGCAAAGAAGGAACGTTCGTGGCATTCTGGAAAGCACAATTAGCCGATACCGACAATTTGCCTTTCCCTTCCGTTCCGCGCTTGGTGGTGATCATCACTACCCCATTGGCTCCACGCGAACCGTAAATGGCTGTAGCCGATGCGTCTTTCAATACGTCCAGGCGTTCCACATCCGCCATGTTCAGTGAAGACAGACCCAGGTCGGTGGGCACACCGTCAATCACCACCAGCGGATCGCAGTTGTTAATGGACCCCAGACCACGAATCTTGATAGATACATTGTCACCGGGCTTTCCGGCATCCACTACCTGCACACCGGAAATGCGGCCCTGAATGGCTTGTCCCAGATTAGAAACGGGAGCATCTTTGATGTCCTTGCTTCCCAAAGAGGAAACAGCACCGGTAAGGTCACTTTTCTTCATGGTTCCATAACCGATAACCACCACTTCGTCCAGCATTTCACTGTCTTCCGAGAGTGTTACCATAATCTGTTTCTGTCCTTTCACGGGAACTTCCAAAGACTTATAGCCCACGAATGAAACTACTATAACGGCATCCGAAGGCACATTCAGCGAGAAATCGCCATCAATACCCGTTATCGTACCGTTCGTTGTGTTCTTCTGCACCACACTGGCACCGATAACGGTTTCTCCGGTCTGGTCTTTCACTACACCTTGTACTGTGATTTGCTGTGCGAACATGCACATCGGAAGTAACATTCCTATCAGACAAACCATAATTCGAAGCCTGATCGGCATTTTGTACTTTTGCATAATATAAGAGTTTAAAGTTAGTAATAAAAATATAGATTCACATGCATTTGTCCCCTCTGTGAAGGAACAATGCAAATGTATCTGATAAGAGGAAGCAATAAGGAGGAAAAGAGTGAAAAAGTAGTAGTTTTAGGTGTTTTATAAGACATAAAACACTAATAATCAATGCTATCAAGAAGATGCATTGTTCCAAAAAAGTAGTAAAAATATAAGCGTAAAAAAGACACTTATATGCCTTAAAAGTGTGGTTTTAGTCTCTCGACTTACCTATTTTCATTACTTCCTGTTCCAGTTGGTCACGGTCGCCCGCAGCTTTATTGCGAACTTTGGTACGGTAATTATAAATGGTAGTCACAGAATAGCGCAGGAATTGGGCAATCTTCACACTGTCGGTAATTCCCAAACGGATAAGGGCGAAGATACGCAGTTCGGTACTCATTCGTTCGTTGGCCTTGGGGTAAATCTGCTCCCCTTCGGCAAGCAGGGTGTTGAAGTCTTCTACAAAAGTGGGAAACAGTTGCAAGAAGGTATTATCAAAATTGGCATAAAACTCTTTCAGTTCCTCTTCTATGAACTTGGAAGATTTGATGTTTTTGTATAGCTCATCTACCTTGCCCGTAGCGGCTATCTTGCCCAGTGAACGGCGATAGTTATCCATCTTTTCCAGATATACGGAACACTGGTCCATATAGCGGCCGATGTATTCCTCTTTCAGGTAGGAGTTTTCGGCAATGATGTGGTTGGCTTCTTTCAGTTGCAGATTGTAGCGGTGGAGTTCTTCATTCAATTCTTTCAGACGCTTGTTGGCATCTATCACTTCGTGGCGTGCGGCTGCTACGCGTTTCATCTGCTTATACACATAGAAGATGGCAATCAGTAGGAAGATGGACAGCAAGCTGATAGAAACTAACGCCCATTTCATTTGTTCCTGTTGCTTTTCGGCCTTTTGCTGATAAGTGTCGTTGATGAGGGGAAAAATTTGCAGGATTTCCAGAATACGCAACCGGGCGTTGCAGAACACGGCATCGTCCATACACAATTTCAGATACGAATAGGCACGGTCTATGTCTCCTTCCTGATAGAGCAGCACAGCCAGTTTCCTCAAAGAAATATATTCGCGCACTGCGGACTTCATGTCTGCAATGGAGGAAAGAATCAAATACTCTTTCTCTTTTTCTGTGTCTTCTTTCAGGCGGTATGATTCTGATAAAGTGTAGGCACAGATTGCCACATCGTGCACATTGTCTATCTGTCCCGCCAGGTAGTCGGTCAATAACTGGATGGCTTTATCGAACTCGCCCCGCACATTGTGCTGGTCGGACTGAATCAACGTGTACACCAGAAGATTGTCTTTGTTGACCAGCAACAGGGAATCACGGTATCTATCCGTTATCTCGGCATAGAGTTTTTTCTCCTGTTCCGTAACGGCGTAATCGGCCATGAGGCCATAGACGGTGCGGTAAATATGGTAATAATACGGGTGCAGGTCATCCGGTAGATGATTGATTTGTACGTTGTGCATCAGGTCGACTGCTTCTTTATACATGCCTGCTGTGCCCATAATCTCGGCAGTATTCATGAGGGCGTTGTCTTGATGTTCCTTGTTTTTCATTCGCAGGGCTACCTGATATCTCTCGCGTGAGATGTAGAGCGAAGAGTCAGTGTTGTAGGAACGGTATTCATCCAGATATTCCCCCAACAGGGTAAAGCGGTTTTCGTCAGAAATGCGTTGTCTCAAGGCTTGTCTCAGGTCGTTCAGCTTCTTTTCTTTTTGCTCGATGTATACAGGGCGGTTTTGAATTACATGGTCCAGTTGGGATAAAAGGGAGTCTACAACATTGTTGGCGGCATGGAGCTGACACATACATACACAACATAATAGATATAAGGATGTGACTATTTTCTTCATCTGAGTTTCGATTGATTAAAGGTTACTTCTACAAGAAGTTCTATGCAAAAATAAGTAAAATTTGATAGAATCCCATGCGGATAGCACTTAAATCACAATATCTTTAAAGTAAAGACGATAGTTTTTTAAAGAATGGAGATGCTTACATGTGCATGTTAGTAATATTGACATGTGCATGTAGAGAAGGATAACATGTGTATGTAGACGATGCCAACATGTACATGTAAGTAAGTATATTCTTTAAGAACGGAGACGAAGAAGATATAATTCATATTATATCATCTATATTTATTTGATAGTTCTTGTCTATTAGAATATAATTATACTTTCTTGATATACATTGTTCCAAATTATACTTATTGATTTTACTTACATCCTCAAAGGTTACATCTGTTGAGAGCCTTTTTTCTATAACATTTTCATATTCCAGAATATTTTGGAAACTATGCCTTATATACTCTTGACTGAATATAAGGCATACGTATTTTATTTGTCCTACATATTCATCCGTAAAATCCTTTTCCCAGCCAAAAGGAATATAACATCCTTCAATAATCATATTCTGGGAGTTTTCAATACAGGTTTTTATCATCTCCCTGACGATTGGCCACAGATAGTTTGTTAGTTCTGTATCATTACTATCAGCAGGCAATTTACATTGCCCACTTCTAATGACTCCCATCTTCAAGTGATCTATTGACAAATAGGGATATTTATATTTCTCCAATAGCTTTTGTGCTAACAGGGTCTTTCCCGTATGTGTATCTCCTGCAATAAGAATAATCATAAGTTTAAGGTATTTCTTCTATAAAATGAGTAGAATATTTATTCCAATATTTTCTGTAAACCCTATTTTCATCTCCTTCAAAATTGAGTTGATACATTCTAAATGTAACCAATATGTTTTTGGGTTGCCACAATTCTTCATAAGAATATTTGTATACCATACCTATTGCCTGCATTACTTTTCCGCTTCTCGGATTATTCACATCGTGAGTAGCTGTAATGTATGGAATATCAGTTTGTTTTAGCATATCGATCACAGCTCGGCAGGCTTCGGTACAAATGCCTTTATGCCAAAAATTCCTGCTGATACTATAACCTAAATCATGGCTATCGTCTGCACTTACATGAATACACCCAATAGGTATGTTATCTTCCTTCAGGCAAATTGCATAATAAAACCCTTTTTGCCGGATATAATTTTCTATGTATAGGAGATACTCTTTTGCCTCTTCTATATCCTTTAACGGAAACATAGGCAGAAATACATTTACATCTTTATCATTCAGGATCGTAAATAAAGCATTTACATCTTTTTCTGTGAAATGCCGTAATATTAATCGTTCTGTTTCTATATAATCCATACTTTTTGAATGTCTTTAATGCATACATATTTATAGCGATTTGCAAATATACAAAAGTGCTGTTTGATAATGTTGTAAACAACTATTTTTATTGAGCTACTCCCCGCTTCTTTACATTCATTTATAGTTCCGTATTTATTTCTTCAAAATCAGCATGATTAATCGCTGGAAGTAAAACTTCTAATATATCTTTTGTCCTTATTTTCAGGCTACAAGTATTTTCACATGGATGACAGCCTATATAATCTGCCTGGATAACGTCTTTATCAATTAATAATTTAACCTTATTCTCTTTGTCATAAATAAGTCCGAGAATACTTACAGCTCCGGGTGTTGTAAAAAGGAGTGTTTTCATATCTTCATCAGAAGCAAAAGAAAGGTGCGAACTTCCTATTTGCTTTGCAATACTTTTGGCTGATAGTTTTTTATTTCCCGAAAGTAGAAGCAAAAAATACTCTTTCTGTTTGTTTACCAAAAACAGGTTCTTACAGGATGTAACACCCAGTTTTTGCGCTATTGTCATACCTTCTTCCATAGTCATAATGGGAGGATGTTCTAAACAAGTGTAGTCGATACCTAACCTGTCAAGCGTATTGTAGATTTCTTGTTTCATTGGTAACTTTTCATTTTTCGGTCTATTTTTCTTTTGATTAAAAGCCTAAAGCACTTAATGAATATCTTAGGCATAGGATTACAAAGATAATCAATTCTTTTTTCTGCGTGTTAATAAGAGGATTCTTTAAACACAAAGGGAGAAGATTAGATTAGCTATACTTAGCCATGTCTACGTTAATAAAAAGTAATTTTACGTCCTATGCAATCTACACAAATGTTTAAATCTTTATATTTGTATTGTGTTGGCTTCTAATGAAAAAGAAGAGACACTTTATTTTTTTGAGGACGTTTTTATTATTACTCATATTTCGGAATCTGGTAAATATTGTAAGATATACACACTATATGCTGTATATCAATACAATAATATCGTATACATCTCATCAAGGAAACGAAACAGGAACAAAATCAATATTTTAAGCGATTCTCGGTTTTTCGCATTTCACTTGGTTTCATCCCTTGCACTTGGTCGCATTCAAAGTGCTTTTCAAAGTAGTTTTCCGATTATCGACCTCTTATCCGAAGAATGCCGTTCGGTGTTTCATTGATGAATTATTGCAGCCAAAAGAAAAAAAGACGAGCTGTGGTCTCTGCCTTACATCTTCATTGAAACTTGTATTTTCCGCAAAGGTGGTTGTTTCTCTATAAAGCCATAGGCATATAAAAGCAAATATGCCTACCTAAATATAGTTTACTTTGATTTAGCATATATAAGGCTAATGCACAAACTAAACTGAATTTTCAACCCATTTCCATTACCTGACGATTCGCCAAACATACAGCCAAAAGAGAAGAAAGGTTCACTGTATATTTTCTCTTTTCGCTGCAATATTTAATCGAGTTCTTTTTGGATACGCTACATAAAAGCATTTTTTGTAGTTTAGTCTATAAAAACTGTTTCTGATTATTTTTATAGCATAATATTTTATATCTTTGCAAAAAGAGAAGATATATCATGAATGCAATAGAAGTATTAGCTCAACAACAAGCAGATGAAATCTTGCAATTGGAAACTGCGTACGCAAATCTATATCATGCCTATGAGCGTGGAAACAGAGACGAAATGATATCTGCATATAGAGCTGCAGGAAACGTAAATGTCGGTATTCAAGACCTCGGAGACAGAATATTCAATGAAACAAAACAGGTTTTATGGTCTAAAGGAATCACTCCAGACATACGACCTTGTTCAATATCGCTCATCTATGATGATGTAATCTTGAGGTCTAATATTGAAGGCTGTCTTAACGTGTTGCTGGCAGAACTTCAATCAAGGCACTTCTATCGTTCTAACAATACATATGCTCAACGTATGTTATATCGTCCCAATCATACGTTTCGTCAAGATGAAGTTTTGTATGAGTCCAATATCCGACAACTCAAGGTCGCTGATTTGCTTGCCGTTGCTAAGTACGCAATCGGTGTTGCCGAAGCAATAGAGCCGAGCAACAAGCTATATGCACAGGCAAATGGAGCAATTAGCGTCTTACAGGGGATTGATACTATACTCAATAATAAACCGGAAGATAAACCGACAAACAAGATGTTGCATTTGGCAACCAGTTTTATATCTACGGTTGTGAAATCATCACTTAGAGACGATGACGCCAAACGAGGAGTGACAGCAACAGCAATAATGATCGATTTGGCGATCGATTTCTTTTGCAAGAAATAAAATAAAAGCGAAATGGATAAACCGAAGAACCGCATAAAAGAGGTGCTTGAAGAAAAAGGCATCAAGCAGACATGGTTAGCAGACAAACTCGGAAAGAGTTTTTGCATTGTCAATTCTTATGTCTGCAACAGACGTCAGCCAAGTTTAGATGTGTTATTCGAAATTGCGAACATCCTACAAGTTAATCCGAAAGATTTGATTAGCAGTAAATAAGTCCAAGTATATGGAACAATGCGAAATCATAAAATGTTTTGAATTAAAGTATTAATCTGTTTAATCGCTTTAATGATTATCGATTTGGTTGACTTTAAAAAGATTGATTAAAAACAAAGGGCACAACGAATAAAATTTATCCAAAGAATATTCTTGATGAATATATTGTTAGACACGAATATCATTATCCCATTGGAAGATACGAGTAGAATTCTCGATTCTTCCTTTGCCGAACTGCGGAAACTTTCCGCAGAGCAGAGTCATTGTCTGTATATTCATCCGATGCAGCTTGAAGACATTAACCGAGACAAGAATCAAGAAAGACGAAAAATCGTATTATCTCGGTTAAAGCAATATTCAAAGATAGAAAATCCACCAATCTTATCCGATCAGGAATGCCATGAACTCGGTTTATCGCAATCTAACGATAATGATAAAGTAGACAATAACGTTTTGTTCGCTTTGTATCGGGGTGCAGCGCACCTTCTCGTTACAAACGACGAAGGCATTCACCGGAAAGCCTCGAAAATAGGATTGCAGGATAAAGTATATCGGTTAGAACAATTCTTGTTATTACTTAGGCGATATACGACTATCCCGTTTTCTTTCGATTACACTGGTGTAAAAGAACGTTTTTTATATGAAATAGACAAAAACCAACCGTTCTTTGAATCTTTACGACAATCGTATGACGGTTTTGATAGATGGTTTCAAAAATGCGCAGAAAACAAGCGGAAATGTTGGTGTATTGAAGATGAAGACAGCAGGGTAGTTGCAATCTGTATATACAAACATGAACAGGATGCCCGACTAACTGATAATGGAGAAATTACTCATGGACGCATTCTGAAACTTTGCACGTTTAAGGTAGACCCTAAGGCTCGTGGAAAGAAGTTAGGCGAACGACTTTTGTATATCGCATTCGACTATTGTGTAAAAAACAAGTTGGACTGGATATATCTACATACGTTCGGAGAGGAACAGAAAACACTTGTAGGACTTTGTTTAGACTATGGTTTTTATTGCCTTGGTAAATATAAACAGGATGATGTTTATATCAAGCCAATGAAATTAATGAATGATAATTTCGGTAGTTTGGATTCTTTGATAAGGTATTACCCCTATTTCAAGGATAATGAATCCGTTCAAAAATTCATTATTCCTATTCAACCGCAATATCATGAAGATTTATTCCCGGACTTCAGTAGCATGAAAGGCTCTTTATTCGAGAAGGATCAATCTTTATATTCTTGTCAAGGTAATACTATAAAAAAAGCTTATTTATGTCATTCTCGAATCAAATCCATTCGGAAAGGTGATATTGTCTTATTTTACAGAAGTAAAGATCGCAAATCCATACAATGTATGGGCATAGTTGAAGATGTCTTATCTTCAGAAAATATCGACGAAGTATTTCCTGCTATTGCCAAAAGAACCGTCTACAATTATTCGGATCTACAGGAGATTCTGAAGAAGAAAACATTGGTAATACTTTTCCGGTATATAGCTCTTGACAAAGAAATATCCTATCTACAGATAGCTAAAGCCAAAATTGAAGGATATATCCAAAGTATTAGAAAAATTGATAATAAACAATATTTAGCATTGATACATGAAAACTGAAACAATTATATTATCCATTCATCCAAGTCATATTGAAAAAATATTATCTGGGGAGAAACGATACGAATATCGCAAGCGTATTCCTACGGATATACGATACATTGTCGTATATGCAACTGCACCTATCAAAATGATTGTCGCCTTGATTAAGATAGATTCTATTTTAAAGGGGACGCCAGAAAGCGTGTGGGAAAAAACCAAAAAACATGCAGGTGTTTCCAAGGATTTTTTCATGCTCTATTTTACTGACCATCAAGATTCCTATGCAATTAAATTTAAAGCGGTATTCAAATTAGAAACACCCAAATCTTTAATGTGTTTGGACAATAATGTTTCTGCCCCACAATCTTATACATACCTCAAAGAGACAGCCGAAGAATTATGTAATAAATTAGGAATAAAGAGATTTGAGATATGATGAATTTCGATGAATACATACGCCAAGGCGAACCGCAGCAACGGGAAAAGGGCTATGCATGGCAGACCGCAATCGGCTTGCAGGCAGTTGATGGTCTGAAACCCTCCGATTATCTTATCGAGACTGCACGCAAAGATATTGAGGGAGAAATTACGATTGACGAGGCCGAACAGCTTATAAAGAGCTATTACCAGTCAAAAGAAGCTCGTACACCAGAAGATGACGAAATGCACGAGGCAGATACGGCTTCGACCAATATTCGCCGGCTGCTTACCGAGAAAACCTTTGCTTTTACGCTTGTCGGGCTAACCTCGATCCATCGTCGGATTTTCGACGGTGTATTCAAGTTTGCCGGTCAGATTCGCGATTACAACATCACCAAAAAAGAGTGGGTGCTGCGTGGTGATACGGTGTTGTACGTTTCCGCACCCGACCTTCGCAATGCGATCGAATACGACTTGGAACAAGAACGCCGGTTCGACTACTCCAAAGTGGACAGGAATGGATTAGCGAGCCACATTGCCAAATTCGTATCGGGGCTGTGGCAAATCCATCCGTTCGGTGAGGGAAATACACGGACGACGGCCGTGTTCACGATTCTTTATCTCCGTTCTATGGGCTTTGACGTGACAAACGACTTGTTCGCCAACCATTCGTGGTACTTCCGCAATGCGCTGGTACGAGCCAACTATCAGAACGTACAGAAAGGCATTATGCGTAATTCAGAATATTTGGAGCGTTTCTTCCGTAATCTGTTATTAGGCGAAAACAATGAGTTGCGGAATCGGTATATGGTTGTTGATGCACCGGAAGAATTGAATGAGGAACAAATGCAACACGAAGACCGTACAAGTACCGAACAACCTACCGTACAAGTACCCGAACAAGTTCGCGTTTTGCTGTTAGCCTTGTCAAATGAACAATTATCATTAAAAGGATTGATGGAAAAAGTCGGACTAAAACATCGTCCGACATTTTTGGAGAACTATATAAACCCCGCTTTCGAGGCAGGTTTTCTCAAGGTGCTATATCCCGACAAGCCCAATCATCCGAGACAAAAATACTTGCTCACGGCAAAAGGCTTGGCTCTGTATAACGAAATCAAGAAAATGCAATAGTCTTGATAATTGTTATCGTTTGGGATTTTCCCATCCTTGATAATGACATTCTTTTGTGACATTTTTATCGGATAGCTTTCGGTATCCAATGCAGCTTCTTGCATTAGGCATTTGCCAAAGCTATCTTTGTTCGGGCTTGCCCTATGTCCACGAAATTCTTTTCGGGGGAGCCTAATACCCCGACCGACATTCGTCGTCGGAAGAGTTGCCACACAAACTGCAAGCATAGGCGGCAAGATTGTCCAATATTATTCAAAAATGAGTTATGAATTACGGCAAAACCATTACTGTCAATCTGTCAAAATGTCATTGATATGTCATAAATTTGAACTGTTTTACGCCAAATAACGCTTGGCATCTTTATTGTCCTTTTACTTGAAACTTAAATAAATAAAAATATGGGAATTAAGCCAGGACCAAAAAGGATTGCAAAATCCACGGGGAAACCAGACAGACGTCAAAGAGACAACAAACAGACACCAGGTAATACGTCGTCTCTGAAACCCCATATCCATAAAAAAGGGGATTGAAAAAGAACACCGCTGTACATTCATTGTGCTTCAGCGGTGTTTTTTACAAATAATAAAGAATCTATTGGGATAGAAGTACCGTGAATATGGAAAAGTACTATGTATGGTTTGGCCAACACAGTGCTTCTCATTTTGCGAGAGATTCGTGCTCTATATTTTCAATTCCTTGATGATTCTTTTTATTCCGCAGATGACCGATGTTTTGTTGTTTCTGACGGCAGAAAGTGCCGATGAAAGACTGGAAGCGGTAATGAACTGTGCGCCGTCCTTGGATTGCAGAAACCGCCCTTTGTCCAGAACGGACTGCCAGCGGGATTGGATGAATGAGTTTTCGAGTAGCGCATCGAAAAGGATAACCACATGACGAAGATTGTTTACCCGAATGTGAAAGCCCTCTTTGCAGGAAAAGAGAGCTTCCATATCTTCGACGCAAACCTCTGAAACGCAAAACAGATGATAAGTATTGGCACAAGACACAATACCCGTCATCTGTTCTTGAGTGAAGTTGCAGCCGAAAGAAAGCGGCGGGGCTTTTATAAAGCCATCGGTATGACGTTTGGTAGGTGGCGGCAACGGTTCCGAGCTGTCATACAGTCTTCGCAGTTCCATGCACTCCTCGAAAGAGAAATCTAATGCGGCAAAAAGAGGCTTGATAAGGTGGACACATTCGGCCAACAGCCCCTTGACAATGTGGATGTTCATTTCGTGACAGTTCCGGCAAACCGCGTTATTGCAGTTTATGTATCGGTGACTGTTGATGAAGTCATCCACATAGCGGCTATACCGTTTGCCGTCCACAATCACATCCTGAAGATAAAGTTCTCTCGCTTCGGAAAGTAACTCGAATAGTTCTTCCGCTACATCCTGTTCGGTAGCGAAGTGGGTTAGGTGTTGCTTCCCTTCAAAAAAAGAGAAGATTTTTTACTTTGTTCTTTCATGTAAAATGTTTGTTTATATGTCAACTATAAAATATTATTTAATGTTTTTTTAGAGCCAACCGAAACCCGATACTCTCATCCGTTACGTCCTCATAGTAGGCGTAGCGATAAGTGCAGGTATAACGATAAGCATCGTTGTACCAGAACGAACCACCGCGTTTGATGACCTGCCGCGAAGAATTGATACGGGTAAAGTTGCACGGATCGGTCTGCGGCTTGGTGGTATAAGGTGCGAAATAGTCCGCAACCCATTCATACACATTGCCCGACATATCGTAGATACCCAACTCGTTCGGGTGTTTCAGCTTTACAGGATGGCTCTCCCTGCCGTCGTTCAGGTTCCAGCCGACCTCGCTTAACGTGTTGCTTCCGGCGTATGTATAACCTTTGCTCTTGTTGCCGCCTTTGGCTGCAAACTCCCATTGTGCTTCGGTAGGCATTCGGAACTCCCATTCCTGCGGCATTCCGGTCTCGTGCATCATGGCTGTAAGCCGTTCCACAAATTCATGGCAGATTTTCCAGGTCACGTTCTCCACGGGATAATTGTCGCCACGATTGCTACGGCTTGGATTGTTGCCCATGACGGCTTTCCAAAGCGGTTGCGTCACTTCGGTTTCGCCTATCCAGAAAGAGGATAATGTTACCTGATGTTCCGGTTTTTCGTTCGGCTGGCGGTTGTCATGTCCCATTGTGAACGTGCCACCTTCAACTGTTATCATTCTGAATCCCACGCCGTTCAGCGTGAAACGGATGCCGTCAGGCTCCTCCGTATAGCTGCCGACTATCTTGCCGGCAGTTCTTTTTTGTTTAATATCTTTCATTTGTTCCGATACTTTATTCCCGACATTGCATTTTGTGCAACCGAGTAAGGTTGTCGGCATAATTGCCAATAGCAATAGATGTAATGCCAAAAAATATATTTTTCTCATATTATTACTATTCTGTTTATTTAACGTAGGCTGATTCTCGTTCCGATGGTATAGTCGGTAGAGGAATAGAAATATCGGTAGGTCGAAGTAAAACGATAGGCATCGTTATAATAGAAACTACCGCCTCGCTTGATGTATTGACTGCCGGAAGTGTTGCAAGGGTCGGTCTGCGGCTGCGTGGTATAGAGCGCGGCCATATCGTAAACCCACTCATACACGTTACCGCTCATGTCGTAGATACCGAGTTCGTTGGGCTGCTTCTGCTTGACCGCATGAATACCGCCGTCGCTGCTTGTCCAACCGATTTGCGATAACGTATTGCTGCCGGAATAGGTGTACCCTTTGCTTTTGTTGCCGCCTTTGGCTGCAAATTCCCATTGTGCTTCGGTGGGGATTTGGAAATTCATATCATCGGGTATAAGCCCCTGATTGTGGGCTATGTCATTCAGGCGACGGGCAAATTCCACGCTTTGGTTGCGGGTGATGCTGGCGACAGGTGTCGTGTTGCTACCTCCGCCGGAACCCATAACGGCATTCCATAGAGCTATGGTTACTTCCGTTTCACCGATCCAATAGGATGAAAGCGTTACCTGATGTTCATGTGCTTGGTTTGCCCGCTGTGTTCCGGGCAGTGCCGCTTCCGCATCCGACCCCATCGTGAACGTGCCGCCTTCGACATAAATCATCGTAAACGGGACACCGTTTATCGTATAATTCACCGATGTGCCGGATGGAGGGGTAACAGCTGTTGCTTCAGGAGTGAATCCGTCGGATACGATACCAGTACTCATGTTGCCGGCGACATCCGCCGTCTTCAATGTGAACACATACTCGGAACCGTTCTTCAATCCGGCGATTACCGCCTCTTGTCGTCCTTTACCTATCTCTATGGCTGTTGTCCCGCCGGGAGAATAGGTAATGGACACTTTGGCAAAATCCGCATCCGTGGGGTCTGTCCAGCGTAAAGTCACCTTGCCGTTGCCTGCTTCGCCGGAGAGTTCCGACACTTCGGCCGGAGGTGTCACATCGTCCGGATCGACGGAAACGGGAATACACGGGGGCGTAACGACGCTCCGTCCGGCATTGCCCGCCGCATCTACCGTCGTCAGAGAGAACGTATATTCCTCGCCGTTTATCAACCCCGTGATCAGGGCTGTCTGTATGCCCTTTTCAACGAAAATCTTTTCTTCGCTTCGTGAGCAGGTAATCTCTACATGGTCGAAATCGTCTTCTGTCGGATCAGTCCAATTCAGCGTTACCTGTCCGTCCCCGACAATCGCATTCAAGGCGGTAACTGCCGAAGGGGGAACCGTATCGGGTTCCTCGAAAGTTTCATTTTCGCCACATGCTGCAAACAGCAGGAGCGACAAGAGGGGGAAAACAGCCCAAACATGCCGTTTCCCCGTCTTCGATGATTTTATGGAACTACATTTCATATTTTCTCTATTGAAAGTTATTCTTTGAAAAAATCTCTTGGCGTATAGTTTCCCGCTTTGTCCAGTTTGCCTCCATATACGGGAAAAAGGCTTACCTCGCCGTAATTCCTGATGCGCTCCACGTTTTTCAGGATTTCCATGTCCTGTGCGGAAATCTCGAAATCCACGTCCGCATTCGCTTCCATGTGTTCGGGATTGGCGGTCTTGGGCAGAGGGAGCAGACCGAGTTGCAGGCAGTACCGGATGCAAAGCTGGGCGATGCTTACGCCATACCGGTTTGTCATATCCTGCACAAGCCGATTCTTCATCATCTCGCCGTGTCCCATCGGTGAATAGGCTTCCACGAGTATGTCGTGCTTGTGGCAGTAATCGATAAGCGGAAAAGGCGTGTTGCTGACGTGCGCCAAAATCTGGTTCACCATCGGCTTCACATCGCCGTTCCGCAACAGATTCTCTATATCTACCTGCTGGAAATTGCTTACGCCGATAGCCCGCAGACGACCTGCCTTGTATGCCTTTTCCATCGCGCACCATGCGGCGAGATTACCCTCAAAATAGTGGTCGTCCTCGCGGAAGGCAGTCCACGGCTGCGGTGCGTGGATAATCATCAGGTCGATGTAGTCGAGCCCCAACCGTTCGAGCGATCCTTCGATGGCGGCTTGCGTCCCGTCATAGTCCTTGATAAACGCATCAAGTTTGGTCGTGACGAAAACCTCTTCCCGTTTCAGTCCGCAGGTGCGGATGCCTTCGCCTACGCCACGCTCATTGCCGTAGCCCTGTGCCGTGTCGAAATGACGATAACCGATTTCCACTGCACGCTTTACGGCTTCCGCTGCTTTGTCATCGTCGATCATCCATGTACCGAGTCCGAGTTTGGGGATTCTCACTCCGTTGGAGAGCATGAAGCTCTCCGATAAAATTTTATTGTCCATCATTCTTATTTTTATTTGTTCATTGTACTCATGTCGATTACATAGCGGAACTTTACCTTTCCGTCCAGCACATTCTTGTACGCCTCGTCTATGGCGGCGGCATCGGCGGGAATTATTTCAACCTCCGGATAGATGTCATGCGCTACGGAGTAGTCCAGCATCTCCTGCGTCTCCTTTATGCCGCCGATAAGCGAACCGTAAACCTTACGTTGGGCAGCACCCGATAGAATCAAATCAACCGTTTTGACGGTGGTATTGGTGGGCAGCCCGACAATAGCCATCTCTCCCTTTCCATATTTCAACATTCGGATATACTCTATCGGCTGGTAATCCACCGGAACGGTGCTTATTATAAAGTCGAAAGTATTTGCCATACCTTTCATCTCTTCCGGGCGGTTGATATTAACATACTGTTTTGCACCCATACGCAATGCGTCCTCTCGTTTGTCCTCAGTTATGTCGAATACGATCACATTGGCTCCGAGATCAAGCAGATATTGCACCGCCATGTGCCCGAGTCCGCCGAAACCCACGACCGCCGTATGGTCGCCACGCTGCACATTGCTCAATTTTATCGGTGACCATGTAGTCACTCCGGCACAAAGCAAAGGAGCGACACGCTTCATGTCGGCAGTTTTAGGAATGGAAATGGCAAAACGATCGCTCACCACTATATTGTTGGAGTAACCGCCTTGTGAAAGTTCTCCATCGTGGTATGTATCGGGACAGTTATAGGTAAACGTGGTGGCGTTCTCGCAAAACTGTTCCTTGTTTATGTCACAGAATGTGCAATGCCCGCATGAATTGACCATGCACCCGACACCGGCATAATCACCCACCTTGAATTTAGTCACGTTCTTGCCGACTGCGATAACTTCGCCTGCCATCTCATGACCGAGCACACACGGCTCGCCACCGAGCGCCTTGATGTCGTCCGCCGTATGCAGGTCGCTGTGGCAGATACCGGCATAAAGGATTTTAATCTGCACATCATTATCGCCAATCGGATGTCGGGTAAACTCATAATCGTGAAAATGTCCGTCCTCGGCATGAAAGGCAAAGCCCTTTGCAGGAATGCGGTCATTCTGTTGTGCCTGACTTGTCATTGCCAGCAACAGTCCGGCAACCAATAATAGATTTCTTTTCGTGTTCATAATCGCTTCGTTTTTAATTTCTGTTGCAAAATTAGGGAGGTTGCCTTTGCCGGCCGATACCCCCACAAAGGCGATATTTACCATTTTTACTTTTTCCGGCGGAATTATCTGAAAAACCGCCGCAACTACACAGTAAATCACTACTTTTGTACTATAAAAAAGGATATTATGGATGTAATCGAACTGAACTCGATAGAGACCTATTGCCGGGTATTCGAGCTGCCGTTCACTCATCCTCTGGTCGGAGTGGTGGAGTGCAACGAGCCGGAAAAACTGAAACCCTATATGATCAATTGGGGATTTTACGCCTTGTTCCTGAAAGACATGGCGAGTTGTACCATCACCTACGGCAAGACACGCTACGACCACGGCGACAAGAGCATCATCGCCTTTGCACCGGGACAGGTCTGTGCGTTCGAGGCCATACCGGGCAAAGACCCCAAGTTCGTTGGTGTGCTATTTCACCCCGATTTCATTCACGGCACGGGATTGGGGCGGAATATCCTGCGCTATTCGTTTTTCGCATACTCCTCCAACGAGGCCCTGCATCTTTCCCCTTCGGAGTTCCGAATCATCCGCAACCTGATAGAGATTATCGGGACGGAACTCGAAATGGCGACCGACGACCATACGCACGGCATCATCTGCGATAACATTCAACTGTTGTTCGACTACTGCGTGCGTTTCTACGACCGCCAGTTCTCCGAGCGGCATGAACTGAACCGTGACGTGTTACAGCGTTTCGAGAACCTGCTCAACGAATATTTTATCAGCGGCGATGCCGAACGGTTAGGACTGCCGACCGTGAATTATTTTGCGGATAAAATCAGTCTGTCCCCGAACTATTTCGGGGATTTGGTAAAGCGCGAGACGGGAGTGTCCGCCAAAGAATACCTGCGGAAGAAACTGTTGGAAGCGGCGAAAGAACAACTTTTGAATCCGCAGAAAAGCATCTCACAGGTCGCCCAATCGCTCGGTTTCCAATATCCGCAGCATTTCGTCCGGTTCTTCAAAAGCATGACAGGCACGACACCGGGCGAGTTTCGGGAGAGGCTGCATAGATAGGAACAGAAAGTTAGAATATTCCTTTTTTATCTATCGTACAAAGTTTTCCGAAAATTCATGGGCACATATTCTTAAATTGCCAAAAAGTTTACTTTGTTTTTTCCCTATAGGCACCCGGATTAAAGTAAACCTAATTTTATTTGCAATCCGATTATATGTAGATGTAAAAACAGTCCTACTTTATACTTCGATTTGCATGGGTCAATCAAACAATCCGTTTACCAGATTGACCGCATCGTCCTTCTTTTGATTGATGATTTTGGCGTACACCTGTGTCATTTTCACATCGGCATGACCGAGCAGCTTCGAGGTGGTATAGAGGTCTGCTCCAAGGGTCAGCATCATCGTGGCGAATGTGTGCCTCGCGGTATGAAATGTAAACCGCTTGTCGATACCTGCGGCTTTAGCCCAAGGTTTGATAAGCAGGTTCATCATCGACGGACTGGGTAAATCGAACACATAATCGTCTGCCGTCTTGTCGCCTCGTTCCGGCATCCACTTCAAGGCTTCGGGGGAAAGCGGCAGGTAGATTGGTTCTTTGGTCTTCTGCATGGACACTGCCAAACGATATTGTCCTCTATCGACGAAGACGTCTTTCCATTTCAATCCGACAATATCGCTCACGCGCAATCCGCAGAAGCAGGAGAACAAATAAGCGGACTTCACAGCCTTGTTATTCATCGGAGTGGCAATCAACGCTCGCACTTCCTCGATAGTCATATATGACCGTTTGCTCTCCGGCAGGCGAATCTTATCCGAGTTGTTGATCTTCGTAAAAGGATTGACCTTTATAATCTCCGCACGAACGGCTGCATTCAAAGCTCCGTTCAGGATGCGGTAGTAGGTGTGGAGTGTAAAGTTCGATACACGCTTCCCTTTGGGACGATATTCCGTCATCAGATAATCGAGGTAGTCCTGGCAGAATGCTTTGTCGATTCGATCCATCGTCATCCGTTCTCCTGCATAATCTTTCAAGATGCGAATGGTAACTGAGATTTGGTTCCCGTCTTTCTTTCCCCGTTTTGCCTGATTCTCTTTATACGTATTCATCCAATCGAGCAGGAATATCTTTTCCCTATTTTCGATACCCGCTTCTCCATTGGTTAATTCAATGATGCGCTTTGATTTGATGGCATTGGCTGCGTCCATCGTAACCTGATTCCGTTTCCGGGCATTATTATCCGTTTCCGGGATGATATACATTTTGAGGTACTCGTATGTTCGCTTTCCGTCGCGGTATATATCCAGATACAGACTCTTGCTCCCGTCACTCAACGGTTTCATCCGAAGACGGATTGGTTCTTTGACTTTCGTCGGCTTCTTTACTCGTGGCATAAGCAATTCCTTTTTTTCGTTATTTCTGTTGCAAAGGTAGAAATAATAATCCGAAACAAGGAACAAACAAGAAACAAAAATGTACCGAATAAGAACCAAACAACCGAAAACAATGAAAGCAACTGACAAGAAATATATCCTTATAAATAGCTATAAAACAGCGTGTTTATTTTCATTTATTTGGCTGTTGTTTTCATTTCAGATGTGTATTATATAAATCTGGTAAATTTCAAACCTACGAGTTAATAATAAGTAAACGGGTCTCACGCACATCGTATATATATATTTGTTATATATTCGTATGGAGCGTGGGACTGTTACTTGTTATCATCGTAGGTGGGCTTTACCAGAGCCTCGAAATATGGATATCATAGTAACAGTTCCCACGTTCTTCTATTTTATAACCCGCTTGCTTTGGGGAATTGACGGGCATATAACACTTATATCTACGATGAAATCAATCAACAGAACAAACGTGCAGATAAGGAGTCATTTCTCCTTTTCATGCTCTATCCTACTCAATGTCCCTACAAGGAATCACACCAAGTCCCCTCCCTCATAGATGCAATCTTCCCTTAATAACTACATCTATATAGTAACAACAAATTAGTGAAAACATTAAAAAAACTACGAAATTATGAATTTAAAAAGAAAAGAAAATCTTTCCGGAGTGATTGCTATAGCTACTCTCCTTGTTTTTTTATTTATTGGAGTTGTTGACATATTCGGCCCTCGCTCAGGCATGCAATGCTTACTTACATTCGGCTTCTTCTGGTCTGGCTTTTTTGCCCTGTTGACCATATTAAGTTTACTTATTCCTATTATAGGTATGAATATTCCTGCGATACAGCAAACAACAAAGAAAATTCCCATATTTGCCGATACTCGTAAATTCAAATTAATACGACTTGGCGCAACAATCACATCTTCCTTTTTTTACTTATTTATCATCATACTGGCTTTAGATGCTAAAAATAGCGAATCACCGCTGACAGCTATGGGTGGATTGGATTTTATGCTTATACTTGTGAATATCGTGATTGCTTTTCAAATCAAAAACATGAAAAACTAAAAAGAAGTAATATGAAACGAATAACTATATTATTATTCCTTTGTTTCTTGGGTATTACCATGACATCAGCACAACAAAAAACGTTCAAGGGTACGTGGCTGTATGAAAAAGGAGAAAAAAGTGGAACCATTCAACTGGACTTATATCAGAAAAGTGTTGAAAATGGATTCGATATGGATGGAGCCTTGTGCTACGGAACATTTGCTTTTTCCGATGGTAGTTACTATTCTATAGAAGAAGTTAAAGTGGAAGGCAATAACGCTTCACTACAGAAAGTATTTGATACTGAAATGGGAGAATATAAGATGCAAATGACTTATGATCCTACCAATCAATCTATTGAACTCAAAACAAATGGGGCGAACGGTTTACCAGAAAAAATTTTACTTAAAAAGTCAGATATACAAAACCAGGAAACAAGTGCTGAAAGTCCCATTATTAATGAAGCTGATGATGAAACATCCTCTCCTATCAATTGGATTGGTATCGCAGGCGCAGTAATTCTGATTATAGTTATGGTAGGCTATAGCCTTTTCATAATCAACAAGAAAAATGAATTTGATCAGGCATACACTACGGAGTACTTCTCGACAATCAGGCGTTCTAATGGAAAAAGTCCTCAAAGTTCATCGGCAGAAGACACACAAGTAACAAGATTACTTGACAAGTTGCGACAAGAGCTAACCGTATTTCAGAATTATCCGACTGGCGCGTCATATCTCGTTATATTAAAGAAAAAGCAATATAAGAAATGTACCGACTATTTGCGTCAAGCAGTGGACATAGCTTCCACTAATCCTGAAATAATACATGATTTACAGCAATATGCCCACATTCTTACGAATAGTCAGAAACGTTTGTTTGACGGCTCTTATTCCGTTATGGTTGCCGCTGGTATTGCAACATTATTAGTGGGTTATTTGATGAGTGATATCTTAATCACTATTCTTTTTGCAGGAGCAATAGCCGTTTATTATTTTGCTTCCTTTGCTCCTCAATATCTTATATTGAATAAGGTGGCAAATAGTTCTCATGTTTCAAACGGATTTTTAGGTACATTGGCACAAATCGTGGGAAATGCAAAAGTTATCACTTATATATTCGATACTCAAGACCCTATTGATACTATTACCGGAGATAATAAATATCGTTATGATGATTACACACAGGTACAAGCATCTGTCTTTATTGCCATTTTGGCTTATTTGGTTACAGGTGTTGGTATCATGTACATTGCCTGCTGGCGATTCTTCCGGAATTTCATTATGCATTAAGTGTTACCGTTGCAATAAAAATCCTGCATATGAATGTGCAGGATTTTTCATCTTTGATATTGCATACCCAGTTCACGCCTAGATAGTTTAAAGAAAAAGGAAGGATGTTAGTAGATTTCATTGGTTATATTTATCTTTGTAGGTATCGAAAAAAATAAATAGTAATTTATGAAACAGCCATTTAAGTTCAAAATAAATCTATTCATATTGGGAGGCTTATTTATATTCAACTACCCTACTTTATATGCACAAGAAAAGAATATGACTAACCATTCATACTCCCCTTTCTACCGTCCAGATGTTTATCGATATTGTGATAGTTTACAGATTGATTTCAGCCAGGAATATCTTCGACTAATAAATCCTATCAGAAATACGGATAAGGAGATAACAGAAATGGTTAAAGGCTATACTGTAAAGGCAGATACATTATTTAGTTCAATCTGTAGAATTTATGATGATTCTTACCAGCTAACATATACTCGTATAACCCCACAGAATGGAGTATTAGGCAAAAACTATCAACACATTCAGATGTATATATCTCCTCGCATTAACCAAGAGTATCCTTTGCACTTTACTGTAAGAGGGAAAAGTAAAGTAAATCATAATATCTGCAATTTCAATGGATATATAGAAATCACCCACATTTTTTCCTCCACAGAAAATTATCCATATAATTACATGATTGGAAAATATGAATTCAAGGAGGATTCCTCCCAAAAAGGAAGTGGAATATTTAAAGGTATTTGTTCTTTTGATGTGAAAGTAGATACCATAAATAAGATCATAAATCTCGATGAAGACTTTGCGATAGCCGATGGATATAACAACCGGAATTACGTAGGAATATGGGAGAGCTATAGTAGAGGTACTATCAAAAAATGTATTTGGGGAGATTATTGACTACCGTTCACTTTTGACTTTGACTGTGGAGACGGTATGATGATAGTTGATCCTAAATACGTTAATAATGGTTGGAATGATTTTAATACAGGTGATGAATTCCACGAAGTGAATGACAGACTGGAATTAATTGATAAATGGTGGGAATAATTATGAGACAAAGCAGAAAACAAACAGCATGGAAAAAGAGTCGTACCTTTGGGGACGTCAAAGGCGGAAGAAGATGGCCTAAGTTGAAAGATAATATTGTAAAAAGAAAACACTCGCTATTAAAACCATCAGAATTCGACAAGTTACCTATCTATATGGTAGAGAATCCGTCCAAAGACTTCTATTTCCCTATAACAATAGATGATATAAAAAATGTATTAGCACAACTTCCACCTGAACATGTAGAAGGTCTGACACATATTTGGTTACGAAAAACAAATAAGAAAGAAAAATATCAAGGAGTTTATACGGTTGGTAGTGGTGTTCGCCTCATTACCCTATATCCTTTTCCGAAAAGCAATCAACTTATTCTTGGGAAAGAAAGGCCTACCCATAAATTACTGACATGGTATAAGGGCTATGCTTCCGAACCTCAAAAAGAAAAAGATAATTGGTATATTGAATTTACAGAAGAAAGCGCAAGAAGGTATTATCTGGAACGTTTGCTATTGCACGAGATTGGACATTATGTTAACGAGACATTGGTTCGTAATAAGGCAGCCAGATATAAATCAGAGAATAGTGCTGATAATTATGCTTTTAATATGAAAATAGATATATAAACAGAAGTAATTAAAATATGGAGCAAAATCTTCAAACCGACGATAAAGACAGGCAGGAATACCCACTTACTGATATAGTGAAACTTGACGCCACCCTCAATGAGATACTACAGAAAGTGCCATCTACAGCAGAGATATTGGTTTATAAGCAACAAAATTTCAGTATCAATACCCAATGGAAAGATTGGGCTTTAGAGATGTTGATGGCCGGATATGAGACGGAAAATCTTTTTATATTAGCTGGTGAAGACATCCATTGCAATCCTTTTGAATTTACAGAATTAACAGATAAGATTTTCGAGGAACTGCATCTTAATGAAATCGACGCAAATTCTATCATTATATTATATAGCTTATTCATCGTAAAATCAGTAATACAATCTCCTGATAAGAATAAAGTGTCTGCTGCTTTGAATAAACTTGAACAAGAATGTATAAATAATGAGTACAACACCTTCTTATACGATTTTTATTTGTTATCTAATGCCATAGACGAGTTGAAAGCATTAGGGGAGCAATGGTATTGGAATGATGCATCTTTAACAAAAGAGAATTGGTATGAATATACTCTCAGGTTCTTCAAACTGTGGATAGAAAATCCTGATCCTAAATATAAAATTCTACGAGAGAATAATTGCAATGCATCTCTCCCCAAAAAGAAAAATATATTCAGCAGACTTATTTCGTATTTAAAACGAAAATAAGAGTTGTAGAAGATGAAATGCATTTCGTTATTTTAGAATATATAGCTTCACCTTTACTGGAAAAATCAGAATATAGCGAAAATAACACAGAGTACAGGTACATTATCATATAAAGTAAATGATACAAATAATATTTCCTTATTTCAATCCTATCAAGTTCGTGGGGAGTAAAACAAACAAGGCTAAAAGTATTCACACTTTCTCCACAAAATACATAATATGTTAAATAAAATACGTATCTTTACATATTCTTTTGATATACAGATATATAATATACAAAATATGGAAAAAATAGAAATACAAAAATTTATAGCATTGAATGAAGAGTTCGAAACAGCAAATAAATTAGTAAGATTAGGATTTGGAGAACTTCAAAGCATTAACCTTGATAATGATTTCTATTTTCTTCCATTCCAACTTTTGTCACAAGGATTTGAGAGGTTTATGAAAGCCTATATTTGTGTTGCTTATGTGGAAAAGCATGATATTTTACCTGATTTTCAATACATAAAGTCATTAGGACACGATTTAGAACGACTTTTGGAAGAAATAAAATTAAATTACTACAGTCATTATAGACCTGTTCAGTTTGAGGCAGACTGGCAATTGATAAGTGATGATATGAACTTGAATGAACTTCTATTCATATTATCCGAGTTTGGAAAGCTTGCTCGTTATTACAATTTTGACTTCATTACTGGGAGCTCCAAAATTGGAATAAATCCGAAAGAGGCTTGGCGTAAATTTGAGAATAAAATAAAAACTGTTGATATACATACCATAGAGAAATTAACAAATCATGATGTAAATCATGAAGTATATCAAGAGATTACAAATTATATAATTAATCTTTTTGAAAGATTTATTACAGCTCTTTCAAGGCAAATAATCTGGGGTACATTAGGAGAATTAGGTAAACAACTAACAATAAGCTCATTCTTTGATTATGGGACATTGTATGAAAAAGATTTTGGTAAAACAGACTATCGCAAATGCACAACAAAGTATAAAGAAACGCCTAAGTCTATACACAAGCGAATAGTATCAGATGAATTAAATCGAAAATTCAACCCTGATTTTAGATCAAAGAAGATAAGAAAATGTGATTATAAAGGAGATTGGCCTTTTTATGCTGATGAAATTATCATTGAATGCAGACAAAAACATTGGTGCATTGTTACTATTGATGGTTATGATTATGCTCTAAATGGTGCAGCAAAAGGACGATATAAACTAGAAAACCCACATGATGCGGGAATGGCTATACTTGGGAAAAGCATAGAATATTTTATTACAATGGCATTAAAATTATGGTAACTATATATTGCCTTACAGTGTGAATCCTTGTTAAGCAGTAGAGTATATTAAAATATAAACCCTCTATAAATCGTATAATCGTTTATAGAGGGTTTTGCTGTAAGATAATATATAGTCACCCTTTTATATATGACTACCCATGCTAAACCTTGGTCAGTTTGTTCGGGGTATTCTTTGTATATTACTTCTATAAATTTTCTTTCCATAAGACAACACCTCCTTTCTTGGTTTTTTGTGGAGAAAGTGGCTATTTTAGGAAAGATACCCTCCGACTTTTTGCAAATGTACGAATATTAAAGATTGGGTAATACGAATTAACCCAAGAACCTCTACTAATAAATCAATAGTAAAAGTTTGCAATAATTAATATGCTAAAAAGATTTATATAATAAAAACTTTGTCAGTATCTATACTATTATTTAATTTACAGAATTTTTAGGAACTGATATACTTATCTATACTAAAAAATCATGAGCAAGGAAAATACTTTTTGTTTGTATGACATAAAGTACTATATTTGCATTACATATTTAAAGAATGACAGAATGGCATACAAAAAAAACCTGACAAAGTATAACGCTTTGTCAGGTTTGTCTAAAGCTAAGGAATTGGATTAATCATAAAGAAAACGAACGTTGCGTGTAATGTATGCACTTAATCCTGCACCACTGCGTGCAAGATTTTTCATTTCTTCCACGTTTCCTCTTCCTGCTTTGTTATAGCTATAAGAATATGGTTTGCCGCCTTTGAACCACACTGTTATACGTGTGGGCTCAATCTCATAGCCAATAACTGGAGAGTTGCCTCTCAAATTAGCATAAGGACTCATAAATACCTCCTTCTGTCTTTAATGGCAACATGTTTCAGGTTGTCGTTATCTCTGCAAATTAGCAGAATTATTAAACCGTATGTGCTTAATGCACGTTTGAGAAAACTCTTTATTGCGCTGTAATGCAATTTGAGAGAGAATCACATAATGAGTTTACCATTATTTCAAGTCATTAGGAGTTCCAAGGGCATTCCATGATGCCCATTGCGGAACTCCATTGATTTCAGCTATTTGTGAAACGATGAGACCGTCATCTCCATCAACAAACTGCTTGAAGTAATCTCTTAGGCCTTGTGCTGTTGTATCTACTCTCTTGAAGCACCAACATGATTCAAGTATTCTTACAGCATTAAACTCTTCAAGTTTGTTTGTGATTTTTTGATAGTCTCTTCCGTTTCGTAGATCATAGCTTAGGAAAAATAAAGCCATCTCTATTCAATACTATGCGTTAAGGACTTTATTAATACAAAGAAAGGTAGCCCTGATAACCGTAATCATTGTATATATCTCTTGTCTTCAGTTATACAGGGGAAGAATCTAAAAAAGCCTGTGACATACTCTCACGAGTTTTGACATCAATAAGTCTAAAACGTCTTTAATTCAATTAACAAATAGTGTGCCAAAGTTTAAGAAATCTAAATAAAATTATCAACAAAGTTGTTATGGATAATTAGTGAATAAAAATAAGAATAATTCCAAATGAAATTAGCAAGATTGATTCTAATATAGCTACCTAATATGAAGTGCTACATAAACGTAATATTTATGTAACACTCACTTTCTGGTAACTATATATTGCCTTACAGTGTGAATCCTTGTTAAGCAGTAGAGTATATTAAAATATAAACCCTCTATAAATCGTATAATCGTTTATAGAGGGTTTTGCTGTAAGATAATATATAGTCACCAAAATTATAATATTGATAATACCATTTTTAGAGTACAAAAATATATTCTTAGAATAAACACACCTATACATACAAGTTCATTAAATACAGCCTAAACAAATTACAATATTAAATCTTTTCAATATCAGAATATAGCCTTACCTTTACGCAAAAATATTATTATGGCAAAATTAACAGTATTAACCACTAACATAAATGTAATAAATATCAATAATGAAGATTATATATGCCTTACAGATATGCTAAAAGCCAAAGATGGGGATTTTTTTATTTCCGATTGGTTAAGAAATAGAAATACATTAGAATATCTTGGTATATGGGAGAAACTTTATAATTCCAATTTTAATTATGGCGAATTCGCCACAATTAGAAATCAATCTGGCTTAAACAATTTCAAAATCAGCGTTAAAGAATATGTTGAAAAGACGAATGCAATTGGTATACAAGCTAAAACAGGAAGATATGGTGGAACATACGCACATAAAGATATTGCTTTTGAGTTTGGCATGTGGATTAGCGCCGAATTTAAAATATACTTAGTACGAGAATTCCAGCGTCTAAAAACACAAGAACAAGTTCAGATTCAATGGTCTGCCAAACGTGAACTTTCTAAAATCAACTATCGAATCCATACAGATGCTATCAAAAAGAATCTTATTCCACAAGAAGTTACTCCTCAGCAAGCATCTAAAATCTATGCCAGCGAAGCAGATGTACTCAATGTAGCAATGTTTGGAATGACCGCCTTAGAATGGCGTGATGCGCATCCAAATTTGAAAGGAAACATCCGTGATTATGCTTCTATCAATGAATTAATCTGCTTATCAAATATGGAAAATCTAAATGCAGTCTTTATCAATGAAGATTTGCCGCAAAAAGACAGATTGATAAAATTAAATCAGATTGCTATTCAACAAATGAGTGTTTTAGAAAATATAAAAAATAAAAAGCTATTGAAATAACTTATGGAACAACAAATTCAACTCAACGACCACAACAAACAGGAATATCCTCCTATGCACACCTGCGAGCATATAGTTAACCGTACCATGATGAATCTTTTCGGTTGTGGACGGTCAGTATCCGCACATATAGAGAGAAAGAAAAGTAAGCTGGACTATGCTTTGGAAACTGCTCCTACCGAAGAAGATGTAAAACGACTGGAAGAAGCTGTAAATGCAGTGATTGCGCAAGGATTGGATGTTACCACAGAATTCATCACGCAGGAAGAAGCACAAGGACGCTTTGACTTGAAACGACTGCCGGAAGATGCTTCGGAAACCGTACGCATAGTGAAAGTAGGCGATTATGACGAATGTCTTTGTTTGGGAACGCACGTAAAGAATACTTCTGAAGTAGGAACCTTCAAAGTCATCAGCCACGACTGGAATGAAGAAGCCAAACGATGGAGAATGCGTTTCAAACTGCAATAAAGATTCTCATCTGTTTCCAATTGGGTATGCTAATGTTGCATTTACACCTAAAGTGCTAATTTCCATTTGCTTGTTGCCTATAAAGATTTTACCTTTGCCTGTGAAGGTACAGCAAAATCTAATAATATCATTTTAAAAGGCACATATATGAAGAAAATCATCTTATCCATCTTTATTATGATGGGACTGGCAAATCTCTCACATGCCCAACAAGGATATCAAAATCCAATCATTCCGGGTTTCCATCCGGACCCGAGTGTTTGCCGTGTTGGCGAAGACTATTACTTGGTCAACAGCAGTTTCTGTTATTTCCCCGGAGTGCCCCTGTTTCATAGTAAGGATTTGGTCAACTGGGAACAGATAGGGAATTGCCTGACACGGGAATCACAGGTAAAGTTAACCAATGCCGGCACATGGGGCGGAATCTATGCCCCTACCATCCGATACAATGAGGGAGTGTTTTACATGATTACCACCAATGTTTCGGACAAGGGGAATTTCCTGGTTCACACCACTGACCCATGTGGTGAATGGTCAGAACCTGTTTGGATAAAGCAAGGAGGTATTGATCCATCCCTTTATTTTGAAGATGGAAAGTGCTATTTGGTCAGCAATCCAGATGTAGGCATCTACCTGTGCGAAATAAATCCGATGACCGGAGAACAGTTAAGCGAATCCAAACGTATCTGGAACGGTACGGGCGGACGCCATCCGGAAGGGCCACATATTTATAAGAAAGATGGTTGGTATTATCTGCTGATTTCTGAAGGAGGTACTGAATATGGGCATAAGGTAACCATTGCCCGTAGCCGGGATATTGACGGCCCGTATGAAGGTAATCCCGCCAACCCCATCCTGACACATATAAACAAAAACGCACAGAACAGTCCGATACAGGGAACCGGTCATGCCGATCTGATAGAAGCCCACGATGGTTCGTGGTGGATGGTATGTCTCGCATTCCGTCCGCAAACCGGCTCACACCATCTGCTGGGGCGCGAAACGTTTATCGCACCTGTACGATGGGATAAGAATGCCTGGCCTGTGGTAAATGGAGATGGAAGCATAGCCTTACAGATGGATGTCCCCACCCTTCCACAGCAACCTTTTGACTCGAAAGCTCCCCGCATTACCTTCAACACCGAGAAACTGGGACCGGAATGGATCTATCTGCGCAATCCCAAACAGGAGAACTACATCCTGAACGGTAAGACACTCCGATTGAAAGCAACTCCCATCAATCTGAACAGTATGGACTCTCCTACTTTCATCGGCCGCAGACAGCAACATATCGACTTCACAGCCGGAACATCCGTTGAACTACAGAAAGGGCAACCGCAGGACGAAACCGGAATAACGGTATTCATGGAGAATCATTCGCACTATGACCTTTTTATAAGGCAGGATGCTAAGGGACAGCAGTCTATCGTCCTGAGATATCAGTTGGGAGAACTGAAACACATAGAAAAGGAAATCAATATCCCCCAAGGAAAAGTGCAGCTTCAGGTCAAAGGGAATAATGAGTTCTATTCATTCGGCTATTCCACCACCGGAAACAAGTTCCAGGAAATAGCCAAGATGAATACGCGCTATCTCAGTACCGAAACTGCCGGCGGATTTACCGGTATTATATTGGGCTTGTATGCCGTATCCGCTTCTTCAAAGGCACAGGCTGACTTTGATTATTTCGACTATCAGGGAAACGAATAAGCCGGAGGCGAAACATTTCACATTCATAGTATTCGAAAGCAATTTTATATAATAAATGTACAAAACGGCATAAAACAAGTAATTTTGTCAGAACTTTAGTGACATTTTGTTAATCAACGAAACTAAAATCAATTGGCATACGTTTTGCGATTATGTTTGTGAACGACGGTTCAGGAACTGCATGGGAGTGATTAAGAAACGGCTCCCGAAAGCAGTTCAGGACCGGAAGTTCAGAACTAACCGAATGTTTAACTTAAAGGATAGGAGACTAAAATTATGATGCCTGTTAGAAGAACTCAAAATTGGTTACCAAGTATCTTCAATGATTTCTTTGATAACGAATGGATGGAAAAAGCCAATGCAACCGCTCCGGCTATCAACGTGCTGGAAACGGAAAAGGAGTACAAAGTAGAATTGGCTGCTCCGGGAATGACCAAAGATGACTTCAACGTTCATATCGACGAAGACAACAATCTGGTTATCAGCATGGAAAAGAAGACTGAAAACAAGGAGGAAAAGAAAGACGGTCGCTATCTGCGTCGCGAATTCTCATACTCTAAGTTCCAGCAAACAATGATTCTACCGGACAATGTGGACAAAGAAAAAATTGCTGCATCCGTAGAACATGGTGTTTTAAACATCGAACTTCCGAAACTCTCTGAAGAAGAAGTGAAGAAGCCAAATCGGCAAATCGAAATAAAGTAATACGGTAACCACTTGCTGTTCACCGGAAACGGTGATAAGAAGTAATAAAACAGCTCTTTCCCTGAAAGGGAAACGAGCTGTTTTTATATTATTATCCTTAGTTATTCTTCCGATAACTAATCACTGCCCAACTATTAAACACTACTGCAAAAAACAACAATACTCCAAACTGTGGCAGTAAATCAAAGAAACCACTCCCCTTTAAATACACCATTCGCATCACTTCCATAAAATACCTCAAAGGATTGAGCCTGGTAATTAGTTGAGCCCATTCCGGCATACTGCTAATGGGAGTAAACAAACCACTCATCAAAATTACAACCAACAAACAGAACCACATAACAAACATAGACTGTTGCATCGTTGCCGAGTAGTTGGAAATAACAAGTCCGAAACCGGACATTACCAGAACGAAAAGAACTGCGAAAAAGTAAATCAATAGAAAATGACCGACCGGCACTATGCCATAAATTAACCAGGCTAATATGAAACATACAGTCAGCACCACAAAACCAATCAACCAGTAAGGCAGGAGCTTTGCCAAAATAAAGATAAACTTCGGAACCGGCGTCACATTGATTTGCTCAATCGTTCCTACTTCCTTCTCGCTAACTATATTCAATGCAGGCAAGAAACCACAAATCAAAGTTAATAACATGACCATCAATGCCGGAATCATATAGAGTTTATAGTTCAGATTCGGATTAAACAACCCCTGTGTATCAATGCCTATCGAAGGGAAAGCACCGGAGACTGTAGCAGTTGCAGGATATTCCGAACGCAGCTCGGCTGCATAATCATTAATAATAGAAGATAGATAAGAACTCCCCAGCCCTCCTTTTGTCCCATTCACAGCATTGGCTGCTATCAGTATGTGGGTATCTTCTCCATTCATCCAATCCCGTTCCAGATGCCGCGGAATTTCCATCACAATATCCGCCGTTCCAATTTCAATATTCCGTAGGCCTTCTTCATACGAAGCCGGCACTTCCACCAGACGGAAATAGGTAGAGGCGGCAATCTTATTGACTAAACGTTGTGAAATAGCCGAATGGTCATTATCCACAATATTCAGCTGTATATTCTTGATTTCCAGATTTACCGCCCAAGGCATCAGCAGCATAATCATGCATGGAAATACAAGAATCAATTTCGGAAGAAACGAATTGCGAAGCAATTGTTTAAACTCTTTTTCTATCAGGAACTTTATCATAAATAATTCTTCCATTTATCAATCTGCCCATTAGCACACTGTATAGTATTCATGCAGCCAATTGGCATATCGACATATTATTCCAATCTATACTTAAATTTCTTGATACTGATCGTAATAAGTACCGTCGCCATCAATAACAAGATACCAATCTCTTTATACACCAATGCAACTGGTACTCCTTCAATCATCAGTTTACGCACAGCCTGTATATACCAACGTGCCGGAAGTATATCCGAGATCCATTGAAGTATCACCGACATACTCTCTATAGGGAAAATCATGCCCGATAAAAGCATTGTGGGCATCATCAGCATCAATCCGGAAACCAGCATGGCCGCAACCTGTGTACGTGTGACTGATGAAATCAATAAGCCCAATGCCAAGGATACGAAGATAAACAGCAAAGATACCGTGATTAACCAGAACAAACTTCCTACCACCGGAACATCCAACACAAAGACCGAAAGCAAAAGGATCGTTATCAGATTGACGAACGACAGCACAAAATAAGGTACAGCCTTTGCCAAAATAATAAATAGCGGCTTCACAGGTGAAACCAATAATACTTCCATCGTGCCTGTTTCTTTCTCACGAACAATGGAAATCGAGGTCATCATGGCGCAAATCAGCATCAGGATCAAGCCCATCACTCCCGGAACAAAGTTATAAGCACTCTTCATCTGCGGGTTGTAGAGCAATTTGATATCAGGAGTCAGGCGGGCAGCCGACATATTCGGGGGAATCATCTCCTGGCCTACCATAGAAACGATTCCTGTCGCATAATTAACTTGCGAAGTCGACATATTGGGATCTGTTGCATCTACTATCAGCTGTACACGAGCATCACCCGTATAGAGATCATCCGCAAACCGTTCGCTAAAGACAATCGCCATATCAACTTCATTCTTTAGGAAAGCAGCTTCCATTTCCTGGGGCGAATGAAAACGTGCAGTAACGGTGAAATACTCACTGGCATCCAAACGATCAATTATTTTTCGCGTTACCACATCATTAGAAGGATCGAGCACCGCCAACCGAACATTCTTCACTTCCGTGCTGATAGCAAAACCGAATAGAATAATTTGCACAACAGGCATCCCCAACAAAATCAGCATGGTTCGCCGGTCACGGAAAATATGATAAAACTCTTTCTTTATAAAAGCTATAAACTGTCTCATAATCAATCTGCTTTGCGCACCGCACCGCGGGCTAATTTCTGAAAAACGTCATCCATCGTTTCCGCACCGAATTGTTGTTTCAGACGGGCAGGTGTATCAAGTGCTTTTATCTGACCGTCCACCATGATAGATATCCGGTTGCAATATTCTGCTTCATCCATATAATGGGTAGTGACAAACACGGTAATACCCTGATCAGCTGCCTGATAGATCAATTTCCAGAACTGTCTTCTCGTAGCAGGATCTACTCCACCGGTCGGCTCATCCAGAAAAACGATTCTCGGTTCATGGAATATTGATACTGAAAAAGCCAATTTCTGTTTCCATCCCACCGGAAGGCTCTTCACCAGAGTATCCCGTTCGGCAGTAAGCTCCAAACGATCCAACAATTCTTCCGTCTTCCGTTCTATGTCTTGTTCCTTCATGCCATAAATTCCGGCAAACAGACGGATATTCTCCCACACTTTCAGATCTTCATATAGCGAAAACTTTTGGCTCATATATCCGATATGTTTCTTAACTTGTTCGGCCTCCCGGTAAATATCATATCCTGCCACCTTTCCGATGCCTGATGTCGGTTTACTTAATCCGCAAAGCATACGCATAGCTGTCGTCTTTCCTGCTCCATTAGCACCCAGAAAGCCAAATATCTCGCCCCGGTTCACCTGAAAGGAGATATGATCTACTGCGGTAAAATTTCCAAAACATTTTGTCAACTGTTCCACCTCAATGACCGGAGCTACTTCATGCTTCACTTCCTCCCGCTCCAAGGAAGGAGGGCAAAGGATAGACGCAAATTGATGAAGAATACGTTCGGGAGTATCAATGCCATGAATCTGTCCATGATTGATGAAAGCAATCCGGTCACATTGCCGGGCCTCATCCATGATGGGAGTAGAAACAACAATGGTAATACCCTGTTCCCGTAAGTTTCGGAGCATTTGCCAGAATTCCTTACGTGACACGGGATCTACTCCGGTAGTAGGTTCATCCAGGAATAAAATATTCGGTTTATGAATCAAAGCACAGCTCAATGCCAGTTTCTGCTTCATACCACCTGACAAAGCCCCTGCCCTTCTTTTCCTGAACGGTTCTATCTGTTGGTAGATATCTTTAATTAAATCATAATTCTCCTGAACTGTCGTATGGAACACGGTAGCAAAAAACTCCAGATTCTCTTCTACCGAAAGATCCTGGTAAAGTGAAAAACGACCGGGCATATATCCCACTTTCGTACGAATCTGTTTATAATCCGTTACCACATCCAGCCCGGCAACCATGGCCGTTCCTTTATCCGCCAGCAACAAAGTAGTCAGAATACGGAATAAGGAACTCTTACCGGCACCATCAGGCCCTATCAGACCAAAGATTTCTCCTCGTTCCACAACGAAAGAAACGTCTTTCAGCGCCTCCACTGTTCCATAGTTCTTGCCGACTTCTTTCACAACCACTATGGGTTCTCCCTTTGCCATTCCCTTGCGTTTAATTTTTAATCTTCAATTTTTAATTTTTCAATGTCACTCCTCCGTACATACCAATCTTCAATGCTCCGTCATTCTTCACGGCAATTTTCACTGCATATACCAGATTAGCACGTTCGTTTTTCGTCAAAATCGTTTTGGGAGTGAACTCCGAACGGTCGGAAATCCAGGTCACTACCCCCGGATAAGCTTTCTGCTCCGAGTTTCCATAATCAGCATACACAGTTACCTCATCTCCCAGTTTCACTTGCGACAACTGTTCGGAGGTAATGTAAGCCCTCAAATACATGCGATCCACTTCAGCCACTTTAAACAGCGGTTTACCTATCGCCGCCAATTCACCGGCTTCTGCATATTTTGCCAATACTGTACCTTCGATAGGCGACTGGACATGACATTTAGCTAACTGATCCTCCATCTGTGCAACCTGTATGGCAACCGAATTTCCTTGTTCTATCAGGCTATTTGTACTATTCTGCAATGATGATTCCTGTGCGACAAGCTGCCTTTCAAGCAATTTGACTTGTGCATCCCAGTCGTCCAACTGTTTCTGATTCGCCGCTCCAGCAGCAAGCAGGTTTTCCACGCGTTTCTTTTCACGTTCAGCTGTTGCTATTTGCTGTTTGGTAGCAGCTATCTGTTTAGCAAGATCCGGACGTTGGCTTTCCACTGATTTCATACTGGCCTCCAGTTGTAATTTCTTCAAATACAATTGCACCGTATCCACCAGTCCAATCTCCTCACCTGCTTTCAGTCTTGTCCCCTCTTCTACCTCCAGTCGCAACAACTTTCCGGCAGCTTCGGCAGAGACTATCACTTCTGTGGCTTCAAACGTGCCGGTTGCATCATAGCTGGGTATTCCCTTACCACAAGCAGCCAACATTATCAATGCCACTCCAACCATTCCTATCTTTGTCATTCGTTCCATATCTAAAGAAGTTATATTAATCATTCGTAGTATATTTCAATTGATAAATTCCCATTAACCGTTGAATTTCATGCAACGCTTTCGACTGACGTGCCAAACTCTCATTGGTCAATTCCCGAAGCATCTCGGTCACTGTCAATGTTCCATTCGCCACTTTGGCTTCTGCCGATTTGCGGATATTGGTACGCAAACGGATAATCTCATCATCATCCTGCATTTGCTTTTCCAATGATTGGATGGCCTGATCCTGTTGTGTCATCTCCAATCTTGTATTAAAAAGAAATACATCCCGGTTATTATCCAATTGCCGGCGTTTATTTTCAATTACCTTCCGGTCATTCTTTAAGGTGTACAAACTACCGAAATTCCATGAAAGGCGAACACCCGCAATATAGTAAGGAGAAAATTCATTTTTCAGCATATTCAGTCCGGGGTTTCCATAGGCTCCCTGCACGAATAATCCGAACTGTGGAAGATGACGTACATTCAAAGCTTTCTCCTGTACTTGCAATCCTACTCCTTGCGCATTGAACAAAGATAATTCCGGACGACGAATCTCACTGACAGCCGAAATGTCATCTTGAGGAACAGGTTTCTCCAAAACCGTTTCCTGCGACAATTTCTCTCCTACCAGAAGTGAAAGCATCTTCAAATACGCCATACGCGATGAAACCAGTTCAACTCTTTTCTGCTTTGTGTTCAACTGCTCCACTTTCACAGCATCCAAATCGGCCTGATTGGCAATGCCATTTTCTACGTAGGCAGTAATCTGGCGATAATTTCTCTCCAGTTCATCTTGCAACAATGCATTCTGTTTCAGTTGCTCGTCCAACAAAAGAATCCCAAAATAAAGGTCATTTACACGACTATTTAGCGCATACATATCCACATTCAGTTTTTCTTTCTCTATCTCCGCTTCCGCAGTCGTTTGTTTCTTCTGCGTCCGGATTCCTCCACCATCCCAGATTTTCTGTTGTAACTCCAACATCACCTGATATTGATCTTTCGGCAGTCCTTTCAAATCCACTCCGGGAAGCTTCACCGGAATTTCTGTTACCTCACTCTGATAAGAAGCTTTAGCCGAAAGGGCAAACTGTGGCAAATATCCTTTTGCCGCATTCTCAAGATTATATTCCTTTGTTTTCTCCACCAAGCCATACTGATGTACCAACGGATAATTTTCCTGCGTCTTCCGTTGACATTCTTCCAACGTTATCTGCGCATTTATTCCCGATACAAACAATAAAAAGGAGAAACTGAAAAACATTCTTTTCATACACATCATTTCTTTAATTTCTTCAAAAGACAAAGATAGAGGTTTCAAAAATACATTCACATTCCGATAGTTAGTAAAAATGTTCCAATAGTTCGATAAAGAGAAAGAATAAAAGGCTATTTGCTGATTTTTATTATCTTTGGCGGAAAAACAGATAGAAATGGAAAAGAAAATACCATTGAACATAGGTCTCGAAATCTTAGTAAATCCGGATGTCGTCCGATTTAACGAATTTCGTTTTATATCTCCGCATTTCGGATTCGTAAACAGCTTCGCCAAAATAGAATCCAATCTTATCACAGTGGATCAACCTTACCGTATCAAAGAGAGACGTATCGCAGTCATCAAACAGGGATATGCACGCGTATTAATCAACCTGATAGAAGAAACTTTTCAGCCGGACAAGCTATTAGTAATTGTTCCGAATTCCATTCTTCAGATTATAGAAGTCTCTCCGGATTTTGATATGCAGATGGTAGGCATGGACGCAGAATTTCTTTCTATAGCCGGAAAAGACAATTTTTTCACTCATCTTTCACAGTTACAGAAAAATCTCATATTATCTCTGACCTCACATGAATACGATTTGTTTAAGAGCTACTTTGCTTTAATATGGAATATATTACAAGAACCAACATTCCGACGGGAAGCTATTCAATATCTACTAATCAGTCTTTTGTGCAATATAGAGTATCTTGTCAAAAACAACAATCAAAAAGAGCAGAGTTGTCAGACACATCAGGAAGAGATTTTCCAGCGTTTCATTTCTTTAGTCAATGCTTATAGTAAGAGAGAACGTAATGTTAGTTTTTATGCGGATAAGCTATGTCTCACTCCTCGTTATCTTAATACTATCATCCGCCAAACCAGTCAACAAACAGTAATGGACTGGATAAACCAGTCCATTATATTAGAAGCTAAAGTATTGCTAAAACATAGCAATCTGCTTGTTTATCAAATTTCTGATGAGTTGAACTTCCCTAATCCTTCTTTTTTCTCGAAGTTCTTTAAGCGAATGACAGGAATGACACCACATGAATATCAATTCTCGAAATAAAATTTATTTCGAGAATTCCTTAATTCTTTGCTCTTCTTCCAACTTGCAGATCAATAATGTGTTATCTTTCTCTGCAATGATATATCCATCCAAGCCTTGAATGACTACTCGTTTTTCTTCGCTGGCATGCACAATACAATTTTTGCTTTCGTACAAACGGATATCGGTTCCTACGGTTGCATTTCCAGACTTATCCTGTGGAAGCAAACCGCGAAGTGCTCCCCATGTACCCAGATCTGACCAGCCAAAAGAAGCGGGAAGTACATAAATCTCCTGTGCTTTCTCCATCACTGCATAGTCGATAGAAATGCTTTCGCAAGTAGGGAATAACTTCTTGATTGTTTCATTTTCTTTCTCTGTATAGAAATCGGGGAAAATGCGATCGAAAATTTGTGCGATGCCCGGAGCATATACACGCATCACGGAAGTAATAGTACGCACATTCCATACAAAGATTCCCGCATTCCAGAAGAAATTGCCTTCTGCCAGATACTTTTCGGCAGTCTCTTTATCCGGTTTTTCCTTAAATGCATCTACGGTGTAAATTTCTTTATCTGTCTGGAGCTGATCGGCAGCAGCAATATATCCGTATCCGGTTTCTGGACGAGTTGGCCGGATACCTATCGTTACAATGGCGCTGCCATCATCTGTGAAACGAAGGGCTTTCTCCATCACTCTACGGAATTCTCCCGTATCAATGACTAATGCATCCGAAGGAGTTACTACAATGTTAGCATTCGAATGTTTTTTCTTGATCTTCCAGCAAGCAAAAGCAATGCAGGGCGCAGTATTGCGCGCACAAGGCTCCGCCAAAATATTACTTTCCGGAATTTCCGGCAACTGCTCCCGAACAATATCAATGTATTTTTCAGAAGTTACGACCCACATATTTTCCCTAGGGCAAACACCGTCGAAACGATCTGTCGTCAACTGAATCAGCGACCGGCCACATCCCATTACATCAATAAATTGTTTAGGACATTCCGGAGTGCTCATCGGCCAAAAGCGGCTCCCTATGCCACCAGCCATTATTACAACATGATTATCCATACCTGTTATTCTCCAGTTTTAAAATAATTGCGCAATTTACTTCAAAATATCCTAAAATACAAGAAAACAGGGCGCTTTTACCATAAATTGGTGGCAAACACAAACTATTATTTAAAATTTTAAGCGGTTTGGCTCCTATTGAATATAAAAATCGCCATCAGATAACATTCGATAATTATCTAATGCGATTCGTCTTTTTACTCATAACATGGATGTCCTAGGGGTTTACTATCAAAGACAACAACAAATAAATGTTAGTGATGATTTTGCTCCCATGCTCCCACTAATTCTTCAAACCGCTTATTCATCATAGTTACAGCTATGGCAGCAAGTATGGCGGCAGAGTGGTAGTAAACAGTTGCCCTCACTATACAGACTTATGTAACATTATCATAATTTACTCATTAATAGTGTAGTATCCACTTCCCGGCACATATATCGGCTGCATCACACTACCTTCATTTTTCAGCTTTCCTTCATCACGCAAACGCCTGATGTGCCGCATCGCAGTGCTTCTTGCCATTCCACAGAGACTTTGAAAGTCATTTCTTCTCATAAATTGATGTGTTTTGAAGTACCCTGTCAGTTGACGGTCTATCTCGTCATTCGTCAATTGACTAAAATCCCCCCCCCTTTGAGGCTCTGCACCTTTAGAATGCCAAATTCATTTTTCAATGCCTGATCGGCGCGAAACTGAATAGCTTTCAGTTTAACTTTAGTCGCTTTCCGTTTCGTACCTATCGTTACAGATTCCGTACTAGTCAGACAGGGACGAAAATAACCGATACCATCCAAATGCACCTGTTTTCCATCCGCCAATTCCTGCCCCAATATATGCGAAAGAGCATCAAGCACAGCGGAAACGTCAGTTTCAGTCAACGAACAACGTTCCTGAATACGGTGGCGAACCAAGTCTGTCCCTATCGAACCGTTATATTTTATACGCGGATGCAGTGTTTTCTCTCCTTGCTGTTTATCCGAAGGTTTCGGATCCTCATACCAATCAAATAATATTGCCATCATTTTATGTTTTAAGTACCTGTTATTATTCTGTTATCTCTATATAGCGGATGCATCAACGTCCCATCATTCTTCTGTTAACGTATCATGCCTTATAAAGGCTCACTATTGTGAATAAATTCGTCCACGTATGTAGACATATTTATCCACAAATGAGAGCTTGTTTATTCACAGTAGTGAGCCCCTAATAACTACTTAGCAAAGATATATAAACAATAGATAGAATACAAGTAAAACACCAGTATTTATTAAGAAAATTACTTGCATTTAATAAGAATATAGCGTACCTTTACAAAGATTTAACGGCACGCCGTTTCAAAAGAAAAAACAGAATGAAAATTACATTAATCAGACAAGATAACGGGAATGGAAAAGAAACTCTAAGCGTTTGTGAGACAAATGCATTATTTGAAAAAATAAAGACAGAAACAAAGTCGGGACACATCACGGCTTTGCGAAATATCATCCCCATGCTGGAAGGTACATACGGGAAGTACGAACACATAGATAAACTACCATACATCTACTCCGCCGTAGAATATACCCGCACCAAAGAAGGCGAACGAAAAATGAAACAATATAACGGGCTGGTACAACTGGAAGTAGGACGACTCGCCAACCCGTCCGAAATGGAATATGTGAAACAGCAGGCGGCACTATTACCGCAGACTTTCGCGGCTTTTTGCGGCTCCAGTGGCCGCAGCGTAAAGATATGGGTGCGCTTTGCCCTGCCGGACGACAGAGGATTACCGACGAAGGAATCGGAAGCTGAATTGTTTCATGTCCATGCCTATCGGTTGGCGGTGAAATGTTATCAACCCATGTTCCCTTTCGCCATTAACCTGAAAGAACCGGTATTGACGCAAAAGTGCCGCATGACACTGGACGCGTTTCCCTACTATAACCCCGATGCCGTCCCTTTTTGTCTGGAACAGCCACTTGCCATGCCGGGCGAAGAAACTTTCCGACAACGGAAACAGGGTGAGCAGAATCCATTAATGCGATTGACTCCGGGATACGACTCGGCAGAGACCTTCACGAAGATTTTTGAAGCTGCGCTGAACCGCGCGCTTCAAGAAATGGAGAAATGGAAACGGGGGGATGCCCTGCAACCTTTACTTGTGCATCTTGCCGAACATTGTTTCAAAGCAGGTATTCCCGAAGAAGAGGCTGTGAGACAAACACTTATCCACTATTACCATCAGGAAGAGGAGCAGACGATACGCTTGGAATTACATAATCTCTATCAGGAATGTAAAGGTTTTGGCAAGAAAAGCAGCCTAAGCAGAGAGCAGGAAGCGGCTTTCCTACTCGAGGAATTCATGAACCGTCGCTATGAATTCCGCTATAACACCGTATTGGATGATTTGGAATATCGTCAGCGTGATTCCATTCATTTTTGCTTTAAGCCTGTAGACAAACGTGTTCGCAACAGTATCTCCATCTGCGCCTTGAAAGAAGGCATCAGTGTATGGGATCGTGATGTAGATCGTTTTCTGAATTCAGAATATATCCCTTTGTATAATCCCGTCGAGGAGTATCTTTACGAAGTTGGTCATTGGGATGGGAAAGACCGCATTCGTGCATTGGCAAGTTTGGTTCCCTGCGATAACCCATACTGGCAGGAGTTGTTTTATCGTTGGTTCCTTAGTATGGTAGCTCATTGGCGTGGAGTTGACAAACAGCATGGAAACAGTACTTCCCCTCTGCTTGTCGGTCCGCAGGGTTTTCGTAAATCAACGTTTTGCCGCATCATCCTGCCACCGGAATTGCGTTTCGGCTATACGGACAGTATCGACTTCAAAAGCAAGCAGGAAGCCGAACGTTATTTAGGTCGTTTTTTCTTAATTAATATTGACGAATTCGATCAAATCAACGTCAGCCAACAGGGATTTCTGAAACATTTACTGCAAAAACCGGTAGCGAACCTGCGCAAACCATACGGCAACACTATCCGTGAAATGCGTCGCTATGCTTCTTTTATCGGCACAAGCAATCAGAAAGATTTGCTGACCGATCCCAGTGGCAGCCGCCGTTTCATCTGTATTGAGGTGACAGCACCCATCAACACCAATGTCACCATTAACTACGAGCAGCTTTATGCCCAAGCAATGGATGCTATTTATAAAGGTGAGCGTTACTGGTTGAACGAAGAGGATGAACGGATTCTCAAACAGACGAACCGTGAATTCGAACAGACAAGTCCGCTGGAACAATTATTTCATTGTTATCTCCGTCCGGCAGAAGAAGGCGAGACCAGCGAGTGGATGACGTCCATGCAAATTTTGAATTATCTGCAGACAAAGACACGTGATAAGTTGGCCATCAACAAAGTAGCAACGTTTGGCCGTGCGCTTCAGAAACTGAACATTCCTAGCCGGAAGGCTAGTTGGGGAACAGTTTATCATTTGGTAAAGACGGAACGATGAGGGCAAAAAGTTGCTCCCACTCTACCACCACTCTTGCTGCCATATCCGGAATACTGATGGATAGGGCATTTGAATGAAATAGTGGTAGCATGGGAGCAAATTGCGTTCAAAACATTCTGTGTGAACGTATTTTTATTTGAGCGTATGCTCTGTTTAAGTATTGTCATTTCAATATATCAACGATCTTCACAGACAGTTGATATAAATAGAAATCACACCGGCTTTTCACCGACATGAGGGCGTTGATCAGGAACATACCGCCGTACATTTCCTGACCTACAAAATGTAGGGTTCTCCATGTGTGTAGCATGAAGCTAGGGACCTACATATTTCATCTCACTTGGGGTAAAATATTAAAAGTACTTATCTTTTTTCCGAACTATAACTCTCCCGGATTTCCTAAGTAGTATGCGATAAGACGTACTTCTCTTGCGGATCTTACTTGGTCCTTTATGAAGTTTCTCACGTATAATAAACAATAATCGATTGACTATTTGTTATTCTTCACAACCTCTTTAATGACATCAACATATTTCTGAGTACCAACTTCTTTAGTTAGATTCTTCATAACAAACTCTCGGCCATTAAGCCCCATCTGTTGAGCTTTCTCTCGATTCTGATATAGCATTATTATTGCATTTTTGAAAGTTTCTTTATCACCTGCTTTTGTGAATACGCCACATTCATTGTCTGCAATAATAGTCTTCAGCTCATTTTCATCGAAGTTTGCAAGAACAGGGCGACTTGCCGACATAATACTCCATGTTTTCGATGGGACACTATTTTCACCTACGCCTGGTTTTGAAATTACTAGTCCTACATCGCCCAAGCTGAACACATGGCTTATATCTTCGTATGGTTGGAATGGAATCATTGTCACATTAGTAAGGAATTTATCTGTAACGATTTTCTCAACCTGCGATTTATATGCACCTTCTCCTACAAGCACCAATGCGATACTTGGATGCGTTTCTTTTAATTCACCCATTACTTCGAGCAATAAATCCATATTTTGAGTGAGACCGATATTACCGGAATATTCTATATAAAACTTCTTTGGGTCTAGGTTATATCGTTCTGTTAGTTTGTTTTTATCTCGAGGTATATCCACTACAGCATTCTGATCCACCCAGTTATAGACCACTACAATCTTATCCTCAGGCACACCCTTTGCTATGATATTCTTCTTGAAGTCCTCCGAAATCACGATAATCTTATCTGCATGCTTATAGGTGA